>Ga0181519_10000396_pt1 | contig 40625 bp, 32 predicted proteins | sample PEATcosm2014_Bin_26_FD_121102 | JGI IMG/M metagenome (GOLD analysis project Ga0181519, IMG submission 121102) | Peatland microbial communities from MTU Mesocosm Facility, Houghton, MI, USA - PEATcosm2014_Bin02_10_metaG | ecosystem: Environmental > Terrestrial > Soil > Wetlands > Peat | place...
AGCCGTTGAATCTTGTTGAACTGCAGCTCGCTGACCACCGGACCCAGCACCGTGCTCTCGTCGGTCGGCGGGCCGACGCGGAAACTGGCCGCGGCCGCCTTGGCGATCGAGACCGCCTCGTCATGCTGAGCAGCCGGGACGAACATGCGGGTCGGGGCGTTGCAGGACTGGCCGCTATTGCCGAAGCAACCGCCGACACCCTTGGTGACGGCTTTGCGCAGGTCGACATCGGCGAGGAGGATATTGGCGGATTTGCCGCCGAGTTCCTGATGGACGCGCTTGACCGTATCCGCCGCCGCCTTGGCGACCAGGATGCCCGCGCGGGTCGAGCCGGTGAAGGACACCATGTCGACATCCGGGTGGCTCGCGATCGCCTGGCCGACCGTCGGCCCGTCGCCATTGACCAGGTTGAACACGCCCTTCGGCACGCCGGCCGCATCCATTACTTCAGCGAAGATGATGGCGTCGATCGGTGCGATCTCGCTCGGCTTCAGGACCATCGTACAGCCTGCCGCCAGCGCGGGCGCCACCTTGCACATGATCTGGTTCATCGGCCAGTTCCACGGCGTGATGAAGCCGCAAACGCCGATCGGCTCGCGCGCGATCAAGGTCGTGACTTGGAGATGCTCGAACTGGAAATGCTGCAGCACCTCGATCATCTTGCCGAGATGCGCCGCCCCCATCGCCGCCTGCGCCTGCATGGCGAGCTTGGTCGGCGCGCCCATCTCCTTGGAGATCGCTTGCGCGATTTCCGCATAGCGCGGCTGATAGGCTTGGCTGATCCGCTGCAGCAGCGCCAGACGCTCTTCCCGGCTGGTGCGCGAAAAAGCGGGGAACGCCGCCTTGGCCGCCGCGACCGCACGGTCGACATCCGCCGCCGTACCCATGGCGATCTTGGTGTAAGGCTCTTCGGTCGAAGGATCGATCACGTCCAATGTGGCGTTGCTCGAGGGTTCGACCCAGGCGCCGTCGATGTAGAATTGCAGTTCGTGCGACATTCGCGTTCTCCCGGCTGGGGTTCTTGATCGGCTTCAACGATCCGGCACGGCAAAGATGTGTCGTAGCACCGGGCGCGGCGAGTTGCCACCCCTCGAGAGGCCTCGGCGCCTGTGCCGCAGGGCGCCGGTCCGACCCTATCCAGCTTGCCCTAAGCTTTTGAGGTGAAACAAGATTGAAGATCGCTGCCGGGCTCAGCTCAGGCGGGCGGCCGGAGCGACGAATTCGGCCAAGGGCGCCAGGCGCAGCCCGGCTCCAAGCAGTGCTGTCCGCACCGCCCCGGCGACCGCGGCGGCGCTCGGTTCGTCGCCATGGATACACAGGGTCTGAACCGGGCGCCGCAGAATCCGTCCGCCGATCGTGCGGATCTCGCCGTACAGCGCCATGTGCACGGCCTGCGCCGCGGCTTGCGCTGCGTCATGGATCACGGCGCCCGGCAGCTTGCGTGACAGCAGCGTGCCGTCATCGGCATAGGCGCGATCCGGGAACCCCTCCGCCGCAAAGCGCAAACCGGATTCGAGCGCGGCCGCAACCAGCGGCGAACCGGCGCCGGCGATGAGAATGAGTTTGGGATCGACTGCCTTGACGGCCCGTGCGATGGCGCCGGCCACCTCCGCATCGCGCTCCGCCATGTTGTAGAGCGCGCCATGCGCCTTGACATGAGCGACCGACGCGCCGGCGCGCGCCGCGATCGCCTGAAGCGCGCCGATCTGATAGGCCACCAGGGTTTCGATCTCGTTGGCCGAAAGCGCCATCGGCCGCCGGCCGAAACCTTGCAGATCGGGCAGGCCCGGATGCGCGCCGATGCCGAGCCCATGCTGACGCGCGAGGTCGCAGGTCCGCGCCATGACCTGCGGATCGCCGGCATGAAAACCGCAAGCAATGTTGGCCGAGGTCACGAGCGGCAACACGGAGGCGTCATTGCCCATCGGCCACGCGCCGAAGCTCTCGCCGCAATCCACATTGAGATCGATCACGCCGGTCATGAAGCTGCCTCGTCGTCGAACGGGCGATCAGCGTGGCATGGAGCGGCAGTGATGGGAAGAGTCCGCACCATCGATCGAGCTTCAAGTATTCGCTCAGCCCGCGGGGCCGGCCAGAAAAGGTGTGCACACGAAAAAGAGGCCGCCGGGGTTACCGGCGGCCTCAATCATCCCTTGCTTGCGCAGAGGATTAGTTGACGTTGTCGACGACACCACCCGGATTGACCAGCAGGCCGCTGGCGGTGACGTTGGCGCCACCCGGGATCGCGATGATCGTCAGGGTCGCACGCTGGCCGGAATTGGCGAGCGTGAGGCCCGTCGCCGTGCCGATCTGCGCTTCCGTGAACACGGTGCCTTCGCCGGCGCCGATCGTGCCGAGCGAACCAACCAACTGCGGACCGCCGGTGTAGGGCTCAGCGACCGCGAACAGCGTATCGGTCGAGGAGCTGCCGTTCGAGAACCGGACCAGCGAGGTGTAACCCGCGTCGGAACCGGTCAGGAAGTTGGTCACGCTGATCGGATTGCCACCGGTGTAGCTGATGGCGTCCGTGGTGTTGGTGACGTTGGCGCCGACAAAGTCGGTGACGCCGGCACCCGGGGCGTAAGCCGCCGTGAAGCCGCCGGCCACCGGCACGTTCTGCTGCAGCAGAGTCTTGCCGCTGGCAGTGATGCAGAGGTCGCTGGTCAGGCCGACCGCAGCCGGAACCGTGAGCGAGGTGCCCGTCGCCGTGCCGACGACCTTGTTGGTCGGCGCAGCGCAGGTGCCCGGCGTCGAGGTCGTGAACACGGTGGTGATGCCGTTGAAGAAACCGTTGATGCTGAGCGACACGGTGTCGGTCGTGCTCACGACCGCCGTGGAACCGCTGGCCGCGAGCGAACCCGACGGGGTGAGCGTCACGGTGCCGAGGTCGATCGTCGCGGTGTCGATGCCGATATCGAACAGCGTGCCGAGCGACGGCGGGGTCAAGTCGATGTTGCCGCCACCGCCGAGGAACGACGCTTGGACACCCGAGTCGGAGGTGAGGGCGAGAGCCGGCGGGGTCCCGTTGGTCGGGAAGACCGGGGCCGCGTCATTGTTGGTGACTTCGGCGTTGTTGGTCGACTGTACGGTGATCTGGAGCGCCGCGCCCGGCGTTTCGAGGGCAGTCGCACCCGAGACCGAGACCTGGTTCAGCGCGAGCGTGCCGCCGACCGGCAGCGGCGCGTTGCCCGGCGCCGGCGAACCGATCAGGAAGGTCGCCGTCTGGCTGCCGATGCCGCCGGAGATCAGGGCGGTGCTGGTCAGCCCCGGATCCGTCCCGCCGGTCGTCAGCGACGGCGACGACGCGAAGGTAAAGCCGGTCGGGAGCGTCACAGTGAAGCGGGAGTTGACTTCGAGCGAAGTCGACAACACCCCATTGTTCGACACGGTGTAAACTGCCGCCGCGACACCGCCCCACGGCACGGTGATCGTGCCGGCTGCCGCCGCAACATCGGCCGCATTGTAGTTCGCAGTGGTAACAGCAAGCGTACCGTGAGCGAGCGCGCTGCCGCTGGCCAGAGCTGCGGAAAGCGCCACAGCGCTCGCAGCAACAACGTTAAATTTCTTCATCTGTTTACTTCCCCTGAACCAGTTGCCACGATGAGGCAGGCCAAAAATCAACCTGCCGGGTTGGGTCATGCCGAGCGTAAAGCCAGTAACCAATCTATTTATCGCACGCCGCAAGGAGACGTCGCCTCTCCCGCCTCCTAAGCCAACCTACAGTTCGGTTGTGTAGCTAGCAAGGGCCGCTTTGTCAACCGATAAACCCGCTGCACAATTGGCTTCTTCCAGTTCGCTCCGGTGCGTCCGCCAATGATCCGTTGCTGCCTTGCGCACGAGTAGCCGGAACTCGATAAGGCCTGCCTGAAAGGCGAAAAACGCCCTATTCACACCCGCTCGAACCGGCTCCCTCATCCATTATACGCGCCCGCCGGAACGTACCCGACAGCATCGTCGCCAAATATTGTCCGTCCAGCCATTAGCGACACGCAGCGCCGCAATCGTCAAGACCATCCTCAAGAATAGTTACCGATTTCCTACCACCCCCGTCTTGACACGGCGGCAAAACGCCCGGCGCGCCGCGGGCCGGACCTTACAACGGGATCAGATCGACCGCCCTCAACATCATGGCAAGGCGTCGGGGGTCGCTGGAATCCGGTTCGCGCCACTGCCCGAATCCGAAGACCAGAGTATGCCGGCCGGCGTCCAGTTCGAGGCTGAAGGCCGCGAGCGCACTGCGCGTCACGGAGGTATGCTCGAGGACCGCATGGCCGAGTTCACGAGCCCCCTCACGCAGCGTCATTGCCAACGCCTCGAAATAGAGATTCTGGTATTCGAGGACGAGGAGCTGCCGGCCCGGCTGACGAACCCAGAGATCGAATCGGCTGTCCGGCCCGCAGCACCAATGGAAGGCTGCGTGAATACCGTGCTGCGGATGCGGGCCTTCAAGCGGCCCGATCCCGGCGCCGCGCTGCCACAGCGCGGCGCCGGTGCCGAGCAGATCCGGTGCCGCCGGCACCGCCGGCTTGGCGGGAAATGTGATCTTGCGGGCGAGACCCAGGTGGTCGGCCAGGCCGGCGCGGCCGAGTGCGACGAACAAACTATGGTAGCATGCCGCGTAGGAATATTCGTTCTCACAATGGAGCCGCCCCCAGACCGCGAGCGCGTCGCGCAGAAGCGGCCGGCGGTAGAGCTCGAGCAACGCCGCGTCGAGTCCGGCGGCGTCGGCCGTCGCGGTCAGGAGACCGGTCACACCGGCCCGCACCGCCTCGGCCACGCCGGTCACCGCGTGGCCGACGACCGGCGTGCCGCAGGCCGCCGCTTCGATGAAGACCTGGCCGAAGGTTTCCTCGGTGCTGGGCGAAACCAGGACGTCGGCCGCCGCATAGATCTCGGCCAGGCGCTCCGGATCATCGATCTCGCCGAGGCCGATGAGCCGGCCCTCGGGCAAGTCCAGCCCACCGACATCGCCATGGCCGACGGTCAGAAACAACAGCCCGGGCAGCTCGGTCCGCCCGACGACATCGCGCAGTTGATCGGCACCTTTGCGCGGTTCGAGCAGGGACGCGGCGCTGGCGACGACGATGAACCGGTCCTGCGGCAGGCCCAGCCGGTCCCGGCACGCGCGCCGGTCGCGCGGTCGGAAGATATCGAGCGGGAAACCCAACCGGATCCGCTCGACCGTGACGGCGCGGCTCGGCGGATCGGCATCGCCCGCCAAAGCCGCCCGCGCCGTCGCAAGTGCCCAATCGGAATTGGCCAGCAGCACCGGCGCTTGCGATGCGGCATACAGCAGCCGCTTGTCGCGCCAGGCGCGGGCGATCCGGTCCGGCGCCAGCGCCGGGTACTCATCCGGCGTCGGACAGGCCGCATCGCAACCGGTCAGGTATTTCCGGCAGGTGCCGTTATAGATGCAGCGCCCGGTCAGCCACCAAAGATCGTGCAGGACGATCAGGCTCGGCCAGCGCTCGAAGATCGGCGCCAGGGCTGCCGGCTCCACGCGCGCGCCGTGGACATTGCCGAACAGCACCAGATCCGGCCGGCACCGCGCGATCCGGTCTTCGAGCTGGTCGATCGTGACAGCTGAAGGTTCGCCCGCCGGCACGGCGGTCTCGGTCAGCGCCAAGGAAATGGTTTCGTGGCCGGCGCGCTCGATCGCTTCGGCCAGGCGCCGCTGCGCAATGCCGGCGCCGTAATGCCAGCCGATATCGTTGACCATGGCAACGCGCAGGCGGCGCCGATGATCGGCCGGCGGCCGTGGCGGTGGTAGGCGGCGACCGGTCCGCGCCAGGTAGAGGTCGCGCAACGCCGTCAGCTCCGCCTTGCAGTCCGCGTCGTCATGCGTCTTCTGCGCGTCGTGCCGTCGAAACCACGCGATCGGCCGGCCGAGAACGTGGAGCCGTCCCCCCTGCTCGGCAAAGCGCAGCCAGAGCTCATAATCCAGATTGTAATACAAGCTCTCGTCGACCCGGGCACCGGCGCGCTGCCACAGCGCCCGGGTAAACAACACCTCGGGCTGGTAAAAGAACTGCCCGGCATTCCAGCCGCCATCGAGGTCGAGCAGATCGTCGAGCGGCAGCGGACCGTCGGCGCAGGCGGTCAAATGCTCCTCGAGCAGTTCGCCGTCGCGGTGAATGCGGCAGATCCCGGCGACGAGATCGGCGCCGGATGTCGCAAAGCCCAGCGCCGCCGACGCAAGCGCCCCCGGGGCCAGCATGTCGTCACTGTTCAGCCAGGTCAGGATCTCGCCGGTGGCCAGCGCCATGCCCTTGTTGATGGCGTGGCTCTGACCTCGATCCGCCTCGCTGACGACCTGGCTCAAGCCGTCGCGATAACGGTCGACGATCGCCATGGTGCCGTCGGTCGAGCCGCCGTCGATCACGATGTGCTCGACATCGGGGTAGTTCTGCCGGCGCACCGAGAGCAAGGTCTCCTCGATGTAACGCGCCTGATTGAAGGACGGAGTCACGATCGAGATCCGCGGCCAGGGCCTGCCGTCGGGCAAGGTCGCCGGCCATTTCCCCGGCGATTCCGCGCGATAGGGCCAGCCGCCGGAGAGTGCCCGGTCGGCCCCCACCAGCCAGCCCTGGCGGAAAGGACGGATGGCAGCGCCGACGGCTGCTGCTTCGGCGGCCGCCCCGGCATCGATCGCATCGAGCAGGATCCGGAGCTTTGCCCAGCCCGGGACGGGGCTGAGACCGGCACACGGCGGCATGCCGGGGCATCCGGAGAGGACGATGTCGTCGCCGGCCGCCTCGAACCCGGCATAGAGGCCGCGCTCGACCAGTCCGATGGCGCCGGCGGTGGCTTGCGCCGGCTGCGGCGAACGCCAGATGAGACGGCCGCCGCCCGCCAGGGCCTCGGCGAGTTCGGCGGCACCGGACACGCCGAACAGGTGAATCTCGGCCCAAAACAGCGGGAATGCCCGCAACACGGCCGGGATGTCGCCGCGAAAGAACACGACCGCCGGCGCCGGCCCGACTTCGCCACGCAACCGCGCCAGACAATCCGCCGAAGCGCTCGCGCACAGCACCTCGCGGCCGCCCAGGCGATCCAGCGCCGCCCCGATCGTCGCCGCCTCCGGCTCGATCAGCAGGATCGGTCCCGGCGGTGGACGAAACGCCGGGTTATTCAAAGGTCGCCCGTTTGGCCAGGCCGAGCCTCAGGCCGAGCCGGCGCCAGCGCGAGCATTGCAGCTCGGCGATGCGGCGCTCGGCCTCGCTCAGGTTCGCTTCCGCCGCGGCCAGCGCGTTCCGATCCGCCGCGTGCTGCTGCTCGGCCCGAGCGCGGTCCTGTTCCAGGGTCTCGGCCCGCCGGCACTGCGTCTCGCCCAATTGCTTCGCCGCCGCGAGTTCGCCCGCCTGGCGGTCGAGCGCGGCTTTGGCCGCCGCCGCCGCGGCGGATTGTGCGGCGGCGTGTGCGGCGTCCCGCTCGGCCAAAGTCGCCCAGAGCGAGTCCTCGACATGGTGCAGCCGCGTGACCTCGCCGTGCAGATCGGCGATGCGTCGCTCGTACTCTCCGCTCCGGCGGTCGAACTCGGCCGAGCGCCGGGTGAACTCATCGAGGATCCGCTGGAATTCCTCGGCTTGCTGCGCGAAGGCCGCGGATCGGCGCTCGAATTCGGCTTCCTGCCGGTCGTATTCCGCGGAGCGCTCGGCGAATTCCGCCGTGCGCCGATCGAATTCGGCCGTGCGCCGCTCGAAATCCGCTTCGAGCCGGACGAAGAGCGCCGCGCGCCGCGCCGCCTCCTGCTCGGAAGCCGCCAGCTTGCGGCGCCATTCCGCGAGAGCGATGTCTTGGCGGCGCAGCGTCAGCTCGACCTGAATCGCGCGGGCGCGGCGCTCCAGATCGCTCGGCGCCGCCGCCTCCGGCTCGGCGAGGAGCGCCACGACATCGGCGAGGACGGCGGTCTGGAGGGTCGAGCGGATCGCATCGAGGTCTCGGCGAAGATCACCCAGTTCCGCCCGGCAAGGCGGCTCCGTCGCAGATGCGTCGACCGGGGATTCGTTCTCGCTCGTCTCTTCGGCCCGCTCGGGTGCCATCCGCCCCACCTGCTATCAGCCCCTGCGGCGGGCTGCTGAACCCTGTCTATTTTGCGCGCCGGCAAGCGTCAAGCGCGCTGCTCATCGAGCAGCCGTCGCCAGCAGCGCCGATAGGCGGCTTCGACCTGGCGGGCGAAGCCGGCGCCGTCGCACAGGGGCGCCCGGGCGAGGCGGGCCCGCAGCCCCGCGCGCCAGGCGGCCAGACCCGGCAAATCGCCGGCCAGGCGGGTCGCGGCCGCGACATATGCGTCCTCGTCCGCGGCAATGAAGGCTTCGAGGCCGAGCCCGGTCAGCAAACTGGCGCCGACCCGCCCGGCATGGCGCCGCCCGGCCAAGGTCAGGACCGGCACACCCATCCAGAGCGCCTCGCAACTCGTCGTCGTGCCATTATAAGGAAACGGGTCGAGCGCCAGGTCGAGCCGATGATACTGCGCCAGATGCTCCGCCATGCCGGGGATCTGCGGCGCCAGATCCAACCGGTCGGGAGCGATGCCGCACGCCCCGAACCTGTCCTCGAAATAGCGGCGCGCCTCGGCATCGGCGAAGGCGCCGGCCTTGAGCAGCAGCCGGGCATGCGGCACGCCGCGCAGAATCGCGGCCCACACTTCGACCACCTGCGGCGTCACCTTGGCCAGGTTATTGAACGAACCGAAAGTCACGACTCCCGTGGCGGACGCCGGCAGCGGACCGACAGCGGGCGCGTCGGCGGGCGGCCGATAGCACAGGAACCCGTGCGGGAGAAATTCCAGCGTTTCGCTGTGCCAGCGCTCCGCGCCCGGCGGATCGGCGATCGTATCGGTCAGGCGGTAGTCGATCGCCGCAAGGCCGGTGGTGTTCGGATAGCCCAGCCACGTCACCTGCACCGGCGCCGGCTTGCGCGCGAAGACGGTCAGGAGATTGCCGCTCGAATGGCCGGCCAGATCGACAAGAATATCGATGCCGTCGGCCCGGACGAGGTCGGCGATCGCCGCCTCGCCCAGGCGGTCGACCGGGCGCCAGTGATCGGCCAGGGCTTGGAGCCGCCGGGTCGTCTCGTCCGGCTTCGCGACATTGGCGTAGCAGAAGATCTCGACCGCCTGCCGATCATGGGCGGCGAGCAGCGGTTCGATGAAGAAGGCGACGGAATGCTGGCGAAGATCCGGGGAGACGTAGCCGATCCGCAAGCGCCGCTCGGGATCGAAGTCCCGGGGTGCCGCCGGCTCTGCCGGGGCGCGCGGCGCGCCATGCCGCCGGTCCCAGTCGCGATGCGCCGAGAATACCGCCTCATCGGCATGGCCGGCGCGATAATTGAGGCTCATCAGGATATTGTCATGGGCGCCCAGATAGTCGGGCTTGAGCGCCAGCGCCCGCTCGTAGAGCGGCACGGCCTCGTCGAGCCGCCCTTGCGCCTTGAGCACGACGGCAAGATTGTTGTGCAGTTCGGCGTGATCGGGAGCGACCCGCAAACCCTGCCGGAAGCTCGCCGCGGCATCGGCATAGCGGGATTCATCGCGCAGCGCCACGCCCAGATTGTTGTAGGCATCGACGAAATCGGGCCGGATCGCCAGCACCCGGCCATAGGCGGCGATCGCCGCCGCATACCGCCCCTGCCCCTGATGCAAGGCCGCCAGATTATGCAGCGCCTCGACATAATCCGGCTTCAGCGCGATCGCCCGCCGGTACGCCGCTTCGGCTTCGGCGGCGCGGCCGAGGCCCTGCAGCGCCAAGGCGCGGCCGTAATGCACCGCCGGCTGCGCCGGATCCACCGCCAGCGCGCGGTCGAGCAGATCCAGAGCCGCCTGCGCGTGGCCCGTCTGGTGGCCGATCGCCGCCAGCATGATCAGCGCGCCGACATGGTCGGGATCGGCACCGAGGATCTGCCGGTAGATCGCTTCGGCCGCCGGCAGTCTTCCGGCCTCGTGGTGCGCCAGCGCCGCGGCGAAGGCTTCTGGAATAGTGGCCATTCTGCCTACCGGATCATCGGCCGTGTCGAATCATAACGGCGTCATCGAGATACTCGATCTCAATTCCTCGCCGCCTGTATTTTCTGGATCTCAAGGTCTTGCAGATATGCAAATTCGGCCGCGCCCATCCAGCCTCCGCGCGCAGCCGATCGCCGCCCCCGATGGGGCAAATCACACTTCGATGCCGTTAGAAACCCGAAGCGCGAGCGGCAGCTCCGGCCGGCCCCCGCCGTAACTCTCGGTGCTCCGGGACAACCGCACGGTGACGTCGACATCGAACCGGCCGGAGGACCCGCCGCTGCGGTGTCGCGATCTGCCCCTCTCGGAATTACCGCGGCGCGTCGGGTAAGCGGCTCGATCGCTCCCGCCCCGCCGTCACGACGCCGCTGCCGCACTTCGCGCCGGTACCGGCCCCAGAGAGCGGCCTGGATCGACCGCGTCGATCTGGTCGGGCGCCAGATAGACCTCGGCGTAGCGGCGACAGACGCCCGATTCCAGAAACAGCGCAAAGAGATCCGGGTCCAGATGGCCTTCGCCCGCCATAGCGCTCATGATCGCAATCGCCTGCGCGAGCGATTTCGCCGGCTTGTACGGCCGGTCGGCGGCGGTCAGCGCCTCGAAGACATCGGCGATTGCCATCATCCGTGCGAGCGGGCTCAGAGTGGCGCCGGTCAGGCGGCGCGGATATCCGCGCCCGTCCATCCGCTCGTGATGCCCGCCCGCGATCTCCGGCACGGCGCGCAGATGACGCGGCATCGGCAGTTTCGACAGGATGACGATGGTCTGCACGATGTGGTCGTTGACGATATGCCGCTCCTCCGCGGTCAGTGTACCGCGCGGAATCGACAGGTTGTAAAGCTCACCGCGGTTCATCCGGTGCTTCGGTACATCCATGCGGAAACCCCAGGGGGAATCAGCCGCGAACAGGCCCGTATCGGCGCGCGGAATGATCTGATGGGGCCGGTCGGCGAGCAGTGCCTCCTCGGCCGGCAGCGGCACCGCGGGCAGCAGGACCGCCCGCGCCAGCTCTTCCCGCGACAGGCCCAGGCGGTCGTCCAGCGTGCGCCGCCAGCGCCGCCCGGCGATCGCCTGGAGCCGCGCCAGATGCGCCGCGGTGATCGGCGCATCGCCCAGATTGCATTCGGCGACGAAGCCGAAATCGGCATCGAGCGCCGCCCATTCGCGCGCCACACCGGCCTCGGCCGCCGCCGGATCGGCGCCGGCGGCGATCCGGCGCAAGGCGGCGATCTCGACATCGCGTTTCAGAACCTCGAAACGCGTGCGGATTTCGTGAATCCGGTTATGGATCGTCTCCAGCTTCGTCGCCTTGTCGACAACATATTCCGGCGTCGTCACCTTGCCGCAATCATGCAGCCAGGCGGCAACATGCAGCGCCTCGCGATCCGCTTCGCTCAAGGTGAAATCGGCAAAGGGGCCGGTCCTGGTCTCATGCGCAGCCTCGGCCAGCATCTGCGCGATCACCGGTACGCGCTGGCAATGGCCGCCGGTATAGGGACTCTTCGCGTCGATGGCGCCGGCGATCAGCCGGATCAACCCCTCCATCATCGCCTTCTGGGCGCCGATCAATTGCCGCGTTTCGATCGCCACCGCTGCTGTGCCGGCCAGGGACGAGACGAAGCGCAGCACGGACCGGCGATCGCCGCGATCGCCCGCCGGGGCATCGAGGACGAGCACGCCGACCAGCGTGTCGTCGCGGGTGCGCAACGCGACGGCAACCAGCCGCCCGACGCTGGCGGCGCCGCGCCGACCCTCGCGCGCGGCCTGGGCCACGACGGCGGCGAGCGGGCTCGGCCCGTCGCCGGGCTCCAAACGCAGCACCGGCTCGAACAGGTCGCGGTCGGCCCGGTCGGCGACGACCGCCCGTTCGAGCCCCGAGCCCTCCCGGTCGGCCAGATAGACGGCGCCGCCGACCGACGCCGTCGCCTCGACCAGCTGATCGACCACCTGGGCCAGCATTCGGTCAAGATCCGTCTCCTCGTTGAGCGCCGCCGTGATGCCGAGGAAGCCCCGGATGGTGACGCTCGTGCGCCGCGCCATGGCGGCCAGATCGTCGATCTCGGCAATGCGCGAACGCACGCCGATGCCGTGCTCGAAATCGAAATCGGCGAGCGCCATGACGTCCTTCGACAGCGCCTGAATCGGCAGCGCGATGAGATCCGCGACCAGCCAGCCGGCGACCAGCGCCAGGCCGATCACCGCCAGCGCCACGAGGCCGAGCTGCCCGACGACGTCGCGGGCACCGGTCAGCAGCTCGTCCGCCGGGATCGAGACCAGCAGATAGGTCCGCCCGCCGCCCAGCCCCTCGACCGGAACCGCGATCGCCTGATACGTCCGCCCGGACGCCTCAAGGCTCTTGATCACGAGACCGGCGCCGGCCTCCGCCTGGGCCGCCTCGAATAAGCGATCCAAACCCGCGCCTTTCAGCGCCGTAACGCGCGCCAGCCGCGTGTCGCCCGGCGCCGTCGCCGCCGGACCGCGCTGGTCGGCGCTGGCGAGCACCGCGCCATCGGCGGCGACCAGCGCCAATGCCGTGCCGGGCGTCCCGCGCAGCCGGTCCATGGCGGCGCCCAGCGTGTCGACCCTAACATCGGCGCCGATCACCGCGTCGTTCCCTACTCCCTTCCGGGCCAAGGTGACGCCGACCGCATGAGTCGTGAAGAACAGATAGGGCTCGGTCAGAATCGTGCCGTCGCCGGAGCGGGCCGACCGGTACCAGCCGCGCTCGCGCGGATCGAGCACATAATCGGGGCGCGGCCGCGTGTCGAGAAGCTGTAGCGCATCGTCGTAGAAGCGCCATTCGCCGACGCGGATGCCGCCCGGCTCGGTCGCGACCGTCTCGACCAGATAGGACGCCCGCGGCGGCGCACCGAAATCCTGCCCCGCCACCTCGTCGCGAAGCGCGCGAAACAGCACGAAATTGCCGTCCGGATATCCGACATAGACGGCATCGAGCAGCCGATCCCCGGCCAGCACATCGGCCATGGTCGGCAGGCGGTCGAGGCTCGACGACCACCCGCCGGGCTGCAGCAGCGTGCTGTGCGCCAACAGCCGTACCATGGATTTCGCCGGGTCGAGCAGTCGCTTGACCTCGCCGTCGATCGACTGGCCGAGGCGGGCCGCGTCGTCGAGGCTGGCCGAGAGCAGCGCACGTTCGGCGCTGCGGTAGCCGGATATCGCCAGCGCAATCGACAGGATTGTGATGACCAGCAGCGTGCCCGAGAGCAGGAGTATCCGCAGCCCTAGCCGGACCCGGCGCCCGCGCGTCATCGGCGGTCCGGCGGGAGGGTGGAAAGGGGCTTCGGTACCAGGGCCTTGGTGCCATGCCGGCCGTGGACGAGACCACGCCGGCAGGTGAGGCGATCGTTTCGCCCGCCAGCAGGCAGGACGCCCGCTCCACTGGTTCGTTTCTGCGCCGTGCCGTCCATACGCACCTCGCGAGCGGCCGGCCGGCCGGCTCTACCGACGATGATTGCGCATGATACCGCCTACCTTGCGTGGTGCGTAGCAATTTCTCCAATCTTGCGGCGAAAGCTGCCGGCGCTTCGCGCCCGCTCCCCGCTCACTCCCGCCGGTTCCCACCGAGTTTCGTCCATTCGCGCTTGCGCCGATAGATCGTCGAGGCGTCGATCTCGAGGAGGGCGGCCGCGCGCGCGATATTGCCGCCGCAGGCCTCGATCGCGCGTTCGATGGCGTCGCGCTCGATCATCCACATCGGCACGATGCCCTCCTTCCCGGCCGGAGCGCCGGCCCCGTAGGACGCCGGCGACGGCGACGCCGCGTGGTGAGGCGGCTGCAACGGGGCGGAATCGCGCACCGCCATCGGCAGCATATCGGGCACGACCACGCCGCCCTGGCTCAAGACCACGACATTGCGCACGACGTTGAGCAGCTGGCGGACATTGCCGGGCCAGGGATATGCCAGCAGCAGACGTTCGGTCGCCGGGTCGAAGCCGTCGAATTGCTTGCTCTCTTCGCTGGCGAATTGTTCGAGCGCGTGGCGGGCGATCATGATGATGTCGTGGCCGCGGTCGCGCAAAGCCGGCATGTGCAGCGGCACGACATTCAGTCGGTAATAAAGATCTTCGCGGAACCGGCCGTTCTGAATCTCGATCAGCGGGTCGCGGTTGGTGGCGCAGACAAAGCGGACATCGACGGTGCGCGTCGTGTCGCCGCCGACGGCCGAGAAGCTCCCAGTCTGGATGAAGCGCAGAAGCTTCGCCTGCAGCGGCAGATCCATCTCGCCGATCTCGTCGAGGAACAGCGTGCCGCCATCGGCGCGCGAAGCGATGCCCTCGCGCGCCTGGAGCGCCCCCGTGAAGGCGCCGCGGACATGGCCGAAGAGCTCGCTTTCGACCAGGTCGCGCGGAATGGCCGAACAATTCATGGCGACGAAGCTGCGCCCGGCGCGCGGGCTGCGCCGGTGGATCGCCTCCGCCGCCAGTTCCTTGCCGGTACCGCTTTCGCCGGTGACGAAGATCGGCGCGCGGCTGGGGGCGGCATCGCGGATCGTGCGGTAGACCGCGAGCATCGCGGGCGACGCGCCGATGAAGCCCTCATAGCGGTCCGACGGCTCCGCCGTCAGGTCGCGTTCGAGGCGTTTCAGCCGGCGGATTTCCAGCGCGTTGTTCAGCGTGACCTGCAGCCGCTCCGGGCTGAACGGCTTCACGAGGAAGTCATAGGCGCCGGCGCGCATCGACTCGACGGCCATGCTGATCGAACCGGCCGAGGTGATGACGATGACCGGCGCGTCGCAGCCATTCGCGCGCAGCTGCTGCAGCACGTCGTAGCCATGCCCGTCCGGCAGGATCAGATCGAGCAGAACGACCGCCGGCGCCTGTTCGGCGATCGCCGCCTTCGCCTCGGCCACGGTGCCGGCATGGACGGCGTCGATTCCCGCCCGCTCCAGATAGGCCATGTACAGCCGCCACAGCGTCGGATCATCCTCGACGAGCAAAACCAGCGCTCTGCCGGCCAATGTCTCGGCAATCATGCTCCCGGTCACGATCGGCTCGGCCCTCCTGTCGTCTCGACTCTTGGCAGTATGCGCCACCACCTGTCATAACGGTCAACAATCGTTGCGCGATAATGCGCCGATAAGTGCCGGATCGCCGGGCGGCGCCGGGGCTGCACGGGAATCGGGATGGCAATCCTGCAGGTTTCGATCGCGACCCGCCTCACCCTGGGGCTGATTCTCCTCGCCGGCCTGACCCTCGCCGTAAGCGGCATCGCATTCTTTTCCTTCGACGATTTGCGCCGGGATTTCGAGCAGATCGCCGGCTCCAGCCTGCCCGACGTGACTGCCACCTCGCGGCTGTCGCGCCAGGCGCAATCGATCGTTTCCAACGCGCCGGAGCTGGTCGTCGCCGATACGCAATTCACGCGGCGCGCCGTCGCACACCGCAATACCGAACAATTTGCCGCATTAGATGCGAAGATCCGGCAGCTGAAGGACCAAGGCGTCAAGGGCGAGTTGTTCGACCGGTTGGTCTCGCTGCGCAACAGCCTGTCGGCGACTCTCGACAGCCTCGATCGCAGCGTCGAGCAGAAACTCGACCTCGAACAGGCGGCGCACGGCCATTTCCAGCGGCTGGTGGGCGTGCAGGACGAGTTGCGCGCCCTCGCCCAGCGTGCCGGCGCCGCCGATAGCGGCCGCGCCGTCGAGCTCGACCGGTTGATCGCGGCCGGCGCCAGCCGCGACGCCCTGCTCGCCGCCAGCCGGAAGCTCGACGATCTGCGCCAGCATGACGCGGCCTTCGCCGCCTGGCTCGCCAATGCCGACCGGATCACCGCGACGATGTTCGGCACTTTCGGCATCACCCACCCGGCGCTCCTGGAATCGGCGCATCAGGACATTGCCGCCGGCATCGCTGCGGGCGACGGCATGATCGCCGGTTTGAGCGACGACTTCGCCGGCCACGCCGCCGCCGTGCAGAAGACCATGCACGAGATCGCAGACGGCGATGGCGGCCTGCTCGCAACCCGCGCCGGCGAATTCGCCATCGCCCGGCAGATCGAAGACGCGCTCAGCAACAACAAGGCCTTTGCCGACCGCTTCGACAGCACGGCGGACGCCGTCTCGCGCACGATCGAGGACAATGTCCTGGACACGGTGCGCGCCGCCGATCTGTTGACCGAACGGCAGACTTGGCTGATTTTGGCGCTGGTCAGTTCCTGTGTCTGCGGCGCCGGACTGATCCTGCTCTATCTGCGGCGCAGCGTGATCCGCCGCCTGTATCGGCTGCAGGAGGCGATGCAGGCCCATGTCGACGGGCGCGTCACGACGATCGACACCGAGGGCACGGACGAACTCGCGGAAATGGGCCGCGCGCTCGAATTCTTCGTCCGGACGATTTCAGAGCGCCGGGCGGAACTCGCTTCCAGCGAAAGCCGGCTCCGCTCGGTGACCGAAAACCTGCCCGGCGCGGTGTTCCGCCTGATTCGCGAGGAGGATGGGACGCTCGTCATCCCGTTCCTGACACTGGGCCTGCGCGATCTCCTCAACATCCCGCCCGCCGCGATCATCAACCGCCCGGACGCCGCCTTCGACCTCGTCCCGGCGGGTGAACAGGCGCGGCTGCGCGCAGCGATCGAATACTCGGCCGCCGAACAGGCGCAGCTGTTCTTCGAGTGCCAGGCGCTGCCGCAGCAGAAATGGCTGCGCTTCACCGCCTTTCCACGCCCGGGCGAGGCCGGCCAGACGATCTGGGACGGGCTGATGCTCGATTCCACCGAATGGAAACAGGCGGATCTCGCCAAGCGCGCCTTCGTCTCGACCGTCAGCCATGAATTGCGCACGCCGCTGGCGTCGATCCAGGGTTCGCTCGGCCTGGTCGCCGGCGGCGCGATGGGGGTCTTGCCCGACGGGGTCAAGCGCCTGCTCGACATCGCCAGCGCCAATTGCCAGCGCCTGACCAGGCTGATCAATGACATCCTCGATATCGAGAAAATCGAGCAGAACCACATCGCCTTCGCGGTCAGTCGGCAGCGCCTGGCGCCGCTCCTCGCCCAGGCGATCGAGGCCAATCGCGGCCATGGGCTCGCGCGCGGCATCACGCTGATGCTGACCGAGCCGCCGCCCGACGATCTTGCCGTCGATGTGGATCCGGACCGCTTCATGCAGGTCATGACCAATCTTCTGTCGAACGCCGTCAAATATTCACACGAGGGCGGCATCGTCGATATCGGCGTCACGGCGTTCGACCGCGACGGCGCCGGACCGAAACTCGAAGCGCGTTCGGCGCTATCCGATGAGAGCCCGAGTCAGGTTGCGCATGGCAGCGCCCGAAATCCCGGCGCTACCGAGCGCACAGCGCGGATCTTCGTGCGTGATCGCGGGATCGGCATTCCAAAGGCGTTCCGACCCTTCATCTTCGACCGCTTCACCCAGGCCGATTCTTCCGATCGCCGGGCGAAGAGCGGCACCGGGCTCGGCCTCAATATCGCCAAGGCGATCGTCGACCGGTTCGGCGGCAAGATCAGCTTCGACACGGCGGATGGCGCCGGCAGCACCTTCTATGTCGAATTGCCGATCTCGACCATGCCGCCGCCGCCGCAGCCGCTGCGCATCCTGCAGCTCGACGACGACGAGGAATTGTCGCGGCTCTTGAGCATGCTGGTCGGCGGGCATGCGGAAATCCTGCCGACCCGCACCGCCGCAGAAGCATGGCGCCTGCTCGAACAGACGGATTTCGACCTGATCATCCTCGATCTCGAACTTCCGAACGGCGCGGGGCGGAGTTTGCTGCAGAAGCTCAACGAGCCCGGCCCATTCGGGGCCATCCCGACGCTGATCATCGCCGATGCGGAAACGCGGCGGCCCGCCAACAGCGTCCGCATGCCCGCTTCAGCCAGCCATGCCGAATTGCTCGACCAGATCGAAAGACTGCTCGACCGGCGCGCGGCCGGGTTACCGCCGAAATGCGCGGGGTTATGGTTGAATTAACCGGAAACCCCGATGCTGTGTCCGGGTCGATGCTTCAAACACGCGCCGCCGTCCCCTGTCGGGCAGGTTACGCGCCGCGGAGCGAGACGTGGACTGCGCGTGAGATGCTTCATCTTTGCCCCAGGCTGCGCTACCAATGAGACGTATTCGCCTTGTTCGAGGTCTTTCAGCGTGATCGCGGCCGCTCTGCCCCCTTCCCGCCGTGCCGGCCCGGTGCATGCTCATGGCTGACACCGCGCTCCCACCGCTTAAGCGCATCCTCTATATCGATGACGAACCGGATATCCGCGAGGTCGCGCGGATCGCGCTCGAAGTGGTCGGCGGGTTCGAGGTCGAGGTCTGCGACTGCGGCGAAGCGGCGCTGCGACGAGCGCCGGAATACCTGCCCGATCTCATCCTACTGGATGTGATGATGCCCGGCATGGACGGGCCGACGACCTTGCAGGCGCTGCGCCGGATGGCCGTCCTGGACGCCGTGCCGATCGTGTTCTTCACCGCCAAGGCACAACGCTCCGAGATCGCCGAATTGCTCTCGCAGGGCGCCGTCGATGTGCTCGGCAAACCGTTCGATCCGATGACGATCGGCCAAGCGCTGAACGCCATCTGGGAGCGCTATCAAAGCCGTTTCGCCGGCAGCCGGGCACAACCGCCGGATCTCATCCGATCGTCATCGGATCGGTCGTGACCGGGGGATAGGTCGTGACCGGGAACGTTGCCAGACCGATCGTGGTGGTGCCGGCCGGCCGGCGCTGACGCTCGGCCTTCGCGCGGCAGTCAATTCTTCTCCCGGTCATAATAATCGACCGTATTCTCGCCGCGAAATATTTTCCGGAGCGTTCGGTTTCCGCGTTTGCCGGCGGCGATCATGATCTTCCCCGAATCCGGGTATTCGCAGACTTCGAGCTCGACAAGCGTCGACAGCGCGAGATACCGCATCGTCGTCGCCCCGGTGTTGATGATCTGGTGCGCCACCGCCGGTCCGCCCGGCGGGCAGGCGATGACATCGTGCCGGCGAATCGGAAACCGCTGCTCGCCAAAGCGAAGCTCGCCCTCACCCTCCAGGATAAGAAACATCTCCTCCTCGCCGTGATGGCAATGAAACGGGCATTGCGCCTTGCCGGGCGGCAGGACCGTCAGATTGTAGCCTAGATGCCTCGCACCGATCCGGTCGCTGATCTGAGCGCGGCTCGAAGTGTAGAGACCGTTCTCCTCGACGTCGTCGAACTCGGCCTCGTCCAGGTTCATGACCGGCTTCATCATCTCCGTCTCCCGACGGGCGCCCGCCCGCACGCCTCAATGATGGGTCTCGACGAACTCCTTCAGGACCGGATAGATCTCATTCGACCAGCGCCTGCCGTTGAACACGCCATAATGGCCGACACCGGGCTGCAGATGATGCTGCTTCTTGCGGCTCGGCAGCCCGATCAGCAGCTCATGCGCCGCCGAGGTCTGACCGACCGCGCAGATGTCGTCATTCTCGCCTTCGACCGTCAGCAGGGCGGTCCTGGTGATCGCCGCCGGCTCCACGGGCCGACCGCGGCTCACCAATTTGCCGAGCGGCAGGGAATGCTCCTGGAACACTTCGCGGATGGTCTGCAGATAGAATTCCGCCGGCAGATCCATCACCGACATATATTCGTCATAGAATTTCCGCGTCGCCTCGGCGCTTTCGCCATCGCCCTTGACCAGATGATGGAACAGATCGACATGGGCATTGACGTGCCGATCGAGATTCATGGTCATGAAGCCGGCGAGTTGCAGGAAACCGGGGTAGACGCGCCGGAAGGCGCCCGGATAGCGCATCGGCACGAGGCCGATGACGTTGCGCTCGAACCATTCATGCGGCCGGGTCGTCGCCAGCAGATTGACCTGGGTCGGGTTGCAGCGCGTATCCATCGGGCCGCCCATCAGCGTCATCGTGTGCGGCTGCGCCGGGTCATTGTCCTGCGCCATCAGGCACGCCGCCGCGAACACCGGCACCGCCGGCTGGCACACCGCCACGACATGCGCGCCCGGCCCCAGCACGTGCAGGAAATCGATGATGTGATCGATGAAATCGTCGAGATCGAACGCCCCTTCGAGCAGCGAGACGTTCCGGGCATTCTCCCAGTCGGTGATGTAGACGTCGTGGTCGGCGACCAGTGTCCGCACCGTGCCGCGCAGCAGGGTGGAGAAATGGCCCGACATCGGCGCCACCAGCAGCACCCGCGGCTGTTCGACCGCGATATCCTTCTTGAACCGCAGCAGCGAGCAGAACGGCGTGCCGTAGACGATCTCTTCGGTGACCGCCACCTCCTTGCCGTCGACCACGGTGCTGTCGATACCGAAGGGCGGGCGCGAATGGCTCATGCCGGCGCGTGCCAGCATTTCGCAGAAGGCGCCCATGCTGCGGGTGAAGAAATTGCCGCCGCCCCAGACCCAGGGCTGCTGCAGCATGCCGCCGGCCGCCTGCGCCATCAGCCGCACCGGCCCCATTACGTCGCTATGAGCTTGATATGCTTGATATAACATGGTCCGCGTCACCTATTTCCAAGGCAGCTTCTGCGGCTGCGGGTAGACCGCTCGGTACTAACACACCCGCACGAGCCGCCTATAAGATGACAACGGCGTGAACGTGCTACCAGACCCTGTCGACTGCCATTACGCATAGGTGCACTGTAAATGCTCGTCTCGTACCGTCAAGTAGCAACAAAAGATTACGAAGGTCGTAACGCGCGGCCGGCTCGGTCGGCCGCGGGCCGGCCGGGCGACATAAATCGATTCTGGCCAACGGCCGCGCAAAGACCGCCATCGCTCGAATTTGCGGCGACTTTGCGGTGACGTTTTAAACACCCCTATACCGCACCGCCCCCGATGATCGCCATTCCCGAGAGCCGAAGCCTTGGCGACTCGAACACGGTCTAGTCTTCGTCCTCGTCCTCGTCCGACTCGATCTGCTCGATCAGATCCTTGAGCAGCCGGATGATGTCGTCCCGGCTGGTCGCCTCGACGGCGGCGTTGACGGCGGCCTCGACCATCATCACCGCGACCAGGTATTCAAGGGGACCGCCCTCGTCGAGCGCCGCGTAGAGGTGCTTGCCGGCAATGTCGGCAGCCTTGTCATACATGGCCTCCATGTTGGCTTCTTCATCCTTTGCCATTTCGATCCCCATAAGCTGACTTGTGCCATCCGCTGTCTTCTGCCGACGCGGACCCTAATGCATTTCCGGAGAGGATTTGACCGGAAAATGCGGCGCGATCGTTGCATATCTGACACGGTCCGTGGGGCACGGCCGCGGATATTGCTGGCGCAACCCCGACCGATGCCCTTCACTGGCCAGTATCGCCTGGGCTGGAGTGGGACCGATGCTGGAGCTGCGACCGAATTGCGAATGCTGCGACCGCGACCTGCCGCCCGAATCGCCGGATGCGGTGATTTGCACCTTCGAATGCACCTTCTGTGCGCAATGCAGCAGCACCCTGCTGGCCGGACAATGTCCGAATTGCGGCGGGAACCTGGTGGCGCGGCCGATCCGGCCGGCGCCGCTACTGGCGAAATATCCGGCCGCGACGGTCCGGATCGTCAAGCCCGGCGGCTGTCCGGCCAGCGCGATGCGTGCGGGAACGTGACCGGTTTCGGGCCGCGCTGCAGGGAACGAGCCGGAATGGGGCTTCGTCTCCGAGCCATCGCGCTTTAGACTTGGCGCCTCCTCGGGAAAGTCCGCGCCATGAAGCTCCTGACCCTGATCCGCCACGCCAAGGCGGTCGAAGCGACCGGTTCCGAAGACGATCACGAGCGTGCGCTGCGCGGCCGCGGCCGGCGCGCCGCGGCCGATCTCGGGCGGCAATTGGCGGCGACGCCACCCGATCTGATCCTGTGCTCGACCGCGTCCCGCACCCGGCAGACCGTCGCCTGCGCCACCGCCGACTGGCCGCATCTGCCGCCGATTCGCTACGAGGGCGAGCTCTATCTGGCCAGCGCCCTGCAGCTGCTCCGGCAGATCGAGCGGATCGAGCCGGAATTCGCCTCGGTCTGGCTGGTCGGCCATAATCCCGGCGTCCATGACCTGGCAAGAATGCTTGCCGGCCATGCCGCAGGCGTCGGGCGTTTCCCGGAGCTGGCGCAACGTTTCCCGACTTCGGCCCGCGCTGTCTTCGCCATCGACGCCGATGCCTGGCGCGACCTCGTGCATGCACGACTGGAATTGCGGGATTTCGTCCTGACGTCGGCCGAGTAGCGGCTCAGCCGCGCCGGGCGTAGCGCGTCGCCGACAGCGTGTCGGAGACGGCAGAGACCTTGGCATCGATATAACCCGCCGCCCGCATGAAGCGCCGCACCGCCGCCTCGCCGAAAACCGCCTGCTTGCCCTTGCCGTAGACCAGCCAGATCGGCCGGTCCGGCAGCGCCGCTTCGTGCCGACCGAGCGCCGCGACGAGATCGGCCTCGTCGGCGATCACGGCGAGGCTGAACCGGGCGGCCGCCGGCGTTTCGGCCGCCGCACCGTCCAGCGCCGCCGCCAGCGCGGGATCGGCGACGGCGCCGATGACGAAGACGGGCGCCGCCGGCCCGATGCCGAGCTTCGACGCCAGAGACGGCGGCGAGAGGATCTTGCGCGCCCAGAGCGCAGCGCGCGCGGCGCCCAGGTCGAGCGCGACCGCCGCCCCTTCCGCCTCGAACCACAGGCACTCGCCGTCCGCGCGCACCGCACTCATCGTCGCGAATTCGATGCGGCGGCGCAGCGCGCCGCGCAGAATCAGCTCCCGCGACTCGAGCAGCGCCTTGACCTCGCCGGACCCGTCCGGCCAGCGGCAGAGGCAGGCGGCTTCGAGGCCCATTTCCTAATTCGCCTTCTTCGGCATCGGGCTGCCGGTGTCGATCAGGCTGGCCAGCCGAGTCATCTGCTCCTCCAGGACGCCGTCGACGATCGGCGCCCAATGCTCGGCACCCTCGCGCAGATAGCCGCCCACGACGTAATCCTGGGTGATCGTGGCGCCGCCGCCTTCGGCCGGCTTCACGATCCAGGTCAGCGCGCCGGCAACACCCTGGAAGCGCAGCGGACCCAGCCCGCCATGCAGCTCGATCGCGCTGCCCGGCCGAACCATCGTCACTTCGAGATGCTTGGCCCAGCCGCCGTCCTTCATTTGCTCGCAGAAGCAGCCGCCCGGCTTCAGGCGCAAGGAAAGGCTGGCGGCATCGCCGGAAAAAGTATGCTCGGGATTCCACCAGCGCTGCGGCTGCGCCAGCGCGGCGAAGGCCTGCTTCGGCGTCACATGAACCGTCACGGTCGCTACGACTTCGAAGCCTTGCGCCGTCGCGGCCTTGACCTCGGCCGCCGCCGGCCGGCAAGCCAGCGCGGCGACCGCTGCGATATAGACGATCCGCTTCATCCGTTCGGCTCCTCTGTGCCCGGTTGGAGATCCTTGAGGACCCGCTGCGCCAAGGGTAGCGCGATCTTCCGGTGGGCGGCCAGCGACGCGGCATCGAGCGCCGCCACAATCCGATTGATCGCGGCGAAGGAGCGCTCGATACGCTTCGCGAGGTAGTCGACGACATCGTCGGCGACCGCCAGCTGCCGATCGGCGAAGCGCTTCGCCAGCACAGCCCGCACCAGGTCGTCGCCCGGAGGCCGGAGTTCGGCCACCGGCAGCGCCGAGAGCCGAGAGCGCAGATCGGGCAGCGCGATGCCCCATCGCGCCGGCGGCAGCCGCGCCGTCAGCAACAGCGTCCGCCCGCGTTCGACGAGGCCGTTATAGAGATGCAGGAGCGGCAATTCCGGCGCCGCATCGGCAGTCTCGACCAGGAGCGGCTGGTCGGCGTCGATCAGCCCGGGCACGGCCGCCGGGCCAAGCGCGGCGCCCTCGATCGACCCTGCCTGGGCACGCGCGCGCCATAGCCCGGCCAGATGGCTCTTGCCGCTGCCTTCGGGGCCCTGCAGCACCACGGCCGGCGCCGGCCAATCCGGCCAGCGGTCGATCCAGGCGAGCGCCTCGGCGTTGCCGGTTCCGACGAGAAACGCCGCACGGTCCAGCGCCGGCCAATCTTGCGGCAGCGGCAGGGGGTATTGTTCCGGTTCCGGCGTCATTCCCGCGGCTTGGCCAGCTCGGGGTCGTAGAGCGGACTTTCGAGGTAGCGGCGCAGCGCAAAGCGCAGCAGCACGCCCAGCACGGCCGCGAAAGGCACGGCGATCAGCACGCCGAGGAAGCCGAAGAGCGCGCCGAAGGCCAGGAGCGAGAAGATGATCCAGACCGGATGCAGATTCACCCGATCCCCGACCAGCTTCGGCGTGATCATATTGCCTTCCAGCGTCTGCCCGACGGCGAACAGCATCGCGATGTAGAACGGCCGATGCCAATCGCCGAATTGCGCGAAGGCCAGAATCACCGCCAGCACCGCGCCGGTCAGGCCGCCAAGGAAGGGAATGAAGATCAAGAGCCCGACGGTAATCCCGATCACCAGGCCGAAATCGAGCCCGAGCAAGGTCAGGCCGATGCCGTAGATGGCGCCCATCAGCGCGCAGACCGAAGCCTGGCCGCGGATGAAGCCGGACAAGGTCTCCTCGATCAGATGCGCCTGTTCGCGGATCGTCCGCAGATGATGGCGCGGCAGCCAGGAATCGATGGTCGCCACGATCAGGTCCCAGTCGCGCAGCAGGAAGAACGAGACCACCGGCGTGATGAACATCAGCGACAAGATGTTCGCGACGGCCACGCCGCCGGTCAGCACGCTGCTCAGGATCTGTCCGGCGCCGGCAACGATGTCGGCGATCTTGCTGCCGGCGGCGTCGCGCAGCTTCTGCATATCTTCCGGGGCAAGCCGGTCTTCCAGCAGTTCGAACAAATGATCGAGCTGCGCGCGGACGGCCGCGAGATAAACCGGGAAGCGAGATACCAGCTGCGTGACCTGCGTCTGCAGCAGCGGCGCCAGGAGCAACAGGAAGAGGACGATCACCGTCAGGAAGAAGGCCAGCGCCAGCAGGGTGCCGAGGGTGCGCGACAGGCCGATATTCTCGAAGCGATCGACGAGCGGATCGAGGAAGAAGGCGATCGCCGCGCCCGCGACAAAGGGCAGCAATATGCTGCTCAGCAGATGGATGGCGAGAACGAACAGAGCAATGAGCCCCGTCCAGAACAGGCCCTGGCGCCAGGCGTTGCTCATCGGCGCGCCCGGCGCGGCAAAATGCGGAATGAAGCGGCGGCGCGCACCGGCCTCATCTGCCTGTCATGGCGCGCCGCCGCGCAACTGCAGCACGCCGTAAGGCTTGCCCGGCGTCAAGGTCAAGTCCTGCTGGGCCAGCGCGACATGCAGGAGGTTCTCGTCGGCGCGAATCCTGATGCGCAGGCGGACCTCGCGGCGGCTCATCAATTCGAGATCGGCGCCGCGCACCACCGGCACCTTGGACAGACGTTCGCGCACCGCCGCCCAGTCATGTGCGGAGCGGATCGGGACCACGACTTCGATCAGCCCCTCCTGATCGGAGCCGGCGCTTTCGCTGCTGGCCAGGGTCAGCTTCTTCCAGCTGTCCTCGAGCCCGCGGACCGCGGCCTGGACGCCCGTCTGATAGAGCGCGGTGTCGAGCTTCGGGCCGGACACTTGCGTGGTCGAGCTGTCCGGCGTGCCGTCGGGGCTGTAGCGGCTGACGGTGATGTCGAGCGCCGCGCCGGCGCCTTCGGTGGCGGTCGCGGTGGCGATCACGACGTCGCCGCCGCCATAGCGCGCCGCGAGCTTCGCCAACTGGTCGGGCTTCGGACTCTGCGCCGCCGGCACATCGAGGTCGGCGACATCGGCGACATCGCCGGCAGGTACGACCCAGGGCACCAGCCCGCCGCCGCCCGGCGTGGCGGCCCAGGCCGCCCGCCAGGGGTTCGGATCGTCCCAGAGCGTCGCCGTGTCGCCCAGGCGAAGCAGCGGCACGATCACGACGGGCTTGCTGGCCAGTTCGGTGACCGCGATGCCGGCAGATCTGAGCAGGCGGCGCACGCCGTTCGGATTGAAGCGGAATGTATAGGTCGCCAGGTAGCGCACGCCGGAGCTGCGCTCGTTCGTCACTTCGAAATCCTGCACCAGGGCCGAAATCTCCGGTCCGCTCGGCGCCGGCAACCGGTTCCAATCGGGTTTCGCGGTCAGCCGCTCCAGCAACCGGCGGAAGGCCGTATGCTCGCCCTGGCCACGCGCCGCCTCGCGCGCCGCCACCGCATCCTGTGCCGTGGCGTCGACCGCGACTCCGGTGACGACGTAGGCCGGCGGAAACGTCCCGGCGGCGAAGCCTGGCCCGGCCAACAGCACCAGGCCGACCAGCAACCGGCACGCCATGCGGCGCAGATCTGCAAAACCACGCTCCGTCATTACAAACCGTCCTGCTGCTGCTATGGTCGCGCCCGTCATTTCCCGAGCCTTTGCCGCCGCTATAACGCGCGAGGATGCCATTCAGAGTCAAAGCTACCGTGACGCCGGCGTCGATATCGATGCCGGCAACGCCCTGGTCGAAGCGATCAAGCCGCTGGCCAAGGCGACGTCGCGCGCCGGCGCCGCGGCGCTCCTCGGCGGCTTCGGCGCGGTCTTCGACCCGAAAGCGGCCGGGTTCCGCGATCCCCTGCTGGTCGCGACCACCGATGGCGTCGGCACCAAGCTCAAGATCGCCATCGAATCCGGTCGGCACGATTCGGTCGGCATCGATCTCGTGGCCATGTGCGTCAACGACCTCGTGGTCCAGGGAGCCGAGCCGCTCTTCTTTCTCGACTATTTCGCGACCGGCAAGCTCGATGTCGAAGCCGGACGGCAAATCGTCGCCGGTATCGCCGCTGCCTGCCGCGACGTCAACTGCGCGCTGATCGGCGGCGAGACGGCCGAGATGCCGGGGATGTATGCCGATGGCGATTACGACCTCGCGGGCTTCGCCGTGGGCGCCGTCGAGCGCGACCAATTGCTGACCGGCGCCACCGTCGCCGAAGGCGATATCGTGCTGGGATTGGCGTCGAGCGGCGTGCATTCCAACGGGTTTTCGCTGGTCCGCCGGATCGTGGCGTCGAGCGGACTCGGCTACGCCGATCCGGCGCCCTTTGCGCCGGGCGCAAGCCTCGGCGAAGCGCTGCTGACGCCGACCCGGCTCTATGTCCGTTCGTGCCTCGCGGCCGTGCGGGCGGGAACTGTCAAGGCACTGGCCCATATCACCGGCGGCGGCCTCCTCGAAAACATCCCGCGCGTGCTGCCGGGCGGGCTCGCCGCCGAACTCGACGCGTCGTCCTGGGTGCTGCCGCCGGTCTTCCGCTGGCTCAAGGCGCAAGGCGGCATCGCACCGGCCGAAATGGCCCGGACCTATAATTGCGGCATCGGCATGATCGCCGTGGCCAGCCCGGCGAATGCCGAGGCCGCGCTCCGCACGCTCGAAGCGCACGGCGAGACCGTGCAGCGGATCGGCCGCATCGTCCGGCGGGCAGACGGCGAGGCCGGCTGCCGGATCGGCCGCCTTGACGAGGAATGGCAGGCTTGAAGGTCGGCGTCCTGGTCTCGGGCTTCGGCTCGAACCTGCAGACCCTGATCGATCTCTGCGCCGAACCGGGCTTCCCGGCCGAGATTGTGCTGGTGATCTCGAACAAGCCGGGCGTAATGGCGCTGGAGCGCGCCGCCAAGGCGGGCATTGCGTCCCTCGTCATCCCGCATCGAGGGTTTCCCGACCGCGAGTCCTTCGATGGCGCCTTGGACGCGGCGCTGCGTGCAGCCGGCGTCGAACTTGTCTGCCTCGCCGGTTTCATGCGGATCCTGACGCCGGGCTTTGTCGATCGCTGGCGCGACGCCATCCTCAACATCCACCCGTCGCTGCTGCCGTCCTTCCGCGGCCTCGACACGCATGCCCAAGCGCTGGCGGCGGGGGTGCGTTTCCACGGCTGTACCGTGCACGTCGTCCGCCCCGATCTCGACGACGGGCCGATCGTGGTGCAGGCCGCCGTACCGGTCCTGCCGGACGACGACGAGGCGAGCCTCGCCGCCCGCGTCCAGGCGGCCGAGCATCGCGCATATCCGCTGGCGCTCAGACTCTTCGCCGAAGGAAGGGTGACGATCGAGGGCGATCGCGCAAGGATCTCGGGCGCTGCCGGCCCTGCGCTCCCGGCAATGCTGAACCCCTGCGACTTGCCAATCACAGCACCGTGAGGTAGCACGCGGTGTTTCGCCAGTTTTCAAGGAGATGAGCGATGGCCGATGCCGATCTGATCCGCCACCAGCATGACTATCATGCGTTTACCGTTTTCGTAAAATACGGGACCGGGGCAGTGCTGATCTTGATGGCGCTGTTGTTTGCATTCGTGTTCTGGCCGGTCAGCCCGACGCCGTAAGGCGCTGCGCCAAATACCGCTCGATCATCTGGATCCGGGCCGGAAGCGAACTCGGCGACGATCCTACAGAACGCAACGGCCGGAACGCGGGGACTTCTCACAGACGCCGCTCCGCGACCATCCGTTCATCGACCTCGCGGATCGCGGCCGATCGCTTCCGTCTGTGCCACCAGGATCCCGGACGAGACTCCGGCTGCGGCTCGGCCGCCCACCACCTCACCCGTTGATCTCATACCCCGCGAAGAAGAACGCGATTTCATTCGCCGCATTCTCGGCGCTGTCCGAGCCATGCACCGAATTCGCCTCGATCGATTCGGCGAAATCCTTGCGGATCGTGCCGGCGGCGGCGTTGGCCGGGTTGGTGGCGCCCATGATTTCGCGGTTCTTCGCGACGGCGTTCTCGCCTTCCAGCACCTGGACCACGACCGGCCCGGAGATCATGAAGCTGACCAGATCCTTGTAGAACGGCCGCTCGCGATGCACGGCGTAGAAGGCGCCGGCCATGGCTTCGCTGAGCTGCAGGCGCTTTTGCGCAACGATACGCAGGCCCTGCTCTTCGAAGCGGGCGTTGATCTTGCCGGTCAGATTGCGGCGGGTGGCGTCGGGCTTGAGGATCGACAGGGTGCGCTCGATGGCCATGGCCTGGGTGTCTCCGGTTGGGGTCGGCAAATGCGCGCGCCTTATAGCCGCTTGAGCCCGCCGCCACAACACGCGGCGAAGCGCTTACGCCTTGCGTTCGGCCCAGCCGCCGCTCGGGTTCTGCTGCCAATAGGTCAGTTTGTGGCCGGCCGCCTTGTAGCGGCGCCAGCGGCCGCGCGCCGCCGCGACCGCGTCGTCATCGCCGCCGTCGAAGAGATCGAGCACCCGGGTGAAGCGCCCGACCTCGCCGAACTCGGCACCGCCGCATTGGCAGCCGACGCCGGCACCGTTCGGCACCTCGTCGCCGGATGTCAGATAGATCGGCTGCTCCGCTTCCCAGCCATCCTCGGCGCTGCCATGCGGCAGGAAACTCGCCTCGCCATAGGTCCAGAGCAGCGTATTGAGCCGCTCCACCTCGACCTGATTCGGCGCCTTGACGACCACTTTGTGACCGGCGCCCAGTGCCCGCTCGAGCAGGCGGGGCAGCGCCTCGCCAAGCGTCGAGCGGGTCATGTGGTAGAAGCCGATCTCCGCCAAATTCACCCGCTCCGGGATCGCGATCAGGCCTCGTAATGCGCGGCAATGAGATAATCGAGCAGGCGCACGCCATAGCCCGTGGCGCCCTTCGGCACGGTGGCGGCGTCCTTCTTGCTCCACGCCATCGACGCGATGTCGAGATGCGCCCATTTCGCACCGTTGACGAAGCGTTGGAGGAACACCGCGCCGATCGTGGCACCGGCGTCGCGCGACCCGCTGATGTTCTTCATGTCGGCGACGTCGCTGTCGATCTGCTTGTTGTAGCCGTCGCCGAGCGGCATGCGCCAGAGCGCCTCGCCGGTCGCCTTGCCGGCGGCGATGAGCTGCTCGGCCAGCGCATCGTCATTGGCGAACAGCCCGGCCTGCTCGGCGCCGAGCGCCACGCCGATGGCGCCGGTCAGGGTCGCCAGATCGATCATCACCGCAGGCTTGAACCGGTCTTGCGTGTACCACAACGCATCGGCCAGCACGAGCCGGCCTTCGGCATCGGTGTTGTTGACCTCGATGGTCTGGCCGGACATGGAAGTCAGGATGTCGCCGGGGCGGATGGCGTTGCCGTCGGGCATGTTCTCGGCTGCGGCCACCACGCCGACGGCGTTGAGCTTGGCCTTGCGCCCGGCCAGCGTCTTCATCAGCCCGATGACGACGCCGGAACCGGCCATGTCCCATTTCATTTCTTCCATGCCGGGGCCGGGCTTCAGCGAGATGCCGCCGGTATCGAAAGTGATGCCCTTGCCGACAATGGCGACCGGGGCGGCATTCTCCTTCTTGGCGCCGTTCCAGCGCATCACGATGAGGCGCGGCGGCCGCGTGCTGCCCTGGCCGACGCCGAGCAGCGCTCCCATGCCGAGCTTCTTCATCTTCTTGTCGTCCAGGACCTCGACCTCGACGCCGAGCTCGGCCAGGGCCTGCGCCTGTTCGGCCAGGCTTTCCGGATAGATGATATTACCGGGCTCGGACACGAGATCGCGGGTGAAGAACACGCCGTCGGCCAGCTTGTCGAGCGGGCCGAACGCCTTGCGCGCGGCCGGCACCGCCTCGGTCAGGACGGTGAATTTCTTCAGGCTGGGCTGCTGGTCCGGCTTCAGCTGCGTGCGGTATTTGTCGAAGCGGTAGGTGCGCAGCCGCGCACCGAAGGCGATCTGCGCCGCGGCGTCGCCCGGCGCCACCGGCAGATCGGCGATCTCGCCGAGCAGCACCGCGACGTCGCTTTCGCCGCTGCCGTTGAGCGCCCCGATGATGTTGCCGCCCAAATTCTGCAATTGGACCGGGGTGATCTCGGCGATCTGGCCGAGTCCGGCCAGAATGACACGGCCGGCGCCGAGATTGGCCGGGGCCAGGATGGTCAAGAGCTGATCCTTCTTGCCGTCGAAGCGGCTCGCGGCCATCGCGCGGGTCAGTGCACCGCCCGCATCGCGGTCCAGCGCCGCAGCGGCCGGCGTCAGGTGCCGTTCCTCACCGACTCCGACGACGATCGTACCGCTATCCGGCACCGCAACTTCGGCAAAGGAGAATTTCATGGTCTAGACCTTCTGGGCTTATTGCTTGTTCATGGCCGGCATGCGAGGCCGACCGCCTTTCGCCTTCTACACCGGCCCCGGCGCCATTACCATGCGTCAGCACAGGGGTGCACGGCGCTGTGACCACAATCTCGCCCCTATTTGGCCCTAGGATTTGCCGAAAGCCCGTTTGTATACTCCGGCCGCGATGAACCACCTCACCCGGTACATTTTCCGTCAGAGCCTCGGCCTGACCCTTGTCGTCACCCTCGCTTTCAGCGCGGCGATCTGGGTCATTCAAGCCCTGAAATTCATCCAGATGGTGGTCGATCGCGGCAACGGCATCGGCATCTTCCTGGAGCTGATGGTGCTGGAGCTGCCCTTCATCTTTCAGCAGGTTGTGCCAGTGGGCTGCTTCCTCGGCGTGCTGTTCACCTATAACAAGATGATCGGCGACAGCGAGATGGTGGTCATGCGCGCCTGCGGCCTGTCGCAATCCGCTCTGGCCCGGCCGGCGCTGCTGCTGGCCGGCTGCGGCGTCGCGGTCATGCTCTCGATCTCGGTCTATTTCCTCCCGGCGTCGCGCGGCGCGTTCAAGGATCTCGAATTCGCCATACAGAACCAGTTCACGTCGGAATTCCTGCAGGAAGGCACGTTCAATACCGTCTCCAATACCCTCACGATCTATGTCCGCACGCGCGATGCGGCCGGCCAGTTGCAGGGGCTGCTGATCTCCGACACGCGCGAACCGGGGAAGCCGGTGACGCTGACCGCGGAGAACGGCCTGGTCGTCCAGGTCGACGGCAATCCCCGAGTCCTCATGCGGAACGGCACGCGACAGACCTGGGATACCGTGAAGCAGGATCTGTCGGTCCTGACCTTCGACAGCTGGACACTCGATATCAACGAGTTCCGCGACGCCCCCGGCGCCCGCATGCTGCAGGCGGATGAGCGATATCTGCCGGATTTGTTCAACCCGCAAGGCCTCGACAACGATCCGACCCTGAAGCAGCGGATGATCGTCGAAGGCCATAACCGCCTGGTTCTCCCGATCTTCTGCCTCACCCATGTGCTTGTCGCCCTGGCCTGCCTCCTGACCGGGGAACTCAATCGGCGCGGCCAATTCAAGCGCATGATGATCGCCTGCATCACGCTCGGCTGCCTCGTGACGACTTCGCTGGTCGTGACCAACCTCGCCAACCGGTCGCTCGGCGCCATTCCGCTCATGTATCTGACGGCGATCATCCCGGCCGCAATCGGCGCCTTTCTCGTCCTGATCGGCTATCGCCGGCTGGTGCGGGCGCTCGCGCCGCGCCAGGCGATCATGGTGCGGGCATGATCTTCCCGATCACCCTCTTCGGCTATATCGCGCGCCGCTTCTCGATGTGGTTCGGCGGCGTGTTTGCGCTGTTCATCGCGCTGATCTTCGTCGGCGATTTCGTCGAACTGACGCGCCGCGCAGAGGCGCGCGCCGATGTCGGCGCCGGCGTTCTCGCCGAGATGTCGGCGCTGAAACTGCCCTATGAGGCGCAGCAGGTCATGCCGTTCGCCGTCCTCGGCGGCTCGATTCTGGCGCTGTTCTTCATGACCCGCAGCCGCGAATTGATCGTCGCGCGGGCCGCCGGTATTTCGGTCTGGCAATTCCTGACTCCGGCCATCGTCATCGCCTTCCTGGTCGGCGTGATCGGCGTGACCCTGTTCAACCCGCTCGCCTCCGTCGCTCAGACCGAATACAAGCTCCTGGAAAACACGATCCTGAAAAATCAGGTCGATTCGCTGACCTTGAACGCGTCCGGGCTGTGGCTGAGGCAGAGCGATGTCGAAGGGACCCAGGCCGTGATCCACGCCCTGCACCGGTCGGCGCCCGCCGGCGCGGACCCGTCGGAGATGCGGCTCGGCGGCGTCACCATGTATTTTTTCCGCGACAACGACCGTCTGGTGCGCCGCATCGACGCCGAAAGCGCGCGGCTGACGGGCGGCCGCTGGTATGTGCACAACGGCACGGAATGGCGGCCCGACCGCGACAAGGTGCCGTTCGATGACATGATCGTGCCGACCAATCTGACCGAGCAGAAGATCGAAGAGAGCTTCGCCTCGCCCGAGACGATGTCGTTCTGGAAACTGCCCGACTTCATCTCCGTACTCGAACAATCAGGATTTTCGGCGCGCAAGCATCGGCTCTATTTTGATTCACTGCTCGCCAAACCGTTGATGCTGTGCGCGATGGTGCTGATCGCGGCGATCTTTTCATTGCGGATGCAGCGCCGCGGCGGCACGACCGGGCTGATGATCGGTGGCATCTGCGCCGGGTTTCTGGTGTATTTCATGTCGGATCTGGTCTTCGCCCTCGGCGCCGCCGCCACGATCCCGGTCGCCCTGGCCGCTTGGACCCCGGCAGTGATCAGTTCGCTGCTCGGCACTTTCGTTCTGTTGCACCTCGAAGACGGCTAGTCCTTTCATGCACAAAAGCGGAAAGCAATGGGCGGCGCAGGTCGCGGCGGTCGGCTTCGCCACGGTGTGTGCGACCACGCTCGCGATCCTGCCCGGCGCGGAAGCGCAGCAGAGTACGCCGCGCCGCGGCGGCGCCCATACCGATGCGCAAGGCAATCCCATCCCGGTCGTCTTCAGCGCCGACGAGGTGACCTATGACGACCCGCTGGGCATCGTCATTGCCCGCGGCAATGTCGAAATCTCGCAGGCGGGCCAGACCGTCCTGGCCGATGTCGTGGCCTACAACCAGCGCACCGACACGATCACGGCTTCCGGCCATGTCACCATAATCCGTGCCACCGGCGAGACGGTCAGCGCCGAATACGCCGACCTCACCGACCAGCTGAACGACGGCTTCATCCAGGACATCAGGACGTTGCTGGCTGACAGATCGCGCTTGGTCGGCAATACCGCACGGCGCACCGGCGACGGCAATCGGACGGAGATCCGCAAGGGCGTCTACAGCCCCTGCGACCTGTGCAAGGACGACCCGAACGCGCCGCCGCTGTGGCAGCTTCAGGCCGAAACCATCATCCACAACAAGGAACAGCAGCTGGTCGAGTACAAGGACGTCACCCTCGACATCGACGGTTGGCCAGTCCTCTATTCGCCTTACCTGTCGCATCCGGATCCGTCGGTGAAGCGCGCCAGCGGCTTCCTGCCGCCCTCGATCGGCGAGTCGAGCTTTCTCGGCGGCTTCGTCAAGATTCCATACTACTGGGTTATCGACGAAGATTCGGACCTGACCTTCGACCCGATGTACACGACCAATCAGGGTCCGGTCGCCGAGGGCGAGTATCGGCAGCGCTTCGGCAATGGCGAGCTCTATTTCCAGGGCAGCTTCACCCAAGGCACTCTGGCGCAGACGAATGGCGACCTGATCACCAACAAGCCCAACCAGGACCGCGGCAATGTCCTCGCCTACGGCCAGTTCGATCTGGACGATGAATACCGCGCCGGTTTCATCGCTAACCGGACCACGGATCAGACCTATCTCGAACTTTACCGCCTGGGCGGCACGCAAGCCTTCCTGACCTCGCGCGCCTATATCGAGGATTTCGACGGCCGGAACTACGGTGCGATCAACTCCTATAACTTCCAGTCGCTGCAGGAAGGCGTTTCGGACCACACCCAAGCGATCGTGCTGCCGTCGGTCGAATACACCTGGGCCGGCAGCCCGAACAGCTGGGGCGGCAAATTCACCACGACCGTGAGCGGCATCGACATCCTGCGCGAGACCGGAGCGAGCAGCCAGCGCGCCTCGGCCGGGACGGAATTCGACCTGCCGTTTTCCGGCCCCTGGGGCCAGCGTTTCAACTTCGTGGCCGGCCTCCGCGGCGACAGCTACGACGTCGCGGGCGCGCAACTGACGGAGACCGTCACCCGCGCCCAGTTGAACGGCAACGGGCCGGTGGTCAATCAGATTGTTCCGACCGGCCCGGTGGTCAACGGCATCGTCAGCCGGATCTTTCCGCAGGTCGGGCTGGAATGGAACTATCCCTGGATCCTGCGCGGTTCGCGCTCGAGCTTCGTGCTCGAGCCGCGCTTCGCCGTCTACGCCGCCCCGAACGGGGAGAACCCGACCAAGATCCCCAACAGCGACAGCCAAGCGATTTCCTTCAACGACACCGATCTGTTCACGCGCGATCGCTTCGTCGGCTACGACCTCGTCGACAGCGGGCAACGGGTCGACTACGGCCTGTCCGGCGTGTGGCGGATCGACAGCGGCGAATCCTTGAGTTTCCTGACCGGGCAAAGCTATCGCTTCGAGAACGGCTCGCCCTTCGCCGGACAGACCTTCCGCGTCGGCAATGCGGCGCCGATCTCGTTCGGCAGCGGCGACGGCCTGGATCGGCAATTGTCGGATTATGTCGGCCGGGTCGTCTATACGCCCAGCCAGTCGCTCGATTTCATCTACCGTTACCGCTTCGACCAGCAGGATCTGCGGCCGCAGACCCAGGAAATCGGGGTCAGCACCGGCACCGAGACGGTGCGGATCAATACCGGTCTGATCGAGCTGGGCAATAATCTGGCCGATAACGAGTCGCACCGCGTGCAGGTCAGCGGCGGCCTCTCGATCCAGCTCTCCCCCTATTGGACCGTCTCCGGCAGCGCCACGCGCGATCTGGCCGGCGACGGCGACCTGGTCGCTTCCGCCTTCGGCCTGCAATACTCCGACGAATGCCTGACCTTCATCGGCAGCTTCACTCAGAACGGCACGCGGTTCGAGGACATCCGGCCGAGCCAGGCGGTGGTTTTCACCCTGGTTTTAAAGAATCTGGGTGTGATCGGTCTGCCGGCGGTCCAGACCGGCGGGCTTTAGCGTGAGCGCCGGGCCGAGGGCGACACTGTGGCCAGTGACGCGGCCGGGCGATCGGGTGTAGAACTTCGCATCGTCGCCCGAGGCCGGGCGCCGCCAGTCTGGGAAAGTTCCGTGCTCCTGTTCAGATCATTCCGCGCGCTCGCGGCCCTGCCGCTGATCTTCCTTCTCGCCGCGTCCTGCGCTCAGGCGCAAAACGTCCGGATCATCGCCGTCGTCAATGACGAGGTAATATCGGCCGCCGATCTCGAGGCCCGGGTGGCGCTTGCCTTGCTGTCGTCGAACCTGGGCACCGATGCCGCAACCCGGCAGCGGGTCGCGACTCAGGTGCTCCGCCAGATGATCGACGAAAAGCTGGAGATCCAGGAGTCGAAGAAGCACGACATCAAAGTCTCCGAGGAAGATGTCGACCAGGCGTTCAAAGCGCTGGAAACCCAGAACAAGCTGCCGCCGGGCGGACTCGAAAAGATCCTGCACGATCGCGGCATTCCGAAATCGGCGCTGACCAACCAGTTGCTGGCGCAGATCATGTGGGCGCGCAGCGTCCGCGGCCGGTACGGCCACAGCATCGGCATCGGCGAGGAAGAGATCAACGACGCGATCAAGCAGATCGAGGCGAGCCGCGACCAGACGCAAAACCGGGTAGCCGAAATCTTCCTGTCCGTCGCCGACCCGACGCAGGATGCCGAGGTGCATGATTTCGCCCAGCGCCTTGCCGGCGAGATTCAACGCGGCGCGTCATTCCCGCAAGTCGCGCGGCAATTCTCACAATCGCCCGAAGCCTCGCTCGGCGGCGATATCGGCTGGGTCCTGCCGGGCATGCTCGACTCCGAGGTCGAACAGACCATCGAATCGATGAAGCCGGGCCAGCTCACGCAGCCGATGCGGCTCAGCGGCGGCTATTATATCTTCCTGCTGATCGACCGACGGACGCCGCAGGAGGGCGCCAAGGACGTCACCGTCAACCTTACCCAGGTTGTCGTTCCCCTGGCTCCGGGCGCCGATGCAAGCCAGCGCGAGGCCGCCGTCGAGAAGGCCGCCAAGCTGACGGCGGACGCCAAGAGCTGCGGCGAAATGGCGAAGATTGGCCGCGAAGTTTCGCCTGATCAATCCGGCCCGATCGGCGACGTCAAGCTGAAGGACTTGCCGGACGATGTCCGTCCGGTCATCCAGGCCGTCTCGATCGCGACGCCAACCAAGCCGGTTTCGGTGCGCGCCGGCATCGGCGTGTTCATGGTGTGCAAGCGTGAAGGCGGCGAGGATATCGATCGCGACCTGGTATCCGACAATCTGCTGAAACAACGCCTGGACAATCTCGCGCGTCGCTATCTCGCCGACCTGCGGCTGGTCGCCTTCGTCGATTTGCGGGTCTGATCGCCGGCCATGCAGCCACTCGTCCTGACGATGGGCGAGCCGGCCGGCATCGGCGGCGAAATCGCGCTCGCCGCCTGGTCCCGCCGCGCCGCCGGCGTATCGCGCTTCGCCGTGATCGACAACCCCGGCCGCCTCGCCGGTCTCGCGAAATCGCTGGGCATCGACGCCAGGATTCAGGAGATCGATGGGCCGGAAGCCGCCGACTCGGTTTGGCCTGATGCCGTGCCGGTGCTGCCGATCGCGCTGCCGGCCCCGGTCGTGCCCGGGCGGCCGGATCTGCGCAATGCCGAAGCCGTCATCCATGCGATCCGCGAAGCGGTCGCTCTCGTCAAGGCCGGCCGGGCCGGCGGCATGGTGACCAATCCGATCCAGAAGCAGGTGCTGGTCGAAGCCGGGTTCAAGTATCCCGGGCATACCGAGTTCCTGGCCGAACTCGCCGGGCCGGGCGCCCGGCCGGTGATGATGCTGGCCTGCCCCGGCTTGCGGGTCGTGCCCGTGACGGTCCATCTGTCGCTGCGGGACGCGATTGCCGGCCTTGATGCCGAGCGCATCGAGACGGCGGCGCGCATTGCGCACGCCGCGCTCTGCAGCGATTTCGCCATTGCGGTGCCGCGCCTCGCAGTCGCCGGCCTCAACCCGCATGCCGGCGAAGGCGGGCTGTTCGGCCGCGAGGAGATCGACTTCATTGCACCGGCGCTGCAGCGCCTGCGCGACGAGGGGATGCGCATCGCCGGCCCGCTGCCGCCGGACACGATGTTCCATACCGCGGCGCGCGCCGCCTATGATGCCGCGCTCTGCATGTACCACGACCAGGCGCTGATCCCGTTGAAGACCATCGATTTCGAACGCGGCGTCAACATCACCCTGGGCCTGCCCTTCGTGCGCACTTCGCCCGATCACGGCACGGCGCTCGGCATCGCCGGTACCGGCCGAGCCAGTCCCGAAAGCCTGATCGCAGCACTGGCCACGGCGGCGCAGATGGCGGCCGCCCGCTCGGCCCGGAAGGCGGGGCGGGCCGCTTGAGCGATCCGGCGCTGCCGCCGCTCATCGAGGTCATCCGCCGATTTGGGCTCGAACCGCGCAAATCTCTCGGCCAGAATTTCCTGCTCGACACGAGGCTGACCTCGAAGATCGCCCGCGCCACCGGCGATCTCGCGGGCTGCCATGTCGTCGAGATCGGCCCGGGTCCGGGCGGGCTGACCCGCGCCTTGCTGCAAGCAGGTGCGGCGCGTGTGGTGGCGGTCGAGCGCGACGAGCGCTGTGTCGCAGCGCTGGGCGAACTGGCCTTGGCCTATCCCGGACGGCTTGAAATCGTCGCCGCCGACGCGCTGACGATCGATGCGACGCAACTGGTGCCGGCGCCGCGCCGGATCATCGCCAATCTGCCGTACAACATCGCCACACCGCTGCTGATTTCCTGGCTGCGCCAGGCCGGCGCCTGGTCGGCGCTCGGACTGATGTTCCAGAAGGAAGTCGCCGAGCGCCTGGTGGCGCGCCCGCGCAGCAAGAGCTATGGCCGTCTGTCGGTGCTGACCCAATGGCTGACCGCGGCGGAGACCGTCTTCGACATACCGCCCGGCGCGTTCCTCCCCGCCCCTAAAGTGACGTCGACCGTGGTCGTGCTGCGCCCGCGCCCGCTGCCACTCGCCCCGGCTGATTTCGCGACCCTCGAACGCGTCACCGCCGCAGCGTTCGGCCAACGCCGGAAGATGCTGCGCGGCAGCCTCAAATCCTTGACCGTCACACCGGAAGCACTCTGTGCCGCCGCCGGCGTGGCGCCGACGGCGCGCGCCGAGGAACTCGGTGTCGAAGAGTTCTGCGCCCTCGCGCGCCAGGTCGGCGGCAGTGCGCCGGCTTGCGGATGACGCCGCCGGAAATCATCCTTCGGGAAGGCGCTTCGCTGCGTTGCGCGCTCGAAGATTGTCCTGCGCCGCTCCGGGATGCTATGCGTGCCGGGATCGTAGGATGCTTCGGCTCGCGGCAAGCGGCGCAAAGCGCGCGACAAATTCCGGCGAAATCGGTCGGTGCGGCCAGAAGCTGCGACGCCGCGCGGGCGGCGCGCAGGGAATCGTGCGGTCTGATTTGCGCGTCGCCGATGTCTGCTCCAAAGCGGGAGAACGAATCTTGAAGGACATAGCCGTTTTCGTCGGCAGCGCGCACCGGAGCCTGGCGGAGGAGATTTGCACCACCCTCAATACTCCGCTGCTGCCCTCGACCTTGCGACGGTTCGCCAATGACTGCCTCGAAGTGCAGTTGCAGGCCAATTGCCGCGAGCGCGACGTCTTCATCATTCAGCCGATTTCGCCGCCCTGCCAGGAGAATCTGGTCGAGCTCCTGCTGATGCTCGATGCGGCGCGCGGCGCTTCGGCCGCCCGTATCACCGCCGTGATGCCGCACTACGCCTATGCCAGATCGGACAAGAAGGATGCGCCGCGCATCTCGATCGGCGGTCGTCTCGTCGCCGATCTGCTTGTGACCTCAGGTGCCAACCGTATTCTGACCATGACCTTGCATTCGCCGCAGGTGCACGGCTTCTTCAGCATTCCAGTCGACCATCTGCATGCCCTGCGCGAAATCGCCGGGCATTTCCGCCGATACGACCTCAGCAATACGATCGTCGTCTCGCCCGATCTCGGCAACGCCAAGCCGGCGGCCGCGCTGGCCCGGCTGCTGAACACGCCGGTCGCCGCCGGCGCCAAGCAGCGCTTCGACAATGACCGGGTCAGCATCACCTCGATCATCGGCGATGTCAGCGGCCGCGACATCATTGTTCTGGACGACGAGATCGCCAAGGGCAGCACGATTTTGGAGCTGCTCGCGCGGCTGCGCGAACGCCAGGTCCGGACGATCCGTATCGCCTGCACCCATGGGCTGTTTACCGCCGGCGCGCTGCAACGCATCGAGGCGCAGGCGGATGTGCTCGAAGTCGTCTGCACCAACACCGTACCGATCCCGGAGGAGAAGCGCACGCCGAAGCTCACCGTCCTCTCGGTCGCCTCGGCCTTCGCCGACGCGATGCAGCGCATCCATAACGGCGAATCGGTGAGCGCGCTGTTCCACTCGGCATGAGGAGCCGGGCAACGCGCGGTCGCTGGCTGCGCGCGATTAAATCAACCCCAGCCCGCGCAAACTCGTCTGCTTGCCCCGCCCGATGATCAGATGGTCGTGCAGCTCGATGCCCATCAGCTTCGCGGCCTTGGCGACTTCGCGGGTCATCTCGATATCGGCTTTGGACGGCGTCGGATCGCCCGACGGGTGATTATGCACCATGATCAGCGCCGAGGCGCCCAGCTCCAGCGCACGCTTCACCACTTCGCGCGGATAGACCGGCGTGTGGTCGACCGTGCCCTTCTGCTGCACCTCGTCGGCAATCAGCGCGTTCTTGCGGTCGAGGAACAGCAGGCGGAATTCCTCGATCTTGCCGTGCGCCATCGCGACGTGGCAGTAGTCGAGCACGCTCTGCCAGGATGACAGCACGGGTCGCGCCTTGGCTTCGGCCAGCAGCACGCG
>Ga0181519_10000397_pt1 | contig 40511 bp, 38 predicted proteins | sample PEATcosm2014_Bin_26_FD_121102 | JGI IMG/M metagenome (GOLD analysis project Ga0181519, IMG submission 121102) | Peatland microbial communities from MTU Mesocosm Facility, Houghton, MI, USA - PEATcosm2014_Bin02_10_metaG | ecosystem: Environmental > Terrestrial > Soil > Wetlands > Peat | place...
AATAGATGCTCCGTAGAGGCGAATCGTCGCAAACGGAAGCCTTTTCCCCGTCACTCAGCATCTTCTGGCATCATCGGCGATCTTCTGACATAATCCGGGGCGCAAAATCGCCACGTCGGTAAAATCATTTTTCGCGACGGCCGATTCCTGTTTACTCCCAAAGGGGGAAAGCACATGCCATCCAAACAGACGGGCGACCCCGTGGCCCATCAGAGTTTCTTGAGCGCACGCGACTTCCTGCTGGAAAACCGCTCCGACTACGCCAAGGCATGCCAGGGATTTTCCTGGCCCACTCTACATGAGTTCAACTGGGCGCTGGACTGGTTTGATGCCATTGCGCGCGGCCCACGCCGCGACCAGGCGGCGCTGTGGGTGATCTACGAGCAGGGCGGCGAAGAGAAGCTCACGTTCGCCGAGCTCTCGCGCCGCAGTTCGCAGATTGCCAATTTTCTGCGCTCGCTCGGCGTGCGCCGCGGCGACCGCATTCTGCTGATGCTGGGCAACGTGCCGCAGCTTTGGGAGGCGATCCTGGCGGCCATGAAGCTGGGCGCGGTGGTCATTCCCACGACCACCCTGCTGACGCAGGAAGACCTGACCGACCGCAGCCGCCGCGGCAACGTCAGCCACATCATCGCCAGCCATGATCTTGCCCCAAAGGTCGAGCACCTGCATGCCCTCAGCCGCGTCTCCGTTGGCGGCGACGTGCCGGGCTGGACGAACTTCGACAAGGGTTACGCCTTCCCCGCCGACTTTGAGCCCGAAGGCGTTACCAAGGCCAGCGACCCCTTGCAGCTTTACTTCACCAGCGGCACCACCAGCAAGCCCAAGGTCGTGATGCACACGCACGTCAGCTATCCCGTGGGTCATCTCACAACCATGTACTGGATTGGCCTGCAACCCGGCGACGTTCACTGCAACCTGAGCTCCCCCGGCTGGGCCAAGCACGCGTGGAGTTGCGTCTTTGCGCCGTGGAACGCCGAGGCCACGGTGTTTGCCTACAACCAGGCGCGCTTCCATGCCGCCGGACTGCTGAATGCCCTGGTCGCGGCCAAGGTGACCACCTTCTGCGCACCGCCCACGGTGTGGCGCATGCTGGCGCAGGAAAAACTAGAGGACTACAAGGTCAGCCTGCGCGAAGTGGTCAGCGCCGGAGAGCCCTTGAACCCCGAGGTCATTGAGCGCGTGCGCACCGCCTGGAACCTGACCATCCGCGACGGCTACGGACAGACGGAGACCACGGCGCAGCTTGGCAACTCGCCGGGCCAGCCCATGAAGCTCGGCTCGGTCGGGCGTCCCATGCCGGGCTACCGCCTGGCGCTGCTCGATCTGGACAACAACGTGGCCGAAGAGGGTGAGCTTTGCATCCTTCTGAACCCGGCGCCGATGGCCTTGATGCCGGGCTACCAGGATGACCTTGGCAACGTGCAACATCTTACCGGCGAGGTTTATCGCACCGGCGACGTGATGTCCAAGGATGAGGAGGGTTACTTCACCTTCGTCGGCCGCGCCGATGACGTCTTCAAGGCCAGCGACTATCGCATCAGTCCCTTTGAGCTGGAGAGCGCGATGGTCGAGCATCCGGATATCGTCGAGTGTGCCGTGGTGCCATCACCGGACCCGATTCGCACGGCCATCCCCAAGGCCTTCGTCATCCTGCGCTCTGGCGTTGAACCCTCTCGCGAACTGGCTCTGGACATCTTCCGCCACATTCGCAAGGTCCTGGCACCCTACAAGCGCGTGCGCCGCATCGAGTTCAAAGACCTGCCCAAGACCATCAGCGGCAAGATTCGCCGCGTTGAGCTGCGCCGGAACGAGGCGGCACAGGTGGCCAGCGGCGAGCGCGTGCAGCGTGAGTACCGCGAGGAGGACTTCCCCGAACTGAAGTGAGTCGTCATACAGGAGAATTGCACAGGCGGGCTGCGGCTCGCCTGTCGCTTTTCGCAGCCGGATGACGCTGTAGAATGAACTGCTATGCACCACTCTGGCTCGTGGATATTGCTCTGCTTCGTCGGTCTCTCTATCGCGGCCATCCTACTGCTGCTGCGGCTGACGAGTCTTGGCCGGATCATCAACCAGGATATTCCTGACCGTCCGCGGCGCCGCCTCTTCTACGCCTCCGTGGGATTCTTTGTAACCTTTGCCGCCGTGCGCCTGCTGGTGGCCAGCATTACTCACCACGTCGGCCCCTTCGGCTGGGTGGAGATGCATGGCGTTCACATCCACCACCTCGTCTGGGGAATCCTCATCCTGCTCTTGTGCGGATACGGAGAGCTTACCGAGGTAGGCGACGGCGATACTCCGGTCTCGATTCTGCTCAGCCGCCTGCTGGCGCTCAGCTACGGCGTCGGCTCGGCGCTCACCCTCGACGAGTTCGCCCTCTGGCTGAATCTGAACCCGCAGGCCTACTGGTCTCCGCAGGGACGCGAGAGCCTTGACGCCATCATCCTCTTCGGTGCCCTGCTCTCCATCGGAACCTGGGGTGCGCCGCTCTTCCGCCATCTCTTCCGGGGACGAAGCCAGTCCCGGTGACGGCAGATTACTGCCTGATGAAGGAACCATATCTACAACTTCCGCGGCTTCCATAAGGGCCCGCCGCGGGCTATGATGGACTCTCGATTCTGTACCGCTCGGAGGATTCGCATGGTTCCATTTCTGGTGTTTCTAGCCGTACTCGTCGTCATCGCGCTGATCGTCGGTGGGATGTACAACGGGCTGGTGCAGCTCAAGGTGCGGGCCGATAACGCCTGGAGCGACATTGACATCCAGCTCAAGCGCCGCCATGATCTCATCCCCAACCTGGTGGAGACCGTCAAGGGCTACGCCTCGCACGAAAAAGATACCTTTGAGAACGTGGCGCGTTACCGCTCCGCCGCCATGGCCGCCACCAGCGCCGATGACCGCGCCCAGGCCGAAGGCCAGCTCACCCAGGCTCTGCGCGGCCTGCTGGCGGTCGCCGAAGCCTATCCCGAACTCAAGGCCAACGAGCAGTTCATGAGCTTGCAGGGCCAGCTCAGCGACCTGGAAGATGCGTTGCAGAACTCGCGCCGCTACTTTAACGCCGTGGTGCGCGACCTCAACACCAAGATCCAGTCCTTCCCGACGAACATCATCGCGGGCATGTTTAACTTCCAGCAGCGTCAGTTCTTTGAGATCGCCGATCCCACCGAGCGCGCCGTTCCGGCCGTGAAGTTTTAACCGGCGAGAAGCTTTGGCCGAGAAGCCCTGACCGTTAGGATACGAATGACAGCGACCCTTCGATCGCCCATGAACCCCAGCCGCTTGCGCTGGGGTTTGTTGATTCTCCTGCTGGTGCTGGCCACGGCGCCGGCCTTTGCCCGCACCTGGCGCATCGCACACTTTGACACGCGCTGCACCGTCGCCGAGGACGGTACGGTGCTGGTGGAAGAGGAAATTCATCCTCTCTTCCAGGGCACATACAACGGCATCCTGCGCGACATTCCGGTGGAATATCCCGGCCCTGACGGCACCACCTACCGGCTGCTGGTCAAAGTCCTTTCCGTCACGGACGAAAACGGCGCGGCCATCAAGTTCGAGCAGAGCTCGCGCAACCAGCGCGTGGCGGGCGGTGCCGTGCACCAGTTCCTTGTGCTCAAGATTTACGCCGCCGGCACCGATACCGAACGCACCGTGCACATCAGCTATCGGGTGCAGAACGCCATCCGCTACTTCAAGGACTTCGACGAGTTCTACTGGAACGCCACCGGCCTGGACTGGCCGGTGCCCATTAACGCGGCCACGGCCACGGTTGCGTTGCCCGCCACGGCCGCCAACCAGTTGCAGGCCAAGGCCTACACCGGCACCTACGGCTCACGCGGAGAGGACGCCACGGTTACCATGGACGGCGCCAACATCAGCTTTGACGCCAACCACGCGCTCGCGGCGCGCAACGGCCTCACCGTGGATGTCCGCATCCCGAAGGGCGTGTTGACCCCGCCTTCGGCGCTGACCAGGATTGGGTGGTTTGTCTCCGGCAATCCGGGAGTCTTTCTTCCCCTGTGGGCCTTCATCGTCATGTCCGTCATCTGGTGGTTCAAGGGTCGCGACGCGGAGAGCGGACTTTCCGTGGCGCCCATGTACGAGCCGCCTTCCGGCATGACTCCGGCCGAGGCCGGCACCCTCATCACCGATAACATCGAGGCCCGCGATATCACATGCACGGTCATTGACCTGGCTGTGAAGGGTTACCTCAAGATCATCGAGACCGAGAACAAGGTCCTGCTGTTCACCCACAAGGACTACATCCTGCGCCTGATGAAGCCGCGCGCCGAGTGGCAGGGACTGGCCGCCCACGAGGAGGAGATTCTCAACAACCTCTTCCCGGAGGTCACCGCCGAGGAGACCACGCTCAGCGACCTGAAGAACCGCTTCTACATCGCGCTGCCCAGCATCCGCCAGGAGATTCTGGGCGCGCTGCAGGCGAAAAACCTCTACGCCACCGATCCGGAAACTGCAAAGGGATTGGCCGTCACTGGCGTGCTGGTCATCGCCCTGCCCTTCCTCTGGCTGCAGATGACCGGCCGCATCCGCCTCTTCGGGGCGCCCACGGTGCTGCTGGTGGGCGTGGCTATGTCGGCGCTCATCGTGTACCTGTTCAGCCGGCATCTTTCGGCCAAAACCGTTGGCGGAGCCCGCGCCCGGGTGCAGTGCATGGGTTTCAAGGAGTTCCTGACCAGGGTGGATGGCGACCGCATCCGCCGCATGCCTCCCGATACATTTGAGCGCTTCCTGCCCTACGCCATGGCCTTTGGCGTGGAGCAGCACTGGGCGCAGGCCTTCCAGGGCATCATCACCGAGCCGCCCACCTGGTACGTTGGCGCCGGCTACGGCATGGGCATGATGTGGAACCCCCTGATGTTCTGCGGAGCCATGAACAGCTTCTCCAGTACGGCTTTCCAGTCGTTTTCAGCCGCTCCCCAGGCCAGTTCCGGCGGCAGCGGCTTTGGCGGAGGCTTCGGTGGTGGCGGTGGCGGATTCAGCGGCGGCGGCTTCGGCGGCGGCGGAGGAGACGCCTTCTAGCCCTTTTCGGGAAGCCATGCCTGCGCCGGCCACCACCGCCGCGGGCATGGCTCCCCTACCCTGTTTACTCGTTGATTCCCTTGTCTCTTCCCCGCCATCTCCCCTACCGCACTGGCGCGGGTTCGTGACATAATCCAAGCGTGACCGCGTTAAATTCAACAGGCGGCTGCTTTGTTCCGGGAGTGAACGTGGAAGACTTTCGTACCGGCAGACGGTTTCCAATGCATCTACCGCTGCGCTTTCTGGGGGAGCACGCCATACCTTCGGGCAGCACGGCCAACATCAGCGCCGCCGGCGTCTACCTGTTCGTGCAGGGTGGACTGGCAGTGGACTCGGCCATTGAGTTCGAGATCACTCTGCCGGCTGAATCCATCGGCTCCACTCACGACGCGCACCTGCACTGCCACGGCAGGGTAGTGCGCTGCGATGCCAAGAGCGAGGACGGCCGAACCGGCGTCGCTTGCGTGATTGAACGATATGAGATTGAACGCGCCGGCGAAGAAGGAGGAGGCGACTAGATGCTGAAAATCATTCTCGCTGACAACCAGGCGATTTTCCGCGCAGGCATTGCCAAGGTCCTCGCCGTCGAGGATGACGTCCGCATCGTCGCCCAGGCACAGACCGTCGAACAGGCCATGATCGCCATTGAGAAATTTCGCGGCTCGGTGATGATCTATGCCTCCAGCTTTCTGCCGGATACGCAGCGGCTGGCGGCCATCTCCCGTGAGAGCGGCATCCAGCTGGTGGTCATCGCGGAAAACAGCGAGGCCCCGGAGCGTTACCTCTCCACCGGCGTGCTCGGTGTCATCTTCCGCTCGGTGGACAGCAACGAACTGCTGCGCTGCGTGCGCAAGGTCAGCGTCGGAGAAGCCTACACCCAGGACACACGCTCGGCCGCCCAGAACGCCGAAGGGGATGATTTCGTCGGAGCCCGCGTACGCGATCGTCTGACGCCCAAGGAACTCAAGATCGTCGCCCTCATCGTCCAGGGCTTCAAGAACAAGGAAATCGCCACCCAGCTCGGCACCACCGAGCAGGTGGTGAAGAATTACCTGCGCAACGTCTACGACAAGATTGGTGTGAGCGACCGCCTGGAGCTGGCGCTGTTCACCATCCATCACCGCATCCTTGCCGAAGCCGCCGCGGCCAGCGCCGCCGGAATGGCCGGCAATCCGGCAGGCAACGCAGGGGCTGTCACCGACTAGTCGCAATTCAACAGAAAAAGCACGGCCCGATGAGCTCTCTCACCGGGCCGTTTTCCATTCCGCTCGACGGGCTACTACAGCTTGCGCGCGATGCTCTTGGCCTGCGTAAACAGCAGCAGGTAATCCGGTCCGCCGGCCTTGGAGTCGGTGCCGCTCATGTTGAAGCCGCCAAAGGGATGCGCGCCCACCATGGCTCCCGTGCACTTGCGGTTGATATACAGGTTGCCCACGTGGAACTCCTGCTTGGCCAACTCCTGGCGCTCTTCGCTTTTGGTGTACACCGCGCCGGTCAGGCCAAACTCCGTGTCGTTGACGATGCGAAGGCCCTCGTGGAAGTCCTTGCAGCGGATAACGGCCAGCACGGGTCCGAAGATCTCCTGCTGCTCGATGGTGTCGCCCGGCTTGACCTCGCTGATGATGGTGGGCTGGATGAAGTATCCGTCCAGTCCCTCCACGGCTTTGCCGCCGGTGATCAACCGTCCACCCTCGGCAATTCCCTTCTGGATGTAGTCGAGGATGGTCTTACGCGCTCCTTCGTTCACAACCGGGCCCAGGTTTGGATTCTCCTCGGCCGGGCCGACGGTCAGCTTCTCGGCACGATCCCTGAGTCGCTCCACAAACTTGTCATAGACGCGCTCGTCCACAATCGCCCTGGAGCAGGCCGAGCACTTCTGCCCGCTGAAACCGAAAGCCGATGCGATCACGCCGGCCGCCGCCTCGTCCAGGTCGCTGTCGGAATCCACCAGGATTGAGTCCTTGCCGCCCATCTCCAGCACCGTGCGCTTGATCCATATCTGCCCGGGCTGCGCCTTGGCCGCCAGCTCGTGAATGTGCAGGCCGACTTCCTTCGATCCGGTAAAGCTGATGAAGCGCGTCTGCGGATGCTTGACCAGCTCATTGCCAAAGCTGCTGCCGCCGCCGGTGACGAAGTTCACCACGCCGTCGGGCAGACCGTTCTGCTCCAGCAACTCGTAGAACTTGGCGGCAATCGTCATGGCATCGCCGCTCGGCTTCAGCACCACGGTGTTGCCGCTGACGATGGAGGCCAGCGTCATGCCGGCCATGATCGCCGACGGGAAGTTCCACGGCGGAATCACCGCGCCGACGCCCAGCGGAATGTAACGCAACTCATCATGCTCGCCGGGAAGCTGAATCGGCGGCACGCTCTTGGCCAGGCGCAGAGCCTCGCGGCCGTAGAACTCGGCGAAGTCAATCGTCTCGGCCACGTCGGCATCGGCCTCCGCCCAGTTCTTGCCCACCTCGAAGACCAGCCATGCCGACCACTCGAACTTACGCTCGCGCAGGGCCTGCGCCACGCGGAACAACAGTGTCGCGCGGGTCTCCACCGGGGTGCGGCTCCAGCTCTCAAAGGCCTTCTGCGCGGCCGCGATGGCCGCCGGCACGTCCTCGGCGCCGGCCTTCTGGAAGATGCCTACCACCTGCTCCGGGTGCGAGGGGTTAATGGACTTCGACTTGGCAGTGGTGCGCACGCGATGGCCGCCAACCACGTTTTCATACTCGCGCCCAAGCTGGCGCCGGACCTTGTCCAAAGCCTCGCGCATGGCGCGGACGTTTTCCAGCCTGCTGAAGTCCACAAAGGGTTCGTTCTTGAAGACGGTCTGCGCCGCGCTCTCGATGGTGGTCGCGGTGTTCGCAAGGGTAGCCATAGGATCCTCTCTGGTGAAACAGATGCCTTCCGCAGGGGCGCGGAACAGATGATTTTAGCACCACGCTCTGACTCTGTGTGCACACGCAACAAGGGACGGGGATGCACCCCGCCCCTTGGCGAATTTCGGTTAGACCACGCTCACCCTGCGAGCGCAGAAACTACTTAACGCGATCGACTTCCTTCAAGCGGGCAGCCTTGCCACGCAGACCACGCAGGTAGTATAGCTTGGCGCGGCGAACCTTGGCCGAACGCACGATCTCGAGCTTCTCGATGATGCTGCCGCCGAGGGGGAAGATGCGCTCCACTCCCTGGCCGAAGCTCATCTTGCGGACGGTGAAGCTGGGCTGTGCGCCCGCGCGCTTCTTGATGACGACGCCCTCGAAGATCTGGATGCGCTCTTTGTCGCCTTCCTTGATCTTCACGTGAACCTTGATGGTGTCACCCGGGGCAAAGCTCGGCAGGTCGGTGCGCTGCGCCTTGGCCAGCAGGCGGGTAATGATGGGAGATGACGACATGCTGTTTTCCTCTTCTCTTCTCGGGCATCCGAAAGCCTCGCGGCTTGGGATGGTCCCCGTGATCTTTCTAATTTTTCCGGGCCGCGCGGTCCAGCTCACGCAGCAGTTCCTGGTCTTCCTTGCTCAGCCGAACCTGCCGTAGCAGCTCCGGACGATTCCTAAAAGTCTTTTCCAGCACCTTGCGCCGCCGCCAGTGCCGAATCTCCTCGTGGTTCCCGTTCAGCAGAACCTCAGGTACCGGCCAACCCCGGAACTCCGCCGGACGCGTGTAATGCGGCGCATCCAGCAGTCCCCCGGTGGCCGCCGTTGAATCCGGCTCCAACCGTCCCAGCTCATCGAACTTCGCTTCGGCCTCAACCGCACTGAAGCTCTCGGTCTTGTTGGAGGCTTCGTTGCCCAGCGCGCCGGGCAAAAGCCTGGTCACGCAATCCAACAACAGCGCCGCACCCAGCTCGCCTCCGCTCATCACGAAGTCGCCCACCGAAACCTCTCGGTCGGCCAGATGCTCGGTCACACGCTCATCCACGCCCTCGTAGCGTCCGCAAACGAGCACAATGCGCTCCATCGCGGACAACTCCTGCGCCATCGTCTGGTTGAACAACTTGCCCGAGGCCGACAGCATCACCACCGTCTCCCGGCTGCCTGGCTGCATACGTTCTTCGCGGGCTTTGAGGCCCAGCGACTCGACGCAGTCAAACAGCGGTTCCGGCTTCAGGAGCATCCCTTCGCCGCCACCAAATGGACGATCGTCCACTGTGCGATGACGGTCCTGGGTAAAGCCCCGCAGGTCGTGGATTCCGATTTCAATGAGCCCGGCCATGCGCGCGCGGCGCACAATGCCGTAATCCAGCGGTCCGCTGAAAAAATCCGGAAAGATGGTGACGATCTCAAACCGCACGTGTCTTCCTCAGCAAACCATTCAGCAAACCGCTATTGCCCTTTGGGAGCCGTCTTTGGAGGCGCTTTCAACGGCGCATCCAACTCCAGCATGCCATCCGGCAGTTGCATCTCAATCCGCTTCCCCCTGGTATCCAGCTGCTTCAAGTAGCCTTCCACAAAAGGGATCATGAACTCCTTGCCGCCGTCGCCGTTCACGATCAGCAGCGGGGCCGTTCCCGCCCCAAAATTTACCTCTGCCACCACGCCCACTTCGCGTTCCGGAGGTCCGACTTCCACCACCCGGCAGCCCACCAGTTCACTGACGTAGACCGCGCCATCTTCCAGCTTGGCACGTTCCGCGGCCGGGATCTGAATCTCGGCCTTCAGCAGCTCTTCAGCGGCCTCGATGGAATCCACTCCGGCGAACTTGAAGACCATGCCGCCCTTGTGGGGCCAGTACTCTTCCAGTTCCAGCTCTCGCCGTTGGCCGTTGGGCCACCATGCGTGTAGCTTTCGCCGTTCGTCGAAGAGCTCGGGAAAGTCCGTGTGCAACTCCGCCAGAACTTCTCCGTGGCGGCCCTGCACCTTCTGTACCCGTGCAATGGTGATGAATGCCTCGGAGTCGCTCATGGCGCTTCCTTCCGCCGGCTGACTACTCGACAATGTCGAGTACGCAGCGCCGCCCGTTCTTTTCCGCCGCAGCGGAAAGAATGGTGCGCAGCGCTCGCGCCGTGCGTCCGGAGCGGCCAATCACGCGGCCCAGATCATCCTCGGCCACCTCCAGCTCCAGGCGAACAACTTCGCTGTCGCCACCGGCGATCACATCCACATCTTCGGGATAATCCACCAGGGCGTCGGCAAGTTCACGGGCCAGTGCGGGCAAGTTTGCGGGCATCGCAGCAGTCTCCTTAAACGTTAGGCAACCGGCGCGGCAGCAGCAGCGGCGGCAGCGTTCTTGTAAAGACGCTCCAGAGTCGGGCTCATCTTGGCGCCCTTGCCCACCCAGTACTCCACGCGATCCTTCTTGAATTCCACGGTGGCAGGCGATGTGCGCGGGTTATAAAGGCCCACAACTTCAATGGAGCGGCCATCACGGGCGCGATCCTTTTCAATGACGACGATGCGATATACAGGCTGCTTACGCGCACCACGGCGCGAAAGACGAATCATTAGCACAGGCTTCGTTCCTCTCTTCGTAAACTCCAGCCATCGACATCCCGCAATCCGCCGAGCGGCGGGTACAGGACCGGAAATCACAACCGGAACCAGGCCGGTGTTGATTCGAGGGCTGAGATGTCCGCTGCGCCTTGGCGCCGGCGGATGACATCCGCCGCGGACAGTACCACAAAGGAATCGCCAGACAGTCGCCTGGCAAACACTTGCAGCAGCTACTATTATGCCGATTTCGCCCGTCCTCTGGCAAGTCGGGTGGCGTTTTACCGGGAAAGCTGCGCCGAGTACATCGTATCCAGCTGCCCTACGACCTGTTCCAGTGTCTTCAACTCAACCAGAATCTCCTCGGCGCGCTGCAGTGCCAGCTCCACCTCGGCCGGAGTCAGTTTCTCATCTTCGGGGTGCGTGATAAACGCCGAAACCACCCTGGGCTGCTCCTGGAAGAGCCGTATGACCTCGCGGGTAATAACCTCCTGCTCCAGGTAGAGGCCATCCAAATCCTGCACTTCCTTGTAGTCCATGTAGACCACGGCACCGGTTTCGTGAGCCGTCTTCCAAGCCGATTCGCCTGGGGACGACCAGCTAAAATTTGAGATCAGCTCACCCTTCTTGGGCAATGTCAGGGTCTTGCGCATCTGGCGCAGCACGGTGATGTTCTTGGTCATCCGCTGCTCGTCCTCGACGAGTGCCTTCTTGTCCTCGGCCAAGGCGCTGCGGTTGTCCTCGATCTCTCGGTGGATGCCCTCGCGCGCCTCGCTGGCCAGATGGCGGTGATGAGCCCAGGCCACCGTGCCTTCCAGGCCCAGGGCAATCAGCAGGCCGATGGTAATGGTGATCAGGTGGATGAAAAAGTCACGCCAGCTTTCTATGGCCTTGTGCGGAGGATGAACGTCCACAGACAGTTCCCTTCTTGCGCCGGGCACAGGCCGGCTTGGCTTTAGAAATGCGGTGAACGCCCAGGACCGTCGCCTCAGAAGCACAAGGCGGAGGGCTAGTCCACGCCAAAGTCGAAGATCCTGCTGCGCGCGCCCACGTAGATGCCACCCGGACCGCCTGCACCGTAGGGATTTCCCGCGCCACTGATGAATCCGTACTCGCCCGGCGTCAACGGCTCCGCGGGTGTCACCCGGTACACCCCGGGGCGGACCCGCTCCACGTGATACGGTACTGCCTTCTTCTCGTCCAAACCGCTGGCGGCCGTGTAGGCGTTGGCAGACATCATCACCACTTCGCGCGAAGACTTCTTCACATCCAGATGCAGCAGGGTGAACTCATTCGGATTCGTGGTGCCGAAGTCGGCGTGGCTCAGCCCGGACTGCGTTTTCTCAAAGTAAAAATAGAAGACTACGTTCGGATCGGTGACGCGCGTCCCGGCGCGCTCGCCGCGCAGTACGGCCTTCCACTTCGTCTTGGCAATGCCCTCGGTGATGGCCGTGGTGAAGGCGCCGGTCATCTTTCCACGCACGTATACGCTTGGTTCCACCAGCAACATGCGCGGCCCCTGCGTGGTGTGCACATAAATGTAAATGCCCGCATCGTGCGGCGCGTTCGGCGAGTTCTGATCCACCACGCCGGCTACCCCCGCCGGAGACGCATAGTTCTCGGGCTGACCGCTGCGCTCTGTCAGCATCATCGCGCGCAGGATCCGGCCGTCCACTCCCTGCCCGGTCAGCGCCACCAGCCCGTCCGTAGAAAGATCGAAGTTCGAGGCCGAAGTCTGCACCTTGGCGATGATGACATCCACCGGCAGGCCGGCCCGCACCATCTCCACAATTGCGTTGTTGGTTAGCACCTGGCCGGAGCCCGGCTGGCAGACCGCCAAGGCCGCAAAGAGCAGAACCACGCACCACACCAGCACCAGCTTTTTCATCGCATCCTCGTTACACTTGCAGATTTCGCCTAAATTTTATCACCGCGCAATGATGCAAACTTGCGATTCTCCGCCCCAATTAACTCCCCGCGTTCTCGCGCTCTCTTCGCAGTTCGTAAGCGCGCAGATGGGTGTACACCACGCGCAGCAGCGGGGTGGGTACCTTGCGCTCGGCGCCGCGCTGCAGCAGGTCGCCAATCATGTGCCCAGCCTCGATCTGCGCCCCGTGCTCGATATCCCGCCACATGCTGGCGGCCAGCGGAGAGCCGGCTGCCGTCAACAGGCTGCGGCTCAACTCCAAACTGGCCGAACTGGGAGGATGTCCCTGGCTGCCGGCCACCGCGGCACATTCAGACAGTAGGCCGGTGCACTGCTCCACGCCGCCGGCGGCAATAATGTCTCCAATGGTCGAGCGCATCAGGCAGTTGATGCCGGCGCAGCTGGCGATGAAGACCCACTTCTCCCACATCTCCTGCAGGATCGCCTCAGTCTGCCGGGCCACAAAGTTCGCCCCAGTAAAGGCCTTGGAGATGGCCTTCACCCGCGGCGATGTCGAGCCGTCGCGCTCGCCAAAGGCCAGAATGTGCAATTTGTTCAGATGTGCCACCCGGCCGCCCGCCTCCAATGTGGTGGAGATCATGCACAGCCCGCCCAGTACGCGGGCGGCGCCAAAGCGGCGGTCCAGAATATCCATGTGGCGCATGCCGTTCAGCAGCGGCAGGATGGCCGTCTGCGGCCCCACGGCGGGAGCAAAATCATGGATGGCGCCCTCCAGGTCGTAGGCCTTGCAGCTCAGCAGCACCAGGTCGTAGTGATCCTTCAGTTCGCTGGCGCTCACCGTCTTAGGATGCGGCAGGTGCAGGTCCCCGGCCGGACTGGAAATCTGCAGCCCGTTCTTGGCCAGTTCGCCCGCGCGCCGCGCCCGCACCAGGAAGGTCACATCCTGCCCGGCCGCCGCCAGCCGTCCGCCATAATATCCGCCAATCGCACCGGCACCCACCACCAGAATCCGCATCGCGCTGTCTCCCTTTAACTGCGTCCAGAACTCGTCAGCCCAGAACCACGCTAACCCGCTCATACGGGAAGCAATCCATCTTAACGCCAAAGCAATCGCCCCGGAGAAGTCCAGGGCGAGAGAAAGCTCAAATGGTGGCTCTCCGTTCCAATCTTGAAAACCGCCTTACGCCCCGCGCCTCGGCCTGAACGTGGTTAGACCTTCCCACGCCCACGGCTTCGCACGTCAGACCTGTACATGAAACAGATGGTCCAGCAGGAAGAGCACGGCCACGCCCACGAATAGCAGCAGCGGCATCAGCGGCCCGGGCTCGCGGTTGACCTCCGGCACAATGTCACTGGCGGCCACGTAGATGGTGACCCCGGCCGAAATCGGCAGCCCGATGGCCACACCGTGCCGGAACATCACCATGGCCAGCACGCCCAGAATGGTGCCCACGGCCAGCACCACCGAGGCATTGAAGGCCGTCACCGAGCTGCGTCCACCGGCCAGCATCACAGAGCTGATGGTAAAACCTTCGGGAATCTTGTGCAGGAAGATGGCCAGGAATACGATCCAGCCCAGCCAGCTCGACACCTGGAAGCCGCTGGCGATGGCGACGCCATCAAAAAACGCGTGGATGGCCAGCCCGAGCAGAATCGTGTTGCTGCGGTGATGGCCGACGAACTCATCGTGATGCGTCTCTTCTCCAAAGTGGAAGTGCCCGCTGACGACATGCTCGCAGAAGTGAATGATCAGGTAGCCCAGCAGCACCAGGAAGCCGGCGCGTTCACCGTTGCCACCCTCCAGGCCGACGCTGGCCGGCACCATCTCCGTAATGGAGGTGGCCAGCATGAAGCCCGCGCCCAGGGCCATAAAGTACTTCAGGAAGCGGTGATCCCACTTGCGGCGCACCAGCAGCGCGCCGCCCGCGATGTTGGCGGCTCCGGCCGTAAGGCCAAGCAGAATGCTGAGTGCGATGGGGTTCATGATTGCCTTGATTCCCTAACCGCTGTGCCGGATGTGCAGAATGTCTCCGTCCTGCACGATGTACTCCTTGCCCTCCAGCCGCAGCTTGCCGGCGGCGCGTGCCGCGGCCTCGCTGCCCAGTTCGAGCAGGGTGTCCCAGTGAATCGTCTCGGCGCGGATGAAGTGCTTCTGCAAATCCGTGTGGATGGCGCCGGCCGCATCCTGCGCGCGCGTGTTGCGCTCAATGGTCCAGGCGCGGCATTCGTCTTCGCCCACGGTGAAAAACGAGATCAGCCCCAGCAGTTCGTAGCTCTTGCGGATCAACCGCACCAGGCCGCTTTCCTCAAGCCCGTAGCTGCCCAAAAATTCCGCCGCCTCTTCGTCCGTCATCTCCGCCAGTTCGGCTTCCACCTTGCCGCAAATGGCGCTGGCGCCGGTGTTCAGCCGCCCGGCGCGCTCCGTGAGGCCGTACTTGGCCACCGCCGCCTCCAGGTCCACACCAAGGGTCGTGCTCTCGCTGATGTTCAACACGTAAAGGATGGGTTTTTCCGAGAGGAACATGAAGCCGCGGACGATCTTCTTCTCGTCCTTCGTCATCTCCATTTCGCGCAGCGGGCGCTCGGTCTCCAGAAAGGCCTTGGTGCGCAGCAGCAGCTCGTTTTCCTTCTCCAGCTCGGGAGTCTTCTTCTTGACCAGGTCCTTCTTCATGCGCTCCAGGCGGGCTTCCACCTGCGACAGGTCGCTCACCATCAGGTCGAACTCGACGTTGGCGATGTCGCGCAGCGGGTCGAGCGAGCCTCCGGCATGAGGAATGGAGTCGTCCTCAAAGACGCGCACCACGTGCACCAGTGCGTCCACGCCGCGCAGGCTGGAGAGATACGCCGTCTCCTTCAATGCCTCCTGCCCAATGGCGCCCATGTCGGCGTACTCCACCTGAACATGGACAAGCTTGCGGGGATTGCACTGCGCGGCCAGACGGTCCAGGCGGTCGTCGGGCACGGTGGCGATGCCAATGTGCGCCTCGCGCGGATTCGAGCTGCGGTTGCTTACATCCGCCTTGGTGAGAATCTTGAACAGAGATGTCTTGCCCACCTGCGGCAGGCCGATGATTCCAGTCTTCATAAGCTTTGTACGATGATTCTTTCTACGCTAGACGCGCGGCAAAATCGCCGCAGGTCGCGCGGCTGCAGCCTCTCACATAAGGCCGGTCTTTACCATTCTAAATGAAAACGCCTCCGGAGCCTCCGGAGGCGCATATCACGGCCATTTCGCTACTCGTGCTTTGCGTCGGCCTTCACCACCAGGAAGAGCAGCGCCAGTCCCAGCACAAACACGCTCTCCTCCTGCGCCGTCGAATACTTGTGCAGGCGGTTGAACTCCACGCGGCGGGGATCATCCTTGCTGACCTGGTCAATCACACCCATCTCGCTCTTCAGGCTGTTCATGCGGCGCTCCACGCCGTACTGCGTCCACAAAGTCATGGCCAGCATCAGCGCCAGCAGCACGTCGCGCACGGCAAAGGGAGAGCCCTTACCCTGCTTGAGCGAGAGAATCGCCGTCGCCAGCAGGAAGAGCAGTCCGCAGACGATCCCCAGCCAGTGCAGCCCATTCAGCGAGCCGCTGACGATCATCCCCGCCTCATTCCGCGTGGGCAGCACGCCAAACGCTGTGGGCGCCACCACGGCGCCGAAGAAAAGAATCGAGCCCAGCCACAGGCCAAGCGAGAGCGTACGCAGAAAACGCAGAAATGACACGGAAACCTCCGCAGAAATTGTCTCAGGAAATGAGATTACTTACGAAAACGCGCGATGCCTCAATTATACGGATACCGGGGCTGCAACTCGCCGCGGCTACACCGGAACCGGCACGCTCTCCAGTACCTCGCGCAGAATCTCCTCGCACTGCTCGGCGCGCTTCAACGTCGAGGTGTAGCGCGCGCTGACCACCACGCGGTGCGCAAACGTCGGCACAACCAGCCGCTTAAAATCATCCGGAATGCAGTAGTCGCGGCCTTCCAGCAACGCCTGCGCCTGCGCCGCGTGATACAGCATCAGCGAGCCGCGCGGCGAAACTCCCAGCGAGAGCTGTTCATGCTGGCGGGTGCGTGCGACGATGGCCAGCGAGTAGTCAATCAGCGCATCCTCCACGCGAACCTTGTCCACCTCGTTCTGCAAGGCCAGCACGTCTTCGGCGGTCAGCACCGGCCGCAGTTCATCAATGCGAGCCGCACCGGCCCGTCCGCGCAGAATCTCACGCTCGCTGGCCGCCTCCGGGTAACCCATACGCGCGCGGATCAGAAAGCGATCCAGTTGCGACTCCGGCAGTGGATAGGTGCCGTGGTGCTCCACCGGATTCTGCGTGGCAATCACCAGGAAGGGATTGGGCAAGGGGTGCGAGTGGCCGTCCACCGTCACCTGGCGCTCGTTCATCGCCTCCAGCAGCGCGGACTGCGTTTTGGGCGTGGTGCGGTTGATCTCATCGGCCAGCAGGATGTTGGTGAAGACCGGCCCGCGCTTGAACTCAAAGCGCTCCTCGGCCGTGGAGTACATGCTGATGCCGAGCACGTCGCTGGGCAGCATGTCACTGGTGAACTGCACGCGGCGGAAGGCGCAGTCAATGGCGCGGGCCATGGCATGCGCAAGCGTCGTCTTGCCGACGCCCGGCACGCCTTCAATCAGCAGATGCCCGCGCGCCAGCACCGCCACAAGGGCCAGCCGTACCACCTCGTCCTTGCCGCGGATGATCGTGCGCAAGGCACGTTCCAGTTCCGCGGCGCGTTCTATGATGGAGCCCGTTTCCTGCGACATGATTTGGATTGTATCCGCAGAACCCGGCGAGGCCAAAACCGATATGCCCCGCCGGAGATTCACCGAAGCCGAAATCAGTAGCCACCCGCCCGCATTCCCATCAGCCGCGCAATGCGCTCGGCCGTGGGCGGATGCGTGGAGAACAGGCTGCCAAAGCTGATGCCGCCAATCAGCGGCTGGATGATGTACATGTGCGCCTGCGAGGGCGAAACCTGCATGGGGATGCGGCTGGCGTAGCTCTCAATTTTACGCAGGGCGCTGGCCAAAGCCGCCGGATTGCCCGTAAAGTGCGCGCCCGTGGCGTCCGCCTGGTACTCGCGGGAGCGCGAAACCGCCATCTGGATGAGCAGCGCGGCGATTGGCGCAAGGATCATCATGGCAATGGCCGCCAGGGGTCCGCCATCGCGGTCGCGGTCGCGGCCTCCGCCGCCGAAGATGGCCGCGTAGCCGGCCATGCGCGCCAGAATGGTCACGGCCCCGGCAAAGGTCGCGGCAATTGAGCTGATCAGGATGTCGCGGTTGCGCACGTGACCCAGCTCGTGGGCCAGCACGCCTTCCAACTCGTCATCGGTCAGCAGGTCCAGGATGCCGGCCGTCACGGCCACCGACGCGTGCTCCGGATTGCGTCCGGTGGCAAAGGCGTTGGGAGATTGCGTCGGGATGACAAATATCTTGGGCATAGGCAGGTTGGCCTTGGCGGTCAGCCGTTCCACAATCTGGTAGACGCGTGGCAGTTCCTCGCGCGACACGGGCTGCGCCCCGGCGCTGAAGATGGCGATCTTGTCGCTGTAAAAGTACGAGAAGAAGTTCATCGCCCCGGCCAGCACCAGTGCCATGATGGCGCCGTTGCGGCCACCCAGGGCCTGTCCAATCATGACGACGAAGACCGTCATCAGGGTCAGCAGGAACGCGGTTTTCAGATTATTTCCCATTGGTCTCACTCCAGAACTAGATGCTAGCGCACCCGGCTGGTTACGTAAAACGCAACGCCACTCCGCCATCCTCAAGCCGGGATACAGGCAACTGTTTAACTGGAACGGCGCCGCACCGCGCGCTGCAGGGTCTGCTCCAGGGCGGAGCGAGCGCTGGCGTACTCTTCCGGGCCGATCTTGCCCTGCTGGCGGTCGAGTTCCAGTTGGAAGAGCTCTTCCTTCAGCCCGGCCATCAGCCCATCGTCGGAGGCAGGCGCGTTCTTCACCACGCTGGCTCGCGGGATGGCCACGCCGCTGGTTGCCGCATTGGCCAGCGCCGGAGTCAGTGCGGATATCTGCGCCAACCGGGTGTTCTCGTGCGTCCATATGCCGCCGCCGATCAGCAGAATCAGCAGGATGGCCAGGATGCCCCAGGGCGTGTACCAGTGCGAGACGGCGAGCGCGTCCATGGCGTCAATCGGTTTGCCAAGGCCTCCGCCGGGACGGTTATCCTGCCCGCCCATGGCCTGCCCGCCGCCTTCCTCCGCCGCAGCGGTCTCCGCAAAGGCTCCCGTGCCGCTCAGGGTAAAGGCCAAGTCGTCGCCCTTCTTGGCGTGCAGGCTGATCTCGACGTTCATCCCCGGCTGGTTGTTCATGGCCTGGTACTGCTTGGCGTTCGCCGGCGCAATCGTCATTGCCGAAGGCGTGGCCAGCACGTAGTGCTCAAAGTCCAGGGTCAGCCGCGGCGTAAACGAGGCCTTGCCGCTGTACGGCAGGTGGTAGCTCACCTGAAAGCGAGTCTCGCCCGGCTTGAGCGAGTAGGCAAAGCCGTAGTGGTTCTTCTCGCCCGTCGCCTCCGGCTTCACCTCGATGGGCTGCCCGTTCGGCCCCTGCGCGCTGGCGTTTTCGAGCGTGGCGCCATCGGGCAGCACGAACTCAAAGGTATGTTTTGCGGCCAACGCGCGCGGAGGATTGCTCTGGTTGGTGATGGCGAACAGCTCGGCCACCTGGAGGTTGCCGCCATCGGCCTGCATCTTCACCACGTCGGCCGAGCCGGAAATGCCATCCACCTTCTCCGCCGCATCGTAAACATCCAGGTCCACGCTCGTGGTGCCCGGGGTAATCATGTGGAAGTAATTGACGCCGCCGCGCTCGGCGCGCGCCAGCCGCGGCCCCTTCGCGGCCTCCGCCGTGACCTTGAAGTGCCCCTGCGCGTCGCTCTTCGCCGTGCCCACCTCGGCCATGCCGCCCATCGGGTCCACCAGGGTCACCGTGACGCCTGCCGCGGGCTTGCCCGTGGTGCGGTTCGTCACCGTGCCGGTCAAGCTCTCGGCGCGCATTGCCATGGGAGCCAGCAGCGCCAGCAGGGCCACGCACATTCCACGCAGGATTCCATTCGATTGCATCATGCCTTCACCCCAGGCTGTGCCTGGTTTTCCGTTGCCAGCGCCTCGCGCTCCAGGTCTTCAATCTCGGCCAGCAAGGCCGCCGCATCCTGCTCCATGGAGTCGCGCATCCCGGTAAAGTCAGCCTCGCTCAGTTTGCCGGCCTTGTACTCAAACTTGAGGTCGCGCAGGTTCTCGTAGGTCTGCTCCTTGCGCTCGTACAGATAGGCCAGGCGCGTCTTCTCCACGCCATGTACGGCGAGCGCCGGGCGGAAGATGTATACGAAGAGCACGATCGTCGCCAGCACGGTCGCAAACATCAGAAAGCTTCCTGCAGTTCGGTCCGGTGCAGCGGCCTGCAAAAGTAGCATCATCATCACAACTCCGTCTCCTCGCGGGCGCGACGTCGGAACTCATCCAGTTCCTCGCCCGCGCCGCCTGCTCCCAGCGGCGGTGCGGCAGCCAGTTGCATGCGCGAGCGCCGCTGCCATATACGCACCACCCACACCAGCCCGCCCACGGCAGCCACGAAAATCACCACCGGCATGATCCATGCCACACGGTTGAAGCCCGTCGTGGTGGGCGCGGAAAGCACTGTGGGACCGTACTTGGTCACAAAGCCCGCCAGGATCACGTCATCACTTTGGCCGGTGGCAAGCGCGTCTTTCAGCTCCTTGCGCATCTGCTCGCTGACCGCGCAGCCCACGTGGTTGCACTCCAGCAGAATCTGGCTGCAGCCGCAGGTGCACATCAGGTTGTGGCCCAGGCGGTCAAAACGCTGCCCCGTCGTATCGCCGGAGGCACCCATCAAAAGCAGCACGCTCGTCAGCAGCAGCAGAATCCCCCAATGGGAGGCGATCCTGCGCAGCGGGGTCACCGTCGCGGTCGTTTGGGAGCCCATGCGTGAGCTCATCAGTCGCCCCCGGCCGCCACCGGCACGGCCGCTTCCAGCGCGGCCTCGCGGGCGGTCTTCTTTTTCTTCGATTGCAGGTTGGGGATCAGCGCGATCAGGGTGCCCACCAGTATGAAGTGCGCGCCCGACCAGATCCACCACACCAAGGGATTCAGATGCGCCTTGATGATGGGATGGCCGTTCTCCGGATTCTTGCCGGTGTACACCAGGTACAGGTCTTCGAGCATAGTGGAGCGGTTGGCCACCATTGTCGCCGGCTGGCCGCTGGCCTTGTAAAAGCGCTGCTCGGGATACATGGTGTCAATCTGCTTGCCATTGCGATAGATATCCAGAATGGCCCGTTCGCTGGAGTAGTTCGGCTTGTCGTCCTGCGTGTAGCTGCGGCACACCAGCGTGTAGTGGCCAATCTCCAGCTTGTCGCCAAAGCCCAGTTCCTTCTCTGTGTTCTGATAGAAGGCCACACCGGCAAAGCCAATCATGGTCACGATGACGCCGAAGTGGACGACGTATCCGCCATAGCGGCGCATGTTGCGCCTCGTCAGAATGTACATGCCGTAGAAGATGTTTCCCTGCCAGGCGATGCCCTGATTGTGCCGGGCAATCACCAGCCCGCCGCGCACAAACTCGCTGACCACGGTGGACGCCACCAGCACCGACAGCATGATGGTCACCGTCGAGTAGAAGTAGCTCACGTCCTCCCAGGGACGCACGCCCATCGCCACCAGCGCCACGCCGCTCAGCAGCGAGATGATGCCCGGCACCAGGAAGTTCCTGCGCAAACTCTCCCCCGAGGTCTTCCGCCAGGCCAGCAAAGGACCAACCGCAGTCAGCAGCAGCAGGAAGAGCGCAATTGGGATGTTCACCTTGTTGAAGAACGGTGGACCGACGGTGACCTTGTGGCCCGTCACCCATTCGCTGAGCACCGGGAACAGCGTGCCCCACAGCACGGCGAAGGCCGCCACCAGCAGCAGCACGTTGTTGAACAGGAAGCTCGACTCGCGCGAAACCAGCGATTCCAGCTTGTGCTCACTCTCCAGGTGCGAGCGGTTCTTCACAAAGAAGAAGACGCAGGCAGCAAAGATGATGGCCAGGAAGATGACAAAGTACGGACCAATGTTCGATTCCGCAAATGCGTGCACCGAACTGACCACGCCCGAGCGCGTCAGGAAGGTTCCGAAGATGCTCAGCAGGAAGGTGGAGAAGATCAACCACATGTTCCACACCTTCATCATGCCGCGCTTCTCCTGCATCATTACCGAATGCAGGAAAGCCGTGCCCGTAAGCCATGGCAGCAGCGACGCGTTTTCGACCGGATCCCAGCCCCACCAGCCGCCCCAGCCCAGAACGCGGTAAGCCCAGTACGAACCGAGGAAGATTCCGCAGGTCAGGAAGAGCCAGCCCACCATCGTCCAGCGCCGTGTGATGTGAATCCACTTCTCTCCGGGATAGCGCATGATGAGCGCCGCCAGGGCAAAGCAGAAGGGCACGGTCATCCCGACGTAGCCCAGGTACAACATCGGCGGATGGATGACCATCTCGGGATACTGCAGCAACGGATTCAACCCATTGCCGTCCGCGGGAATCGCTCCCGGCGTCATGGCAAAGGGGTGCGCCGGCACGTTCACCAGCAGCAGGAAGAAGATCTGCACCGCGCTGATGACCACCGACGCATGCGCCACCAAGCGCGTATCCACCTTGTAGCGCAGCCGCAGCACCAGCCCGTAACAGGCCAGCAGCCAGCACCAGAAGAGCAGCGAGCCCTCCTGTCCGCTCCACAGGGCGGCAAACTTGTAGGCCCCCGGAAGCGCACGGTTGCTGTGGTGCAGGATGTAGGCCAGCGAGAAATCGTTGTGGAATGCGGCCCAGACCAGCACGGCCGAGGCCGAAGTGACGGCCCAGAAGATGCCGATGCCGGCACGCCGGGCGGTCTCGCCCAACCGGTCATCGTCCCAGAAAATGGCCAGCAATCCCGCACCGAACGCATAGACGCTCAAGGCGAGCCCGACAAGCAGAGAGAAACTTCCAAGTTGAGGCATGAGTATGAGACACCGCAAATCTGGAGTCATTGTGCCCGATTAGTCGCCGACAACGCAACTCACCCGTTTGCCATCATAGGCCAACTCCTTTGCCTGTCCTAGTTTGGAACCGCATTCCAATTTAATTTACTCACCGTTAATGCCTTAAGCCAGCATTCCGGGCTATGGTCATAACAATAGCTCCGCAGCTCTCCCCTCTCTCAGAGGGCTGCGGGGAAACCTCCTGAGTTGCCCCTGGCAACCTGGCCCGCATCCGTTCGCGGGCCGTTCTTATGTCTAGAACGCATGCCTGGCCCCTCGGCAAGGCCGCCGAATTGCCGCTGCTGTATAGTGTCTGCTTCGGAGGTTCTTTGCTCATGCCGACACGCATTTCTGTCCTGCTACTTTGCTGCCTATTCGCCCTGCCGCTGATGGCGCTGAACACCCACTCCAAGCCCCCGGCCACGCCCGGAAGCGGCGCCGCCGCCGACTTTGACAGCCTGGCCGCGCGCTTCATGTACGAGTCGCTGGTGCTCTCGCCGGTCAACGCCTCGCAGGCCGGCTACCACCAGCACAAAGGCGCGGATGGAAAGTTCATCGAGCTCGATGCCCTGCTCGACGATGTGGGCCCCTCCGGCATCGCCGCCCAGCGCAAGTTCTACCTCCAGTGGCGCCAGCGCTTTGCCAACTTCCATGGCGCGCCGCTTACGCGCGAGCAGAAGGCCGACCGGCAGCTCATCACCGATACCATAGACTCCTCCCTGCTCGAACTCGATCACATCCAGAGCTACCGGCATGATCCCACCACCTACGTCGAATTGATCGGCAGCGCGCTGTTTTTGCCCATGACGCAGAGCTACGCTCCGGCCGAGGTTCGCCTTGGCCACGTCGTCTCGCGCATCGAGCAGATTCCGCGATTTCTGCACCAGGCCCGAGAGGTGCTGACCAACGGCGATCCGATCAAGACCTCGACGGCCATTGAAGAGAACGCTGGCAACATTGACCTGGTGCGCAATGACGTGAAGGCCGCCATTCCCGCCGGGTCTCCGCTTATGGCCCGCTATGAGGCCGCCGCGCCCAAGGCACTGGCCGCCCTCGAAGAGTTTTCCGGCTGGCTCAAAGACGACTACGGCAAGCGCCCCAGCAAGGTCACCTGGCGGCTGGGGCCGGAGCTCTACGCCGAGAAGTTCCGCCTCGTCATGGAGACCCCGGTAAGTGTGGATGAGACCCTCAAGCTCGCCGAGCAGCAGATGATCGAGGTGCGGCAGGACATGCTGCGGATCAGCCTGCCCATGCACCGCGAGATGTATCCCACACACGGCGATCACAACGACCTGACGGGCATCGCGCGTGAAAACCTCATCATCGGCGAGGTGCTCGCGCGCATCAGCGACGACCACGTTCAGCCCGCCGACCTGCTGCCGCACATCCAGGGCGAACTCAACTCCATCATCGCCTTCATCCGCGAGAAGAAGATCGTCGAGCTGAGCGAGCACAACAACCTGAAGGTGATTGACACGCCGCCATTCATGCGCGGCAGCTACTCGGTGGCCGGCTTCCACGCGCCGCCTCCGCTCGAGCCCGGCGCCGAAGCGCAGTACTGGGTCACGCCCATTGACCCCGCGATGTCGGCGGCCAAGGCCGAAAGCAAGCTGCGCGAGTACAACAACTGGACGCTGAAGTGGCTCACCATCCACGAGGCTCTGCCGGGCCACTACGTGCAGTTTGAGCACGCCAACAGCGTCGAGCCGGAGTCGCGACGCCTGCTGCGCGCGCAGCTCGGCAACGGCGCCTACGTGGAGGGCTGGGCCGAATACATTGCGCAGGTGATGATGGACGAGGGCTTTGCCAACAACGATCCCCGCTTCCGCCTGATCATGCGCAAGATCCGACTGCGCGTGCTGGCCAACACCATTCTGGACATCCGCATGCACAGCCGCAACATGACCGATGCCGAAGCCATGGATCTGATGTGCAAGCGCGCCTTCCAGACCGAGGCCGAGGCTGAAGGCAAGCTGACCCGCGCCAAGCTGACCAGCGTGCAACTGGTCACCTACTGGGTGGGACTGCATGACTGGCTCGAGCTGCGCAAGGACTACCAGACCAAGGTGGGAGCGTCGTTCACCAACATTGACTTCCACAACCGCGCGCTCAACGAGGGTCCGCTGCCGGTGCAACTGCTGCGCGGCATACTTCTTTCTGAGAAGCAATAGCCTTCAGCGCCACAAACAGAGAGGCCCGCCATGGTGGCGGGCTTTTTCTTTTGCGGCATCAGCGCGCGGGCCGAATCTATGCCACTCTCACACTTCATCCACAGGACAACTAGAACTCCACGCTCAATGGTTGACGGCAGGCTTCCACGGCCTGGCTCATCAGGCGGATCATGCGCTGGGCGGCTTCGGCGTCGCCGTCATATTGCAGCACCAGCACGTCCTTCCGCTTTTCGGCCAGAGAGGTGCAGTCCACCATGATGCCGTCCTTCGTCGTCTTGGTGCAGCGCGTCGCCACCGTCACGCACTGGAACTGTCCGCCGCATGGCATCTGTAGTGCATGCTGGTCGGCCTGCATGATGGCCGGCTCAAGGGCGCTGACGGCAACGTGCAAGGTCTCCAGCTTGTCCACCGTGTCAACGATATGAGCGGTGCTGTGCACGCTGAACTGGGCGCGACAGTCGTTAATGCCTTCCAGGCGCGAGTTCCAGTGCATTCCGCCCGCCCTCATGGTGCGCTGGCCATGCGCCTCCAGCTCGGCGGCCATCGCCGACTCCACTTGTCCCAGGCGGGCGCGCGGAGACTCCTGCCCGGCCACGGCCAACAGCATGGCCATGCACGGCAACAGCACCACCGAACGCATCGTATATCCCATAGAAAAGTCCTTCGAACAGCCGACACCACGTTACGAAATTTCCAGCAAAGAAAAAAGGGAACATCGCATGCGATGCCCCCTTTAGTAACTTGACTTTGCGGCGATGAACTTCTCTATGGTTCGACCACCAGCACGTCAATGCCGGAGAGGTGACCCTTCTCGTGATACACGCGCTCGGTAGCCTTCTTGAACTCCTCGGGCCGGGCGGTGGGAATATCCGTGAAGGTCTGCGGGTTGCGGTCCACCAGCGGGAACCAACTGCTCTGCACCTGCACCATGATGCGATGTCCGCGGCGGAAGGTGTGGTTTACATCCGGCATGGAGAAGGCGATCTCCTCCACTTTGCCGGGCACCATCGCCTCTGGCTTCTCCCAGCTGTGGCGGAACTTGGCGCGGAAGGGTTCGCCGCGTATGAGCTGCTCCCATCCGGCCAGATCGGTCTCCGGAACCGCAACGTCGTTGCCAGCGCGGCGGCGGCGCTCCTCGGGCTCCTTCTGCGGATACACGTCAATCAGCTTCACCACCCAGTCGCTGTCTGTGCCGGAGGTTGAGACCCACAGCCGCGGACTCACCGGGCCGGCAATTGTCACATCCTCGTCCAGCGCCTCGCTCTGGTACACCAGCACATCGGGACGCGTCTCGGCGAAGCGCTGGTCGCTGACCATGTATTCCTGCGGCACGTCCAGCGCCTGGTAGCCGACGAAGGGCACCGGGTGATTCGGGTCGCTGACGTACTCGTCGTAACTCGCGGCATTCGAAGGCTCGGCAAAGCTCACACCACCCGCGGGCGTCAGGTACAGAGTCTTCTTCACGGCCTTCGACGGAGGCCAGGCATCGTACTTGCGCCACACGTTCGTACCGGTTTCAAAGACGTAGGCCTTGGGCAGTTCCTCGGTCGCCTTATCCTTCAGATACTTTTCGAAGAATGGCAGCAGGATGTGGGCGCGGCAGAAGTCTCCTGTGTTCTGCGCAAAATCGGCGTTGCCCAGCTTGCGGCCCTCATAGCGAGACCATCCGCCGTGCACCCAGGGACCTTCCACCAGCATGTTCACCGTGCCGGGATTCAGATCTCCAATGGCCTTGTAGAGCGAGAGCGGCCCCTGCAAGTCCTCGGCGTCAAACCATCCGCCCACGGTCAGCACCGCGCAGTGCACGTTCTTCATCCGCGGCACCAGGTCGCGCTGCTTCCAGAAGGCATCCATCGTGTTGTGGCGCGACTGATCGGTGAAGAGCGGGTTGCGTCCTTCGAGCAACTTGCGGTCAATGTCCTGGAGATTTCCCGCCTTCAGCAGCAGATCGTAGCCGTTGCTGGTGTTGTGGCGGATATCCAACCCCTTCTGCTCGTCGGTGGGATTCTTCTGCGGCTGGAAGAAGTTGTAGAAGCCGTAGTTCGCGTTCAACATGAAGGCGCCGCCGTGGTAGGCATCGTCGCCGCGGAAGAGGTCCACCATGGGAGCCTGCGGTGAGGCCGCCTTGATGGCCGGGTGCGAATCAATGATGCTGGCCGCCGTGTAAAAGCCCGGGTAGCTGATGCCCCAGATGCCGACGCGTCCGTTGTTGTTCGGCACGGTCTTCAGCAGGAACTCGATGGTGTCATACATGTCGGTGGTCTCGTCAGTGTCCTTAGGACCCTTGTTGTCCTTATAGGGCGACTCCTCCACAAACTTTCCTTCGCTCATGTTGCGGCCACGCACATCCTGGTTGACGAAGATGTATCCCGCCTGCATCAGCTCCAGGGTCGCCAGGCGCTGCGCGTAATTCTCCACCCCATACGGCCCCACGCTGTACGGCGTGCGATTAAACAGGAACGGCCACTTCTGCGACTGGTCCTTGGGCACATATACGGCGGTGAACAGGCGCACGCCATCGCGCATCGGGATGCGGTACTCGTACTTGGTGTAGTGCTCGCGCACGTCGTAGGCAGGCTTCTCCTGCGCCATCAAAGCCGCCGGGGCCAGAACCATGCAACACAGTAAAAGGGATAGCAACGTCTTCGAGAACGCTCGCAACAGGCACCTCATAAATTTTGGTTGTGGCCGCACCAAGGGGAGCGGCTGCCAGAAATTGAAAGCCGCCCACCACGGCTTCCACTCTGCTGAAGAGAATACAACGATTCCAATCCGTGGCCATAGCGGGGCGATGAGCTTCGGCCCGCCGCTCACGGTTGACGCATAAACAAGCGCCACCCGCGGCTTTTGTTTGGATGCCGACCGGGCCTCTGCTAGGCTGGCCACGGAATGCTCTCAACCCACGCCATCACGCTGCTCGGCACTGCCGCCTGGCTCCTCTGCGGCATCTACGCCACCATTCCCGCCTACTGGATCCTCGTCCATGGCTGGACCGATCGCTGGCGGACGGCACGGCACAAGCTCAAGGTGCTGGCCCCGTTGTGGATGGTCATGTGGATGGCCGCCTGGGCCGTGAGCGCTCCGTGGCGCGGCGTCACGCTCTACCATCGCCCCGCTACGTGGATGGTGGCCCCGCTGCTGTGGATGGTGTCGGCCACGCTATACATCCGGGGCGGCCGCGAGCTAAGCCTGATGCGCGTCATCGGCCGCGACGAGTTGGAGCCCGCGGGCCGGCCGCCGAAGCTCATTACCACGGGCGCCCACGCCCTGGTGCGCCATCCCCTCTACCTGGGACACATCTGCACCATGCTCGGCCTTTGCCTGGCCACACGCAGCACGGCCTGCTTTGCGCTCTGGGTGTTTGCGTTACTGACTGGCTATGGAATGGTGCGGTTGGAGGAGCGGGAGTTGCTCAATCGTTTCGGGCAAACCTGGCTGGACTACAAGTCCAATACGCCCTGCATCCTGCCACGATGGACTGAACGGCGAAGATTACCAAGAGCCTAGTTCTCCGCTTCGCACCACGGGCTTCGCTTTCTTGCCCCCCACGTGGAAGACCCGCTTCAACTCGGGTGAAAATTCGCGGAAGATGTTGAGCGCCACGTCAATGCCCACCTGCGTGTGCCCCATGCGAACGCCCTGGTCCAGCGGTGAATACCTGTCCGGATACCAGCGCGTCACAATCATCGAGGCGCCATAATCGGCCGCCAGCCGCGGCACATCCGGACGCAGGTGCCCTTCCTCGTTAAAGGTGAAGAAGGTCATCTTGATGGCGTAGCCGGTGCGCGGCAGAATTCCTTTGCAGCGGCAACGGAAGTAACGCGGCTCCAGCCCCACGGCGTCATCAAGCGCCTGACGTCCACCCTCTTCCATCATCAGCAGCGCCGTCTGCGTGCCCAGCCGCCGCATGAATCCATCCGTGGTGCGCGGCCAGCCTTCGGGCTCGCCGACAGAGAAGGTCGCAACGGCCGAGATGCCGCCCTCTAGGTAAGTATTCGGCGAGAGCACAAAGTCCTTGAAGAAGAGATGTGCGCGGTCGCGGGGAGTCATGGGCACAAAGCCCTTTTCGCCGGGATGCGGCGCATCGGGAGGCGCAACCTCCTCGGCCGCCGGGAAAGGGGCAGGCTTGGGCAGGATCGCATCCGGTGCCGGCTTCGGCTCCTCCGCCGGCACATCCTGGGCGGCGACCGAAAGCGCACTGCCCAACAGCAGGCACGCCGCGAGCGCCAATCGGAGGCAGCGCCGCGACGGCACAGGAATGCGTCGGAATGTCATAGTCTGGATCGGCATTACCGTTTTGCCGCCGCCCGGCAATCGCCAGGGGGAAGCCACTCCCATTCTGCTTCGGGTTCCCGACCCATGAAGATGAGCCTTGCCGGGTACTGCGGCGGGTGGGCCTGAAAATCCTGATGCTCGGGTCCTCGCAAGACCGAGGCCTCGCCCCATGAGATTGATTGTAAATGGCCGCGAATCGGATGCGAAACCCTATTCTGGGCATTTCTCTCGGCACCGCACTTCCCCCGCCCTTGCTTCTATAATGCCGCCATGCGCTTTGAACTCTTCATCGCCGCCCGCTACCTGCGCGCCAAGCGCCGCCAGGCGGTCATCGGAGTCATCACCGGCATCAGCGTGCTGGGTGTGGCCGCCGGAGTGGCCTCGCTCATCATCGCCCTGGCCATCAACAACGGCTTCCGCCAGGAGTTGCAGGAGCGCCTGCTGGGTTCTACCTCGCACGTCAACCTGATGCGCGTGGAAAACGACGGCATCGCCGACTGGGCGGCCGTGCAGCGCAAAATGGAAAAACTTCCTCACGTGCAGGCCACAGCGCCCGCCATCTACGAGCAAGTGCTCATCAGCCGCGGTTCGCGCGCCGGGGGTGCGGTGCTCAAGGGGATCGTGCCAAAGGATGAACGCCGCGTCACCAGTCTGCTCGATGGCGTGCGCGAGGGCTCGGCCCAGCCGCTCGAACAGGCGCAGGAGCAGCCTTCAGTCAACAATGCCTCCAGCTCGACGACTGATACTGCCGCCAGCCCGTCCAACTCTGCCGCACCGCGCTCTGCCAGCGCCGATGCCGCCGCGCGTCTCGGTTCGCTTCCGCCCATCGTGCTTGGCAAGGACCTGGCGCAGACCCTTGGCGCCAGCGTTGGCTCCGTCGTGCTGGTCACCAGTCCACAGGGAGAACTGACCCCCTTTGGCATGGCGCCACGCTACCAGCGCTTCAAGGTCACCGGCCTCATGCAATCCGGCTTTTATGACTACGATTCGACCTGGGCGCTCTGCTCGCTGGCCGACGCGCAACGGCTGTTCAGCCTGGGCGACGTCGCCAGCGTCATGGAGTTCAAGGTGGACGACATCTACCAGGCCGCCGCCATCGGCCGCCAGGTGGAGCAGGCCGCCGGGCACGGCTACCAGACCACCAACTGGATGGAGCAGAACCACGCGCTCTTCCGCGCCCTGCGCCTGGAGCGCATCGTCACCTTCATCACCATCGGACTCATCGTCTTTGTCGCCGCGCTCAACATCCTCATCTCGCTCATCATGATGGTGATGGAGAAGACGCGCGACATCGCCGTGCTGGTCAGCATGGGAGCGCGCCGCAGCCAGGTGCGCCGCATCTTCGTCTGGCAGGGATTGCTGATCGGCATCCTGGGCACGGGGCTCGGACTCATCGTGGGCTACACGGTGGCCATCCTCGCCGGCCACCAGCATTGGATCGCGCTTTCCGCCGAGGTTTACACCATGGATTACGTTCCCTTTGCGCCGCGGGCGCTGGATGGACTGCTGGTCGCCGTGGTTTCGTTGGGCATCAGCTTTGTGGCCACGCTCTATCCGTCGCACTCAGCGGCGCGTGTGTTGCCCGCCGAGGCTTTGCGCTACGAGTAATCGCCGTACACAGATTTGGAATTCTGAACTTTGAAAGTTTGAGGTCGAAGATCATGCAACGTCATTCCCTTCTGCGCCGCGCCGTCTCCGGGATCATCCTTCTTCTGCTGCTGGCCGGTGTGGCCCTGGCGCAGCGCAACCCCGTGCTGCTGGTCTCCATTGACGGCTTCCGCAATGACTATCTCGACCGCACCGATCTCTACGAGGCGCCCAATCTGCGCGCCCTGGCCTCGGCCGGCGTCCGAGCCGACGCACTCATCTCGGTCTTCCCCACCAAGACCTTTCCGAATCACTATGCCATCGCCACGGGACTCTACCCGGCGCACAACGGCATCGTCGGCAACCGCATGTACGATCCCGCGACCCATGAGCGCTTCAGCATGAGCGACCGAAAAGCCGTGGCCGACGCCAGTTGGTGGGGTGGAGAGCCCATCTGGGTGACCGCCGAAAAACAGGGATGCCACGCCGCACCCATCTTCTGGCCCGGTTCGGAGGCCGCCATCGAAGGCGTCCGGCCCACGCACTGGCTCGCCTACGACGAAAAACTGCCCAACGCACGCCGCGTGGAGATGGCGCTCGATTATCTGGCTGAGACACCGCAGCCCTGCTATCTCTCGCTGTACTTTAGTGACGTGGACACGGCCGGCCACCACTTTGGCCCCGAGTCACAGCAGACGCGCGAGGCCGTGCGCTCGGTGGATGCGACCATCGGCCAGCTCGTAGCCGGGCTCAAGCAGCGCGGATGGTGGGGCAAGGTCAACCTCATCATCGTCAGCGACCACGGCATGGCCTACACGCCCGCCTCGCAGCGCCTTGTCTTTGACGACTACCTCGATCCCGCTTCCGTCGAATTCATCGACGGCTCGCCGCTCTTCGCCCTCAGCGCCAAGGATGGCAACCAGGCGGCGCTGGTCGAGCGGCTCAACCGCGTGCCGCACCTGCACGCCTGGCTGCGGCAGAACCTCCCCGCGCGCTGGCACTACACGGGCAACCCGCGCATCGCACCGGTGCTGGCACTGGCCGACGAGGGCTGGAGCTTTGATACCCGCGAGTACCTCTCCAAGCGCAAGACCCTCGACATGGGCAACCATGGATTCGACAACGATCTGGAGTCCATGCGCGCGATTTTTATTGCCGAAGGCCCTGCCTTCAGGCCCGGCTCGCACCTTCCGGCCTTTGAGAACATCAACATCTACTCGCTGATGACCGAGCTGCTTGGGTTGAAGCCCGCGCCCAACGACGGCCATCCCGAGGTCTTTGCTCCGGCTCTGGCGACGCAGTAGCGGCCGCCTGCACGATGATTAGGGATGCGCGATACGCCTCGAGCACCGCGCATCCGCCCGGGGTGCCGCGCGACTGCATCATGGGTGGTGCAGTTGCCCGCCAGGCTCGCCGTAGCGTGGTCTAATGGAAGCCACGGCATTGTCCGTTGCGGCCCAGACCATTTTGACTCCGCACGGCTGCGAATTTGCACCATGGAGGTCGCGGATTGCATCCAATCGAACATAACGGGATCCTCCGCGTGGAAGGTCTCCGGAAGGTCTATCGCTCTGGCAGCGCGGACCTTGTGCTCTTTGACAACCTGTCCTTTCAGGTACCGGAGGGCCAGTTACTGGCCATCGTAGGGCAGAGCGGCACGGGCAAAAGCACGTTGCTGCATATGCTTGGCGCCCTGGATACACCCTCCGCGGGCGAGGTGATCTTTGACGGAACACCGCTGAGCGGCCTCGATGAGGAATCGGCGGCCAGCTTCCGTAACCGTCAGATCGGCTATGTGTGGCAATTTCACTACTTGCTGCCGGAATTCACCGCCTTGGAAAACGTGGCTATGCCCTTGTATTTAAGGGGCGTTAGCCGCCGCCATGCGGAGCAGGAGGCCGCAAGTTGGCTAGCTGAAGTCGGTTTGGCCGACCGCGGCCACCATCGCTCCGGCGAGCTCAGTGGCGGAGAGCAGCAGCGCATCAGCCTGGCACGCGCGCTGGTCACCCGGCCAAGGCTGCTGCTGGCCGATGAGCCCACGGGGGACCTGGATACGCGCACGGCAGAGGCGGTCTTCGAGTTGATTGCCCGCCTGCACGCCGAGCATCGCCTGACCTCGATTGTGGTGACGCATAACCTTGATTTTGCGGGGCGCTGCGACCGCATCCTGGAACTGAAGGGCGGCGAGCTGCGGGACGGTGAAATTCAGCACACTTCCAGCGTGACGAAGGGTGCCGGGCGGGGTTGATTTTCTTAGCTTCACCGCGATTTTAGTGGCATAGTGAGGGTACGGACAGACAGGTTGTTCAAGATGGCAGTTTGACGTCAGCTCCGCTGTTTCTGGTGGTTCCGGCGGATGGTTTGTTCGGAGGAAGGTTCGTCTTTTGCCTGCTGTTGGCGCAAGGCGGCGATGTTGGGGCAGCGAGAAGGCTCCCCCAGGCGGTTCAGGATCGCCGGGGAGGGGCTGGAGGAATCAGAATGTTTGAACGCTACACGGAGAAAGCGCGGCGCGTCATCTTCTTCGCCCGGTATGAGGCCAGCCAGTTCGGCTCTCCGTACATTGAAACGGAGCACCTGCTGCTTGGATTACTGCGCGAAGACAAGGCGCTGACCAACCGTTTCCTGCGCCAGCATTCGTCGGTGGACTCGATTCGCAAACAGATCGAGGCACACACGACCATCCGTGAGAAGGTCAGCACCAGTGTGGACCTGCCCCTGAGCAATGAATGTAAGCGCGTGCTCGCCTATGCCAGTGAGGAGGCCGAGCGCCTGGGCCACAAGCATATCGGCACCGAGCATCTTCTGCTGGGCCTGCTGCGCGAGGAGAAGTGCTTCGCCTCGGAGATTTTGGCCGAGCGCGGCCTCAAGCTGGCAGCCATCCGCGAGGAGTTGCAGCGCACCACGCAGGAAAAGGCAGCGCAGCCGCCGCAGCGCGCGGCCGCCAACCGCGAGAACTCCCTACTGGCCGAGTTTAGCCGCGACCTGACGCAGGCCGCCATGGAAAACCAGCTGGACCCGCTGGTGGGCCGCGATGGCGAGGTGGACCGCACCATTCAAATTCTGTGCCGCCGCACGAAGAATAATCCCGTGCTGATCGGCGAGCCCGGCGTCGGCAAGACGGCCATCGTCGAAGGCCTGGCGCAGCGCATCGCCGATGGCGAAGTGCCCAGCTTCCTGGCCGAGAAGCGCGTGCTCGCACTCGACCTTTCGCTGATCGTCGCCGGCACCAAGTACCGCGGCCAGTTCGAAGAACGGTTGAAGACCATCATGAAGGAATTGATCGAGAACCAGAATTCGATCATCTTCATTGACGAGCTGCACACGCTGGTCGGAGCCGGTTCTGCCGAAGGCTCGCTGGACGCGGCCAACATTCTGAAACCTGCGCTTTCGCGCGGCGAGATTCAGTGCATTGGCGCCACCACGCCGGGTGAGTATCGCAAGTCCATCGAGAAGGATCGTTCGCTGGAGCGCCGCTTCCAGTCCGTCAAGGTGCCGCCGCCGAATGAGGCCGACTCCATCAAAATACTGATGGGCATCAAGGAGCGCTACGAGAAGTTCCACGCCGTCAGCTACACCGACGAGTCCATCGAGTACGCGGTCTCGCACTCCAACCGCTACATCCCGGATCGCTTCCTGCCCGATAAGGCCATTGACCTTATTGACGAGGCCGGTGCGCGCGTGAAGCTGCGCCAGTCGGCCATGCCGGAAGAGATCACCGAGGTGCAGAAGCGCATCAAGTTCATCGTGCATCGCATGGAAAACTCCATTGCGAACCACGAGTTCGAGAAGGCGCGCTTCTACAGCGACGAAGAACGCAAGGAGCGCGAGAACCTGCGCCTGCTGCGCGACAAGTTCCACATGGATGAGACCAGCACGGGCGTGGTGCAGCGCGAGGACATTGAAGAAGTCGTCTCGCGCTGGACCGGCGTGCCGGTGTCGGCCATCAAGGAAGAAGAGTCGCAGAAGCTGCTGCGCATTGAAGAAGAGCTGCACAAGCGCGTCATCAGCCAGGACAAGGCCATCAGCGCGCTGGCGCGGGCCATCCGCCGCTCACGCGCGGGCCTCAAGAATCCGGCACGGCCCATCGGCAGCTTCCTCTTCCTGGGCCCGACGGGCGTTGGCAAGACCGAAGTCGCACGGACGCTGGCGCAGTTCATGTTCGGCAGCGAGAAGAGCCTGATCCGCTTCGACATGAGCGAGTACATGGAGAAGCATTCGGTCAGCAAGTTAATCGGTTCGCCTCCAGGTTACGTGGGCTACGAGGAGGGCGGGCAGCTCACCGAGCGCGTCAAGCGCGCGCCGTATTCGGTGGTGCTGCTGGATGAAATCGAGAAAGCGCATCCGGATGTCTTTAACATCCTGCTGCAGGTGTTTGAGGATGGCCAGCTCACCGACGGGCTGGGCAACACGGTGGACTTCAAGAACACCATCCTCATCATGACCAGCAACATTGGCGCGCGCCACATGGTGAAGCGCGAAGGCTTGGGCTTTGCCTCGACCAAAGAGGAATCCATCAGCGACAAGGTGGAGGAGATGGTGCGGAGCGAGGTCAAAAAGACCTTCAACCCCGAGTTCCTCAACCGCCTGGACGAGGTTGTCATCTTCAGCGCCCTCAGCGAAAACGACCTGATCCAGATCGTGGAGCTGATGGTGATGCAGTTGAACCACAACCTGGCGCAGCGGGCCATCACCATCACGGTGACCGAAGACGCCCGCAAGTGGATTCTGGAAAAGACGATCACCGACCGCAGTTACGGCGCGCGTCCTTTGCGTCGCGCGCTGCAAAAGTACGTCGAAGACCCGCTCAGCGAGGCGTTGATCCAGGGCAGCATCAAAACCCGCCCGGCCTTCGTCGAGGTGTACCTCGAAAACAACCAGCTCTTCTACCGCGAGGTTGGAGAGGAAAAAACCGACGGCGCGCTGTTGATGAACAACTAGGCGTCTTCGCACCGCAAGCTCGAACGCCTCTGGCCGCCGCCGGGGGCGTTCTTGTTTTCTGCGCATACTTGTAGATGGAAAACACGATTTTTCGGCAGGAAGATGAACCCTCCTCTACGGCAGCGGCATCTATTTTGGTATGGAACTTCTTGTATATTCCGCTCCCTGGTGTGGAGATTGCCGCGTAGCCAAACGCTTCCTGGACAAGCACCAGATCGCCTACACCGAAGTGAACATTGAGACCACGCCGGGCGCCGCCGACGAGGTCCTCCGTAACACCGGCAAGCGCGCCATTCCGCAGTTTGTGGTGGACGGCAAATGGGTGCAGCCTTACCGCCCCGGCGAGGGCTTTCTCTACGACGAGATGAGTGCCCTGCTGGGCGTTACCAAAGTTTAAGAACCGGGGGTGAAGTTTTTTGCCGCAGCGCTCAAGCTCGCCCCCTGGCAATCCGATATAGCTCATGTACCGGTTTACCTTTTCCGCCGGGCAGCTCTTCAGAGAAAAGGAACCTCCTGATCAGGCTGGGAAACCCCCAGCCTATTTTTTTTGCCTGTGATTGTCGGCCTCCGCCACGCCCCCGGGTTGTTACAATGGACTTTCCGGCCAATGTGCCTGATTTCGCCGTGAGGAGAACGCCGTGATTCCCCGTTATACCCGTCCTGAAATGGGCCACATCTGGAGCGACGAGAATAAGTTCCGGACCTGGCTGCAAGTGGAAGTGGCCGCCAGTGAGACGCTTGCCGAAGCCGGCATCGTGCCGAAAAGTGCCGCCCGCGCCATCCGCATCAAGGGCGCCAATTTCGAGGTCGCCCGCATCCACCAGGTGGAGGCCGAGGTGAAGCATGACGTCATCGCCTTTACCCAGGCGGTGGCGGAGAAAGTCGGCCCCCAGTCGCGATGGCTGCACTACGGGCTGACCAGCAACGACGTGGTGGACACCGCACAGGCCCTGCTGGTGCAGCAGGCATCGCGCATTCTGCGTGCAGACGTGGAGAAGTTTATCGTGGTGCTGAAGCGCCGCGCCCTTGAGTTCAAGGACACGCCGCAGATTGGCCGCACCCACGGAGTGCACGCCGAACCCATCACCTTCGGGCTGAAGATTGCCAACTGGTACAGCGAAATGCAGCGCAACTTGGCCCGCCTGGACTTTGCCGTGGAGCAGATGAGGGTCGGCAAACTGAGCGGAGCCGTGGGCAACGGCGCGCATCTCGACCCGAAGTATGAAGAAGCCATCTGCAAGCGCCTGGGCTTAACGGCCGCCGCCGTCAGCTCGCAGGTCATCCAGCGCGACCGCCACGCCTTTTACGTGGCCACGTTGGCCACCATCGCCTGTACGCTGGATAAGATCGCCACCGAGGTACGCCACCTGCAAAAGACCGAGGTGCGTGAGGCGGAAGAGTTCTTCAGCGAGAAGCAGAAGGGCTCCTCGGCGATGCCGCACAAGCGCAACCCCATTACCTGCGAGCAGATCAGCGGCCTCGCGCGTGTGATTCGCGGTAACGTGGGGCCGGCCTTTGAGGATGTGGCGCTGTGGCACGAGCGCGACATCTCGCACTCGTCGGTCGAGAGGGTCATTCTGCCGGATTCGACGATCCTGCTGGACTACCTGCTGGCCAAGACGACGAACCTGATTGACACCCTGCTGGTCTATCCCGAGCGCATGATGCGCAACCTGAACTCCACCGGCGGACTGGTCTTCAGCGGCCAGTTGCTGCTCGATTTAGTCGAAGCCGGCGTTTTACGCGAGCAGGCCTATCGAATTGTGCAGCGCAACGCCATGCAGGCCTGGCGCGAGGAGAAGAATTTCCGCGAGATGGTGCTGGCCGATCCCGAGATCACCTCGCACGTGCCGCGCCGCACCCTTTTGCGCGCCTTCGACCTGAAGCGCCAGCTCAAGAGTGTGGATAAGATCTTCGCGCGCGTTTTTGGCAAGCCGCAATCCACGCCCGTCCGCAAAGGCGCAAGTAAGAGCAGGAAACACAGTTAAGGGCTGATTTTCGCGGTGCGGCCCTTACCGCTTTGGCAGCTCCCCGGCCGGTGGCCGGGGAAAAAGCACCACGGGCGCCAGCTTCGGCAGTAACATAGGCATTCAGCATGACACCGATCTTAGATTCGATTCATTCGCCGGCCGACGTGAAGCGTTTGACCCTGGCCGAGTTGACCCAGCTCGCCGCGGAGATTCGCAGCGAGCTGATCAACGTGCTCTCGCGCACCGGCGGACACCTTGGTCCGAACCTCGGCGTGGTCGAGTTGACCATCGCCATGCACTACGCTTTCGACACGCCGACGGATCACTTCCTCTTCGACGTCAGCCACCAGGCCTACGTGCACAAGCTGCTCACGGGCAGGCGCGACCGCTTCTCCACCATCCGCACGCCGGGCGGGCTCAACGGATTTATGCTGCGCACGGAGAGCGAGCACGACTCTTTCGGCGCCGGGCATGCCGGCACAGCGCTTTCCGCCGCGCTGGGCATGGCCGTGGGGCGAGACAAGATGGGCGGCACCGAGCACGTGGTCGCCCTGGCCGGTGATGCCGCCTTTACCTGTGGAATCACGCATGAGGCGCTGAACAACATCGCCGCGCAGACCAAGCGGATGATCATCGTCCTCAACGACAACAAGTGGTCCATTGACAAGAACGTCGGCGCCATCGCCACCTACTTCAACAAGATCGTCACCAGTCCGCAGTATCACCACCTGCACCAGCGCGCGGCGCGCCTGGTGGAGAAGGTGGGCGGCAATCGCGCGGCCCAGATGGCACGCAAGGCCGAAGAGGCCGCCAAAGGCATGTTGTGGCCATCAGTTCTTTTTGAGGAATTTGGCCTGCGCTACTACGGTCCGGTGGACGGCCATGACATCGGCGAGTTGATCCGCATCTTCCAGTTCCTGAAGACGCTCGACCGTCCCGTGCTGCTGCACGTGCTGACCCAGAAGGGCCGGGGCTTTGAGCCGGCCGAAGAGATGCAGAAGAAGTTCCATGGCCTTGGCCCGTACGACCCCGAAACCGGTGAGACCAAGGCGCTCGGCCAGCGCACCTACTCCGAGGTATTTGCCGACACCACGGCGAAGCTCGCCACGGCCAACGACCGCATTGTAGCCATCACGGCCGCCATGCCCAACGGCACCGCGCTCGACCGCTTCCGCACCATTCATCCCGGCAAGTACTTTGACGTCGGTATCGCCGAAGAGCACGCCGTGCTGTTCGCCGCCGGGTTGGCCGCGCGCGGCATGAAGCCCTTCGTCGCCATCTACAGCACGTTTTTGCAGCGCGGCTTCGACCAGATAGTGCACGACGTCTGTTTGCAGAATCTTCCCGTCGTCTTCTGCATGGATCGCGGCGGGCTGAGCGGCGATGACGGTCCTACGCATCACGGCCTCTTCGACATCAGCTTCCTGCGCGGCATTCCCAACATCGTCCACATGAGCCCGAAGGATGAAGACGAGTTGGCCGACATGCTCTACACCGCCATGCTTCATCCCGGCCCGGTAGCCATTCGCTATCCGCGCGGCATCGGCCCGGGCTCGGTGGTCAAAGAGCAGCCCTTGGCACTCGAGATCGGCAAGGCCGAGGTTATCGCGCAAGCCGAAGACCCGCGCGTCGCTATCTTCTCGCTGGGCAACATGCTTCCCGTGGCGCAGGAACTGGCACAGAAGCTTGCCAAGGAAGGCGTCGCCGCAGCAGTCATCAACGCGCGCTTTGCCAAGCCCCTGGATGTGCAGATGGTGCTCGGCTATGCGGCTCAATGCGAAGTGCTGGTCACGATGGAAGACCACGCACTGGCGGGCGGCTTTGGCAGCGCCGTGCTGGAGGAGCTGAGCCGCGCTGGGCTCTCGACGCCCGTGGTGCGCGTCGGCTGGCCCGATCAGTTCATCGAACACGGCAAGCCCGACGATCTGCGCCGCAAGTACGGACTGACCTCCGAGGCTGCGCTCGAGAAGTTGCGCGAGCATCTCGGCATCCCCGCCTGAGGCCTTCCCGCCAGCCCCGGTAAATTCCCTTGACGAAGCGTACCGGCGGGTACATATAATACTTCCGTTATTAACTGTACCGGATGGTACACATTTATGACCGCTCCCGCCAAGTCGCGCATCGTGCGCTCCACCATCGGGCGAGGCCGTCCTCCGCTGGTTGAATCGGAGAACTATCGCCGCGCCATCCTGGAAGTGACCGCCGCGGTCTTCCTCGAGAAGGGCTACCAGAAAGCCAGCACCAATCTGATTGCACGCCGCGCCCGGACCAGCAAGCAGACGCTCTACGCCCTTTATCCCACCAAGGCCGAGCTCTTCGTGGCCGTCATCACGGCACACATGGAGCAGCTCTTTACCCGGCACGAATACTTCATCGCCAGCGGGGAGCCGCCCCGGAAGGTGCTTACCGATATCGGCCGCATGGTGCTCGGCATGTTCCGCTCGCCGGAGTTTCTAACCCTCTACCGCATCATGGTGGCCGAGGTGAAAGACTTTCCCGAGGTGTGCCGCCAGTTGTGGCGCGAGTGCCGCGACCGCGGCTATGGCCTGTTGACCGAGTACCTCAAGTCATGCCGCATCGGCGGCCCCAACTACCGCAAGTCGGCCGAACAGTTCATCTCGCTCGTGCTTGGCGACTTCGTCCTCAATGCCATGCTCGATCCTGAGCTCAAGTTAAGCAATCGCGCCGTCGGCGAGCGCGTCAGGGAGTCCGTTGCCATCTTTCTCCACCTGCACAAGGAGCCCGCAAGGCGGCGATAGGAACCGGACATGGGCTCGGCCATAACAGTGCAGGAGATACAAGAGAACGCCCGCTGGACGCCGGCGGTCAATCCCTGGCTCATCGCCATCTCGGTCATCATTCCCACCTTCATGGAGGTGCTGGACACGACGATTGCCAACGTCGCGCTGACCCACATTGCGGGCAGCATGTCGGCCTCCTACTCGGAGGCAACCTGGGTGTTGACCTCCTACCTGATCTCGAACGCCGTCGTGCTGCCGCTTACGGCCTGGCTGGGCAACCGCTTCCAGCGCAAACGTTTTCTGTTGGCTTGCATCTTCGTCTTCACGCTGGCGTCCCTGCTCTGCGGACTCTCGGTCAATCTGCCGATGCTGCTGACCATGCGCATCATCCAGGGTCTGGGCGGCGGCGGACTGGCACCCATCTCGCAAGCCGTCCTGATGGAGA
>Ga0181519_10000399_pt1 | contig 40274 bp, 32 predicted proteins | sample PEATcosm2014_Bin_26_FD_121102 | JGI IMG/M metagenome (GOLD analysis project Ga0181519, IMG submission 121102) | Peatland microbial communities from MTU Mesocosm Facility, Houghton, MI, USA - PEATcosm2014_Bin02_10_metaG | ecosystem: Environmental > Terrestrial > Soil > Wetlands > Peat | place...
CAAGGCTCGGCACTCCTGCGATGATGGATTCAGTCGTTAGCGCGGCTAAATCCATCCACATCTAAGGAGCCTTTGATGAGCGATTCAAATGACAACGGCGGAAAGCATGGAGGAAGCGACGGTGACGGCGGACTCAACCTCCCCAAGTCGTTGGCGCGTGAAGGACATGTGGTCTGGTTCCACGAGTACAAGAAGTACCTTGGTTACGCTTGGGACGAGGCAGCGGGAGAGATCAGACGAGCGCACGTGTCCGACCCTGAGCACGCGATTTACTTCGATACGTTCGCGGAAGCGATGGTCGCAACCGACACGTTGATGGGCCCCCGGGTCATTATTCACGCGTCGAAGCGGGGCGAGAAACCGCGATTGGTGCGGTAGCCTTTGTTGCGGCCCATCCAATGGCGATGGGCCGTTCCAATGGGACATTGGCTGAAGAATAACGGGTATGAGTGATAAGAGAAAAAGAGACCAAGCTCGGCGTTAGCTAATTCCGTATCCACCCTCGCCTTTCATTACGCGGCCACCGACTGGCTTTCTGCGTAGTCCTTTTCGCCAAGCAATTGCTTCCGGACGTCCATTTCAGACGGATAGCGTCTGACGTCGAATCGCACGAGACGCACGTTGATGGCCTTCATCACGGCGTCCTTCTTCTCGTCGCGCGTTTTCTGTCGTTGTCGGTCATGCGATGGATCGTCCAATTCGACCGCCGCGACAACTGAAAAATCACGGCGGCATATCACGTAGTCCAGTGAAAGCTGTGCCACTCGATTGAAATGCTGGTGGCTCTTGCTTCGCTTTGTTCTCACGATCCGCTTGACGTCCACCTGAGCCAAGATCACGTAGCCAGGCAAGCTGTTTTCAAGGAGCCGAAAGAATGCTTGTTCGGCACTAGTTAGCGGCTTTACTGCGTAGTACGCCGATGCATCAATTGCATTACCTGTGCCACGAGCTTTGCTTCCAGCGATTCTCGACAGTGTCGCGGCAACGATGACTAGAAGAAATAGAGCGAGCGCCCCCCAGACCATATGAATGTCTCCATCATGAAAAGTAAAGTGGGGGGCACTTTTGTAAAACTGGCAAACAACGAGACACCGTCGCTGAATCTTTGCGCGTTTGATCGCTGTTGGTGGGCAACCGACCTACTATGCCCTTTTCTTGAAGGGAATAATTTCGGCGGTACGCCTAATCTCCACCGGTTGTTCCATTTCGCTGCCCGCTTGAGGATGGTTTCGACAAAGCAAGTCCCGTCCTCCGAAGTGCGGCTTGATCTTCGCGAGCGCTATGCCTGTAGTTGTCTAACAGGGCAAGCTCTTCATTAGGCAGCGTCGATTGCACCGGGCCAGCGCGTTTGCCTGTCAACACTTACAGAACGTCAATGCCGGCTTCGGCTACCGCCGAAAAGTACGTCGAACTCGCACTGTTTGCGTCTGTTTCGTACCTCGTTTTAGCCCTTCGCGTTACGCCTGCGAGACACGCTAATTGATCCTGTTCCAGGCCAAGGCGTCGACGTTCCTCTCGCCATCGCTATCCAACTGAATTCATATTCGGAGGCTTCCCATATGCGTGGGACACATGTGTTACCAAGATGCTTTGGAGACACTTTTGTCTCGTCACCGCAACTTCATACAGGCGGAGTCTTTATGTCCAGCAAAAAGAGCTCACCATCCGCGACGTCACCCGACGCCCAGGCGCGTGCTTACGACATGCGAACGGCGCAATGCGTCATCCGGCAAGAGACGAGCGATGGCCTTCGATCCGTTGTTGGCGTCCGATCTTTCGGATTACGGGCTTCCAGGTACCTGAGGGGTCTTGACGATGGTTGCCATGTACTGTTCTCGATAGCGCACTGTACCGAAAACGTCGCTTTGACCAACCACAAAGACAAACGGGCTACGTGAAAATCACGTAACCCGTTGTTTTATTTGGTGCGGCTGCAGGAATGGAATTAATGATCAAAACCCTTTTCGCGTAAGGCTTAGATCCACCCTACCATTTTAGCATGCCCCCAATGTGCCCCCAATTGTTGGCAACACTCCGATTCGGTTACCGGTTCAAGTTCAATGCCTCAGATGGTGCCGGCGCGGCGCTCACGGCAACCACCGACCGCCAGACGCCATTGTAACGTACCGTACGGCGCTGGACGTCTCCCCTTCCGAGGAGTGTTCACGGTTCCAACACTTAGCAGCCAGTACGTCACGCCGTTCACGACGCTGTACGACGAAATGGCCATACCGCAAGCGGTAGGCCGTCTCTCTTCTTACTTCACTACCTCCATCAACTTGCCAAAGCTATCCACCACATCGTACTTCACGTTCTCTGGGGCGAAGCGGCGATTCATTTCCTCGAAAAACTTGCGAGCGCATTTGATCTTGGTTTTTTCGATCTCCCGCAGTTCCATCGACGACATTGAGCCTTTGGTCTCGGCCACGAAGTAGATGTGTTTGACTGTGCCTTCCTTGAAGCTGATAGCCCAGTCCGGATTGTAGTCGCCCACCGGCGTCGGGATCAGGAAGCCGCGCGGAAGCTTGGCGTACACAACCACGTCGCTGCTGGTATCCAGCTCCTTCACGAAGTTGTGCTCGATGTCGGAGTCGGTTAGCACGTAGTCGTAGATGTGCCGTTGCCGCTTGTCACCGGCCTTGCTGAAGTCCTGCTTGGTCTGTCCTGCGGTGAAGATGTCTAGATCGAACTTGTCCTCGACCGGATCGTAGGCCAGATGTTCAATTATGACAGTGGCCTTCTGCTCGTTGATGAGCCGTATCGCCTCTGCGATGAAGCTTTCCGGGTTAGTCTTGAACTGCGCAAAGACAGCGACATTGATTCCTTTGAGGACTTCGCCCACTGTCCGGCGCGTCAGTTGTGTGCCATCGGCCAGCTTGCCGATCAAGTCGTACTTGACGGTTGAGTGGATCGAGTTCCGATTGGTCTCAGTTTCTGTAACCTTCAGCTCGAAGGCATTGCCGTCCTTAATTCCGTCGTAAGTGACGGCGGTAGCCTGTTCACCATGCTGGATGGTGTATTGCAGTGGGGTAACGCGCAGGCTGACGTCGATTTCCTTTACAGCCTTCTGCACCAACTCGTCCGAGTCGAACTTGACGCTATAGGCCGCCTTGCGGTTGATGCGGTTCCACAACGCCTTGAACTCCTGCTTTTCGAAGTTCGCATTGAGCGGGTTCTTCTTCGGACGGCGGTCGTCGCCGATATCGGGCAACTGGTTGACGCTGAACACGCTATCGATGAGCTGGAGCACCTGCTCGGTGTAAGGCTTCAAATCTTCCGGCAGGTCTGCCAGCGTTCCCGTTTTTTTGGCATCGTGATACGCGGCGGCGATCCGATCCGAATCGTCGGTGTAGTCGTTCTTAACCAGATAGCGATAGATTTGCTTCGCCAGTTGCGGCGTCACCGGCACATCGCCGGCCGGCGTCTTAAGCACCTTGCCGCTGAAATAATCCTCGTTCGCAACCTGTGGCCGGGCGGATAGCGAATCGCTGATGTCTTTTTGCAGCGCCGCCACGAAGTCCTTGTAGCTTTCGCTGGCCACCACGGTCAGCACGTTAACGTCGTGGACGATGGCAGGGTGATCCATCCGGTCGCCCTGCTGGTTGACCGATAGGCGCAGGCCGCGCCCCACCTCCTGCCGCCGCGAGATGGTGTTGTCGCTGTGCTTGAGTGCGCAGATGACGAACACGTTCGGGTTGTCCCAACCCTCGCGCAGCGCCGAGTGCGAGAATATGAAGCGCACCGGCTCGGACAGCGACAACAACCGCTCCTTGTCTTTCAGAATCAAGTCATACGCATCCACGTCGTCAGACAGGCCCGCGTTCTCGCCACGCGTCGCAACGTCCGAATCCACCTGATGTTTGCTCTTCTTGTCGATGGAGAAGTAGCCGCTGTGGGTCTTCCCCGCCGAGATGCTTTTCAGGTACTTGACGTAGGCCGTCTCGTCCAGATCGAGTATCTCGTTCAGGTACTGGTTGTATTCTTCCTCGAAGATACGAGCGTATTCGCCTTTCTCGTCTGCCGCCGTGTAGTCGCGGTACTTGGCCACCTCGTCGATGAAGAACAAGGTTAGGACCTTCACACCTTGCTGGAACAGCGCCTGTTCCTTATCGAAGTGTGCCTTGACCGCCTCCCGAATCTGGATGCGGCGCAGCGCTGCTTCGGTCACATCGCCGACTGCGTCGCCAACAGTCAGTTCTACGCCATTGGTGAAGCTGAGGGTGTCGGTATTGGCGTTGATGTCGGCCACAACGTAGCCGTCACGATACTGATCCAAGCCGCCAGACAGATCGAAGAGATTGTCGCCTTTGCCGAGCTTGCGAACGATGCGCTTGATGTTGCCGCCTGTCAGCTTCTGCTCAACCTCCACCCGTGCCTCGGGCGGCTTTTTGCTCGAGATCTCGATGGATTGCAGGTAGAGGTAACCCGCCGTGCCGGCCAGCCCCTTTACCGCGATGCCGCGTACGGCGATCTTCTTTACCAGCTTTTGGTTGTAGGCGTCCAGCGCATCCAGCCTGTGAATCTTGTTGTGCGTAGTCTTGTGGGTGGCCGAGTAGCGCAGCACCATCAACGGCTTAAAATTGACCAGCGAATCTAGGGTCTTGCCACCTTCCATCTTTTGCGGCTCGTCCAGAATCATGATCGGTCGATTGGCGCTGATGACATCAATCGGCTTGCGTGACTGGAAGTCGTCCAACTCGTCGTAGATGCGCCGATTGTCTTTGCCGGTGGCATTGAACGCTTGCACGTTGATGACCATCACGTTGATGCCCGCGTCCGACGAAAAGCTCTCCAAGTGGTGCAACTGCTTGGAGTTGTAGATAAAGAAGCGCGCCTTCTTCTGGTAGCTCTCCAGAAAGTGCTCGGCGGTAATTTCCAGCGACTTGGCCACGCCCTCGCGGATGGCGATGCTGGGCACCACGATGATGAACTTGCTCCAGCCGAACTGCTTGTTCAACTCGAAAATGGTTCTGATATAGCAGTAAGTTTTGCCGGTGCCGGTTTCCATCTCGACATCTAGGTTCACACGAGCGATCTTCGTCTTGACCAGCACATCAGAGATGGGCAGGTTCTGTTGGCGCTGCACCTGTTGGATGTTGTCGAGCAGTGCAGTATCCGAAAGCATCAGATCGGCGTTCTTGAACCCGGCTTCGGAAAATAGGCTGTCCATCCCTATCTTGGCCTTGCCAGGGTCGATGCGGTAGCTGATGGCTTCGCTGGACGCGGGCGGCTGCCCCTTGAAGCAGTCCACCACAGCATCTACGGCGGCAGTCTGGTAGGCCTGAGTCTTGAACTTCAGTTTCATCGCCGCTCCCGTCAGATGCTTTTCACTTCGGTGGCCGGCGACAGCAGCTTGAATATCTGCTCCACGTTGATCTTGGCCGCACTGTCCTTGAATCCGGCATCGCGGAACACCACACGCAGCGGCTTCGCCGTCGCCAGCTCCTTAACGAAGGGTTCGTCGATGCCACCGTGGGCATCAAAGCAGACGGCCAGCGCGTCGCTATCCACGAAGTACACGTCCTTGCCTTGGATAGCCTTCTTCTCAATGGGCAAGGCAAGGTCAACGCCCCAGTCCAGCATTACCTGGAACAGCAAATCTTCGCCCGAGCGGTCTGGCTTGATGTTATCAACGGTATCAAGCAGACCGCGTTGAGTGACTGCGTCGGGAGCGTAGAACACGTCGCTCATGTTGGATGTATCAATTTTGAAGACGCGGAAGCCGATGTCCTTGTCCCATGCTTCGTGCGTCGTTTCTGCAAGCAGTCGCTGGCCGATACGGCGTATGCGCTCCTTCCCAATCTCGGCAATCGTCGAGAAGCCCGCCTTGCTTGCGTCGGATGAGGTATCGCAAGGTTCCGGGAACTGGATGGCGATAAAGGAAAAGGACGTACCTTGGGTTGCGTTCTTCCGCAAAACAGCTTGTGCCATTGGGCACGATCCTGCAAAAAAATCCAACACTAGCCCAGACGTACCACAGTAGCCGATGAACTCTTCAAGCAGCTCACTGGGCTTCGGGAAAGTAAAAACCTTTCCATTTCCGAACAGCTGCTCAATCTCGGCTGTACCTCTTTGCGTGTACGGTCCATCGAGCACGGTGTAAGGCTTCGCCCCCCGAACTACGCCATCTTCGTCTTTGAGATATTGCTTATAGTCGACAGTCCAACCGTCGTTCTTCTTCGTGAAGACAAGCTCATCGTTCTTGAGTGCTTCAGTTACACGATCTTTCGACCACTGCCATTGCTTCTCGGGCCAGATTTCCTCGCCATCTTTATTGATTGGGTACCGGAGATTGGGGCGTGGGTCCATCGAGTTCGTTGCCAGTGGCTGCTTCCGATACGGCCCCCGAAGGTCGAATTTGTCGTCCTTGAACTTGTAGTACCGCAGTACGTCGTCATTAGGCGGAAGGGTCAAGAAACCGACGCATTCCTTATTCTTCGCAAAGACAAGAACGTATTCATGTAGCCGAACTACATGCTTCGACTTTGCTCCACCGCCGTAAGACTTCTTCCACACAAGCTGCGCGAGGAAATTGTCCTCACCGAACACTTCCGCACAGATGCAACGCAGGTTCGCAACTTCGCCGTCGTCGATGCTGATGAAAATCAGACCATCGTCACGCAAGAGAGCACGTGCGACCTTCAGGCGCGCATAGATCATGGACGCCCAATCGGAATGAAAGCGGCCGTTTGACGACGTGTTGGCAACCAATCTATTGCCTTCTTCGTCCCGTTGATTCGATCGTTGTAAGTACCGTTCTGTGTCTTCAGCAAAGTCGTCCTCATACACAAAGTCATTCCCCGTGTTGTACGGCGGATCGATGTAAATCATCTTGACCTTGCCAAGGTAGGTTTCTTGCAACAGCTTCAACGCATCAAGGTTATCGCCCTCAATAAACAGGTTCTTCGTCGTATCGAAGTCCACACTCTCTTCGCGCACAGGACGCAGGGTCTTGGCAATCGGCGCATTGGCCGTCAGCAGTGCCTCGCGCTTGCCCGGCCACTCCAGGTGGTAGCGTTCTTGCGGGCCTTCGACGATTGATTCGGAAAGCTCTTGCTTCAGCTGGTCGAAATCCACCGCCAATTTCACCCTGCCGTCCTCATCGCGCGCTTCCGTCACGCATCCGGGAAACAACTCGCGGATGCTCGCGATATTGCCTACGGTCAAGTTTGGCGAGTGCATCTTCAATTTATTCATAGAAAGTCTTCTTACGGTCAGCGAATATTCGTTTGATTGGTTTCCTACAGATGGTTCAGAAGTCATCAACGGGATCACGATCACCGCGCGCTTCTTCTGACCCACCTTCCAGTGGCATTTGCTGCCAATCAGCAGCAACGACCTGCCACTCAACTGTTCTTTCTATGCTTTTTCCTTCGGCATCTCTCTCGAGGCCATCCCCGGACCAAACCGCCCAGAAGTCGGGATCATCGGACTTCGGCCGTTGATCTTTGGCTAGGTTGTTCATCTGTACCAAGACCGGCAGTTCCGATGCCCAACCCAGCAGGATGGCATGGCGCGATGGCAAAGATGGCAAGTCGCGCAGCAGGCCCCGCAGATTGTCGGGCACTAGCCTGTGAACCAGCTCTTGGTCTCGGTCATTGCTGATACGGTGGAGCAAGTAGCTGTTGCACTGCGATAGCACTGTGGGAGATAGCTCGCTCGGGCGTTGCGATGAGAGCACCAGCCCTAAACCAAACTTGCGTCCTTCACGCGCAATTTTCTCAAAGACTTGGCAGCAAATGGCGGCAGCATTCTGATTCTCGGCGTCGTCCGCGTAGCGGCGGATGAAGCTGTGTGCTTCCTCCATTACCAGTACGGTAGGCAACGTTTTGCCAGAATTGAGCTTGCGATAGCGTTGCAGAGCCTCCAGCGTCATGCGGGCAACAACCGCAGTGACGATGTGGACGACTTCCGCAGGAACCAGCGAGAGGTCAATTACCGTCACCGAGCCGTTCGAGGCTTCGCTGTCACCGATATAGTTGGTCAACCAATAGTGAAGCTCCAAGTCATTTGGACCTCCCGTGATACTCTTCATACGGCTGTCCGAAAGTATCGTTCTGATCCGCATCAGCATCGTCTCGATATACTCAGAGACCCCCGTCAACTCGGCATTGGCTTCGATGCCGCGCAGTAATTGATCGCCGGTGAAGGGGCGCGGTATATCTGCATCAATGGGCAGGATGTCGGCGGCCCCGCCACCGAACACGGAGTGAGCGTGACTCAGCTCTTGCAGCAAGGCATCGACTTCCTGCCTGGTGAAGACCGCGGGCCAGTCTCCTTGATGAGCACCGAGCAGCTTTGTTACGTGTTGAGTAAGCTGTGCGAGTGCCGCACCTTCCTGCTGACTAAAGGAAATGTCCGCGACAAGTCCTTCGCTCCATCTCTGAAGGCGATCTCGAAAGCCCTTTGCTGGCCCAGCTCCTTTCCAGGGGCCGCCAGCATTTCGCTCGACCTGCACGGCGCTCACCAGCGTCCGCAAGTAGCGACGTGTATCACGACTGGGCGTGACTGCTGCGTCAATCGATCCGTCTCGCACGGATCGAAGTGCCTGGATCAAGGTCGGGCGTTGCGTCTTCGCGCTTGCTTGAGTGAATGCGGTCCATTCGGCGCTGTTCCAGAACCATAAGGGCACCTGGAGCTGTTCAACGCCTTCTGATGGATCGACAGCAAACACACGTACCTTACCCATCCCTTTGAAGGTGTTTGCATACTCGCCGTTTGGGTCGAGCACGATAAACCGGGCGTTTGGGTCAGCGCCGTTGCGCGCTTTCCTGGCCGCGTCCATCGACCAACGGACCAGCCCCGCCACTGAGCACGACTTACCGCTGCCTGTATTGCCCAAGACGGCCAAATGACGACCGAAGAGACGATCAGGATCGATTCGCACTTCGGCGTTTGCTGCCAGTGGACTGACGCCGATCTTGACGCGGCGGTTCTCTCCCGACTCGACGATAGCGCGAAGCTGATCTTGCGTGGGCAACAGAACGGGGTCGCCGACTGAGGGGTAAGCCTGAACGCCACGTTTGAACTCGTAGCGTTCTTTCTCGACGCTTCCCCCTATGTAAGACAACACGCCCAGTGGATTGAGACTCATCTTGCGCAGCGGATACGGCAGGTCTACCAAGCCGAAGTCCTGCATGCCCTTCCGCTTTGGATACTGCGAACGCTCGACGGTGATCCATTCCACCTGAGCGACGAGGTAGCCCTGCTCGCCAGAGGCCAGAACGTAGCCATTAATACGCGGGAACGGGCGTGGCGTACCGGTGTTGAGTGAGACGCCATCCGGAGCTTCGATGTCGAGCAATACTTTGATCTCGTCTGGCGAGACGAAATCAATTGTTCCAATACGCAAAGAATCAGTCTGAGCGAGAGGAGACAGGCTCATAGCGAATCACTCCCGTCTTCGGTGCCTTGCCCCTTTGGTGTGGGCGTGCTCTGCTGGGTGCCAAATCGCTGTTTGAGCAACTCGCTCATGCGGAATGTTGTCTTGTCAATCGCAGCCTTGGGTAGGTAGTTCTCCGTGAGTGTCGTCAGGTCCGCGAGCGCTGGACCAACTAACAGACTGATCTGGGATGGCCTACCGATCTGTTCGTAGATCTGCATGATGCGACCGAGCGGGTCGTCATACGCGATGACCACCAAGTGCGTAGAGGGAATAGTGAGCATGTCCCGGATCACGCGGTTAATGTGCTCGTCGCCAAAACTGTACCCGTAGGTTACGAGCGTACTGTTCGGTCGGCACACTGCTGCAGCCAAGTCTCGGAAGAGTTCTACATAGGGATAGTCGGCAGTTTCCCTGTCCTTTGCAGCGTTCGGGTAGATCATCAGCTTGTGGGCCGTTGTTCCGCCTAAGCCCGGCGCCTTCAAATACGGGTCAACTACGCCGGCTCCAAACGGCAGGCCGATGCGGCGGATGTCCCTGCCGGTCTGCACCCAATCCACCGAGCCATGCAGCTTTATGAACCGAGCCACGCCTTCCAGATACCGAGGCTCACCAAGAATGCCTGGCGGATTGTAGTGCATGTCTAGGTCAAGCCGTGAGGATCGGAAAATGGGCATCAAGTTACCGAGAAAGCGATCCAGCAAATGCAGGCCAGCAAGCTCGGCCCCAGCCTCAATCAGCCGGTCGTAGTTGGTCGTGAAGATGCTCAAGCGGTCGCGTGTGCCTGTCCGGCTTGCGAAGCTCATCAGAAACGAGACCAGCGTGGTGAAGGCGCGCTCACGTTGATCGTCTGACGCAGCCGCAATCCCCGCTTCGCTCCTCAGGATAGACTCGGCGAACGTCCGCATCCCGGCTTCGAGTTCCCCCTGCAAAGTGGCCGCCTTCGCATCTTGAAGAATCTCCAGCCCGCGCAAGAGTTCATTCGCCACTCGCAGTTGATCTTCAACGTTGCCTTTCTGGCGCCCGGCTTGGCCTGCTGACGTTTGTGCAGCCGCGTCGATCTTGCCCTGATAGGTGGTGAGTGGAAGCGCGCCCATACCGGCTGCCCCTTGACCTGCAGCTAAGTAATGCACTGCATGAGTCAGTCCTGAACCAGCCAGCACCGAAAGATGTTCCGACTGAAAGAGCGATGTCAGCCACGGCTCGATACGTTCGCGCAGCTCCTTCTGGCCGAATTGTTCCTTGTCGCTGACCCACGATGCTTCACTCCCTACCTGGAGCTTGAACTTGTCGCCGTCAGACGAGAAGTAGAGCGGACGAGAGTCGTCTCTGACCTTGACGACATTGGCCGGTTGGTGTGTTGCGGCCGCCAGATTCTTGGTCGTGGGCATTTTGTTGGTCTCGTGAGTACTCACCGGCTCAACGCGGCATATTCGTTCTTCAACTGTCGCAAGCGAGCGTTGATTTCCACCTTGCGGTTGAACTGCTTTTCCTTCGCTAGCAGTGCCATAGTCTTGTCCAGCTCGCGCTGCTTGGCCTGCGCCAGCTCCACGCGCGCCACCAGATCGACCAGCGACTCCTGTGACCGTACGGACAAGGGAATCAGCCGATGCAGCAGTTGCTCGTACAGTCCGCTCATGTGCAGGGCCACCGGCATGACAGTGCGCTGGCAGTCGACAGGCAGCCAGTCCGACGCAAAGTAGTCGGAAAGCACCCAGCGGCTGGTGTCGGATTCATTGGGTCGCTTGTAGGCAGCGATTACCTGAGTTCTGCCATCGAAGGTCAGCTCGAACAGGATGGGGAACGGGATGGCTCCGTCGATGCAGCGAAGCACGTCATGATTCAATTCCGGCGCCTTGAGCTGGATGCTGAACACCTGAACCTCTGGCACACCGGGGCGCGCGGGCAGACGGAGTGTTTCCGGGGCCAACTTGAATGCCCAGACAATCTGCTCCACCTGCTTGACGAACAGGTCTCTCAACCGGGCGCTGGCCCCGCTATGCTCGTACACCTTGTTCTTCGGTAGCGTGCGGCCAAAGGCGGCCTGCGAGGGATACGCAATGAACGCCGGGTGCTGCGATGTGAGGCTAGCTTCGGTCATTCGGCCTCCTGTATCACCAGAAAGGCAATCAGCTCGAAGTCATTCAGCCCGTTGATTGTGTGCGTGAGTGCCGTGGTTTTGCCGCCAGTGAATAGGCTGTCGAGGTCTTTCTCCTCCTTCACCTCAATCATCGAGCGGATCGCCTTGTTCAAGAGATCGGAGTATGGCTGCATCCTGCGACCGTCTGCTGTGGCCTTATTGAAGCGTTGGCAGGCGTCGGCAATCGGTTCCGCCTGTCCCTTGCAGCAGCTGCGCGCCAAATCGAGCAGGCGCTTGACTTCGGTGTGGTCGTGAACGACCTCGCCATCGTTGTCGATGTAAACGAGGTAATACGGATGCAGCCGGTTGTGCTGAGGGAGATTCGCCGGCGGATTCACGCCCGAATTGCGGTTGCGAAGCGTGAAGATTACGCCGGGCGCGAGGCCCAGATTGGAGTTGGCCGGGACGATGGCGTGCAGACCGTTGGGCGACCTGTCGAGTTCACCGTGGCTCTTGACGTAGTTGAGCAAGTCCATGCGAAAGTCGTTGAGGCCGAGGTCGGTAATGGAGACGCCGGTCTTCAGGTCTTCCAACTCAATGACTTCCTCCTGCAGGCGGCGCAGTTGTTCCTTACGATAGGACATGTCGTTGGCCTGCGCTGAGATAACGTTGTCGTCTCCAGTGGCGGTCACATCTACGATCATCATCCGGTTCTCGACGCGCTCCTTGAGGTTGATGTATTCGTCCAGCGAGATGTCCGGCCAGTAGTTCACCAACTGAATGCTACGGTTAGGCGAACCGATGCGATCGACGCGCCCAAATCGTTGGATGATGCGCACCGGGTTCCAGTGGATGTCGTAGTTGATGAGGTAGTCACAATCCTGAAGATTTTGGCCTTCGGAGATGCAGTCAGTACCGATGAGCAGATCGATTTCCGCCGGTTCGTTCGGCAGCACGATGGCCTTCTCTTTGGATCGCGGAGAGAATAGCGTTAGCAGTTCCTGAAAGTCATACGCCTTAGGCAGGGTCGATTTGGGTCGGTCGCTCCCTGTGACCTTGCCGGTGTGCAGTTTATGACTAGCCAGCAGTGGCGCGAGGTTAACGTAGAGGTAGTCTGCCGTGTCCGCGAAGGCGGTGAAGATCAGCACCTTGCGATTCCCGGGGTTGATGGGATTCGCGATCTTCTCCAGCACAAGAGCTTTGAGGTGCTGGAGTTTGGCGTCGTCGGCGGGGGCAATCTTGGCCATCGATGCCAGCAGCGCCTCGATGTTGGCGAGATCAACCTTGAGGTCATGTTCCCACGAGGGCAAGTCCATGTCGGCAAGATTGATCTTAGCCTTGCCGCCGATGTCGCCGCCCTGATCGAGCTCATCGATCAGGTCGTCTTCCTCGGTATCGATGTCTTCTAATACGTCGGTCAAGTCCGCCACACTGGCGGCACTGCCGGTCTGTTTGTGGGCGGCAATCTTCTCCAGCGCGTTCCGATGATTGGCTTGCAGGGATTGCAGCGTAAGCCGAAATGACTGAACGGAGCTTTCCAGTCGCTTGAGCAGGTTCACGGTCATCAAGCGTTGCAGGCCGCTCTCACGGCCTTCCAGACTCAGGTTGCCCTTGTCGTCGCCAGATTGCGCGTTGTAGCGGTCGATGTATTGCTGCCGCTTGCTTGCGAGGATGTATTTGGCTGGTGCATACACCGCCAGCATGAGTTTGGTCAGCTGATCGAAAATCTCATTAAAGTTCATCACGTCTGACCGCGTGGTCAGGGCGCAATGGAACGATAACGGCTTGCGGCGCTCGGGAAAATGTCCGATGTCCTTGGTGTCGTAAAAGGTCTGGATGTGCCTGCGTGAACGCGCGATGGTCACGCTGTCGAGCAATTCGAAGAAGTCAAAATCCAACGCGTCCAGAATCGCTCGCGGCGTGCGTTCTTCTGGTGGCAGCTTCGACCATGCATTGAAGGCCTTCTGCGCGTTGCGGAAGACCTCCTCCACCGATTTGCTGGTGCGCAGCTTCTTGCTGAGGTTTTCCGAATCGCCTTCGTAGGCTAGTGCAAGCTGGTTACGCAGATCGGTGAAGCGGTTGTTGACCGGCGTAGCGGAGAGCATCAGTACTTTGGTCTTCACGCCTTCGCGGATGACCTTGTTCATCAGCTTCTGATAGCGAGTTTCTTTGTCCTTGTAGGCGTCGTTGTTGCGGAAGTTGTGCGATTCATCAATGACGACGAGATCGTAGTTACCCCAGTTGATACGGTTGAGCGGCGTGCCGAAGGATTCGCCGCTCGTGCGGCTCAAATCCGTGTGGCAGAGTACGTCATAGCTGAATCGATCGCGGGCGAAGATATTGGTCTTGAGGTTGCGGTTGTAGTTGAGCCAGTTATCCGCCAGCTTCTTCGGGCACAGCACCAACACCGAGCGGTTGCGCAGCTCGTAATACTTGATGACAGCGAGCGCGGTGAATGTCTTACCGAGGCCGACGCTGTCGGCGAGGATGCAGCCGCTGTAAGTTTCTAGCTTGTTGATGATGCCAGTGGCCGCGTCTTTCTGGTAGTTGAAGAGCTTGTTCCAGATCAGCGTGTCCTGATAGCCCGTGCGGTCGTTAGGCAGGACGTCTTCACTCACGTCGTCGAGAAATTCGTTGAAAATGTTGTAGAGCATCAGGAAATAGATGCTTTCCGGCGAGTTCTCCTGATACACCGACGCGATGTGGTCGCAGATTTGCGCGGTGACGTCTTCGAGCTTCTCCGGGTCGTTCCAGATCTGATCGAACAGGCTCAGGTAGGTGGTCGCGAAGCCCGGCTCGTCCACCTTGTTGACTAGGTTAGAAACGGCATTGCCCTGCTGGTAGCCCAAATCGACGGCGGTGAAGCCATGCAGAGGCAGGTAGGCGGCGCTCGCTTCCGCCGACTGCACGCAGGCGAACTGCTGCATCGGGGCCTTGCTGCGATTGCTGCGGAACTTTGCCTTACGTTGCAGCCAGTCAGCGCATTCCTTGGCGATGGCTCGCTGCGTGAGCTTGTTGCGCAGTTGAATCTCGAATTCGCTGCCGTAGAGGCTACGCTCGCGGTCGAGCTTGGGAATGTGGAACTCCCGGCGCTCACGGCGGATCTTGTCGGTCACCTCATCCGCGACGAAGGCGGGCGCGGTGAAAATGAAGTTCAATTCTTCGATTTTCTCCAGCTCTGTCTTCAGCGCCTCGTAGGCGTACATCGAAAAACAGGATGCCGCTACCTTCAGCCGTGCCCCTGACACAAGTGCCTGCTTCAGATCGTCGCCGAAGAGGCGATTGATGTTATCGATAAGCTCCATCGGCCCGGATTTCCTCAATTTTCTCGAGTACAAGCGCCCCTGATTCCATCACTGTCTAGGACACGTTCTTACGGCCAAGTAGTACGTCAGGAAAACTCAGTTTGCGATTTTCTTTTTGCCAGTTCCGCCATCCGATCAAATGTAGTAGCGGAACGGCAATGGCGGCAATTCACTCTTTCTAGGTGCCGCCGTGAGTATTTCCCCGACTGAGTCAGCAAAGCGTAGCGTTACCGGAACCCCATCGCCATAGATGCACCCGTTGTAGTTCAGCTTGGTAAGCGCCAAGACATCTGCCATGACCTGCTTGATGTCGGCCACGCCCTTGCTGATTTCGATCGACAAGGGGTTTGGCACCTCGCGCCCGGCGTAGGTCTGCAATCTCGGCACGAACCCCTTGGTCCACAGGAATGCCTTCCACGGTGACTTCACCCAGCCAAGCCCGCGCGGGACGTTCATGGTGCCGTGCCGGTACAGCTTCATGCCGGAGTCCTCGCGGATGCGCACGCATACGACATTGGTCTCTTCGGGTACCGTCTCCTTGAAGCCAGCCCACTCCTCGTCGGAGAAGCGAGTCTTGCCGTGGATGAATAGCTCCTTGGGCGCGTCGCCGCCATGGCTCTTGCGATAGGCCTCCACCACCAGCGACATGAGGGCTTTCGCCTTCTCCTTGGGGAGATGGAATTCATGGTCGGTCGACGTGATCCAAGGACCGACTGCTCCGCGGAACACCACGCCATCGCCCGAATCGAGGAACATCTGTGCGCCACAGCATGCGTTGCCAGGTTCAGCCGACGACAAATCTCTCTTGAACACGATACCGACGTAACACACACCTGGCCGTGACGCGCCAAGCTGCCAAGGTTTGCCACCAGCTTTGAAGTAGCAAGTTGTCGCTAAATTCCACGCCAGCGTCGCCGGGTCTTGCAGCCCGCGCAGCGGCATCCCGTTCTCCTTACGAAACTCGTCGGGAGTTAGAGTCGTTTCGCGGACAACCTGGACGGCTGCCTTGTGTTCCAACAGACGAGCCTTGAGCTGATTGTGGAAGTCCAACTCATAGAGGTAGATCTCAGCCGATCTGTTGTCGTCGTCGAAGAGGCCGGGTTCTCGAAGAAGGCGGGTGGCCGCAGCCTTGTTCATCAGAATGGCTGAGCTTTCGCGCTGGGATTTCTCGACGATAGACTGCGGACGGCAGTATTTGTGGACATCCTCTGGCACTACTGCCATCCACAAATCGACCGGCGACTCACTGCTCTCGCGCAGGTGATCGGCGATCGCATCGGAATACAGCGAAACCGCCTTGTGGATAGCTTGGTGGCGATCTGAAATGCGGATTGCCTTGGCGAGTTCCTCTTCGTCGATTTCCAACCAGATCTCCGGCTTTGACGGCCATTCCACGCCAAACAGGGCTTGGAAGCCCGGAAACAAGGTGTGGTTGGGGTCGTCCGGTCGCGCCGGAGCGATCGGCTTGGACATCTTGTCCAAGCACTTCGAATAGCGGGCTAGGCCGTCAGCGGTAGAAACAACGCCAATACGCAATTTCCCGGCGCGTTTGCCACCGTCCATCGGGCCATACAAAAGCAGACCGTCCTTGGGATGCGCCATGCGCTGCCCGTAGCCGAACAAGAGCTCGGGCTCCGCGAGTTCCATTAGGGTGGGGTCAAAACTCATCGGGTAGCCTCATCTTCTTCGACCTCATCGAGATCGTCCAGATCCTCGTCGGGCTCCTCCACCGCGTCGATATCGATCGAGGGCGTCAAATCGGACAAGCCAGCAGGGGCGGTGAAGACGATCGGTGTCGCACCGATTACGATATGGCGATCTGAGCCGACAGGAAGGCGGATTGCCGATTGGCCGTCTGCCACCAGAGTAAGAAATGCCCGAAGAAAGCCGCGCCAGCGGTCGTTCCACCAGCTCCGGCAAAAACTCATGCGTAAGCGATGGGCCTTCCCGGGAGCTTCCATGGGCTTGCCTTGGTCGTCGGTGAAGACGATGGTCGAGCGGAGCTCGATGCGCGAAGGATCATCAAACGCCGGAACCATGCCAACGGCATAAGACCAATTAGCCTTGCGCTTCTCACTTCGCCCATGCAACGCCTTCTTACGTGTGCGCCCATCGACATCAACGAAGGCAATCCGCTCGCCCTTGGTCAATTCAGGCGTGACATAGAAAACCTTCCGTCCACCGGACTGCTCGTGTATGCCCAAACCCTTAGCTTCCATCGCCAGTTCCCACGCCTGGCGGACCAGATTGGCGACACGCTTGCGAGCTTCCGATTTAGAGACCGGCCTGTCGCCAAGGGCAGAACCTTCCTCAATGAACGTTTTCGTGTCAATCGCCCCAGCCGTTTTGAGCATGGCGGACTTGGCCATCAACGTCACAAGGTCGGCTCCTTTGGCGAAGCCAACAATCCGGTCTTCGTGCTCAAACCACGGCAGCACCACGTTCTCCTGCGTAAGCTTGATCTTGCGCTCGCTTCCCAAGAAACGGGCCGTCTCAAGCGAGGGCGGCAGCGATAGCACGGGGAGCCAGGTAGAGTCGAGCTTCTCAGGATGCTCGGTCCGAAGAATCGCCCCCTCCTTCATTTCGGCCAACCAATGGCGCGCCAAGGCAGGATCGGGCGCGGAGACTTTGGGGACCTTTACTTCCTCCAACGTATCCAACAGCGACGCCAAGCCCTTGTGCCAGCCATTGGCGAAGTCGATGGCATTCTTTCGGTGGATTGTGATCGGGAAAAGTTGGAAGTCGAAGTGATCGATGCGCAGCGGGATGACAAACCCCGGTAGCGATTTTTCGATCGTGGCAGCCACGGCCCATTCGTCCTTCACGCCCGACTTACCTACCGCGACGGTCGACACGACCGCGAAGAACCTGAACGAGTCATTCCGGATCGCGCTCTCAATCTTCTCCCAGAAGATATCGCCGCCTTTCAGCCGCGCCAAGTCATGCCAGACCTTATAGCCGGCAAGTTCGAGCTTCGATCCGAGCCAGCGCGTGAAGGCATTGTCTTCAGGAGTTGCGTGGCTGATGAAGATCGTGTCTTTCATACGAGAGCACCTTTCGCTTCCGACACAGCAGCAGCGCCTGGCGCCAGAGCCGCACTCTCAACCCCGTAGAGCGTGGGAGTATTACGAAGCCACAGATGGTGAGATGCCGGGTCCATGCGATGGTCCGGGCTCGAATCGATGGACCAACGCCGCAGCACGTAACCCGCAAGGGCCGCACGCGTCTTGATACGTAACACACCGTCGCTCATGGCGTAGTCGGCCTCAATCGCCTTGGGCCACCGCGCACCTGGATGCGGCACCAGCTCCATATCGACGATCCGCGCCCATTGCTCGTCGGCCCCCAGAAGCTCATGCTCATCCGCTGTGTCGTCCAGCTCTTGCGCCCTAGTGATGCGAGTTAGCACGAAATCGGAAAACCGTTGGCGCTCGCGGTCAAACGAGCGGACGTGCCAGCGCAAACCGTTGTCAGCTAATGCGACCGGAACGATATCGCGGCGCTTCGCGCCGGATGCCAGGGACAGGTAGTTAATTCGGACCGGACGCTTGGCGCACAGAGACCGCGTGATAGTCGCAAGAATCCCCATGTCTGGTTGTATAAGCTGCCCCGGCCCTTCGCATGGTGCGGCTTGTCTTAGACCCAGCTCGAGTCCGTCTCCGAAGCCGTTCAGCAGCCAAGCCAGCACTCGTTCTGAGCGAAATTCATACACCGGCTTGAATCGGTCAGTTGGCCGATAACAGCGGGTCACGGCATCGTAAGCGAGATTGTCAGGGGCAATCTCCCGGTAATAGCTCAGATCCCGCGAAGCGGCAGCGGGTTTGACGCCAAACCGCGACTCGATATCGCTTCGTCGGAGCTCTCCGGTGAAATAGGCACGCAGTTCTAGAAATGCCAGTCGCTCGCGCTGCCCCTGCGACACCCCTGATGCTTCGGTCATGGTCCCTCTCAATTTGGGCTCGACGCCCATGCGCAAAGGACGTTCTGCGCTAATTTTGAGATAGGATACCATGATTATCATTTTGATACGGTATCCATTATCGCAAACGAACGCGAGACTGCGTCATCCGTCGTGCGGGGCTTTACCGTGCACGGCGCTGCATTTAATCACATTCAAACAAATCTGAGACATACATCACCCTCGCGAGCACAGCAGCACTCTGCCCGCTCCGCCCGCGCAATCCCGCACTGGCGAACCTCCCGGGAGCCGTGATGCCCACCTATCCTTCTCCTTTTGAATATCTACTCGCGTTCGGCCTGGTCTTCGCGGCCGGCGTGCTCACATCGATCGCCCTGCGCCAATACGGCGACAAGATCAGGCGGGAGGCGACCGCTCATGCGTGAACCGCGTTTCTACCCTCGTCCTCGCGATACCTATGACCCGGACGACGCATACCTGCACGAGCACGATGATGACGAACCGCGCGAGCAAGGTTTCATTCCTCCGCATGGGCCGCACAACCATGCCGGACCCAACGCCCAATCAGGCGCAATCCCGTCGTGCCCGAAGTGCCAGTCCGATCGTGTCGAAATGCGCCATCGCGCACGTAAGACTAGCGGAGCCGTTGGCGCACTCGCCGGCACGGCTAGCGGTATCGCATTAGCCCTATCCGGTGCAGAAACTGGCGCAGCGGTCGGTGTACTCGCCGGACCTGCCGGTGCTGTGTGCGGTGCCATTGCAGGTGCCGTGATCGCAGGCCTCATCGGCGGCACTGCAGGCTGTGCAACCGGTTCGGTGTTCGGCGAGGTGATCGACGACAAGGTGCTCGATAACTGCCGTTGCCATGCCTGCGGGCACACATTCAGCCGCCACAAAGCATCTACCTGATCCGTAGTTTTCCCTTCAGCAGTATCCCCGTCATTTTTCTCACATCTGCTCGGCCGCGCGCCGGGCTTTATGCCGTTTACAAGGAGCTTTTCATGCATCTCGTCAACACCATGGCCTATCGAGGCGAAACCCCTTGGCATGGCCTCGGCCAAAAGCTTGCACCCAAACAGCCGATCGAAGTTTGGGCTCGCCAGGCCGGCATGGACTGGACCATCGAATCTGCCGATGTCCGGTTCGTCTCCGGCAGCGCGGGCTCCAATCTCGGCTCGATCCATTCGTTTCCGGAACAGAAGGTGCTGTACCGATCGGACACGAAGGCACCGCTGTCCGTCGTGTCATCACGGCATCAGGTGGTTCAACCTCGCGAAATCCTGGAGTTTTATCGCGACCTCACCGAAGTCGGCGGCTTCGAGCTGGAAACGGCGGGCGTGCTCAAGGATGGCAAGAAACTCTGGGCACTCGCGCGTACCGGCCAATCCGTCACGCTCAAGGGCAAAGATACCGTCAACGGCTACCTGCTGCTCGCCACCGCCTGCGACGGAACGCTGGCGACCACAGCGCAATTCTGCAGCGTGCGCGTGGTCTGCAATAACACGCTCCAGATCGCACTCGGCGACTCGGCTGGTGCCGTTAAGGTCGGCCATCGCTCGCAGTTCGATGCTGCCGCCGTCAAACGCCAGCTCGGTATCGCTATCTCGTCGTGGGACGGCTTCATGGCCCGCATGAAGGCGATGGCCGAGTGCAAGGTCAGTGATTCCGTCGCTGAGAAGTTCTTCCAGCGCGTGCTCACGTATCCGACCGGCGGCCCCAACATGCCGATGCCGGCGACGAACGATCGCGCGATCAAGGCAGTGCAATCGCTGTAAGCCGGCAAGGGGATGGGCGCAACGCTCGCTTCGGCATGCGGCACGGCCTGGGGGTTGGTGAATTCGGTCACCGAGTTCGTCGATCACCGGCGGCGCGCGCGCAGTGAAGACCATCGACGAGATGCGGCGTGGTTCGGAGCAGGTGCCACCCTGAAGAAGCGCGCATTCGACGAAGCGATGACGCTGATCGCCTAACCATGCTCTCAACGTCATAGCAGCCCGGTCGGGATTGTCCCGCCGGGCTTCTTCCTTTTCGGAGGTAGCAATGTCTCATGCTCAACCGGCTGGAGGTGGCAGAAACCGTCCCGCCGTGCGGCTCGTGGAAACGAAATCCCTCTCGCGCGAGGACTGGCTGGAGGTCAGAAAGAACGGGATCGGTGGCTCAGACGCTGCCGCCGCCGTGGGCCTGAATCCGTACATGAGTCCGCTCGAACTGTGGCTGATCAAGACCGGACGTGATGCGAATCTGCCCCGCCCCGATCGTCAGGACACGAGCGAACCAATTTACTGGGGAACCCTGCCCGAACCCATCGTGGCCGCGTCTTACACCAAGCACACCGAAAACAAAGTCAGGCGCATCAACGCGGTACTGCAGTCTCCAACTGTTCCCTTCATGCTCGCCAATGTCGATCGGGAAGTCGTGGGGTGTCGCGACGTGCAACTGCTCGAATGCAAGACGGCTGGCCAATTCGGTGCACGGCTCTGGCGTGACGGTGTGCCCGAGTACGTGCAGCTTCAGGTACGGCACCAGCTCGCGGTCACCGGCAGGCAGGCGGCCGATGTCGCCGTGCTGATCTGCGGCCAGAGGCTCGAAGTGCATCGCGTGGCGCGTGACGATTCGCTGATCGCGCGGCTGATCGAACTGGGAGCAGCATTCTGGCGATTCGTGGAGACCGACACCCCACCTCCAGCCGATGGCTCCGATTCAGCGGATCGCGCGCTGCGCTGCCTTTATCCCGGCGCAGGCGGCACGGTTGATTTCACGGACGACCGTCGCCTGTCGTCTACCTTCGCTGATCTGGTCGCGGTACGCGCCGACATCGAGGCTCACCAGCAGGTCGAGGCGCAATTGAAGCAGACCATCGTGCAGGCGATGGCCGAAGCCGACCGGGCTGAGTTCGAGACGGGCTCGGTTTCATACAAACGCAGCAAGGACGGCACGGGCCTTGATCTCAAACGCCTGCTCGCCGTCCACCCGCATCTCGCCACGCAGTATGCGATCACGAAAGCCGGTTCGCGTCGGTTTCTCGTGAATACCTGACTCCCCGCCGTTCCTGCTGCGCCCTTCCTTCGATTCATTCGCACTATTCACGTACAGGAGAGTTCCATGCTCAAAGGCCTGGCTATCACCCCGCCGATCATCGGGCGGATTTCCATCGGCCGCGTTGTCGAGAAGAACGGCAAGCGGCTGCCCGAGAAGGACGACCAGTTCACCATTACCACGCAGGTGCAGAACCGCGACGGATGGATGCTTCATCCTGTCGACGCCGAGTTGAGAAAATCGAACACTGGCAAGCTGCGCACGATTCCCGTCCGTTTTCTCTTCGCTGACCCCGATCTCAATCTGCGCGCCGAATTCTCGTGCTTCGATCGCGAGACCGGCCGACCGGTGTGTGTTGGCGACGGCGAGACCTGCCGCCGTGCGGGGGACGCCGGCGTCGAGGAACTGCCGTGCCCGTCGCCGGATGGATGCACCTTCGGGCAGGGCGGTGCCTGCAAGCCCTACGGTCGACTCAACGTGCTGGTCGGCGACGAGGACGAGATGGGTTCGTTCATTTTCCGTACCACGTCGTACAACAGTATCCGCACGCTCGCCGCGCGCCTTCACTACTTCGCGGCGGTATCGGGCAACCTGCTGGCCTGTTTGCCGCTGGAACTGAAACTGCGTGGCAAGTCCACGACGCAGAGCTATCGCTCGGCGATCTACTACGTGGATCTCGGCGTGCGAGCCGGCAGCACGCTCGAAGCGGCGATCATGGAAGCGCGCGAGCTGGATGCGCGTCGCCGTGCGACGGGTTTCGATCAGGTTGCGCTCGATACTGCCGCACGTGCCGGTTTCAGTAACGGCGCGTTCGAGGAAAGTATCGAGGAGAGCGCGGCCGTCGCCGAAGAGTTCTACCCGCCCGATACCGGTCGCAGCGACAGTCATGGTGGCAGTCACGCCGGGTCCGGCAATCCGCCTGCTTCCGGCCTGCGTGGCAAACTCGAACAGCGCGCCGCGCCACTCGGCGGGAAGGCGGCATGATTCGCATACGTCCAGCCCTGCTTCTGGCAGTCGTGGCGACGGGAACGGCGATCAGCATGTCTGTGCTCGCCGGCTGGCAACGCGGCGGATGGCTTGCAGAACGGCCGATATGGGTGGCGATCGGTATCGTACTCGTCGCTGGCGCGCACCTGCTGCCGGCACTGTGCCGGTCAGCTCCGCTCTGTGGGCGCGTGGTCGGGGCCGTGCTATGGCTCGGGTGCATGGGGGCGGCGTCGTATGGGCATGCGACTTTCTTTCTGCTCTCCCAGCTTCACGCAGGGGAACTTCGCGTATCGGCTGTTCCAGCCGCGGTTATCCCCACTCACCGGGAACTGACGGCTGTCATGGCTGACCGGGCATCGGTAATGGCGGCGCTGGCGCGCGTGGATGCACGGCACTGTCTCCGTGACTGCCCGACATGGCAGGCGCGTCGAACGTCACTCGCGGCCCGGCTGGATGCGCTCGACGCCGAAGCAGCTGATGTCCGACGGTATCAGGTCATTGAGGACGGTAACACCGAGCACCGCGTGACTGCGCGTGACGATCCGGTCATGGCACGACTCGCGATGTTCTGCGGGATGCCGGAAGCGTGACTGGATCTGTTCGCGGGACTCGGCTTCGCTGCCGTCCTCGAAGGGCTTGCCTGCCTGCTGTGGTGGGTCGGACTGGCTCCTCAGGTTTCTGAGTCGCCCGCTACGGATAGTCACGGAATATCGCACGACGTGACTGCCAGATCGACGCCGGTGACGCCGCCCGCCCGATCGCCTAGGCCAATAGCCGTCCAGTCACCCGGTCCGCCAGTCGTACCACCGACCGCCACGCTCCCCGAATCCGACCTCGCAAGACTGCAGCACGACATCGAGTCCGGGGCCGTCAAGCCCACCGTCGCCGGTATCCGTCAGCACCTCAGCTGCTCTCAGGCCCGGGCTTCTGCCTTGCGCCGACAACTCGCCGACCTCACGGCATAACCCGGGCGCGTTCTGCGCCCGATCTCTTTTTCATCACGCGATCACGTTATCCGGTTCTTCGGAGGCCCGCGCTCGCCCTTTATCTGGAGCAACCCATGCACGAAACCACATTCGTTCATCTGCCGCCACGCCTCTGTCCCGTGACAAAAGGACTTGGCATCGTGGCCGGTATCACAGCCATCAGCTTCGCCGCAGCCTGGGCTTTCGAGCAACACCGTCAGCGAGAACTGGCCCGCGCGCTCGCCTCGATGCCCGATGTCATCAGCCTTTTCCCAACACTCCTAACGCACATGGGGACGGTGCCTTGGCATTTCCCTGTCGGCGTTCCGCTGAAGCCGAGCAACCGTAGGCCGTAAGTCTCAGACCTGTTCGACCCGGCGCATGCCGCCGGCCTTTCCCTCGTTTCCCGCACGCATCCGGCTCGACCAGAGGGGCGTGCTCGTGCATTTTTCAGGAGAAGACAATGTATCAACCTACCCGCATCAAACCCCTGTTCCATCCGGGCAGACTGCTCGTCTCGCACGCGGCGCTCGCCGCCCTGCACACCAACAGCGTGCCAGTCGTCAGCGTCGTGCTCCGCCACGTTGCAGGTGACTGGGGCATCGTGTCCGAGGATGACAAGCGCCAGAACGACGCATCGATTGCGATCGGCCTGCGCCTGATCTCGATCTACCGCCTGCCAGACCAGACTCGTATCCTGGTCATCACGGAGTGGGATCGCTCGAACACGTCAATCGAACGCCTCGATGACGTCGTGCCTGGTAGCGACGCCCGTCCGGCTCAACCGGCGAACCGTCGCTATCCCGCCTGGCCGAAGGCCGACTACGTGCTGGAGGGCCGCGCATGAGCTACACGAATGGCCCGCGTTTTCCGATGGGACGGCCCGTCATCACGCCCGCCGCTCAGGCCGCGCTCGATGAGGCGGGCATCCAAGGTGTGCTGCTGCTTGCGCGGCACATTCACCGTGACTGGGGTGATCTGGGCGCAGAGGACCTTGCCACAAACGAGTTGGCATTGCTGACTGGGAAGCGACTGCTGTCCAGCTACGTCCTACCGGGCGGCCGAAGCAAGATCTGGATCATTACGGAGGCAGATCGTTCCGCCACTACGATTTTGCTGCCGGAAGAATATTGATTGAGCACTTGCATATGGGGGAACCAAGCAGGCTGTACTCGGCTGGGTTCGCCCCATAGCCGCCTCTCGTGGCTATAACTCGCCCCCAGCCTCACCGACTCAGATCCCAGTATTCCTCGACCTGGTAGAGTGGCTTGCCGGCCATCAGCAACTTGATCGCGTCTATGTGCGCCACATAGTCAGTCTCAGAGAACGTAGTCCATCGTGGATTACGCTTTTGCGCAGCGTTGAATGCTGAACGCGCCTCACCCATCGCAGCGCGGTTCTTCGACAGGAAACTGCGTAGCCCTTTGAAGAGTTCGGAGTCTAGCGGAGGATGGAGCAAGGCAATGCTCCGATGTTGGTGGTGGCCTCCGCAGACCAGCACCGTTTTCAAGTAGATGTTGACCAGCTTCTGGGCGCGACCGAAGGAGAAATCTCTCACGCCCAAGCGCACGGCCTCCGTCTCGATCTTCTTCATGAAGCTCATCTGCCATTCATCGACGTTCTGGCCGATGTGTTCTGGCCCGGTTACCTCGCCCAGGCCGCTTACCTCTATCAGTTCGAAAGCCAAGGAATTATTCCCGCCGGCCAAGCCACGGCCATACGCAGCGGCGGCGCACCACTTGGCATACATGTGTTTGTGTTTCTCGATGGAATACTGGGTTACAGGCGTAGTCATGTAGTTTTTTGCTCACGAATATTTGAGTGGCCAGACGCATCGGTAATGCCGCAGGGCAGCGAACAGCCAACGGCGATGAATGCTTCAGCGTTTGCGCTAAATGCGGTTCCTCCCCTCTGCGGGATCATGGGATGGTCTTTGGTGGCCTCAGACAGTGCGAACATCGTCCGGCCGCCGTCGGCGGAAATCTGAAGCGGGCCGCCTTCGAAACCGGTGGCCCAGAAATCAAATCTGTCGACCGGCTCGAAGCCCAAGTGCTCGGCGTAGCATCTAGCCGCTTCTGCGCGGTTGGGGACACGGACATGCACGTGGTCGAGTCGCCCCATGGGAAATCTCGGTGCGATCGTCGCCTTTCCTCTAAAAGACCAGTACAGGTTGAAGTCGGAAACGGTATCCACCGTATTGCGGCAACAATCGCGCCGCCCCTGGCCGGCCATCGGCTACCACCGGTTGCAATTGGCCGTACCCGAACTTCGTGCGTTTAACGAAGCATTCGAGGACCGACGCAAGCGCAACTCCGCCATAGCGAGCAACCTGAAGCGTAACGGCCTCGATGTCCTCGCGCATGCTGGCGAAGGATTTTTCACGCAAGAAATATTCGCCCGAGACTGGCCTTCAACGGCCAGGCGCCAGCAACGTTCCGGCTTCTGCCTGCGGTCTTTCCTACTGTTTGCGCGGCTTCGGACTCAGCGAGATCCGCCATTGCCCGACGGTTCTCGCGGCGCTGTCCGCGTCGAACGTCCGCTCCAGGCAAAACAGTAGATCTTCCTGGCGCGGCTGTGCGAACACCAGCCGATACAGCGCGAGACTGCGTTTGAGCCGCCTATAGCGTGCTTCGTCGCGGCTGAGCGGCAGCGCCATCACTGTGCGTTCGATCTGCGAGCCGCCTTCGACCTCGTATATCCAGAACGGGATCAGATCGTTGGCATTGGCTGGCCGGCTCTCGACGGCCAGATCGAAGAGTGTGCTCCAGACATCGCCGTGCGCGCCGGGCGCACGTTGCAGTGCCGCGTGCCCGTGCCTGAGCGCCACGTTTTTGCGCACCGCGTAACCCTTGTAGCGATGCACGCGTCCTTCGCGCTGCTCCATATCGACGGGATTCGATGGCAGGTTCCAGTGCATGACCGAATGGCACCAGTGATGAAAATCCAGCCCTTCCTGCCCGATGGACGTCGACGTCAGCACGAACGGCCAGAACGGCGAGTTGAAAGCGGCCTGCACCGTTTTTTTTCGTGTGACCGCGCCATCATCCTCGCTGATCTGACCGAATCGCAGCGCGAAATGCGTGCGGATGCCCGTCTCGAATGGCTTGATGGACACGAGGCCATCCTGAACTTTGACTTCGTCTGGATGCTGGGTCGCGCTTCGCAGAGACATCGCTTCGAACATGGCGTCGCCGAGCTTCTGGCAGCCTTCGTCGACGGGGCGTTCGGCGAGCCCGTTGGCATCGAAGAGAATGTGCGCGTATTCGTCCAGCAGCGCCTGCAGATTGCCGTCTGCGCTGTACTGCAACACGCGCTGCCAGTACGAATCCTCGTCTCGTTCGACGGCTTTCAGCAGTGCGACTGCGCGCGGCGAGTTAAACTGGCTGCGCATGCCTTCCGCGATGCGCGCGGCGGCGCTGAGCATGGCCTCGGGCGCCTGGTCGTGCGCCCAACGGCGCATCAGCGTCCGCAACGCACAGGTCGCCGGCGCATTGAGCGCGACATGGGCGAGCACCGTCACCAGATCGTCAGGCACGCGGCCCAGTTCGTTGAATTCGCCATCCCATGCCTCCAGCCAGCGGACGACGTGATCATCGAATGCACTGGACGAATCGTCCTCCATGTTCTCGCGCAGGCTGCGCGCTACGGTCCAGCCATGCTCGCACCATGCACGGGCTTCGGGATGACGACTCGCCTCCAGACGCGCAAGCGTTACCCAATACCAACGCCGGTCGAACGGCCCTTCGTTGACGCGATGCTCTACGAACGGGGTGATAGCCGCCTCGACTACTTCCATCGCGCGTTTGTGAATGTCCGCGTAGCACGGTGCAGAATCGACATCGGCCAGCAACGCGAGCGGATCTACGAGAGACGTCAGCGCTTGCGACGGAAAGGCCAGCAGCATGGTCGCCATGCCGGCCGGTTCGTTGCCGCTTCGTTTGAATTGTAGGCGCGGCCCGAAGCGCTTCACCATCCCAGCGTATGAAGCCCGGCGATCGAAGTGCTCCACTAGCCTGCGCTCGGCCTCGAAGGAAAGGATCGCTGCAAGCGCATCCGGCACCACGTTCCACGCCGAGAACACCAACTGCTTGCTAACCGCACCGATACCTTCATACTCGCCGCCAGCCTGCCAGTAGCCAAGCGAAGGTGGCATCCAGAGAAGTTTCCACAGACCATCCCGATCGATTCGCCCAACGAGAGCACGAAGGCGCGCGTTACCCGGATCGATCACCCGATAGTGCTCCACGTCGCGCGGGTCGAAGGACGCGGGCGGACGCTTCTCCAACACCTCGTGAACCGGCGACAACTTCCGCCCGGGCTTGATCTCCTCCTCCAGCAACTTCTTGAACCGATAGCCACTCATGAAATTGAGCAGATACGGGCTCGACTTCCAGTATTCGATTGTGTCCGGCTCCTTGAGCGTGCTCGCCAGCGCCTCCAACGTGCGGAAGTCGGCGAGATCGCCAGGACACAGGCATGGCATGAGCGGCTGGTCCTTGACCATCGCGTCGGCGCGCAGGGTGGCCTCGACGCGCTCTGTCCGGCACATCACATGCCGCAAGGTTTGTTCGATGCGTGCCTTCACTGGCGCTAGCACGGCGAGATCGTCGGGACCGCGCGCGCTCAGAAGGCCCGTGCGCAACGCGCCGATATCGCTCTTGAGCGCATCGATCTTGTCGGGTTCGCCTGGATATAGAAATTGTAGGGTGCGCAGAAAATCGGTGTAGTGATCCTCACTCTCGTCATCGCGCGCGTACATCTTGTAAGGCGTCGCGGACAGAAGCAGTACGCGCGCACGGCCTTCGTAATTGAAGAGTTGATGCGCGAGCTCGGCTGCGGGATTATCCGTTTCGTCGGGATCGTCGAAGAGATCGTTGAAGCGCTGAAACTCGTCGAGAATGACAAGCGCAGGCTTTAGCGCGACGAGGCAGGTCCACGATAGCAACCTGCGCAGATCGCCGACGAGGGCCTTGCAACGTTCATGCTCTTCCTCGGTGATTTTCCTGCGACGATCGGCACGAAGCTCCGCGATTTCGCACAGTTCCCGGTAGAGCGCTTCGTCGCGCAGGATGTTGTCGCGAAACGCACTCGCGATGGTCTCGTCATACCCTCCTTCGATTTGCTGTTGCGCGTCGACGTCCCACGTATCACCCGCCGTTGCGCGTAGCGCACGGCGCAGGCCATGCTCGCGCACGCCCTGTAGCGTGCGCAGCATCTGATAGATAAGATGCCGCTCTTCCTTTCGTCCTGTGCGCAAACCGCCACCGTTCTTCGTGCCGAAGGCCACGGTCGGCGTGAAGCTGATCAGGTTCACCGCGTGATTGTCAAGCTCATGCGTATACTTCGGCAGCAGCGTGAGCCGATTGGCCTTCGATACGTTGGACTGCCCCGGCAACAGTAGCCGCCTGATGTTCTGCGCGGCGATCTCGGCATTCGAGCAGACATAGACGATATCGATCCGCTTCAGCGTCTGCGCGTATTTGTCGATGGTCTTCGCGATCACCCCCTTCGCGATCATCGTCTTGCCGAGGCCCACTTCGTCAGCGACAAGAAAGCGCATGGCCGGTTCTGCGCCATCGAACATACGCTCAAAGACGTAATCGACCGTCATCTTCTGAAAATCCTTCAGGCCCGTGATGAACGTACTTGCCGCAATATTGCGTGTCATGTGAGCTTCTCGTTTTTCAACGCAGTCTCGAATACCGACCAGATTTCGAGGAAATCGGCTGTGAGAACGGGGTCGCTTGTGTGCGCCTGCTCGCTGCCGTGTTCCTGTTCCTGCGCGGACTTGCGGCGCAGCCGTTCGACGAGGTCGCGCACCTGCGCGAGGCGTTCCGGCTCGCGTGCGTAGGCACGTGCGAGCATCTCGAAGAGCGGCATATCGTCGAAGGACGCGCCGTGGCCGTCTCCGAACTTCACGCTGTCGCCGTTCCCATCGCCTTCGTCACCATCCCAGTCCCCTAGCAGCAGCAATAGATAACGGATCAAGCCTTCGCGATTGCGGATCGCCGCGTGCAGGATCTCTAGATCGCGCTCTTCCGGACCACCGTGCAGCGGCAGCTTGAGCACGAAACTCAATGTCGCCTTGCCGAGCATGAGCGTGAAACCCGTGAACGCAGTCACCTGATGCGGCGCAAACTCGCCGAGCCGAATGCCTGAAAGTGAAACATTGACAAGAGCCTGCCGTGCGGCGTCGATCGGTTTGGCTTGTGTCTCATCCTGCGACACGAGCCACGCGTGCGCCGAGGCACCGTTCCAGTCGGTGTTGTCGAGGCCGTGTAGATCGACAGTCCAGCCCGACTCGGCCAGCTCACCATGCAGCGCGAGTGGTCCACGCGCTAGAGCATCACGCAGCGCTTCCAGCGCATGCTCGTCCTCAAGTGCGTCAGCGTCTTTCGGCTCCGAGCGCACGTAATCCGCAAGGAGCGGGCCGAGCCCTTCCTCTCCGACCCAATCAGCCGGTCCGCCGACCTTGCTCGCGCGCCCAACCAACTCGACAACGAACTCGACATTCCGGCCTTGCACGAGTGCGGCACCAGTGGCATTCGCCGACCCGACGAAGAGATGCGTATTCCAAGCGCGCTTGCCGATATACGCCTTCGCATGTAGCCCGCACTGCCGATGCGCGACGTCGTCCTCAGTGTCGCCTGAGAGCGCCTGATCGCTCAGCACGCGCACATTCGTAAAGCCGCCATGCGATGCACACTTGTCCAGCTCCTCCGCGCGCGAGACGAGGAAAAGCGGTGCTCTGGTGCGTGATGCAAGACGCGTCAGCGCGTCCATCGAAACGAACGGCGAGATCACTCCAAGCTCGTCCCACTTCACGCCGTTCGGCGCCTCCGGAAACCAGGAGGCAGTCTTCTTGCCAATGCCAAGAGGATAAAAGCGCACCTCCTCGAACTGGCCGGGCGGCGTCCATGTCGTACGCACGGCATCGGCGCACAGTTGCTCGATCTGCTCGGTGCGCGCCGCACCGACGGTCGCCTCATTGCCCCGCAGCAACCATTCGATGAACGACGCAAGTGGCCGACTCGCATCAACGCGCTTTTTGCCTGGCTCGCCTTCGAGCCAGAGCGACAGATCCCACGAGCGGTCGTCGGTGAGATTGCGCGTGAGCACGAGCAGGCGAAGCAGCGTGGGCTCCTGATCCGCCGCCTCAACAGGCTCGAAGCGTAGCAGCCACACCTTTGGATGGAACACACCGTGCTCGTGCGGCACCTGTGTTTCCTGCACCATGTTCTCGAGCAAGCCGAGCAAGGAATTGGACTTGCGCGGAATATGAAGGCGGCCGCGTTGACAGAAGACCGTCAGCCGGTCACCCATGCGGCGCACCGCGTCGAGCACCGGCAGCGGGTCGGGCCGCTCGGGCGATGTGTGCTCGGCATCGCGTCGCGCGAGATACAGCGGCAAGGTCAGGAGCGTGACGAGATCGAGCGAATAGGTCGTCGCCACGCCACAATCGAATCGATAACGGTCAGGCGGTGTGAGCGCATCGGTCAACAGACTACGTCGTTCGGGATTGATCATTTGGCGTTCTTCCAGCCAGCGTGCCATTCTCCGAGAAAGTCCCGCGCCACGGGCCATCGGTAGCTGAGCGGCATGAGCCCCGCGTTGCCGCTCCATTGGTCGCGCGCGGCGCGGTTTTCGAAGCGTGAGCGATTGCCCTTGCGCTTCAAGCTCACCTCGCGGTCGCGAATGAGTTGACGGCAATCGGCAGATGCGCCGATATCGCTGCGATCACGCAAGGCGACCACGAGCCACGCCTCCACGAACTCCCGCGTCTTTGGTGTGATCGTGTGGCCTTTGTTGAGCACGCGTTTCCAGAACGCACCGAGATCCCAGTCGATGCAAAGCGGCAGATCTTGTTCGGCCCACTTCATTAGGTCAAGCCCGCGATCGATGGCAATCGCTTCCGACGGAGGCGAGAGGCGCGCGAGTTCAAGGTTATAGAGTAAGGCCGCACCATGAATCAGCACGTTCAGCCGATGCGCATCGTCGATCAGCAGGCGAATGTCCTCCGGAAACGCTTCCTTGCGCGGATGCATCCAGATCTGCTCGGCATCGAACAACGTGCCGCCGGCTGCGAGGTCCTGGGCGATCCAGGTCAACAGCGACTGACCGTGATGCAGCGTCCAGCGGTCCAGTAGCAGTTCCGCCTCACCACGCGTCAGCATGAGATTTGCACGGGTGGGAAAGCCTTTCGGGCGCAGTTCGACGACCTTGCGATCCCAAGCGAGGCCACTGCGGTCACCGTCGTGCGTGTCCTGGTCATCACGAGTGCGCCGCGTGTTGCGCTGCGTATGACGGCGGTCGGCCTGCGCATAGTACTGCTGCTGCGAGACGCGCGCGCGCCGGAAGCCCCAACTGCCGAGGGCCGCCCAGTAGACGGAACTCGGGAAGCGCTTGAGAGCCTCGCGCTTTTCCCGGCCGATTACGCCCGGCTCATCCGGCGAGGTATTGGCGATTAGTTCGTCCAGCAGCCCAACTTCAGCGTCGCGCGCGGCCGTCCGGAATACCGAGGCTCGGATGTTGCTCGCGTCGAGTTGCTCCATCAACCAAGGCACAAAGAACACATAGCGCAGACGCGTCTGGATGGTCGACGTGCCGGGAAAAAGCTGATCCGCGATGGAATCCCGGATACCACCGATGCCCAGTTCGTCGCGCGCGTCCGGCTCGTTAAAGAGCGAGAGAATCTGCAAGCTGCGTTGCGCAGCGGCTGCATCGTGATCAAGCCACGAAAGTTGAGAAGCCATGATCGCGGATCACTGGAGTTTATTTTTCATGCCGTCCGTGAGGGCTGGAGGAACACGTCCCCGTGGAGGTCGATCCACAATAAATGCACTTGTTGGCACCGCTCCCATGCTTGTGCTTCCGGAACGGACTGTTGCTACATGTGCCATACGACGACGATCCACAGAACTCACAATGCTTTTCGTCATCATGGTGCTCATGCTTCCCATGCGGGCTAGAGCTACACGTGCCATATGACGATGATCCACAAAATTTGCATTTCCCAGACATGTCTGATCCCATTGAAACGTTGATATTGCAACCGGCGCAACAGCTAGATACTCAGACGAATCCCATTCGCTGCGCCCGGTCTTCTTTCAGCGCACATTCTTCCTCAAACGCCGTGATAAATGCCTCCGCCGAGTGGCCCGCATAAAAGCGATGACGGCGCACGACTGCCGCATAGTCGCCCGGAGTCAACGCATGAATCCGCACGAGGCGTGCAAGCGTTACGGAAAGCGGCTGAGGCAACCCGAGTGCCCTCGCCTGGCGGCACAACAGCATCCATGCTTGACCGGCACAAAGGTAATCAAACTTTAACGTCAGATCGAACCGACGCAACACGGCCTGATCGAATCCGTCGAGCAGGTTGGTCGATGCGATGAAAACCCCTTCAAACGCCTTCATCTGCGTAAGCATTTCGTTAACCGAGTTGCCTCCCACCCATGCATCAAACTGCGGCGATCGTGCAGAAAACTGTCAATCTCGTCAATCAGCAGGATCGCCCCATCGTTTGCAACCTGCCGGAATGCGCGAGCAAAGTGCTTCTCTGCCTCGCCGACCGATTTCGACAGAATGTCCGATGCGCGGCATACCAGCCCCGGCATCTCCAGATGCTGTGCCAGGAAACGCCCGAATGCCGTTTTTCCCGGTACCGGGGGGTTGTATAGGTAGGCAGATGCGCGCGCACCTTCCGTACTGATGCCCTGCGCCGCCTGTGCGAGATCCATATCGGTGCGGACAAACGCAAGGTCATACGTATCCGGCAGCGCCTTCTTTACCGGTGAAATTTCTGCGGCCACGCGCAACACGCCGCCCAGACTGTGGGCGGCGTGATCAGCATCGGACACTCGAATTTACGCAGAGCCTGACTAAGCTGCATCCATCATCCGAAACTCCGCATCGATCGCTTCACCTTGATCGCGCCAGCGATGGAACTGCTCGCGCTTCTCGCGTCCCGCCACGACGCTTTGCTCGACCGCCGTTACGTTGGCGCGCAAATCGACGAGCTCTGGGAAAAACTGATCCTCGAAATCCGGTCCCTTGATCAAATCAAGCAATTCCGCGCGCTGTTTCTCGAAGTTCTCGACCATCTTGTCGAGCATCTGGCGGAACGCCTGTTCGCGTTTCATCTGCTCCACAGAGTCCCAGATTTCGAGCGCAAGACCGAATGCCGACAGTAGGCCGTTGAGCCCCTTCGCGAAATTGACGGCGCCCCACGGCTTGAACTTCAGCATCTTGCCGAGATCGAGACCAACCGCCTTCGCGACACCGACAATGCCATCGCGTGCAGCCAGCACCGACGTGTTGTTTATCAATCCGCTCTTGACCACGTAGTCGATTCCCTGCTTGCCATAGGCACGCACGCTCGCGTTGAAGTGATTCACCTCCGCGTCGAAACCGACCGCCATCTTGCTGACCTCAAATTTCACCGAGCGCATCTGCTGATCGAACGCGTTTTGCAGATTCGCGTTCAACACCACACCGTCCGAACCGACGTTACGCTCGAAGAATTCCGCGAACGTATCCAACGACTGTCCGCGCGCCTGCAGGATCAGATCGGTGAAGAAATCCCTGACGAAACTGCGCAAACCAATGCGTACGTCGTTGATACGCGCATCGGACGAAACCAGCTGCTTGCGCAACTGGTTGCTCATCGTTTCGAGGCGGCTTACTTCCTGCGCGATGCGATCGTCGTTATGGACGGCGATCGGCAACTGCTTGCCGAGCACGTCGCGCACGATGCTACGCCGCGTCTCGTCGACAACGGCCTCTATTCCACCGGCCGCCGAGACTTTTTCCGACGTCGCGCGCTGAAGCAGCCCGATGCGTGAGAGCGCGCGAAAACGCTCGAGGTCCGTGAGCCAGTGCTCGGTGCCCATCTCGAACGGATCAGCGGCGACGGCCACCACGGCGAGTTCTGCGGTCTCCGCGTCGGTCAACGCGATCAGATCGCGCAGGCGGCCTGCCACGTTGTCCTTTTTGATCGCGAATAGCTTCGCGTACTCGAGCTCGTCTTCGACGTCGGCGACCGCGTCGAAACGGCTCAGCACAAACACCGTGCGCGGCAGCAGGTTCAGCGAGCGGAACAGCCAAGTGAGATCGTCTCGATGGCTCTCCTTGATCGGGTTCGTCGGGTCCATCACGTAGACCACGAGATGCGCTTCGCTCACGTACTTGCGCGTGAGCTCCTTGTATTTTTCGAGCGTATTGGTTTCTGCGTCGAACTGCTCCTTAAAGCCGAATAGACCCGGCGTGTCGATCAGCAGGCATTCGGGGCTCGCCTCGTAGACCGTCACCGCATTCGACGACTCCTCGTGGCTGATCTTCATCGTCGACTTGTCGAGCCGTTCGAGCCACGCGGCCGCAATCGCCGTCTTGCCTTCGGAGAAACCGCCGATCAGCACGACGCGCAGCTTTTCTTCTTCCATGCTGCGGATCGCGCTGTCGAGTTTCGCCTTGACGTTCGGATCGGCATCGATACCGAATGCTTCGCCTTGCGCGAGGAACGCCTGAAGGTCGTTGAGCACCCTCAACGTTTCCGCTTGCCGCTCCTTGAAAGAGTTGAGTGTCTGTTCCATTACACTGCCTCAGTTTCGGACATCGTTGTAGAAAAATGCATGAGCGTCGCTCTGACACGGATCAGAGCGGAATTTACCTGCGCAACCTGCTCGACCGAGCGCTCGACTTCAGCCGCGATCTCGCCGATGCGTGCCTTGACGCTTTCCATCACCTTGTCGCAGCTGCTTTTCATCGCGTCTTCCATGCGGCCGACGACGCGCCCGATGTTCTCGTTCGCGGCCTTGCGCTGCTGCGATTTCTTGTAATCGCTGTCGAAGAAGCCCCAGACCGCTTTCGCGATGCTCACGACAAGCGTCACTCCACCGATCGCAAGCGTCACCCATCCGGCGGGATTCCAGATCATCATTAGCCCCCCGGCGAGCGCCGCAATGAGGGGCATGTACTTTACGCCGCTGTCGAAGGTCATGTTCAGCTCAAAGCTACCGAGCGTCGGCGTACCGATCGACCGATACGCATCCTGCAGTTCGGCGATGCGTCGCTGGAAGCGTTCAAGCGTATCGCTCACATCCTGCTGAAATCGCGTGAGTTCCCTCTCGATCAGCGTCGGAAGAGCCGATTCAAGCTTCGCCTGCTCGCGCTTCATCGCTGCGCCGAGCACGTGCTTCACGTCGTCGTTATCGATGCCGTCCTTGATTCGCTCGTAGATATGCTCGCGCACGCGCGTTTCGAATGTGCGGATCGCGGCGTCCGCATGCGTTTGCAACGCGGGGCCGAGCGCACTCACCACGAGTTCCAGCTGCTCACTGACGTGGGCCCAATCGCGCTGCACGTCCGCAGCAAGCGGTGCAACCTTGTCGCGCTGGATCAGTGCGATCGTGCCGGCCGCTGTTTGCACGGCGCTGCGCACCTTGTTCACATTCGCGGCGCGAATGCGCGCATCGCTATCGGTCACCATGCTTCCGCTCAGCCAGTCGAGAAACGACTGGAAGCCCGATTTCGCGAGCACCTCGGCGGGATTCGCTTTCGCGAGGAACTTCTCGCGGCTACGCGCAACATCCGAAGCCGGCATTAGACAGTCGGCCGCCGCGAGAAATGCGGGCTGCGCGCTCAGAGCGATGTAGCGCTGGTAGTTGTCGCCCAGATGCTCGCGCATCGTTTCGTCAAGTACGGCGAGGCTCGCGCGTTCGCCCTGGCTCAGCAAATCGCCTTTTTCGAGCTGGATCGGATTCGTGATGCGCTTGTTAAAGATCGACCACACTTCCGTTTGATCGCCGAGATGCTCGCGAATTTTTTCCAGCGTACCTTGACCGTCCTTGTCGCCGGTCTGGGGCGCTGAGGGCTTGCTGGTCACATAGACCACCGCGTGTGCCGCCTTCACCGCGCCCAGAATGCTGTCCATCACGCGCGCTTCCTTTCCCTCGATGCCAGGCACGTCGAGCAATTCGAAGCGCTGATCGTTCGCATGGAATTCGTAGCCATGCGTGTCGAGCGTGTAGTCGGAGCGACCCGTGCCGATGATCTGGCCATCCGCGAACGGTGCGAGGCTGTCGAGCATCGCGTGCGCCTTGGCCTGCTGCGCTTGGAGCGACTGAAGTGCCGTTTGTGCTTGGTCGAGCTGAGTATCGAGCCGTGCGCGCTCCGCCGAGTGCGCTGCCGCGAGTTCCAGCTGCCGCTGTCGGGTATGCACGAATTCGAGTTGTTCCGGTGGCTTGCTGAACAACCACACGAGCTTTTTCCAAAGCGACGCAGCCTGTTTCTTCGCCTGGACCGCAAGACGCAGGTGATTCAGTTTCTGCTGAAGGGCATCGTGCTCGGCATCGAGCTGCGCGTTACGTTCGGCGGCCTGTACACGCTGCTCGTCTAACGCCGCACGGCTCGACTCGATCGACAGCGCAAGCGCCGCCAAAGCTGCTTCGCTGATGCCGAACTCCGCCTCCTTCGCTCGGAACGCAGCACGCGCCTCAACCTTTGTTCGCTCTTGCAGCAAGATGCGCAGCGTCTCGATGATCGTCGACTTGCCCGCGTTCGTTTCGCCATAGAACGCGATCGTGAAGGTGTCCCACCGCGCGTGGCGTTGCAAGGCCTCTATTCGGTTCGCAAGATCGGCATGAATTGGGGCGACGAGATCGCCGACCTGCTTCATCGTGCTCGCAATGCGCGGGTCCGTCGCATCGAGATTGAGCTGCCTGAGCAGATCGTCGATTTCGCGCAATACGGCCTGATGCATGCCGTTCGATGATGTACCGTCGGTTCGTCGCATGGTGGATCGATATTGCGGAAATTGTTAGAGAAATGAAACTAAACGACCACGTATCAAGAAAGTGACCGCCCTTCGGACATCGATCACGCCGACAGGAGAGGTCCCGCCTCAAATCGCTCACGGCGAACTAACCCCGTGAGCGTTGTACTTCAATCAAATACCCCTAACAAATTTGCCTGAATCGGCGGGATAGACGCTCGACCCAATTGGGCTGTGAACGAACCAGCGTATGCGCACCACATCTCGGACAATGCGAACGGCTATCCATATCAGGCGTCAGCACATCGCTACGCGGGGAAAACGTAGGCTTCCAATCACACTGCTTGCATTTCAAAGTAAAGGGCGCCGGGCGTACTGGCATATCACTTTTGGCGGTTTGTTTGTTCTGTGTGGCAGGCTACCTCAAGCTCATTACCTATCCGGCACGTGTCAGTCATCCGCGTTGCGCATCGCTGGTTACCGAATCGACATATGCTCCTACGGCAACGGTTCCCACTACAGCCGCAACAAAAACAATCGCGAACGCGGCCAAATGTTGCAGGGGAGAAGAATTGCAATTCGTGAACATGCTTTCTCCTGTTTCAAGGGTTCGATAGAACAGCAATGACGTGCTGCCCTCCCAACATAACCTCGCCATCAGACAAATCATGTCCGAGAATCACGATGCCTACCATGCTTGGTAAAGCGCAGTCAAGGCCTTCGCCTCTGCCGCCAGTTCTGCGCGCAGGCTTGCCGGCTGCATCACCTCGACGTTCGGACCAAACGCCCTCAGCCACCACCTTAGCCGCTGACTCAACAGCACCTTGCCGCGTATTTCGAGCGTGTCGCCATTTTGGACAGCATGCTGGTTCTCAGACAGCGGCGCTTCGAGCAGATGGTCCCCCGCTCCGTTCCTGAAACACAGCCTCAGGTCGATTTCGCCCTCCACCATGAAGTCGAACTGACGTTGTTCCCGCACGTATTCCGAGAGTCGAAATCCTCGTGGGTAGGCAAACGACTCCGGCAGCATGGCCGCGCGTGCGAAACGGTCGAGCCGGTACATCGCCGGATGGGGATGGCGCGGCATCGCTGCCACCAGATAGACCAGTCCACCGACTTCCACCAACCCGAGCGCGTAGACAATCTTCGCTTGGGCATTGTCGATTTTCGAACGTGGCTGGTACACGATCTCCAGTTTCTGCTCATTAAAGAGCGCTTGTGAAACCGTTGCAAAAATGGCGGGATCGACCTCGGGATATTGCAGCGCGAAGCTGCCGGTTTCGACCTCGATCTTGTCGATCCATTTACGATAGCGCCGCTCATGCTCGCTGTTGACAGTCGCCAGACGCTTGCCCGCCACATCGAACAATGGCGCAAGCGTTTCCGCCACCAGTGTTGGGATCCGCCACGTTGAAAAACGTCGCAACGTCTGCAGTGCTAGGGCCTCGTCGTGCGTCATCATGCCGGCCGCCTTTGCGGCAAGGCCACTTGCTCCTGCGACCTTGCTCCAATACTTGGCCCTCCCGCGCCGCTCCATGACGACAAGCGAAGCTTCGAGCATCTCCTCGAGCCGTCGGTGTACGGTCTTCACAACCGGCGGATCGAGCAGCATAGCGCTGATCTTGCGGTGTAGGTCGGGGGTCGAAATTGGCTCCTCACCCTTGGCAGCATCGGGCAAGACCTGCATGATTTCTCGATCCAGCATGTCGGAGGTGGAATCAGGGTAAAACTGCTCAAGGCTGCCTTAACGGCACATTTCCGAAGTTCTTTAGCCCGCGATTTCACAATGCCTAGGTCAACGGTCGCCGCCCTTCCGCCGCGATACGGCTGGAAACCACTTTCCATAACAAGATGGATCGGCCAGAGTTTCATAGACACTCACGAGCCGTTTAGCGCGTAGCGCCGCTCAAACTCAATCGGTGAAAGATCGCCAGCGGAACCATGCCGACGAACTGGGTTATAAAACATTTCGATGTAATCGAACAAGTCCGAGGTGGCGGTTGCTCGACTCGGGTAGATACATCGTTTGATCCGCTCCTTTTTCAGGGCGCTGAAGAAGCTCTCGGCCACGGCGTTATCGTGGCAATTACCACGACGACTCATGCTCGGCACCATGTGGTGCGCCTTCAGAAATGATTGCCAGTCATCGCTAGTGAACTGACTTCCCTGATCTGAATGCACCATGACGCCGGGTCCCGGTTTCCGTTTCCAGACGGCCGCTAACAACGCTTGTAGAACCAAATCGCTGGTCATAGTCGAGCGCACAGCCCAGCCGACGATCTGGCGTGAGTACAGGTCCATTACGGCCGCCAGATATAGCCAGCCCTCGTAGGTCCGGATGTATGTGATGTCCGTCACCCAGACCCGGTTGGGGGCAGTCGGTGTGAACCCTCTGTTCAGCAAGTTGGAAACCACGCCGACAGGGCCGCCGCGATAACGTGGCTTGCTGCCGTAGCCCACCTCAGCTCGCAGACCTTCTCCCTTCATGAGCCGATGGACACGCTGACGGCTGCACGTCTCGCCCGACTCACGCAGATCCACCGTAATCTTGCGATAGCCATAGACACCACCACTTGCCAACCAAGAGTGCTTGATCAGGCTGAGCAATCGATCATCCTCGCGCTTACGAGCACCCACCGCCTGGCGCTGCCACACGTAATAGCCGCTGCGATGCACGCCAAGTTCCGGCACATCGACTTCAGACAGAACTCGCCGATATGGGATCGCATGAATGCGTACCTTGCTGTCACCCCTTTGCAAAGTACGCGGCGGCTTTTTTTAGAATGTCGCGCTCCTCGGTCACGCGCTTGAGTTCAGCCTTCAATCGCC
>Ga0181519_10000401_pt1 | contig 40240 bp, 32 predicted proteins | sample PEATcosm2014_Bin_26_FD_121102 | JGI IMG/M metagenome (GOLD analysis project Ga0181519, IMG submission 121102) | Peatland microbial communities from MTU Mesocosm Facility, Houghton, MI, USA - PEATcosm2014_Bin02_10_metaG | ecosystem: Environmental > Terrestrial > Soil > Wetlands > Peat | place...
CGGGCAATATGCGCCGCGAGGACCTGCTGGCCGTGCGCCTGCCGGCGTGGCGCTCCAAGCTGCTCATGTTCGGCCTGTTCTGCGCCTTCGGCGCGCTCACGGTGCGCGTGGTCTACCTGCAGGGCGGCTGGAACACGGGCTTCCTGCTGAGCAAGGGCGAGGCGCGCTACGCCCGCACCCTGCCCGAGGCGCCCACCCGCGGCACCATCTACGACCGCAACGGCGTGGTGCTGGCCGCCTCGGTGCCGGCGCGCGCGGTCTGGGCCAACCCCGACGACTTCTCGGCCGACGTTCATCAAAAGGCCCAGCTCGCCCGCCTGCTCGACATGACGCCCGAGGAGCTGCGCAAGCGCATCAGCGCCGAGGACCGCAGCTTCGTTTACCTGCGCCGCCAGCTGGACCCGGATATCGCCCAGCGCATCGAGGGGCTCAACATCGCCGGCCTGCACACGCTGCGCGAATCGCGCCGCCAGTACACCGAGGGCCCGGTCACCTCGCACCTGCTGGGCTTCACCAATGTGGGCGAGCGCGGCCTCGAAGGCGTGGAGCGCGAATACGAGCCCGTGCTGGGCGGCCAGCCCGGCGTGCGCCACGTCATCGAAGACCGCCTGCACCACACCATCGAGGACGACTGGGTGCGCGAGCCGGTGCAGGGCAAGGACATCGCCCTGGCCATCGACGACCGCATCCAGTACATCGCCCATGCGGCGGTCAAGCAGGCCGCCGAGGCCAACAAGGCCCAGGCCGCCGCGGCCGTGGTGCTCGATGCGCGCACGGGCGAGCTGCTGGCCCTGGCCAACTGGCCGGATTTCGATCCGGACAAGCACGGCAAGGTGGACCCCAACCAGTACCGCGACCGCGCCGTCACCGACACCTTCGAGCCCGGCTCCACGCTCAAGCCCTTCTCCATCGCCACGGCCATCGAAACCGGCGTGGTGCGGCCCGATACCGTGATCGATACCGCGCCGGGCCGCATCGTCATCGGCGGCCGCACCATCACCGACGAACACCCGCACGATGCGCTGACGGTCGAGCAGGTGCTGGCCAAGTCGAGCAACGTGGGCACGTCGAAGATCGCCCTGCAGATGCCCGCCCAGGCGATCTGGGACACGCTCACCGCGGTGGGTTTCGGCCAGGTGCCCCATGCCGGCCTCTCGGGCGCGGTCACCGGCCGGATGCGCCCGCCCGGCACCTGGAAGCCGGTGGAGCAGGCCACCATCGCCTACGGCTACGGCATCTCGGTTTCCCTGCTGCAGCTGGCGCACGCCTATCTCGTGTTCGCGCGCGAGGGCGACATCGTCCCGGTATCGGTGCTGCGCACCGATACCCCGCCGGCCGCCGTGCAGGTATTCAGCCCGGCCACGATCGCCAAGATGCGCCACATGCTGGAGCTGGCCACCAGCGACGAAGGCACGGCCAAGGCCGCGCGCATTCCGGGCTACAGCGTCGCGGGCAAGACGGGCACGGCACGCAAGATGCAGGACGGCCATTACGTCGACGCCTATGTCTCGTCCTTCATCGGGTTCGCGCCGGCCTCGGACCCGCGCATCGTCGTGGCCGTGATGGTCGACAATCCGCGCGCCGGGCGCTTCTTCGGCGGCGACGTGGCCGCGCCGGCCTTCGGCGTGATCGCCGCGGGCACCCTGCGCGCCATGCAGGTCACGCCCGATGCGCCGGCCTCGCAGCTGGCGCAATTGGCCGTGCCCGCAAGGCTAGCCCCGTGAACCCGGAAAACCTCATCGAGGCAGCCGCGGGCCCCGCGCCCGTGCTGCGCTGGTTGCGCGCCCGCGTGCCGGCCCGCGCCCACCTGCGCCTGGACAGCCGCCAGGTCGAACCCGGCGACGTCTTCCTGGCCGTGGCCGGCCGCCGCACCGACGGGGCCGCCCATGTGGATGCGGCCCTGGTGCGGGGCGCATCGGCGATCGTCCTCGATGCGCAAGCGGGCGCCACCCCCATCGGTGCGCGCAGCGGCGCTGCCGATGCGGCGGCCGTTCCCGTGCTGGGCGTGCGGGGACTGCGCACCGCACTGGGGACGCTGGCCGCGGCCTATTACGGCAACCCCACCGCGGCGCTGCAAACCATCGGCATCACCGGCACCAATGGCAAGACCTCCTCGTGCCTCTGGCTGGCCCAGGTGCTGGGCGCCGCCGGGCTGCGCTGCGCGACCCTGGGCACGCTCGGCTTCGGGTTTCCGGAGGCGGTGCGCAGCGGCGACAGCGCGCTGACCACGCCCGATGCCCCGAGCGTGCAGCGCCTGGCGCGCGAAGCCCTCGACGCCGGGGCGCAGGCCCTGGCCATGGAAGTCTCGTCCATCGGCCTGGACCAGGGGCGCGTGCAGGGGGTGGCATTTGCGGTGGCCCTGCTCACCAATCTCACGCGCGATCACCTCGACTACCACCCCGACATGGCCGCCTATGCGGCGGCCAAGCGGCGGCTCTTCGCCTGGCCCGGGCTGCGCGGCGCCGTGCTCAACCTCGACGACGCCTTCGGACGCGAGCTTGCCGGGGAGTTGGCCCGGCGTCCGGCCGCAGAGCGTCCGGCGATCGTCGGCGTGGGCACGCAGGCCCTGGGCGAGGCCGAGCGCGCCGCCCTGGGCGTGGACACCAGCCTGGTGGCGCGCGACATCACCCATCGCAGCCAGGGCCTGCGCTTCACCCTGGTGTGCGAGCGCGGCGGCGCCGTTGAAACGGCCGACCTGGACACGGCCCTGCTGGGCGTGTTCAATGTTTCCAACGTGCTGGGCGTCATCGGCGCGGCCCTGGCCTGCGGGCTCAAGCTCGCCGATGCGGCCGCCGCGGCGCAGCGCCTGCAGGCTCCGCCCGGGCGCCTGCAGCGCGTGGCCAGCGACCCCGAACCCGCGGCCGCGGCCGGCGCGCCGGGCGCGGTGCCCATCGCCGAGCCGCTCACCGTGGTCGACTACGCGCATACGCCCGACGCCATCGCCAAGGCCCTGCTGGCCCTGCGCCCCTTGGCCGAGGCGCGGGGCGGCCGGCTGTGGATCGTCTTTGGCGCGGGTGGCGATCGCGACCGCGGCAAGCGCCCCGCGATGGCCGCCGCCGCCGCCGCGGGCGCGGACGCCGTCGTCATCACCAGCGACAACCCGCGCGGCGAGGACGCCGCCGCCATCATCGAGGAGATCGCCGCCGGCATCCCCGCGGGTTTTGCGGCGGAGCGCCACGTGGACCGTGGCGCGGGCATCCGCGCGGCGCTGCACGCCGCGGCCAATCGCGACGTGGTGCTGATCGCCGGCAAGGGCCACGAGAACTACCAGGAGATCGCCGGCCAACGACTGCCGTTCTCCGACGTGACGACGGCGCGCGCGGCGCTGCGCGAACGCATGGACGCGGCCGCATGATGTCCCTTGCCCAGGCGGTGACGGCGCTGTCGGCCGATGGCCATGCCTGCCACCTGGTGGGCGACGCGGCCATCGTCTTCGACACCGTGTCGATCGACACGCGCACGCTGGCTGCCGGCGCCCTGTATATCGCGCTGCGCGGCGAGCGCTTCGACGGCCACGCGTTCGCCGCCGCGGCCCGCGGGCGCGGCGCCGTTGCCCTGATGGTGGAGCGGCTCGCGGCCGATGCCGAGCTGCGCGGCGTGCCGCAGATCGTGGTTCCCGACACCCGCGACGCCCTGGGCAGGCTCGGCGCGGCGTGGCGGGCGCGCTTCGCCGCTCCGGTGATCGCGGTGGCCGGCAGCAACGGCAAGACCACCACGACCCAGATGATCGCCGCCATCCTGGCCTCGGCCTTCGGCGAGCGCGACGGCGCGCCCGCCTGGTTTGCCACCCGCGGCAATCGCAACAACGAGATCGGCGTGCCCCTGATGCTGCTCGAGCTGCGCGCCGGGCACCGCGCCGCCGCGCTCGAGCTGGGCATGAACCATCCGGGCGAAATGCGCCGCCTGAGCGCCTGGGTGCGGCCCGACGTGGCCCTGGTCACCAATGCGCAGCGCGAGCACCAGGAGTTCCTCGATTCGGTGGCCGCCACCGCCCGTGAAAACGCGGCCGTGATCGCCGCCCTGGGCCCCGGAGGCACGGCCGTGTTTCCCGCCGACGACGACTGCGCCGCCATCTGGCGCGAGGCGGCCGGCAGCCGCCGTGTCGTGGATTTTGCCCTCGACGCGCCGGCCGCGGTCAGCGGCCGGGCCCGCCTGGGCGCCGGGCACTGCGCGCTGCAGCTGCGCACGCCGGCGGGCCCCATCGACACCGTGCTGCAGGTGGGCGGCCTGCACAATGCCCGCAACGCGCTGGCCGCGGGCGCGGCCTGCATCGCCGCGGGCATCGAGCCCGCCGCGGTGGGTTCGGGCCTTGCCGCGTTCACGCCGGTCGCCGGTCGCGGCACGCGGCGCCGCGCCGGCGCCGCCCTGTTCATCGACGACACCTATAACGCCAATCCGGACTCGGTGCGCGCTGCCATAGACCTGCTGGCCCACCAGGCGGGCCTGCGCGTGCTGGTGCTGGGCGACATGGGCGAGGTGGGCGCGCGCGGGCCCGAATTCCATCGCGAGGTGGGCGCCTACGCGCGCGCCCGCGGCATCGACCGCCTGCTGGCGCTGGGCGAGCAGTCGGCCCAGTCGGTGGCCGCCTTCGGCGCGGGCGCGGAACACTTCGACGGGGTCGAGGCGCTCACCGACGCGGTGCGGGGCGCAGTGCAGGCCGCGGCGGCCCAGGCCGCGCCGGGCGATGCCGCCGCCGCGGCCGTGACCGTGCTCGTCAAGGGTTCGCGCTTCATGCGCCTCGAACGCGTCATCGCCGCCCTGGCCCCGGCGCCGCCCGCGGAGCCCCATGCTTAAGGAACTCTTCCAGTGGCTCGCCCAGGACATCCACTTCTTCGCGGTCTTCAACTACCTCACGCTGCGTGCGGTGCTGGCGGCGGCCACCTCGCTCATGATCGGGCTCTTTTCCGGGCCGGCCGTGATCCGCAAGCTCACGGCGCTCAAGATCGGCCAGTCGGTGCGCACCTCGGGGCCGCAGTCCCACCTCTCCAAGGCCGGCACGCCCACCATGGGCGGGGCGCTCATCCTGCTGTCCATCGCCGTCACCACGCTCCTGTGGGCGGACCTTTCCAACCGCTTCATCTGGGTCGTGCTGCTGGTGACCCTGGCCTTCGGCGCCATCGGGTGGGTCGATGACTACCGCAAGGTCGTGCACCGCAATCCCAAGGGCATGTCGAGCCGCGAGAAATACCTGTGGCAGTCCCTCGTGGGGGGCGTGGCCTCGCTCTACCTTGCCTTCGCCATCGCCGCGCCTTCCACGGCGCAGATCTGGCCCCTGGTGCAGCAGTGGGCCCACAACAGCTTCGTTCTCGACCTGCCGGCGCGCTCCGATCTCATCGTGCCCTTCTTCAAGAACATCGGCTACCCGATGGGCGTGCTGGGCTTTGCCTTCCTCTCCTATTTCGTCATCGTCGGGACGAGCAACGCCGTGAACCTCACCGACGGCCTCGACGGGCTCGCCATCATGCCCACGGTGATGGTCGGGGCGGCCCTGGGCGTGTTCGCCTACGTGATCGGCCGCGCCGATTTCGCGCGCTACCTGCTTTTTCCGTACATACCGGGCGCGGGCGAACTGGTCATCTTCTGCGGAGCCATGGCGGGCGCGGGGCTGGCTTTCCTGTGGTTCAACGCCTACCCGGCCCAGGTCTTCATGGGCGACGTGGGCGCGCTTGCCCTGGGCGCGGCCCTGGGCACCATCGCCGTGGTGCTGCGCCAGGAGATCGTGCTCTTCATCATGGGCGGGGTCTTTGTGGCCGAGACCGTTTCGGTGATGCTCCAGGTGGCGTACTTCCGCTGGAGCGGGGGCAAGCGCATCTTCCGCATGGCGCCCTTGCACCACCACTTCGAGCTCTCCGGCTGGAAGGAGACCCAGGTCGTGGTGCGCTTCTGGATCATCAGCATGATGCTGGTGCTCGTGGGCCTGTCCACCTTGAAGATCCGCTGATGGCCCGCGCACTCGTCATCGGCATCGGTGAAAGCGGCCTGGCCATGGCGCGCTGGCTCGCGCGCCAGGGCTGGGAGCTGCGCCTGGCAGACACCCGCCCCGCGCCGCCCATGCTCGCGGCCCTGCAGGCCGAGCTGCCTGCTGCGCAGCACGCCCCGGGGCCCTGGGATGCCGCCCTGCTCGAGGGCGTGGACCTCGTGGCCCTGAGCCCGGGGCTATCGCCGCACCAGGAGCCGCTGCGGGGCCTGCTGGCCCTGGCCGCCGCGCGGGGCACCGACGTGGCCGGTGAGATCGAGCTCTTTGCCCGCGCCCTGGCGGACCTCGCGGCAAGGCGCGCCTATGCGCCCCGGGTGATCGGCATCACCGGAACCAACGGCAAGACCACCACGGTGCGCATGGTGGCGCGCATCCTCGAGGCCGCCGGCCGCAGCGTGCGTGCCGCGGGCAACATCTCGCCCAGCGCGCTCGATGCCCTGGCCGCGGCCATCGATGCCGATGCGCTGCCCGAGTTCTGGGTGCTCGAGCTCTCGAGCTTCCAGCTCGCCACCACGGCCACGCTGTCCTGCGCCGCGGCGGCCATCCTCAACATCACCCAGGACCACCTGGACTGGCACGCCGATTTCGCGGACTACCGCGCGGCCAAGCTGCGCATCTTCGCGCGCGCGACGTTTCGCGTGATCAATCGCGACGACCCGGCCACGCGCGATCTTCTGCAGGCCGCGGCGCCGGGCGCCGGGCCTCCCGAGGCGGGCGGCGCGAGCTTCGGCGCCTCCGCCCCGCAGCAGCAGGGCGAGTTCGGCATCGTGCGCGAGGCGGCCATCGCCTGGCTGGCCTGCACCGACGAGGCGCCGCTGCCGGTGCGCCGCCGCCGCGGGGGACGCGAGCCCGCCGGCGCGGCCCTGCTGGGTCCGGCGCCGCTGGGCCAGGGCGAGCTGCCGGCGGTCCACCGCCTCATGCCCGCCGAGGCGCTGCCGGTGCGCGGCACCCACAATGCGCTCAACGCCCTGGCCGCGCTGGCCCTGGCGCGCGCGGTGGGCGCGCCACTGGCGCCCGCGCTGCGCGCCCTGGGCAGCTTCGTGGGCGAGGCGCACCGCACCCAGACGGTGGCGCGCATCGCGGGCGTGGAATACGTGGACGACAGCAAGGGCACCAATGTGGGCGCAACCGTGGCCGCGCTGCAGGGCCTGGCCGCCACCGGCGGGGGCGCCGATGCGGCGGGCGACCCGCGCCGCATCGTCGTGATCCTGGGCGGCGAGGGCAAGGGGCAGTCCTTCGCGCCCCTGGCCGAGGCGGTGGGCCGGCATGCGCGCGCGGCCGTGCTCATCGGCAGGGACGCCGGCCGCATTGCCGAGGCGCTCGAAGGGCTCGACGTTGCGCGCGTCCATGCCGCCGACCTGCGCGCGGCCGTAGGCGTGGCCGCGGACCTGGCCCGGCCCGGCGATATCGTGCTGCTCTCGCCGGCCTGCGCCAGCTTCGATGCCTTCCGCAATTACGCGCACCGTGCCGAGGTGTTTTGCGCCGCCGTGGCCGAGCGCGCCGCCGCCGCGGAGGCGGCCACGGCGGGCAGTGCGGCAGATGCGCAATCGCCGGAGCCCGCACCGTGAAACTGCCCGCCTTCCTGCAGCGCGCCCGCGCGCCGCGGGCCGCCGCGCGTGCCGTGGCGCCCGGCGGCGCGGTGTTCGCCCTGGCCGGCTTCGGCGCCGCGGGCGGCCGCGCCCGGCCGGGCAACCCCTCGCTGCGCGCCGTCGACGCAACCCTGCTGCTGCTGATCGCCGGCCTGCTGCTCTTTGGCCTGGTGATGGTGTTCTCGGCCTCGATCGCGCTCACCGACTCGCCGCGCTACAAGGTCACGCCGGGATACTTCGCGATCCGCCACTGCATCTCGATGTTCATCGCCATCGTTGCGGCGGGCCTGGCCTTCTGCACGCCCGTGGCCACGTGGCAGCGCGTCGCGCCCTGGGCTTTTGCGGTGGCCGGGCTGCTGCTCGTGGTGGTGCTGATTCCCGGCGTGGGCAAGGGGGCCCTGGGGGCGCGGCGCTGGATCGGCCTGGGCGGGCTCAACCTGCAGCCCTCGGAGGTGATGAAGCTCGCCTGCGTGATCTACGCGGCCGACTTCACCGTGCGCAAGCAGGATTTCATGCACGACTTTCGCACCGGCTTCGCGCCCATGGCCGGCGTGATGGCCGTGGTGGGCGTGCTGCTCCTGCTCCAGCCCGACCTGGGCGCCTTCGGCGTGGTGGTGTCCATCAGCATGGCGATCCTTTTCCTGGGCGGGGTCAACGGGCGGCTGTTCGCCTCGATAACGGCGGCCCTGGTGGCAACCTTCATGGCGGTGATCTGGGCCAGCCCGTGGCGGCGCGAGCGCATCTTCGCCTACCTCGACCCCTGGTCGGCCGAGAACTCGCTGGGCCGCGGCTACCAGCTTTCGCATTCGCTCATCGCCTTTGGCCGCGGCGAGTGGTTCGGCGTGGGCCTGGGCGCCAGCGTCGAGAAACTGCACTACCTGCCCGAGGCGCACACCGATTTCCTGATGTCGGTGATCGGCGAGGAGCTGGGCCTCGTGGGCGTGCTGGTGGTGATCGTCTCGTTCTACTGGATCGTGCGGCGCGCCTTCGAGATCGGCCGCCAGGCCATCGCCCTGGAGCGCACCTTCTCCGGGCTCGCGGCCCAGGGCATCGGCACCTGGATGGGCCTGCAGGCCTTCATCAACATCGGCGTGGCCACCGGGCTGCTGCCCACCAAGGGCCTGACCCTGCCGCTCATGAGCTACGGCGGCTCGGCACTGATGAGCTCGCTGGTGGCGCTGGCCATCCTGCTGCGCGTCGACTACGAGAACCGCGTGCTGATGCGCGGCGGCAAGATCGGCGGAGGTGCGCCATGAGCGCGGTGCGGCGCCTGCTCATCGTCGCGGCAGGCACGGGCGGCCACGTCATGCCGGGCCTGGCCGTGGCCGATGCCCTGCGCGCGCGCGGCTGGGCCGTGAGCTGGCTGGGCACGGCAACGGGCATGGAGCGCGGTCTCGTCGAAGGCGCCGGGCTGGGCTTCGATGCCGTGGCCTTCTCCGGCATGCGCGGCAAGGGCGCGGGCGCCTTCCTGCGCGGCACCGTGCGCCTGGCGCGCGCGGTCGTGGCCAGCATCGGCATCGTGCGCCGGGTGGCCCCGCACGCCGTCTTCACCACCGGCGGGTACATCGCCGTGCCGGCGGGCCTGGCCGCGGGCGCGCTGGCCCGGCCGCTGCTGTTTCTCAATGCCGATGCGGCGCCCCAGCTCAGCCTGCGGCTGCTGCTGCCCCTGCTGCATCTCGTGCGCGTGGTGCTGTGCGGCTTCGACGGCTCGGCGGCGCGCCTGGCCGGCGGGCGCGCACGGGTCACCGGCGCGCCGGTGCGCGCGCCCATCGTGGCCATCGCCGACCCGGCCCTGCGCTTTGCCGGCCGCGACGGCCCCCTCGCCCTGCTGGTGGTGGGCGGCAGCCTGGGCGCGCGCGTGCTCAACGAGGTGCTGCCCGAGGCGCTGGCCCTGCTGCCGCCTGGCGAGCGCCCGGTGGTGGTCCACCAGTGCGGCGCCGGCAACGAGGCGGCCACGCGCGCGGCCTACGAACGCCGGGGCGTGGCCGCCCTCACCATGGCCTTCATCGACGACATGGCGGCCCGCTACGCCGCGGCCGACGTCGTGCTGTGCCGTGCCGGCGCCATCACCGTCACTGAGCTATGCGTGGCCGGCGTGCCTGCCGTGCTCGTGCCCCTGGTGGCGGCCACCACCGACCACCAGAGGGCCAATGCGCAGTTCCTGGCCGGGCATGCGGCGGCCATCCACCTGCCCCAGCCCGAATGCACGCCGGCCGGCCTGGCCGCCGTGCTGGGCGGGCTCACCCGCGAGCGGCTGCGGCAGATGGCCGTGAACGCCCGCGCCCTGGGCAAGCCCGACGCCACCGCGCGCGTCGTCTCCGAGATCGAATCCCTGGTGCCCGCGCCATGAAGCACGCGATCCGTCACCTGCATTTCGTGGGCATCGGCGGCGCCGGCATGAGCGGCATCGCCGAGGTCCTGCTCAACCTGGGGTACGTGGTGAGCGGCTCGGACGCCAACCCCGGCGCCGCGACGGCTCGCCTGCAGTCGCTGGGCGCGCGCATCAGCGCCGGCCACGCCGCCGCCCATGTCGACGGGGCCGACGCGGTGGTGGTCTCCTCGGCCATCCGCAGCGACAACGCGGAGATCGTCGCGGCGCGGGCGCGGCGCATCCCGGTGGTGCCGCGCGCCGAGATGCTCGCCGAGCTCATGCGCCTCAAGCAGGGCATCGCCATCGCCGGCACGCACGGCAAGACCACCACCACGAGCCTCGTGGCCAGCATCCTGGCCGCCGGCGGGCTCGACCCTACCTTCGTCATCGGCGGGCGCCTCAACTCGGCCGGCGTCAATGCGCGCCTGGGCGCGGGCGCCTACATCGTGGTCGAGGCCGACGAATCCGACGCGAGCTTCCTGCACCTCTCGCCGGTGATCGCCGTGGTCACCAATATCGACAACGACCACATGGAGACCTATGGCCACGACCTGGCGCGCCTGCGGCAGGCCTTCGTGGAGTTCATCGCCCGCCTGCCCTTCTACGGCCGCGCCGTGCTGTGCGTGGACGACCCGCGGGTGCGCGAGATCCTGCCGCTGATCTCCAAGCCCGTGCTCAGCTACGGATTCGCGGCCGACGCCCAGGTGCGCGCGGTGGCCGTGCAGCCCGATGGCGCGGCGATGCGCTTCACCGTGGAGCGCGAAGCGCGCGCCGCCCTGGCGGTGCGCCTGAACCTGCCGGGCGAGCACAATGTGCGCAATGCCCTGGCCGCCATCGCCGTGGCCCAGGAGCTGGGCCTGCCCGATGCCGCGGTGCTCGAGGCCTTGGAGGGTTTCAAGGGCGTGGGCCGGCGCTTCGCGCGCATGGGCGAGGTGCCCATCGCCGGCGGAACCTTCACCCTGGTGGACGACTACGGCCATCATCCCGTGGAGATGGCCGCCACCCTGGCCGCGGCCCGCGGCGCCTTCCCGGGCCGGCGCATCCTTCTCGTGTTCCAGCCGCACCGCTATACGCGCACCCGCGACTGCTTCGAGGACTTCGTCGAGGTGCTGTCGCGCGCCGATGCCGTGCTGCTGACCGAGGTGTATCCGGCCGGCGAAGCGCCCATCGTCGCGGCCGACGGCCGCAGCCTGACGCGGGCGCTGCGCGTGGCCGGGCGGGTCGATCCGGTGTTCATCGAGAGCGTGGATGCGCTGGCGCGCGCCGTCCTCGATGCCGCCCAGCCGGGCGACGTGGTGATCACCATGGGCGCGGGCTCGATCGGCGCCGTGGCCCAGAAACTGGCGGTGCCATGAACGCCGCTTCACTGGGACGCGTGGGGGTGCTGATGGGCGGGCGCTCCTCGGAGCGCGAGGTCTCCCTGCTCTCGGGTGGCGCCGTGTTCGCGGCCCTGCGCGCGGCCGGAGTGGACGCCCACGCCTTCGACCCGGCCGAGCACACCCTGGGCGAGCTCGAGGCCGCCGGCTTCGACCGCGTCTTCATCGCCCTGCACGGGCGCTTCGGGGAGGACGGGACGCTGCAGGGCGTGCTCGAGACCCTGCGCATCCCGTACACCGGCAGCGGGGTGCTGGCCTCGGCCATCGCCATGGACAAGATCACCACCAAGAAGCTGTGGCAGGCCGCGGGCATTCCCACGCCGGCCTGGGCGCGCCACCACGCGGGCGACGCGCTGCCCGACCTCTCGCGCCTGGGTGAGCGGATCGTGGTCAAGCCGGTGAGCGAAGGCTCTACCTTCGGCGTGAGCAAGGTCGATCCGGCCGACCTCGATGCCGTGGAAAAGGCCCTGGCCGCCGCGCGCGGCTTCGACAGCGCGGTGCTCATCGAGGAATGCATCGTCGGGCGCGAAGTCACCTGCGCCATCCTGGGCGAGGGCGCCACGGCGCGGGCCCTGCCCCTGGTGGAGATCCGCGCGCCCGACGCCAACTACGACTACCACAACAAATACTTCAGCGACGCCACCCAGTACCTGTGCCCGGCGCCGGTCGACGAGGCCCTGGCCGCGCGCATCGGCGCGCTGTGCGTGCGCGCCTTCCGCGCCGTGGGTGCGCGCGGCTGGGGCCGCGTCGACGTGATGCTGCGCGACGAGGGCGGCGTCCTGCACCCCTACCTGCTGGAATTGAACACCTCGCCGGGCATGACCGGGCACTCCCTGGTGCCGATGGCGGCACGGGCCGCCGGCATGGAATTCGGCGAACTCGTGCTGCACATCCTGGCCGGCGCGCGCCTCGAGGTGGGCCCATGAACGGCCTGGCCGTGCTGCGCTGGGCCACGCGCGCCGCCCTGGCCGCGGCCGTGCTCCTGGCCCTGACGGCGGCCGCGCTGTGGGCCGCGCAGCGGCCACGCTTCGATTTCCGGCGCATCGAGGTCGTGGGCGACCTGCGCCACGTGAGCCGCGCCGCCCTGCGTGCTGCCATCGCCGGGCGCCTGCACGGCAATTTCTTCACCCTGCGGCTGGCCGATGCGCGCCAGGCCGTCGAGACCATTCCCTGGGTGGCCAGCGCCTCGGTGCGCCGCGTCTGGCCCGACCGCCTCGTGGTCACCCTGGTGGAGCGCCGGGCGGTGGGCGTCTGGAGCGACGGGCGCGTGGTCTCCGATGCCGGCCAGCTCTTCGACGTCAACCCGGCCGAGGCCGAGCAGGACGGCCCGCAGGTGGACTTCTCGGGGCCGCCGGCGCTGGCTGCCGAGGCCGTCGACAAGCTGGCCACCCTGGGCGCGGGCCTGCGCGCCCTGCCGGCCACCATTGCCGCCATCGATATTTCCGAGCGCGCGTCCTGGACCGTTCGCACCCAGTCCGGCCAGACCCTGGACCTGGGACGCGACGATCCGCCGGGCAGCGTCCAGGCGCGGCTCGCCGCGATCGTCGCCAACTACCCGCTCGTGGTGGCGCAACTGAGCGGGCCGCCCGCGCGCATCGACGCGCGCTACACCAACGGCTTTGCGGCTACGAGACCATGAAGAACGAAAGCAAGGAATTGATCGTCGGCCTCGACATCGGCACCTCCAAGGTGGTCGCGGCGGTTGCCGAGATCCTGCCCGATGGCGGCTTCCAGGTGATCGGGCTGGGGCAGTCGCGCTCCGAAGGGCTGCGCAAGGGCGTGGTGGTGAACATCGAGGCCACGGTGCGGGCGATCCGCGGCGCCCTGGAGGAAGCCGAATTGATGGCCGCCTGCCGCATCACCGATGTCTTCATCGGCATCGCCGGCAGCCACATCAAGGGCGTGAACTCCAGCGGCATGGTGGCCATCAAGGACCGCGAGGTGGCCGCGGCCGACGTCGACCGGGTGATCGAGACCGCGCGCGCCCTGCACATACCCACCGACCAACAGGTGCTGCACGTGCTCACCCAGGAGTTCATCGTCGACGGCCAGGAGGACATCCGCGAGCCCATCGGCATGAGCGGCGTGCGCCTGGAGGTGCGCGTGCACATCGTCACCGGCGCGGTGAGCGCGGCGCAGAACGTCGTCAAGTGCGTGCGCCGCTGCGGGCTCGAGGTCCAGGACATCATCCTGCAGCCCCTGGCCTCGGCGCTCTCGGTGCTCACCGCCGACGAGCGCGAGCTGGGCGTGGCCCTCATCGACATCGGCGGCGGCACCACCGACATCACCGTCTTCACCGGCGGGGCGATCCGGCATACCGCCGTCATTCCGATCGCCGGCGACCAGATCACCAACGACATCGCAATGGCCCTGCGCACGCCCATCCCCGAGGCCGAGGAGCTGAAACTGGGCCACGGCATGGCCAAGGAGGTGCTGGCCGATCCGGGCGAGCGCATCGAGATCGCCGGCATCGGCGACCGCCCCACGCGCCTGCTCTCGCGCCAGGCGCTGGCCGCGGTCATCGAGCCGCGCGTCGAGGAGCTCTTCACGATCGCCCAGCGCCTCATCCGCGAGTCGGGGTTCGAGGATCGCCTGGCCAGCGGCATCGTGCTCACCGGCGGCACCTCGATGCTTCCGGGCATCGCCGAGCTGGCCGAGGACGTCTTCCTGCGGCCGGCGCGCACCGGCTGGCCGGCCTATGCCGGGCCCCTGGCCGACGTGGTGCGCAATCCGCGCTACGCCACGGTCATGGGCCTGCTCGTCGAGGCCTACGCGCAGCGCCAGCGCGGCCGCAAGGCGGTGGCGCGCGCCGGCGCGCTCAAGGGCACGATGGGCCGGATCAAGGAGTGGATCGTTGGCAATTTCTAGAACCGTTCAATGCGCGGCGGCCACCGGCCGGCGCGGGGTTTTTGTTGGGCAGGACCACACGTCAATGGGAGGTCGTCATGGCATTTGAAATTCTGGAAACCGAAACCGTCGGGACGGTAATCAAGGTGATCGGCGTCGGCGGGGCCGGCGGCAATGCCGTCGAGCACATGATCCGGCGCGGCGTCGAGGGCGTGGAATTCATCTGCGCCAATACCGACCACCAGGCGCTGGCCCGCTCGAGCGTCAAGAACGTGATCCAGCTGGGCAAGACCGGGCTGGGCGCGGGCAGCAAGCCCGAGGCCGGCCGGCAGGCCGCCGAGGAGGCGCGCGAGCGCATCGCCGACGCGCTGCGCGGCGCGCACATGGTCTTCATCACCGCCGGGATGGGCGGGGGCACCGGCACCGGCGCCGCCCCGGTCGTGGCGCAGATCGCCAAGGAGATGGGCATCCTCACGGTGGCCGTGGTCTCCAAGCCCTTCGAGTTCGAGGGGCCCAAGCGCATGCGCTTTGCCGAGGCCGGACTCTCCGAACTGCAGGAGGGCGTGCACTCGCTGATCGTCATCCTCAACAGCAAGCTCCAGGAGGTCATGGGCGAGGATGCCGAGATGTCGGCCTGCTTCCACGCCGCCGACGACGTCCTGCACAACGCCTGCGCGGGCATCGCCGAGATCATCAACACGCCGGGCCTGATCAATGTCGATTTCGAGGACGTCAAGACCGTGATGAGCGAGCATGGCAAGGCCATGATGGGAACGGCCACGGCCTCGGGCACCGATCGGGCGCGCGTCGCGGCCGAGCAGGCCGTCGCCAGCCCGCTGCTCGAGGGCGTCGACCTGTCGGGGGCGCGCGGCGTGCTGGTGAACATCACGGCCAATGGCTCGCTCAAGCTCAAGGAAACCACCGAGGTGATGAACACCATCCGCGCCTTCGCTGCCGAGGATGCGACGGTGATCTTCGGCACCGTCACGGACGACACCATGGAGGGCGACCTGCGCGTGACCGTGGTGGCCACCGGACTGGGGCGCGCCGCCGAGCTGAAGCGGCCGTCGCTGGTGCCTTTGCTCAAGACGGGGACCGACAACGCGCGGATGAGCGCGCCGGCCGGGGCATCGCCCAAGGTCGCGGGGGATTATGGAGACCTCGATACGCCGGCGGTGTGGCGCACGGCGCGGGACAACCCGCAGGGACGCGGGGTCGAGGAGGGCGGCGGGCACAACTTCGAGATCCCGGCGTTCCTGCGCAAGCAGGCGGATTGAGGGTCTCCGCAACTAACCCAGGCTCCCCACCCACTCCCCCACCACCGCATTGAATCTGTCCGCGGCATCCACGAACAAGGCGTGCCCCGCCCCCTCGAAGACCTCCACCCGGCTTGCCGGCCGCGCCTCCCGCAGGTGGCGCCCCTGTTCCGCCAGGTGGGGCGTGACGACATAGGCCAGCGGCCGGTCGAAGGCGTGGACGATGTCGCGCCAGTGGTCGCGCGGCAGCGGGTAGGAGAGCAGGGCGATGCTGCTCTCCAGCGGCATGCGCAGCGCCGACTCGCGCAATGCCACCAGCCGGTCCTCGGGCTGGGGCTGCGCGAACATCGAGCGCACGAAGCGGTCCACGGTGGCACGCCGGTCGCGGCGCAGCCGCGCCAGGAAATCCGAGGCGTGCGGCGCGGGCGGCTCGCCGATGGAGTTGTCCACGAGGACCAGCCCGGCCAGCTGCCCGCTGCCATGGCGATGGACATACTGCAGCGCCTCGAGCACGCCCAGGGACCACGCCACCAGCACCACGGGCCCGCGGCCCTCGATGACCTCGTGCAGGTCGTCGGCGCGGCGGTCCGCCGTATAGCCCCCGGCGGGTATGGCCGAGTCGCCCTGGCCGCGCGGGTCCATGGCCACGGTGGGCCAGCGCGCGCCCAGGTAGGCGATCTGTGCGCGCCAGATGGTGGCCGGCATGCACCAGCCCGGTACCAGCACGATCGTCGGCCCGCGCGGCGGTTCGGGCGGCGCCTGCTCGAGCAGGTTCAGGCGCACGCCGTCACTCGTCGTCAGGCTGCCGGCGTGCCAGGGGGGCCGGGTTGGGAGGGCAGGTTCGGCAAGCGGCGCAGCCGCGCCGTCGCCGCCCGGCGTGGGCGTGCGGTCATCGGCCGTCGCAGCGCGCTTGTCCATTGCCCTTGGCGCAGCAGCGCGCGCGCCCGATGCGCCGAGCGCCCCGAGGCCCCCGAGGCCCAGGGCCGCCAGCAGGCGCCGCCGCGCGCTTGCCGCGCGCTTCACGGCGTGCCTTGCAGGCGCGACACGATCATCAATTTGCGGCGGGCGCGCGCATCGCCAGCAGCAGCCCCGACTTGCCTTCCTTGCGCCAGTTGTAGCCGAAGGGGAAGGGCAGCTTGCCGGTGTCGCCCGCCTTGGCATAGGCATCGTCCAGGTCGCTCTGGTAGCGGCCTTCGAAGAGCTTGACCGGCCGCTCGTACTGGCCGAACAGTCGGATCGTGAAGCCGCCGTCGACGACGGACTTGTAGGGCAGGCCGGTGTCGTCCTGGACGATGATGCTGGCATCGGCCAGGATGTCCTTGCGCAGCTTGCGGAAGTGTTCGCCGTGCAGCAGATAGGAGGCCGACTTGAGCAGCACCGAGGGTTGCGGGAACGTGCCCAGCCACGGCAGGAAGTCCGGGTAGTACTTCAGCGCATGGTCGCTCACGTCCATCGACAGGTACACGAGCTCCTGGTGGCGGTGCGTGTGCGGGTTGGTGAAGGCGATGCGCACGCCCTGTTCGAGCAGGGCCGGGTGGGGGGCGGCCTTGCCTGCCGCAGAGGTGTAGAGCGCGGTGCGATCCGGCCAGGGGTCGTAGGGTTCGACCTTGTCCACCTGCAGGTCGAGCAGGCCCATCATCGCCAGAAGGACGGGCACCGTGCCCTGCAGGGCGTCGGTCTGCAGGCGCTCCTTCATGTTCGGCGTGATGAAGAAATTGAGCGCCACGAGATCGTTGAGCGCCGTGCGCAGGTCGCCGAAGAGCTCGGCCTGGCGCTGCGTGTCCATGGAAGCGAGGTCGGGCACCTCGCCCACCGGCTCGAGGCTGAAGAACACGTAGGTATCGGCGGCCGGGAACAGGGCGTAGGCGTTGATGAAGTCGGGCCCGCTGAACGGATAGAGCAGGGGCCGCCCCTGGGTCTGCTGCGGCACGTGCGCGGCCTGCCAGCGGTTGATGGCCTCGAGGCGGTTGCGCAGCTGCCGCCCCCCCGCCCGCGCCGATTTGCGGTGCTGCTGCCAGGCTTCGCTGGCCGTGATCTGCGCGATGGCCGGGTTCGTGCCGCCCGGGTCGATGCCCGCAAGGAGCTGTGCGGTGGCCGTCAGCGGCAGCGCCTGGGCGCGCGCCGCGCCGTGCGCGCCGGCGAGCGCGGCAAGCGCCACGGCCAGGGAGCCGCACACGCGCCGCGCATGCGTGGCGCGGGTGGTCGGGTTTCGGGCCGCGGGGCCGGTGATGCGGGCGTTCATGGGGATCTCGGCGAAAGTGATCTGGGGACGGGCGGGGATATTCTGCCACCGTGGCGCATTGCGCCCTACCGTGATGCGGTCGGGCCTTGCGGCCGTGCCCGGGGAGCCGCCGTTGCATCCGGAAACGTTTCGGCGGCAAATTGTTGCGCCGGAATGCAGCGCCCGGCTCCGGCGACGATAGAATCGAGGTTTGCGGCTGTCCTGTTTGCGCGCCGCGCCCGGCATAGGATGCAACGGCACAAACCGTGTCGCCGGCCCCCCGATGGGCGGCGACGCCCTCCATGATCCACCAACAGACCCTCGCCTCCATCGCCCGTACCGTCGGCATCGGCCTGCACAGCGGCACGCGCGTCGAATTGCAGTTGCGGCCCGCCGCGGCCAATACCGGCATCGTCTTTCGCCGCACGGATCTGGATCCCATCGTCGAAATCCCCGCCTCGGCCGCCGCGGTGGGCGACACCCGCATGGCCTCCACGCTCGAGAAGGATGGCGCCAGGATCGCCACGGTGGAGCACCTCATGTCGGCACTGGCCGGCCTGGGCGTCGACAACTGCTACGTCGACGTCGATGCCCCCGAAATCCCCATCATGGACGGCAGCGCCGCCAGTTTCGTCTTCCTGATCCGCTCCGTGGGCGTGGTGCGCCAGCAGGCCGCGCGGCGCTTCGTGCGCGTCGTCAAGCCCGTGGAGGTGCGCGAAGGCGAGGGCGCGGGCGCCAAGTGGGCCCGCCTGGAGCCGCACTTCGGATTCAAGCTGCGGTTCTCGATCGATTTCAACCACCCGGCCATCGATTCGACCACACAGGATGTCGAGGTCGATTTCTCGCGCGACAACTACGTCACCGCGGTGGCGCGCGCGCGCACCTTCGGTTTCGTCAACGAGGTCGAGGCCCTGCGAGCGGTCGGCCTGGCCCTGGGCGGCAGCTTCGAGAACGCCATCGTCATGGACGAATACCGGGTGCTCAACACCGATGGCCTGCGCAGCGGCGACGAATTCGCCAAGCACAAGATCCTCGACGCCATGGGCGACCTGTACCTGCTGGGCCGGCCGCTGGTGGCGGCCTACCGCGCGCACCGTTCGGGCCACGCCCTGAACAACCGGCTGCTGCGGGCCCTGCTGGCCGATGAAACCGCCTACGACCTCGTCAGTTTCGAGGCCGAAGAGCCGGTGCCCCAGGCCCTGCAGAGCCTGGCCTTCTCCTGAAGCCGAAAACGCCCCCGAACCCGCGCAACACGCGGCGCCCGGCGCGGACGCCGCGCTGATGTTCCGCGCCGCGCTTGGCCTGCTCGGGCTTGCCATTACCGTCCTCGTCGGCCTGTACTTCCTGAGCGGCAAGCCGCGCTACCTGCTATGGGCGCGGCGGCTTTTCCTCGCGGGCCTCGCCCTGGGGGCGCTCTTTTTCGTCGTACTGCTCATCAAACGACTGATTTGAATCGCGCATTCCGGCGAGGCGCGTTTGTAGGGATTGACCCAGGCGCAGTGCCGCACGGCGCAAGGCCGAATCAGGCAATGTGAGCGCCAACTTCTCTGAAAACTCAATAGGCAAGAGGTAATCTTTTCGGCTGTGCGAAAATGCGGCGCGAATTGAGACGGCCATCCGGCCATTATTCCCGGAATTGCCCGGGGACTTTTCGCGTACCCTGCCAAGTTGAACGCCGACCTTGATTTCGTTAACTTTGAGCCCGTGGCTCTGTAATCGGGCTGTCAGCCGGGGAATCGCCTGGCGCAGCTTGGTCGAGTGCGCGCTGGATCTGAGCCAGATCCGCAGCACCTGATCGCGCAGGTCGCAGGCACCCGGACGTGTCGGGTCGAAATCGGGGGCGACTTCCGCGCAGATCGGAGCGATGACCCCGGCAGCCTCGCGGGCTGCTGCGATACGGGCAAGCAGGGTCGCCGCCAGGGGGGCGTCAGAGAGGATCCGGTCGATTCGTCGGGCGGGATGACTCATCCGAAAAGTTTTGCCGCACGGGACTCAATGCCCCGTGCCCAGGTGCCGATACATAGTAGCCGAGCGCCGGTTTTGCGACGGCGCGCGGTTACTGCAGGAGGTTTTTGTGCAGATCATCTTCGTCGACAGGCGGCTTGCCAAGGCCCGCACCCTCACCGTTACGCGGTTGCGCATGGTCATGCTCGGCCTGGGCCTGAGCGCCCTGGTGGTCGTTGCCGCCGCCGGCCTGTTCGCCCTGGTGTTCCGCCTGGCCGCCGAGGGCGACGTGCCCGTCGTCCAAAGCGTGGTCTCCTTCGTGATGCGCGCGCAATTCGAGCGCAACGAGCAATATGTCCAGAACAATGTCTCGGCCATGGCCAAGATGCTCGGCGACCTGCAGGCCCGCCTGATGCGCCTGGACGCCCTGGGCGAGCGCGTCTCCAAGCTGGCCGGAATCCGCCCCGAGGAATTCAATTTCCGCGACCTTCCCGGCCGCGGCGGCCCGCTGGCGGCCGATGCGCATTCGGTGTCGATGCACGAACTGCAGGACCAGGTCTCGCGCATGGGCCAGAGCGTGGACCAGCGCGCCGACTACATGAATGTCGTCGAATCCGAACTGGCCGCCACCGAGGCGCGCGACGCCCTGCTGCCCCACGGCACGCCGCTGTCCGACGGCTTCGTCGGTTCCGGCTATGGCGTGCGCAATGATCCCTTCACCGGCCAGGCCTCGATGCACACCGGCGTGGATTTCGCCGCCCCCGTGGGAACCGCCATCTTCGCTGCGGCCGGTGGCGTCGTGGTGAGCGCGGAGCTTCACCCGGATTTCGGCAACATGGTCGAGATAGACCACGGCAAGGGCCTCTCGACGATGTATGCCCATACGAGCCGCATGCTCGTCAAGATCGGCGACTTCGTCCGCAAGGGCCAGAAGATCGCCGAGGTGGGCACCACCGGCCGCTCCACCGGGCCGCATCTGCACTTCGAGGTGCACGTCAACGGCGCCCCGCAAAACCCGGCCAAGTACCTGGCCACGCTCCACCCGCATTCGCCGGCCGGCGACGCCGCCGCCCTGCACGCCGCGCGCGGACCCTTGCCCGGCGACTCGACCACCACCGTGGCACCGGCCCCCGCCCACCCCGCGGCGCCGGCCCAGCTCTAGCAAGCTGCAGCCGCCGTTCCCCCTCTCCCTGCGGGAGAGGGCCGGGGTGAGGGAGCGCGCATCCACCCTCACCCCAACCCTCTCCCGCGAGCGGGAGAGGGAGAAACCCCCTTCCGCCCCCGGTAACCGGCCTGTCTCCAAAAGCCATCTATAATTTGGAGGATTGGCCGCTGCTGCGGCCCGGTTTTTTTCCCGCGCTAGGGTTTGCCTCCATACGGTGCGCACCCGGGCGCGCCTCATTACCGCTCCGGCCCCGACGATTCCCCGCCCCCGATGTTCCCGGCTCTGCTTACCCGCATTTTCGGCAGCCGCAACCAGCGCCTGCTCAAGACCTACGAGGCGGCGGTGGCGCGCATCAACGCCCTGGAACCCTCCATGGTGGCCTTGTCCGACGAGCAGCTGGCCGGGCTCACGCCCGCCTTCCGCTCCCGGCTGGCCGCCGGCGAGACCCTCGCCCAGCTCCTTCCCGAGGCCTTCGCCGCCATCCGCGAGGCCTCGCGGCGCGTGCTGGGCATGCGCCACTTCGACATGCAACTGGTCGGCGGCATGGTCCTGCACGACGGCAAGATCGCCGAAATGCGCACGGGCGAGGGCAAGACCCTGACGGCCACCCTGCCCGTGTACCTCAATGCGCTGCCCGGCAAGGGCGTGCACCTCGTCACGGTCAACGATTACCTGGCCAGCCGGGACGCCGAGTGGATGGGCCGGGTGTACCGGTTCATGGGCATGAGCGTGGGCGTGATCCTCACCCAGCAGTCCACCGCCGACAAGCACGCCGCCTACGCGGCCGACATCACCTACGGCACCAACAACGAGTTCGGCTTCGACTACCTGCGCGACAACATGGAATACCGCGTGGAAGACCGCCGCCAGCGCGGCCTCTATTACGCCATCGTCGACGAGGTCGACTCCATCCTCATCGACGAGGCGCGCACGCCGCTGATCATCTCCGGGCCGGCCGAAGACAACACCGCGATGTACCAGCAGGTCAACCAGATCCCGCCCCTGCTCACGGCGCAAAAGGACGAGGAGGCGGCCGGCGACTTCTGGGTCGACGAGAAGCAGCACCAGATCCACGTCTCCGAGACGGGGCACGAAAAGATCGAGGAGATCCTCACGCGCCGCGGCCTGCTCGCGGAGGGCGAGAGCCTGTACGCGCCGCACAACATCATCCTCATGCACCACCTCAACGCGGCCCTGCGCGCGCACCATCTGTTCCACCGCGACCAGCAGTACGTGGTGCAGAACGGCCAGGTCATCATCGTCGACGAGTTCACGGGCCGCCTGATGCCCGGGCGCCGCTGGTCCGAGGGGCTGCACCAGGCCGTCGAGGCCAAGGAAGGGGTCGCCGTCCAGCAGGAGAACCAGACGCTGGCGTCCATCACCTTCCAGAACTACTTCCGCATGTACGGCAAGCTCGCCGGCATGACCGGCACGGCCGACACCGAGGCCTACGAATTCCAGGAGATCTACAACCTGGAAACCGTGGTCATCCCCACCCATCGCCCCATGGTGCGGATCGACCAGCAGGACAAGATCTACCGCACCGTGCGCGAGAAGTACAACGCCATCCTCGAGGACATCCGCGACTGCCACAAGCGCGGCCAGCCGGTGCTCGTGGGCACCACGTCCATCGAGAACTCCGAACTGCTCTCCAACCTGCTGCGCAGCGAGAAGCTGCCCCACCAGGTGCTCAACGCCAAGCAGCACGCCATGGAGGCGGGCATCGTCGCCCAGGCCGGCCGCCCGGGCGTCATCACCATCGCCACCAACATGGCCGGCCGCGGCACCGACATCGTCCTGGGCGGCAATGTCGACAAGCAGATCGAGCTGGGCAGCACCGACGAATCGCCCGAGAGCACCCCCGATCCGGCCCTCGAGGAAGCTCGGGTCGCGCGCCTCAAGGGCGAGTGGCAGCAGCTGCACGACCAGGTCGTGGCCGCCGGCGGCCTCAAGATCATCGGCTCCGAGCGCCACGAATCGCGGCGCATCGACAACCAGCTGCGCGGCCGCTCCGGCCGCCAGGGCGATCCGGGCGAGTCGCGCTTCTATCTTTCCATGGAAGATCCGCTGATGCGCATCTTCGCCGGCGACCGCATGCGCATGATCATGGACAAGCTCAACATGCCCGAGGGCGAGGCCATCGAGGCCGGCATGGTGACGCGTTCCATCGAGACGGCGCAGCGCAAGGTCGAAGCCCGCAACTTCGACATCCGCAAGCAGCTGCTCGACTACGACGACGTCTCCAACGACCAGCGCAAGGAGATCTACCGCCTGCGCAACGACATCCTCGAAGCCAAGGACGTCAGCGACATGGTCGCCAACCTGCGCCGCTGTTTCTTCACCGACCTCGTGCGCAGTTTCATCCCGGCCGAGTCGGTCGAGGAGACCTGGGATGTCGCGGGCCTGGAGCGCACCCTCGCCAAGGACTGGCAGATCGAACTGCCCCTGGCCCGCATGCTCGAGACCGAAGACAAGCTCGGCGACGAGGACCTCCTCGAACGCGTGCTCGCCGCCGCCGACGCGCTGTACGAGTCCAAGCTTGCGAGCGTCGATCGCGCCGCCTTCTCCGGCTTCGAGCGCTCCATGATGCTCAGCACGCTCGACCAGCAATGGCGCGAGCACCTGGCCGCGCTGGACCACCTGCGCCAGGGCATCCACCTGCGCGGCTACGCCCAGAAGCAGCCCAAGCAGGAGTACAAGCGCGAGGCCTTCGAGCTCTTCGGCGCCCTCATCGACAGCGTCCGCGCCGAGGTCGTGCGCATCCTGATGAACGTGCGCATCGAGTCGGCCGAGCAGATCGAGCGCACCGAGGAGCAGATCGAGCGCGAGGCCGAGCTGCGCATCGAACGCGCCCAGGCGCAGCACGCCGATTTCTCCGGTGCGGCCGTCCCCGAGCCGCTGGACGATGCGGCCCTGGCCGCCGCCGTCGAGGGCCCCGGCGCCGCCCCGGCGCTGCCGCCCGGTCCGGCCCCGGAGGCGGCCCAGCCGTTCCGCCGCTTCAACGAGAAGGTCGGCCGCAACGATCCCTGCCCCTGCGGCAGCGGCAAGAAATTCAAGCAATGCCACGGCAAGATCGCCTGAGGGGGCGCCGCGCCGCTGCCCTGGCGCAGGGCTGCGCCTGATCGCCGCCGCGCACCCCCCGGGCCCCCTTGCCATGCCGCTTGACTGCCCAACTCCCCATCCTGCGAGGCCGCGTCGTGCCGGTTAACCTTGCGCCCCCCGACCCCGCGGGCCTCCACCCCGTTCCCGGCGTGGAACTGGGCTGGACGCAGGCCGGCATCCGCAAGCCCGGCCGCAAGGATCTGCTCGTGGTGCGCGTGGCCGCCGGCGGTCACCTTGGGGCCGTTTTCACCCGCAATCGCTTTTGCGCCGCGCCCGTGCTCGTGGCGCGCGCCCACCTCGAGGCCTGCGCTGCGGCCGGCGCCTCGCCGCGCCTGCTCGTGATCAATACGGGCTGCGCCAATGCCGGCACCGGCGCGGCCGGAGTGGCCGATGCGCAGCGCAGCTGCGCGCAACTCGCCGCCCTGATGGACTGCCAGGCCCACGAGGTTCTGCCCTTTTCCACCGGCGTCATCATGGAACCGCTGCCGCTGCAGCGCCTGATCGATGGCCTGCCCGCGGCGGCGGCCCGCCTCGCCCCGGACCAGTGGCGGGAGGCCGCCGAGGCCATCATGACCACCGATACCGTGCCCAAGGCGGTGTCCCGGCAGATCGTCGTCGACGGCCACACGGTCACCATCACCGGCATCGCCAAGGGCTCGGGCATGATCCACCCCGACATGGCCACGATGCTGGGCTTCATCGCCACCGACGCACCGCTGGCGATGCCCGTGCTGCAACCCCTGGTGCGGCGAGTGGCCGATCAATCGTTCAACTGCATCACGGTCGACGGCGACACCTCCACCAACGACGCCTTCGTGCTGATCGCCAGCGGGCAGGCCCCCCTGGCGCCCATCGCCACCGTCGACGATCCGCGCCTGCCCAGACTTGAGGCGGCCATCACCGAGGTGGCGCGCGTCCTTGCCCAGGCGATCGTGCGCGACGGCGAGGGCGCCACCAAGTTCATCGAAGTCCTTGTCCAAGGCGCGCGCGATGCCGCCGAGGCCCGCACGGTGGCCAACGCGATCGCCCTCTCGCCCCTGGTCAAGACGGCATTCTTCGCTTCCGACCCCAACCTGGGACGCATCCTGGCGGCCATCGGCAAGGCCGGCATCGCCGACCTCGACGCCGACCAGGTGCGTCTCTTCCTCGACGACGTGGCCGTCGCCCGCGACGGCGGCCGCGACCCCGATTACCGCGAGGCGGACGGGCAGCGCGTGATGGCCCAGGCGGAGATACGGGTGCGCGTGGAACTGGGGCGCGGGGCGGCACAGACCGTCCTCTGGACCTGTGACCTGTCCCACGAGTATGTTTCGATCAATGCGGATTACCGGAGCTGAGCAGGCGGCATGAGCACTCCGAACCCCGGCATCGAACAGCTCCTCCAGCGCCTCCTCGACGTCCTCGAACCGCTATCGCCCGCCGTCCCCGAGCCCGACTGGACCGCCCACGCCTTCCAGTGGCGCAAGCAGCGCGTGATGGGAACCGAGCGCGCCCAGCTCGTTCCCGTCCGGCGCATCGCCCACATCGATGGCGCCGACCTGCTCGGCGTGGACGCGCAGCGCGAGGCCATCTTTCGCAACACCGAACAGTTCGTGCGCGCGCTGCCGGCCAACAATGTCCTGCTCACGGGTTCGCGCGGCACCGGAAAGTCGTCCCTCGTGCGCGCCTGCCTGGCGCGCTTCGCCGGCGAAGGCCTGCGCCTCATCGAAGTCGACAAGGCCGATCTCGTCGACCTGCCCCTCATCGCCGACCGGATCGCCGGGCGGCCCGAGCGCTTCATCGTCTTTTGCGACGATCTCTCCTTCGAGCCCACCGATGCCTCGTACAAGGCGCTCAAGGCCGCCCTCGACGGTTCGGTGGCCGCGGGCGCATCCAACCTGCTCATCTACGCCACCTCCAACCGCCGCCACCTGATCCCCGAATCGATGCGCGAAAACCTCGAATCGCGCTACGACGAGGAAGGCGACCTGCATCCGGCCGAGACGGCCGAGGAAAAGATCTCGCTCTCCGAGCGTTTCGGCCTCTGGCTGTCGTTCCGCTCGTTTCGCCAGGACGACTACCTCGACATCGTCGCGCACTGGCTCGCCCGGTTCTCGCTCGACGACCAGGCCATTGCCGCGGCGCGCGCCGAGGCGCTGCAGTTCGCCCTCCAGCGCGGTTCGCGTTCGGGGCGCGTGGCCATCCAGTTCGCGCGCGACTACGCAGGCCGGCGCGCCCTGAACCGGCCTTGAAACCGGCCGCAGGCGCCGCGCGGCCGGTGACCGAGGTTGCCGTCGGCGTGCTGGTGCGGGCCGATGGCGCCGTGCTGCTGGCCGACCGGCCGGCCGGCAAGCCCTATGCGGGCTATTGGGAGTTTCCCGGCGGCAAGATCGAGGCCGGCGAAACCGTGGCCGCGGCCCTGGCGCGCGAACTCGACGAGGAACTGGGCGTGCGCATCCGCGGCTCCACGCCCTGGGTGGTCATGGAGTACGACTATCCGCATGCCTATGTGCGCTTGCACTTCCGGCGCATCCACGAGTGGGCCGGCGTGCCGCGCCCGATCGAAGGGCAACGCCTGGAATTCGTGCTGCCGGGCGCGGCGGCGCCTGCCCCCCTTCTGCCGGCGGCACTGCCTGCCATGCGCTGGATCCAGCTGCCCACGGTCACGGGACTCTCGCCGCAGACGGCGACCACGTCCGTCGCGGCGGAGCAATGGCTCGAGGGCGTACTGCAGCGTGGCCTGCGCCAGGTGATCTGGCGCGAACCCGCGCTGTCGGGCGCCGAGCGCGTCGCGGCGCTGGCGGCCTGCCGGCAACTGGCGCAACGCCATGGCGCACGCCTTCTGGTCGAACCCGGCGCCGACTGCGCGTCGGACACCGAAGGCGTCTATCTTGCTGCCAACCTATTGCGCGCAACCGCCGCGCGGCCGGACGCGGCGTGGCTCGCCGCGGGCGTCCAGACCGCAGCCGACCTCGCGCATGCGGCCGCACTGGGTTGCGATTTCGCACTTCTCGAATCGGCCGAGGCCTCCGGCCTGCTGGTCGCGCCGCCCCTGCCCGTTTACCTGCCCGCGTCCCTGAGCCTGGAAGCGCTGCGCCTGGCGCAATGCGCGGGTGCGCATGGCCTGGCGGTGGATATCAGCGACTGAAACCAATTCAGCGCAAAATTCCAAACGTTTTTGGGATAGCTGTTTGACACCTTGGCGTCAATGAATGAAAAGGCCCCGTTCCCGGGGCCTTTTTCTTGAGCCTTGTTTCAGAATCAATGCTGCGCGAATTTCCACAAGTCGTTCAGGTAGCTGTTGCCGCCGTTCGCGTCGATGCCGAAGCCGCCGAACAAGCCCACCTTACCGGTGGAATCCACCCAGGCGCTGGCACCAGCGCGCGCGCCGGGGTCGTTGGCAAAATTGGCAACGCCCATCGTGCCGTAGTTTCCATGCGCATTGATCGTGTTCTGGCCGCCGACCCAGGTCCATTGCCCGCCGGTGTAGACCCATAGGTCGTTGAGATACTGGTCGTTCCCGGCCGAATCGAAGCCTTCGCCGCCGAAAAGCCAGAACCTGCCCGTCGCATCGACCCAGGTATTGGCTGCAAAGCGTGCGCCCGGAACGTTACTGGCGGCGGCCACGCCCATAGTGCCGTAGTTGCCGCTCGCATTGCTTGTGCTGGAGCCGCCAACCCATGTCCAAAGGCCTGTGGTGGTGTTGTAGGTCCAGAGATCATTGGCCACGGGAGCAATCAACCCACCACCGTACAACTGGTTTCCACCAAACAACCAAAGGGTTCCGGTGGAGATGTCGATCCATGAGGCCGCGACGTAGCGGCCGCCGGGCATGTTCATCGAGGAAGGGGTTCCCAGGGTGCCGTAACTGGCGGTTTCACCACTGATCGTTTCAGACCCGGACACCCACGTCCAATTTGTGCCGTCGAACTTCCAAAGGTCGTTCAACAATCCAATATTTGCACCGGAATCGTAGCCGGAGCCTCCGAAAAGCCAAAGGTTTCCGGAACCATCGAACCATGTGCTAGGGGAATATCGCGCCCCAGGGATATTGGTTGACGAGGATACGGACTGCGTACCGTAGTTGCCGCTGGCACCACCCGCGCTGGAACCACCCATCCAAGTCCACTCCGTCCCATTGAACATCCAGAGGTCGTTAAGACCGATCGTGTTGGCCGGTGTGCTGCTGGAGGTGTTCGTTCCATCGTCGAACCCCAATCCGCCGAACATCCATAGGTTGTTGCTGGCGTCCACCCACGTTGCAGCACCCGTGCGTGCGCCGGGCGCATTGGTCGGTGATGGGGTGCCCACGACCGCGGCAAAGGTTCCGGTGTTGTTTGCAATGTTCGTGTTGCCCCCGCTCACCCAAGTCCATTGACCGTTGCTGTACTTCCACAGATCGTTGAGCTTGCCGATCGTGCCGGTCGAGTCATACCCCCCGCCGCCAAACAACCACAGATTGCCGGATGCATCCGTCCAGGTGCTCGCAAAATATCGCGCGCCGGGCGTGTTCCCGGCGGCGGCGACGCCTGGGGTTCCATATGTTGGCTGCCCATTGATCGCGTTCGAACCGCTGATCCAGGTCCAGTAATTGACCAGCGCTGCGCAACTGACTGAAACGGTGACGTTGGCCTTCGCAACCGTGCCCGATCCGCTTGCCACCGTGCATTTGAGCCCAGTGGGTTGCGTTAGCACCGTGACGGCATAGGTCGCGCCACTGGCCAACTTGGTGGTGAAGCTGACGGTGCCATTGCCGCTAACGGCCAAATTATTGCCGCCGTTGTCCTGCAGGACGAGCGAGCCGCTCAGTCCAGTTACGACGGCGCTCACCGTATAGGTTGGTGTCGAGCCACCCCCGCCTCCGCCACTGGGTGGCGTGGTGCCCCCGCCCCCCCCGCCGCCACCGCCCCCACAGGCGACCAGCAACAGCGCAGCGATCAGTTGCGTTGCATACAGCCGGGATCGATTGGCCATGGTTTTCATCTCGGTTCCTCCGTGCGATCGGGCGCGTTGGCCGCGGCCGCAAGGTCAAAGGTTGCGCACGCGCATGCGCACGCGGTGGTCCCATGCGGACTGCGCCGGGCGCCCGATTCTGGCGCGGGGCGTGCGATTGGAAACGATGAAAGCGTACGATTTTCCCGGTGAATATCGCCGTTATCCACCGCACATATGCGTGCTCGGTTACGCCCGATTTCCGGGAGTCCGTTCGACGCGGGATCAGGCCTTCTTGATTTTCCGCGGCGGCGGGCTGGTCGCGCCGCGGGCGCGTTCGGCCTTGGAGATATAGCGGGGCTTCTTGGGTGTCGCTGCGGCATGCTGCCCTGCAGCACCCGGCGGCACCGCGGTTGCGGCGGTCTTGGCGCCGGCCTTGTCGTGGGAGCGGCTCCGCAAGGGGGGCATTTCGCCGCCCGCGCGGATGCGCAGGGCGCGTCCGGCCACCTGCACGGTCTGCAGGTGGGCGAGGATCTTCCTGGACAGGCCGGCGGGCAATTCGATCAGGCTGTACGCATCGAAGATCTCGATGCGCCCGATATGCTGGGCATCGAGCCCGCTCTCGTTGGCCACGGCCCCGACGATATTGCCGGGCTTGGCCCCATGGGCCGAGCCGACCTCCACGCGGAATGTGGCGCTGCCGGCCTGGAGCGGTTTGGTGGCCGCCCGCTTGGCCCCGATCCGTTCGGAGCCGGTATCGGGGCGCATCGGCGCCATTGCGACCGGCGCCGCGCGGGTCATTGCCGGGCCTGGGGCGCGCTCAGGCGGCGCGGCCGGCAACTCGCGTTCGGCCTTGGGCAGCAACAGCGGAACCCCGCCGCGCGACATCTTGGCCAGTGCCGCGGCGATCTGCGCGGCCGGCACACTGGTTTCGCGCTCGTAATCCCCGACGATGGCGGCGTAGAGTTCGAGCCCACCGCTCGCCAGGGTCTCGGTGATCTGTTCCTTGAAGCGCGTGACCCGTACATTGTTCACGGCCTGCACCGTGGGCAACTCCAGCAGGGAAACCGGCTGGCGCGTGGAGCGCTCGATGGCGCGCAGCAGCCCGCGCTCGCGCGGGGTGATGAACAGGATGGCCTCGCCCTTGCGCCCGGCCCGTCCGGTGCGCCCGATGCGGTGCACGTAGCTCTCCGGATCGGTGGGCACGTCGTAGTTGATGACGTGGCTGATCCGGTCGACGTCGAGTCCGCGGGCGGCAACGTCGGTGGCCACGAGGATGTCGATCGTGCCGTCCTTGAGCTGGCTGATCGTGCGCTCGCGCTGCTGCTGCTGCAGGTCGCCGTTGATCGCCGCTGCCGAGAACCCCCGCGCCTGGAGCTTGCCCGCGAGTTCCTCGGTGGCCACCTTGGTGCGCGCGAAGACGATCATGCCGTCGAAGGGCTCGGCTTCGAGGATGCGCGTGAGGGCGTCGAGCTTGTGCATGCCGCCCACCAGCCAGTAGCGCTGGCGGATGTTGTCGGCCGTGCTGGTCTTGGCCGCGACGGTGACCTCCGCCGGATCGCGCAGGTAGGTCTTGGCGATGCGCTTGATCTCGGCCGGCATGGTGGCCGAGAACAGCGCGATCTGGCGCGTGGGCGGCGTCTGCTTCAGGACGCGCTCGACGTCGTCGATGAAGCCCATCCGCAGCATTTCGTCGGCTTCGTCGAGCACCAGGGTCGTGAGCCGCGAGAGGTCCAGCGAGCCCTTGTCCATGTGATCGATCACCCGCCCGGGCGTGCCCACCACCACGTGCACCCCGCGGCGCAGGGCCGAGAGCTGCGGCCCGTAGCTCTGGCCGCCGTAGATGGGGAGCACGTGGAACCCGGGGACATGCGCGGCGTAGCGCTGGAAGGCCTCGGCCACCTGGATGGCGAGCTCGCGCGTGGGCGCCAGCACGAGCGCCTGCGGCGACCCGGCCTCGACGCGCAGGCGGGCCAGTATCGGCAGGGCAAAGGCCGCCGTCTTGCCCGTGCCGGTCTGGGCCTGGCCGAGCACGTCGCGATTGGCCAGCAGCAGGGGTATGGTGGCCGCCTGGATGGGCGAGGGCGTCTCGTAACCCACGTCGCGCAGCGCCCGCACCAGGGGGTCGCCCAGTTGGAGCTCGGAAAACAGGGCGATTGGCGGGGGGGATGACATGCGGGGGAAATTTCCTGCTCGGTTTTCCCCCTCTCCCTCAGGGAGAGGGCCGGGGTGAGGGTGGGGATGGGGATGCGCTTCCGCGCCCGGGTTCAGGGCGCGATCGGGTCGTCAAAGCTCGCACCCTCAGCCCCGGCCCCTCTCCCGCGAAGCGGGAGAGGGGAGGAGGGCGCACATTCTACATCCCCGCCTAGAACGCGCAGAGCGCCAGGGCGAAGTCCACGTCGCGTTCCACCGCGCGCGGCTTGAGATCGCGGTCGGTGCGCGTGAAGCGTATCCAGAGCATGTATTTGTTCGCGCTGATCTCGGGGATGGCCTGCAGCTCCTGGGCCACGCGCACCTGCAGCAGCGCGTGCGACTTGCCCTGCAGCATCTGCTGGAAGTTGCCCATCGGCGCGGTGTGGCGGGTGTGGTGCGCGCCTTCGCGCAGCAGCCGCAGCACGATGGCCAGCGCCATCCGGAACTGCTCGAGCGGCTGGATCCACGCCGCCAGGTCCTCGGCACGCGATTCGGCGCTGCGGGTCAGCCAGGCATGGTAGGAGGGTAGGTCGAATTCGCAGGTGCCGCCGGGAATGATGGAGCGGCCGCGCACGCTCATCAGCCACTCGTTGTCGCGCAGGTGCTGGCCGGCCTTGCCGCTGGACGCGTTCAGGGCGCCTTGCGCGGCGTCGATCTCGGCCAGTATGGACTGCAGGGCCTCCTGGGCAACCTGCGGATTGTTGCGCAGCACCGCGAGCGACTGCTTGTGCCGCTCCAGCTCCTGCAGCAGTTCGCCCTTGAGATCGGAGCGCGAGGCCACCTCGACGATCTCGAACAGCGTCAGCAGCGCGGTGTTGTGGCAGTACGGATGGGACTGCGCGCAGAAATACTGCAGCTTGTCGAACAGGTCTTCGAGCCGCAGCAGGGTACGGACCCTTTCATTGAAGGGGAACTCGTACAGGATGAGGTCGGACTCGGCTTCGCTCATTGACGAGCGCAAGATATCACACGGCCTCGCCGGCGCCCTCGGGCGCGAGCCCTGCCGGCGGTTGCTGCACGTAGCCCGACCAGAGCTCGGCCACCCGTGCCTCCAGCGCCTCGCGCGTGCCGGCATTGACCAGGATGTCGTCGGCCAGGTCCAGGCGCGCCGCGCGCGGCGCCTGCGCAGCGATGATGGCCGCCACCTCCGCATCGCCCATGCCGCCGCGCGCCAGCACGTGGGCGATCTGTCGCTCCGGCGGGCAGTCCACCACCAGCACGCGGTCCAGGGCCAGGCCCAGGCGCACCGCGTGCGCCTCCACGAGCAGCGGCACATCGAAGACGAGCAGTGGTGCGGTGCGGCCAAGGCGCTGCACCAGGGCCTGGCACTCTTCCAGGATGCGCGGGTGGAGGATGGCCTCGAGGCGCCGGCGCGCCCCCGGATCGGCAAACACCCGCGCGCGCATCGCCGGCCGGTCGAGGGCCCCGTCGGGCGTGAGCACCGATGGCCCGAACGCGGCGGCGATGTCCGGCAGGGCGGCACCGCCGGCGGCAGTAAGCGCATGGGCGATCGCATCGGTATCGATCACCGCCGCGCCCAGCCGGGCGAAAACACCCGTCACCGTGGACTTGCCGCTGCCGATCCCGCCCGTCAGGCCCACGCGCGGCGGCGCCATCGCCTAGACCGTCCCGATAAGGGCGAGCAGATCCCGCCCGTAGAGCAGGGTAAGGAATCCCGCGATGGCCAGATAGGGCCCGAAGGGGATGGGCACCTGGCGTCCCCGCCGCGCCAGGGCAATGAGCGCGATACCGATCACCGCGCCGGCAACCGACGACAGCAGCACGATGGGCAGGAGCATCTTCCATCCGAGCCAGGCGCCCAGCGCGCCCAGCAGCTTGAAATCGCCATAGCCCATGCCTTCGCGGCCGGTGGCCAGCTTGAAGCCCCAGTAAACCAGCCACAGGACCAGGTAGCCGGCGCAGGCGCCGATCACCGCGTCCGCCAGCGGCGCGTAGGTGCCGCCCAGGTTCAGGAGCAGGCCGATCCAGAGGAGCGGCAGGGTCATCGAATCGGGGAGCAGGGTGGTGTCCGCGTCGATGAAGGCGAGCGCCACGAGGAACCAGACGAGCAGCAGGGCGCCGGCGCCCGCCGGGGTCCAGCCCAGGCGCGCGGCCACCCAGGCGGAGAGGATCCCGGTGAGGGCCTCGACCAGGGGATAGCGCGGGCTGATGGCGATGCCGCAAGCGGCGCAGCGCCCGCGCAGCGCCAGCCAGGAAACGATCGGGATGTTCTGCAGCGGCCCGATGGGTGCGGCGCAGCCCGGGCAGCGCGAGGGCGGGCGGATCAGGTTGTAGGGGGCCTGGGGTTCGGGTTCGCGGCCTTCGATCTCCGCGGCCTGCGCCACCCACTGCGCCTGCATCATGCGCGGCAGGCGGTGGATCACGACATTGAGAAACGAACCGACCAGCAGGCCAAGCACGCCCGCGAGCACCGCGAAGGTGCCCGCTGGCAGCACGGCCAGGGCATCGGCAAAGGGCATGGCGCGCCGGGGGAACGGCGGCCTAGACGACCTGGCCCAGCTTGAAGATCGGCAGGTAGATGGAGACCACGATGGTGCCGATGATGCCGCCCAGGATCACCATGATCATCGGCTCGAGCATGCTCGAGAGCGCGTCGACCGTGTCGTCGACCTCGCGCTCGAAGTAGTCCGCGACCTTGTTGAGCATGGAGTCGAGCGCGCCGGCCTCCTCGCCGATCGAGGTCATCTGCACCGCCATGTTGGGGAACACGCCGGAATTCTGCATGGCCTGGGCCAGCGTCGTGCCGACGTTGACCTCGCCCTGGATCTGGCGCGTGGCCTGGCTGTAGACCGCGTTGCCCGCTGCCGGGCCCACCGAATCGAGCGCCTCGACCAGCGGCACGCCGGCGGCGAAGGTGGTGGAAAGCGTGCGCGTCCAGCGGGCGATGGCCGCCTTCTGCAGGAGGGGCCCGATCACCGGCGGCTTGAGCAACATGCGGTCGACGAAGATCTGCACGCGCGGCGACCGCTGCCACGACTGGTAGAGGAAGTAGCCGCCGGCCAGCGGCACGAAGAGCAGGATGTACCAGTACTTGAGGCAGAAGTCCGATGCGGCGATCACCATGAGGGTGGGCAGGGGCAGGTCGGCGCCGAAGCTGGTGAACACCTGCTTGAACGAGGGGATGACGAACACCATGATGATGCCGGTGACCAGGATGGCCACGAAGATGATCATCACGGGGTAGAACAGGGCCTTCTTGATCTTGCCCTTGATGGCGATGGTTTTTTCCTGGTAGGTCGCCAGGCGGTCGAGCAGGGTTTCCAGGATGCCGGCCTGTTCGCCGGCCGCAACGAGGTTGCAGAACAGCGCGTCGAAGTGCATCGGGTACTTGCGGAACGCCTGGTTCAGGCTGGTGCCGGTCTCGACGTCGGCGCGGATGTCCGACAGCAGGCGGCCCAGCGCCGGATTGGAGTGCCCGCGCCCGACGATGTCGAAGCACTGCAGCAGGGGCACGCCGGCGCGCATCATGGTGGCGAGCTGGCGCGTGAACAGCGCGAGGTCCTTGCCGCTGATCTTCTTGCCGCGGGCCAGCGTCTGCTTCTTGATCTTGGTGGCCAGGATGCCGCGGCGGCGCAGCGAGGCCGCGACCACGGACTCGCCGCCGGCGCGCATTTCCCCTTTTACGGTCCGCCCGCCCTTGTCGCGCCCCTCCCAGAGGAACATCGACTCGCGCACCGCATCGCGCGGCCGCGAAACTGCGCTTGTTGCCATCGCTAACCTCTTTTCGTGGCCGTCCGGCCGTTCATTCGTTGGTGCAGCCCAGAACTTCGTCCACCGTCGTGTGTCCCTGCTTGACCTTGAGCAGGCCGGAGCGGCGCAGGTCGCGCACGCCCTCCTTCTGCGCCTGCTTGGCGATGTCCATCGAGCTGCCGTTCTTCAGGATGATGTGCTGGATCGCCTCGGTGATGGGCATCACCTCGTAGATGCCCGTGCGGCCCTTGTAGCCGCCGCCCTTGCAGCGGTCGCACCCCACCGCGCGATAGGGCGTCCAGGTGCCGTCCAGGTCCGACTCGAGGAAACCGGCCGCGATGAGCGCGTCCTTGTCCAGGGCCGCCGGCTGCTTGCAGGTGCACAGGCGCCGCGCCAGGCGCTGCGCCGTGATGAGGATGATGGAGGACGCGATGTTGAAGCCGGGCACGCCCATGTTGGCAAGGCGCGTCAGGGTCGAGGGCGCGTCGTTGGTGTGCAGCGTGGACATCACCATGTGCCCGGTCTGGGCCGCCTTGATCGCGATGTCGGCGGTTTCGAGGTCGCGGATCTCGCCGACCATGATCACGTCCGGATCCTGCCGCAGGAAGGCGCGCATCGCATTGGCGAAGGTGAGTCCGGCCTTCTCGTTGACGTTGACCTGGTTGATCCCGGCGAGCTGGATTTCGGCCGGGTCCTCGGCGGTGGAGATGTTCACGCCCGGCTGGTTGAGGATGTTCAGGCACGTATAGAGCGAGACCGTCTTGCCGCTGCCGGTCGGTCCGGTGACCAGGACCATGCCGTAGGGCCGCTGGATGGCATTGAGCAGGAGTTCCTTCTGGTCGGCGTCGTAGCCGAGCGAGTCCACGCCCAGCTTGGCCTGCGAGGCGTCCAGGATACGCATCACCACCTTCTCGCCGTAGAGGGTGGGCAGGGTGCTGACCCGGAAATCGATGGCCCGCTGGCCGCCGAGGGCCAGCTTCATGCGACCGTCCTGCGGCACGCGCCGCTCGGAGATGTCCATCCGCGACACCACCTTGATGCGCGAGATCAGGCGCTCGCGGATGGCCAGCGGCGGCTGGGCGACCTCGCGCAGCACGCCGTCGACCCGGAAGCGGATGCGGTAGAACTTCTCGTAGGGCTCGAAGTGCAGGTCGGAGGCGCCTTCGCCGATGGCGTCGAGCAGCAGTTTCTGCAGGAAGCGCACGACCGGCGCATCGTCGACCTCGACCTGCGCGGCCTCGTCGACTTCCTGGTCGGGGTTCTCGGCCATGAGGTCGTCGAAACTGACCTCGTCGTCGATCAGTTTCTCCAGGGCCTTGGATGCCGACTGCGTGCTGTTGTCGATCAGGGCCAGGAGCTTGTCGTGCTCGACGACGACGACGTCGAGCACGAGCTGGGTCTGGAACTTGACCTGGTCGAGCGCCTGCGCATTGGTGGGGTCGGAAACCGCGACGGCCAGCCGGTTGCCGCGCTTGCGCAGCGCCAGCACCCGCAGCGAGGAGACGAGCTTGCGGTCGATGGTGTCCTTGGCCAGCTGGTCGACATCGATCGCCGAGAGATCGAGCAGGGGATGGCCGAAGGTCTCGGCGGCGAAGCGCGCCACCGAGGAGGCCGTCAGGCCGATGGAATCGCCCACGGCGATGAGCTCGTCGATGAAAAGCGAGTTGCTCTGGACGGCCTTGCGCGCCAGGGTCTCGGCCCGGTCCGGGCGCAACTTGCCCTGCTGCACGAGCGCACGCGCGAGGCCGGTCAGGGCCCCGGAAGCGGAGGTGGCGGTTTGCGTCGCAGCAGACATGTTGGCTTGGCTAAATTAAAGGCAAGTTATAGCGTCGAACGCCGGAGGAAAAGCCTGGAGATGCCATGGATAGACCATGGATTTTCCAAAATCATTATCTCCCATTTGCCCCGCTGGCACGCGTTTCGCGCCCATGGCCGGCGCCCCTACGGCATCGCAGAAACGCGGATCAGCCGTACGCTGCGCACGGCCTGGTCGTGGATCTGCATGACCTCGACATTGCAGCCGGGCAGTTGCAGGCAGCAGGGGCCGTCGGGGATCTGTTCCAGGCGCTCGAGCAGAAGGCCGTTGAGGGTCTTGGGCCCGTCCAGCGGCAGGGTCAAGGCCAGGCGCCGATTGAGCTGGCGTAGGTGGGTCGTCCCGTCCACGATGACCTGCCCGTTGCTTCCCCAGCGCAGGGAGCTCACCCCCGAGCCGGGCGCCTGGGTCGTGAACTCGCCGACGATCTCCTCGACGATGTCGTCGACCGTCACCAGGCCCAGCAGATCGCCGTATTCGTCGACCACCAGCCCCAGGCGCTGGCGGTTGTCCTGGAACATCTGCAACTGCTGCAGCAGCGAGGTGCCGGTGGGAATCCAGTACGGGTCGACGAGCCGCTCGCGCACGCCCTCGAGCGCGGCCCCGCCCTCGGCCAGCAGGGGCAGGAGCTTGCGGATATGCAGTATGCCCACGACCCGGCTGATGTCGCCCTCGAATACGGGGAGCTTGTTGTGGTAGCACGTGGTGAGCTGCTCGAGGATGGCCTCGAAGGGCTGGTCGAGGTCGATGCCCTCGATGCTGGCGCGCGGGGTCATCACGTCGTCCACGCTCAGCGCTTCGAGGTCGAAGACGTTGAGCAGCATGCTGCGGTGCTTGCCCGGTATGAAGTTGGACCCCTCCAGCACGAGGGTGCGCAGCTCCTCGGGCGTGACGCGCTGGGCCTCGCCCCCGCCCCGGGCGCCGCTTACCCGCAACACGCGCAGGATCACCTGCACGAAGAGGTTGACGAACCAGACCAGGGGCGTGGCAATCCACAGGATCGGCCGCAAGACCAGGCTCGAGGCCAGGGCGATGGGCTCCGGATACGAGGCGCCGATGATCTTGGGCGTCACTTCGGAAAAGACCAGGATCAGAAAGGCGATGACCACCGTGGCGGCCGCAAGCCCCCACTGTTGCGCGCCCAGGTCGTAGATGGAAAGGGCCGCCACGAGCGCGGTCGCGGCCGAGTTGGCGAGGTTGTTGCCGATCAGGATGACGCTGAGCAGGCGGTCGGTCCGGTCCAGCAGGAGCTGGGTGCGCCGGGCCGCGACGTTGCCCTGGCGAACCAGGTGCCGCAGGCGCAGCCGGTTGATCGACATCATGGCGGTTTCGGCAATGGAGAAAAAAGCCGAGACCAGCAGCAGGACGGCGAGCGCGAGAAGGTGCGCCCACAAGGGAAGTATGGACATTTGGGTAGGATCGTAACGCCCTGAACCACCGGCGTCACGGAGGCAATCTGGTCGGGGTGAGAGGATTCGAACCTCCGACTCCTGCGTCCCGAACGCAGTACTCTACCAGACTGAGCTACACCCCGACGTACGTCCTGCGACGTTCCTGCTTGCTTTTCGCGCGCGCCGATCGCCCGGCTGCCATTGGGTCGACCGCCCTTGCCTCAGGCGCCATGTTCCGACGCCGTTCTCCGAGCCTGTACCGCGGGTTTTACCGGTCCCGCCGCGTCGCGAAAGTCGACAAGTCTAGCAGACGGTCGCGATACTCCGATGCCGGCAGCAGGCGCAGCGCGGCGTCGGCGGCGTCCGATTGTGCCCGGGCGAGGTCGCGCGCGTAGGCCAGGGAGCCGTGCTCGTGGACGATCTGGGCGATCTGCTGGAAATCGCCGCTGCCGTCCCGGATGGCGTTCTCCACCTGGGTGCGCTGGCCCGGACTTGCCGCACGCAGGGCGTGGATGACGGGCAGGGTGGGCTTGCCTTCGCGCAGGTCGTCGCCGACGCGCTTGCCGATGACCTGGGCGCTGCCGTCGTAATCGAGCACGTCGTCGATGATCTGGAAGGCCGTCCCGATGGCCGCGCCATAGCGCGCGCAGGCGTCCTCGACGGGGGTGTCGGCCCCGGCCAGGACGGCGCCGACGCGCGCGGCGGCCTCGAACAGGGTTGCCGTCTTGCGTTCGACCACCCCCAGGTAACGGCTCTCGTCGACCGTCGGGTCGTGGATGTTGAGCAGCTGCAGCACCTCGCCCTCGGCGATGCGATTGGTGGCGTCGGCCAGGATGTGCATGACGCGCATGCTGCCGGCTTCCACCATCATCTGGAAGGCCCGCGAATAGAGGAAATCGCCCACGAGCACGCTGGCGGCGTTGCCGAACTGGGCATTGCTCGTGGGGCGGCCGCGCCGCAGGTCGGATTCGTCGACCACGTCGTCGTGGAGCAGGGTGGCCGTGTGGATGAACTCCACCACGGCCGCGAGCAGGACGTGGGATGTTCCCCGGTAGCCCAGGGCCCGGGCGATCAGCAGCAATATGGCCGGGCGCAGCCGCTTGCCCCCGGCGCCGATGATGTAGTCGCCGATCGAGCCGATGAGCGCCACGTCGGAGCGCAGCCGCTCGCGGATGGTGGAGTCCACCGCGCGCATGTCCTCGGCCACCGGCGCGAGCAGTTCGGGCAGGGACTGGGGCGGGGACAGGGGTGGCAGGGTGTGGGCGGTTTGCACGGCGGCTCGGGATCGGAACCGCCCATTATAGGCAGCCGGGTCTTGAGGACCCCCCCATAACCCGGTTGGACCGGGCAAAATACCCTGTGCCCGGGGGCCGATTGACGCCGGGACCGGGAAAATGCGACAATCCAAGGCTTTCCGCGGGTCAGCGGCGTGGCTTGTACCGCTCGCGTGCCCCGGGTCGACAGTTAAGGACAGGTCATGTTCGCGGTTATCAAGACGGGCGGCAAACAATATCGGGTGAACGCGGGCGATCGCGTCAAGGTCGAGACCTTGCCCAACGAGGTCGGCCAGCAGGTCACCCTGGCCGAAGTGCTGGCCGTTGGCGACGGCGGCCAGGTGCGCATCGGCGCGCCGCTGGTGATCGGCGCCGCCGTCCTTGCCACGGTGCTCGCCCACGGCCGCCACGACAAGGTCAAGATCTTCAAGATGCGCCGGCGCAAGCACTCCATCAAGCATGCCGGACACCGCCAGAATTTCACCGAGATCCGCATCGATTCCATCGCCTAGGCGATGCGCGCGGGCGGTACCGGCTTAGGCAAGCAAGACATCGCGGCACGTTGAGAGACAGATATGGCACATAAGAAGGCAGGCGGTTCGTCCCGTAACGGGCGCGATTCCCAGGCAAAGCGGCTGGGCGTGAAGGCCTATGGCGGCGAGACCATCCACGCCGGCAGCATCATCGTGCGCCAGCGCGGCACGCAGTTCCACGCCGGCGAAAACGTCGGCACGGGGCGCGACTTCACCCTCTTCGCCCTGGTCAACGGCACGGTGAAGTTTGCCGTCGGCGGCCCGAAGAACCGCCGTTCGGTCAGCATCCAGCCGATCACCACCCCGCCGGCCAGCGCCGCCTGATGCCGCGCTGACGGCCCCGGCCGTGGCGCCTGCGGGCGCGGCGGCGCGGCGCTGCGGTTTATGCCCGACCGGCGCTGAAATTCCTGCACGCGCCGGTTTTTTGCTGTCTGCCAGGCACGGGCGCCCGCCCGCTGCGCGCACGGCGTTATAGGCCGCATCCATCATGAATTTTGTCGACGAAGCACGCATCGAGGTGGCCGGAGGCCGTGGCGGCAACGGTTGCGCCTCGTTCCGCCGCGAGA
>Ga0181519_10000403_pt1 | contig 40172 bp, 46 predicted proteins | sample PEATcosm2014_Bin_26_FD_121102 | JGI IMG/M metagenome (GOLD analysis project Ga0181519, IMG submission 121102) | Peatland microbial communities from MTU Mesocosm Facility, Houghton, MI, USA - PEATcosm2014_Bin02_10_metaG | ecosystem: Environmental > Terrestrial > Soil > Wetlands > Peat | place...
GCGGTCGAGTGCGCCACCATCACCTACGACCAACTGACCGCCGGAACCATGGCGGCAGGGGCTACCCGCCAAAGGCGGCCGTTCTCGAAAGTTGTCGAACCTGCGTTAGCCGGATAGGGAGACTCATTTATTGCTCTTATTCCAAGATTGCCCGCTAGTAATCAGAAAACGAAAAAACCTATCCGCATTCTTCACAGGATCGCGGAATTGTTTGCCCGAACACCGCTAAGCATTTGAATGAAAATAGCGCGACGGGTCCGCAGATATTTACGGATATGGCTATTATGCGAACCGAATGGATAAGAATTACTGACAGCGCCATTCTCGCCCAAATAAGTATGACTTGGGTTCGAGTTTCGATATTTTCGACGTTGATCTTTATACCGCGCGCCTCAGTGTGAAACAGAGCCGCCGAAAGCGGCGACCTTCGTGTGGGCTCCGTCACTTCATATCCTTGCTGGGCGTCTCGAGTGGCAGCGTTCACGATATCGCGGCAAGATACCATGGCAACGGGTTCCTCCCGGCGTTGTCGATTCTCTCTTGCGACAGTAGCAATGGTCTCGATTGGCCTGCAATAGGAAATGTCGTGCCTAAGCAGCGATTCGTTGATCGTGACACAAATGCGTAGTCCTCTCTTGATTGAGCCGGTCGACGGCATCGGCGACTGCGACGTCAAGCTGGTCGATAGAACGGAAGGTCTGATGAGCGAGGAAGTGGCGTTTGAGATCGCGCCAGGAGCGTTCGATGTCGTTCAACTCGGGAGCGTATTTCGGCAACCACTCGATGGTCAGCCAGGGTCGTTTGGCAATGGCGGCCCGGCTGAGCTTGCTGGTGTGGATGGGACCGTTGTCGAGTACCAGCACGACCGGCTTTGCGGGGAGTCCCGGCTTTGGCCCATAGAGTGGATCGAGCAGTTCGAGCAGAGCGATGAAGTCGGTGCTGCGCTTGGTTGGGCTGCGATGCACGATCAGCTTGCCGGTGGCATGGTCGAGCGCGCCGATGAGCGCCAGCTTGCGCGATTGCCCGGGCGCCGGGACGCGCAGATCGGCGCCGCGCTTGGCCCAGGCGTGCGCCAGATAGGGATGTGTCAGCACCTCGGACTCGTCCGCCGAAAGCAACACGATGTCGCCGACTTCTGCCTGTTGCTTCAAGAGCTTGAGCCGGAGCCCGGCTCGCTCGACGGCGTCTCGGTCCTGTCGACCGGCGAGACAGTGGCGTGGCCGTCGCCACCGGAAGCCGTTTTTTTTAGCGTCTTGCTGAGCTGCGACTTTGAGATTGAGACCTCGGCTTGGCGCTGGATCTCGGCCTGCATCCGCGGCAATGTCCAGTTCGCCCGATCGGCCACCGGCACCGTCAGCAGCGACGCCACGACAGTCGCGGCCGCCTCGCTCTTCACCGGCTCGCGGCCAGGCCGATCGCTCGCCCGCAAACCATCGACCCCGGCTCGCGCAAACCAACTGCGCCACCGCCGAACACTGTCCGGCGTCACGCCAAACGCGCAGGCGATCTGCCCACTCGTCCAGCCGTTGAGCGAAAGCACGACCGCGCGAGCCCGATCTGCTTCGTCCCGTCGAGCCGAGCGCGCCAAATCCTGTAACCCCTGCAACTGTTCGGCCGTCGATACAACACGAGGATGCCCCGCCATGACCCACCCCACAGCTCGTAGTCATCAAGGCAGAGTCTACGATATGTGGCACCGTCAAGGGAATCCTGCCATGAAAATAGTCTCAGCGTGGGAGTGGGATCATGCGGCCTTGGCTTGTGGTTCGAGGGTGACGTTGTAGCCGAGCCGCTCGATACGGCGCTTGAGATTGGCGACGGTGCGGGTCTGGCTGATCTGGTCGAGATAGGCTTCTCCAAGCTCCTTGTAAGGCAAGCCCTTGGCCAGCATGTGATATGCAGCGACGAGCATCTTGTGGGCGATGGCGAGGGCTGCGCGCATTGCGCCGCGCCGCGCCTTCAGGCCGTGGAACTTGTCCTTGAGGTAGCTGCCCTTCGTCCGCGCGGCGGAGATGGCGGCACCGACCAGCATGGTGCGCAGATGGAGGTTGCATTTGCGGGCGCGTCCGCTCTTCTGCTTGCCGGCGCTCTCATGATTGCCGGGACAGACGCCGGCCCAGGCGGAGAGATGGTAGACGCTGAGGAAGACGCTCATATCGACACCGATCTCGGCGATCAGGACGGCGGCGACCACCCAATCGACGCCCGGGATCTGCATCAACAGAGCGTGCTGGACGCTGTAGGGTACGAGCTTGGTCTCGATGCGGTCGTCGAGGGCGGCGATATCCTGCTCGGCCGCTTCGAGGCGGCGCAGTTGTGTCGACAGCAGGAAGCGGTGGTACTCCTCCATCCGCCCTTCGAGCGCCAGAACCAGATCGGCGCGCTTGCGGCGCAATTGCCCTTTGGCGAGATCCGCCATCTCCTCGGCCGAGGCGCTGCCCTCGATCAGAGCCTTCAACATGGCGCGCCCGGAAACGCCGAAGACATCGCTGGCGACGCTGGCCAATTTGATGTTGGCCGTCTCCAGGAGCTTCAGGGGCCGATTGCGTTCAGCCGCCTGGCTCTCCACGAGCTTGCGCCGATAGCGCAGCAACTCGCGCAACTCGCGCTGCGGGGCCGGCGGCACGAAGCTCTTGGCAACCAGACCGTGGCGGACCAGATCGGCGATCCACTCGGCGTCCTTCACATCGGTCTTGCGGCCCGGCACGTTGCGGATGTGCCGGGCGTTGCCGACGATGAGATCGAAAAGCCCTTCCAGCACAGCGTAGACCGGGCGCCAGTAAACCCCTGTGCTCTCCATACCGACGCTCGTCACGCCGAGGGCCTGAAACCAGTCACGCAACGCTTCCAGATCCCGGGTCATCGTGCGAAAGGTCCGGACCTCCTTCGCCGGCCGGTCGCCCGGCGCGCCGAACAAAACACAAGCAACGACCGTCTCCTGATGCACATCCAACCCGGCGCACCGTTCAATGATCACTTGCATCCTCGCCTCCATCGAAATGAAGGCGACCGTGACGCCGCAGGTACGGTCGAGACACTGCCACACGTGCTCCCCGTTCCAGGGGGCGACAAAAAATGGTACCTCTATGCAGCGCGGGCCGGACTGCTTATCGGGGTCGCAAGCCACCGCAGGATTGTCAGCCTCAACACGATCGCCCGTCGAGAGACTCGGACAAGCCGGCCCGCAACGCCACCGTTTTCACCCATAATGGCGCGCCGCAGGCGCTGATTGGCTGCTTAGTTGCACACCGGCCTCTCGGCCGACCCGCCTTGGATGAAACTCCTTCAGCGGGGCGGGCGTCTCGCCCGCCGGCGGGCAGGATGCCCGCCCCACTTGGTTTCTTGTTAGACAGAAACTCCCGGATCGAGGGGCCCTCGATCTTGCCGCCGTCTGGCGGCGCAAGACTCTGGCGGGTTGGTCGGGCTCGATCCTTGATGGTTCAGGTCCTTTTCATGCTGCCTCAGCAAGTGGTTTCAGTTCGACAGCGAAGCCAAGCTTGCCGAGTTGGGCGACCAGGCGTTTGGCTTTGATCTCGGTCGAGCGGCGGTCAAAGTGGTCGGCGCCCAAGTCCTGGTGTTCCGTGCCGTCCTTGAGCATGTGATAGATCGCGGTGAGCATGGACGCGGCGACGGCGCAGATGGCCTTCTTCGGCCCGCCCTTGGCGCGGAGCCGATTGAACTGGGCTTTGTAATAGCTGTCCTTCTTGCGGCTGGCCGCCCAGGCGCACTGGACCAAGGTGGTCTTGAGCCAGGGCGCCCCTTTTCGTAGGCGCGAGGATTTGCGCTTGCCGGCACTCTCGTTCTGGCCCGGACACAGGCCGGCCCAGGCGACAAGATGCCCGGCCGTGGCAAACCGGCTCATGTCGCGCCCGATTTCCGCCAGGATCACCGTTGCCGAGAGCGTGCTGATGCCGGGGATCGTGCACAAAAGCTGGATCAGGGCGCGAAAGGTGGCCTGACCGGCGGCCACCTCCGCGTCCATCCGAGCGATGGCGGCATCGACCGCCTGATCGATCTTGACGATCGCTGCCGCCAGGGCATCGTACTGATCCAGGTACAGTTTCAGCATGAACCGGTGGTGCTCCGTCAGCCGGCCGTGCAGCGCATCGTACAAGACCTTGGGCGGCGCCTTGATCCCCCGGTCAGCCAATTCGGCCAGCTTGAACGGATTGCGCAAGCCCGCAATCATCGCCTCGATCATCCGCCGTCCGCTCACGCCCATGATGTCGCTGATGACCGAGTCCAGCTTGATGTTGGCCTCTTCCAGCGTCTTCTGGATCCGCTGAACGTGGCTCGTCTGCTCACGCGTCAGTTGCTTGCGCGCGCGCAGCAGCGAGCGCAGTTCCTGGATCTCCTCCTCCGGCACGAAGCTCGCCTTGATCAGCCCGCAGGCCACCAGATCGGCGATCCACATGGCGTCGTTGACGTCGGTCTTGCGGCCGGGGACATTCTTGATGTGGGCGGCATTCGCCACCATCAGCTCGAAGGCGCCGTCGCTCAGGATGTTCCAGACCGGCTTCCAATAGACCCCGGTCGCTTCCATCGCCACGTGGCTGCAGCCAGACTCCACGAGCCAAGCCAACAACGCCAAAAGACCCGCCGTCGTCGTCTCGAACGTCCGGCATTCGCGGCCGACCGTGCCGCCCGCCATGATCCGCACGCAGCCGACGATCATCGCCTTGTGAACGTCAAGCCCGGCAACCCGCTCATGCATCACTTCCATCATCGCTCCTCCACGCAAATCACCGCCGGCGTGGGGACCTCATCGACGAAGAACTCTAGACATCGTGCTCCAGGGGCAGCGCTGCCCCTTGGCTCCAGTGGGGGTGATCGAGGCGCCCCCGGTCCAACTAATTCACGGGCTCTTCCGCACCATAGAACGACCGACCTCGCTGCCAGCGGCCCAGACAAAATACCCAAGACGCAGAAACCTCAACAGTTTCATCAAGGGCGGGTCGGCCGCAGGACGGTGGGGAACTAATTCACGGGCTCTTCCGCACCATAGAACGACCGTCCTCGCTGCCGGCGGCCCAGACAAAATACCCAAGACGCAGAAACCTCAACAGTTTCATCAAGGGCGGGTCGGCCGCAGGACGGTGGGGAACTAATATGGCCCCCAACCTCTATCGGCAGAACTGGAGGTGCCGTGGCACAGCTCCACCCAAGCTCTCCGGCCGTTTCATTCCGTCGCTCAACGACGCGCCCGAAATCCGCCGGCTCTTCGCCAGTTTCATGATCGAGCCGGTCGCACCGACCTATTCAGTGGGAGCCGCGGAGGGCGCGAAAAACCGGCCGGAGCCGATCATCGCGAACGCGGATTTCAGCGGCGAAACCGCGAAAATTCGGACCAAAAGTAAGTGGCGCGCTACACAAAATCCAAGGGCCGCCGATTTGTTACCCACCGTGTTACCCAGATGCCAAGCTCACGGCCATCTGTACTCACTAACTCATTGAATCTGCTGGTCGGAGTGAGAGGATTCGAACCTCCGGCCCCTAGCTCCCGAAGCTAGTGCTCTACCAGGCTGAGCTACACTCCGCCGCCGCAGGAGCGCCCTTATAGTCACGCAGCCCGCGCGCCGCAACAGCGTATTTGGCATCAATACCCGCGCTGCAGGCAGAACTCGGCAACCTCGATCAGCGCCCGGCGGATCGGCTGGTCGGGGAACAGCATCAACCCGTCGATCGCCGCATCGGCATAGGCCCGGGCGCGCGCGAGCGTCGCGTCGAGCGTGCCGTATTTGCGCAGGAGATGGATCGCGCGGTCGAGATCGCTGTCCTCCTGCTCCTGATCTTCGAGCGTGCGGCGCCACAATTCGCGCTCCTCGGCATCGGCATGGCGCAGCGCCAGCACGATGGGCAAGGTCATCTTGCCATCGCGGAAATCGTCGCCCACGGATTTACCGAGTTCGGCCTGGCGCGCCGAATAATCCAGCATATCGTCGACCAGTTGAAAGGCCATGCCGAGATTGCGCCCATAGCTTTCGAGCGCGGCGATTTCGGCGGCGGGGCGGTCGGCGATGACGCCGCCGATCTCGCTGGCCGCAGCGAAGAGGGCGGCGGTCTTGGCGTTGATGACTTCGAGATAGGTTGCTTCCGTGGTCGTCAGGTCGTTGGCGGTGATGAGCTGCAGCACCTCGCCCTCGGCAATGACGGCCGAGGCGGTGGAGAGAATGCGCAAGACCTCGAGCGAACCGTCGCCGACCATCAGCTGAAAGGCCCGGCTGAACAGGAAATCGCCGACCAGTACGGAAGGTTTGTTGCCCCAGACGGCGTTGGCGGTGGCGAGGCCGCGCCGCAGATCCGAGGCATCGACCACATCGTCATGCAGCAAAGTGGCGGTATGGATGAACTCGACCGCGGCGGCGAGCGCCAGATGACGATCGCCGTCATAGCCGCAGAGCTGCGCCGCGGCGAGGGTCAGCATCGGCCGCAGACGCTTGCCGCCGGCCGAGATGATGTGTCCCGCCAACTGCGGAATCAGCGCCACTGGGCTGTGCATGCGCTCCAGGATCAGGGTGTTGACCCGCCGCAAATCCGCCTCGACCAGCGCCGCAAGCGCGCTCATATCGGCCGGTTTGCCGCTCGTGCCGCTGGTTTTCTTAAGGCCGGGCATGGCTGCCAACTCGGATCACCCCTCTCTCGCATGACGCCGGCACAGTACCCCGGAACGCATGACAGCGTGCGGAGGGCAGAATAGAGTGCAGCCCGACAGGGTCAAGCCTGGTGCGGCGTCCTGCCGGCCGCGACCTGCAACCGCCGGCCCCGGCGCTTCGGGCCGGCCCGACGAGGGTCGGACGGACATGTTCATCTCTAGCAGATATTATGCGTTTGTTCATCCGCTGCTTGCTATGGCGCTGCCGCGCCGGCGAGGGGCTTGAACCATGCGGGAATTGTTGCGGACGGCGAATCCCGTGCGATTGTCCTATCTGCAGGCGCTGCTCGATGATGCAGGGATCGATCACGTGGTACTGGACGCGAATACCGGGTCGCTGTTTCCGCTCGGCATCGTGCCGCGTCTGATGGTCGCGGAGGAGGATCTCGGTGCCGCGAGGCGGCTGCTCCGCAACGTCGGCGAAGCCGCCGATGGCTGACGCGGCCGCGGAACCGGTCACCGAAGACCGGTTGCTCGGCGGCCGACTGGTGCTGCGCCAGCCGGCCAATGGGTTCCGCGCGGCGATCGATCCGGTGCTGCTGGCTGCTGCGATTTCGGCCGAGGCGGGGCGGCGCGTGCTCGAACTGGGCGCTGGCACGGGCGCGGCAGCGCTTTGCCTGGCGCGCCGGGTCGGCGGGGTGCAGGTGGCGGGGCTTGACCGACAGCAGGATCTCGTGGCGCACGCCGCAGCCAACGCCGCGCTCAACGGCCTCGCCGATCGGGTGGCCTTCCTGGCCGGGGATGTGCGGCTGCCGCCCGCCGACCTCCTTGCCGGAAGCTTTGATCATGTCATGGCCAACCCACCCTACCTGGAAGCCGGCCGTGCGACCTTGCCGCCGGACCCGGCACGGGCGCTGGCGGTCGGCGAGGGGGCGGCCGATCTCCGCGTCTGGCTCGATTGCGCGCTCCGCCTCGTGCGGCCGCGCGGGTCGATCACCGTCATTCACCGCGCCGATCGGCTGGACGCGCTCCTCGCCGGTCTGTTCGGACGCGCCGGCGAGATCGTCGTGTTTCCGCTCTGGCCGGGTGCGGGCAAGCCGGCGAAGCGCGTGCTTGTCCGCGCCCGGCGCGGCGTCGAAACGCCGCTCAGACTGGCATCCGGGCTGGTACTGCATGAGGCGGACGGCCGCTTCACCGCGGCGGCCGAGGCCGTTCTGCGCGACGGTCAAGCGCTGGTGTTGTGATCGGACGGTCGAGGCGCCTCAGGGATTGGTTGCGGCCGCCCGTTTCGGGTTTCGGCCAATCCGGAAGCGGCGGCTCTCCGAGGGCGCGGCCAGTTGCCCGACTTCCGTCTCGCGGTTCGCTGAGCTCCGGACGCGGATGTCGAGGCCGTCAGCCACAAGCGTCGGCGCGGGCGCGGAGAAAGGCCGCCTCCCGCACGTTGCGGGTAAGCTTGGCCGCGACTTCGAATTCAGTACGGGCTTCGGCCAGCCGTCCGGCCCGAAACAGAAAGTCGCCCCGAGCCGCGGGCAACGGCGCATAGTTGCGCAGCGCGTCGACGTCGGCAATCTCGTCGATCAACCGCAGGCCGGCTTCGGGACCGAACGCCATGCTGTGGGCGATCGCTCGATTGAGATCGACCACCGGCGAGGGCATTACGGCGCGCAGCCGGTCGTAGAGGGCTGCAATACGGGGCCAATCGGTATCGGCCGCACTAGGCGCCCGCGCATGGCAGGCGGCGAGTGCTGCTTGCAAGGCATAGGGGCCATCGCCCCCGAGCGCCTCGGCGCGGGCCAGCGCCTCCAGGCCGCGGCGGATCAGCAACCGGTCCCAGCGGCCGCGATTCTGCTCGGTCAGCGTGACGAGGGCGCCGTCCGGCCCGGTGCGTGCCGGCAGGCGTGAAGCCTGGATTTCCATCAGGGCCAAGAGGCCCTGGACTTCGGCATCCTGCGGCATCAACCCCGCCAGCATGCGGCCCAGCCGTTGCGCCTCCAGGCACAAGCTCGGCCGCACAAGATCGTCGCCCGCCGTGGCGGCATAGCCTTCATTGAAGATGAGGTAGATCACTTCGAGCACAGAGGCGAGCCGCGCCGCAAGTTCGGCGCCGCGCGGCACCTCGAATCTCAGGCCCGCCTTGCCAATCGTCTTCTTCGCGCGGACGATGCGCTGGGCGATCGTCGCCTCGCTCGACAGGAAAGCACGGGCGATCTCGTCCGTGGTCAGGCCGCCGATGACACGGAGCGTGAGCGCCGCTCGGGCGTCGGCGGATAGGACCGGATGGCAGGCCGTGAAGATGAGACCCAGCAGCTCGTCGCCAAGTTCGTCGTTGATCGCCGCTTCGACCTCCTCGGCCGTGCCGTCGACCGCGCTGTCCAGCTCCTGGGCGATTTCGTCATGCTTCCGCCGAAGGATCCGGTCGCGGCGGATCGCGTCGATCGCGCGGCGTTTGGCGGTTGTCATCAGCCAAGCGCCGGGATTGGCCGGAACTCCCGTCTTCGGCCATTCGGACAGAGCAACGACCAGGGCGTCCTGCGCCAGTTCTTCGGCCCGGTCGACATTGCGCATGATTCGGGCCAGGCGCGCGATCAGCCTGGCTCGTTCAATGCGAAAAATCGCTTCGATCGCCTGGTGCGTCTCACCTGCCGTCATGCCGCTTTATCGGCGATGGCGTTCAGGGAGGCAAGCAGGTTGCCGCCGGCTGGCTCAGATCTCGTGCAGGCGGTAACGGATTTCCTTGGTCTCTGGCGTCACGCTTTCCTCGAATTCCTCCATCATGCCCAGCGGCCGGATTTCGATCTCGCTTCGTCCCGGCATCGGATTGGGGGAACGCTTCACCCAGGCGACTGCCTCATCGATGTCCTTGACCTCCCAGATCGAGAAGCCGGCGATCAGCTCGCGAGTCTCGGCGAACGGCCCGTCGATGACGGTGCGGTTGGCGCCGTCGAACGCGATACGCTTGCCCTTCGAGGAATTCATGAGGCCGGCGCCGGCGAGCACGCCGATGCCGGCCTTGATCAACTCCTCGCCAAATTTCTCCATCGCCTGGAACGCTTCGCGCGTAACGCTGGCACCTTTTTCGCTATCATCGGTCGCTTTCACGATCACCATCACACGCATCGTCCGTCTCCTCATATGAGCCGACCTCATCGGCCTGGCATCGGATCGACGACTGAAGGTTTCGGAAATCGACATCGTCCGACAGATTTTTTCGACGTCGAGCCGCAGTGCGGACGGAGACCGCCGGAAACCTAAGCCAGGCGGACCGTCATCGACTAATCGGCGGGCCGCCGATGAAAACCGCCAATTGAGCATCGAAAGCACGCTTGAAGGCGGGCCGGGCTTCGCCGCGGGCGACATAGGCGGAGAGGTTGGGATATTCCCCCAGTATCCTCGAGCGGCTCAACCGGCGCAGCACCGCCACCATCAGCAGGTCGCCGGCGCTGAACGCACCGTCCAGCCAGTCGGCATCACCGAGGCGGCTGGAAAGTTCGGCCAGCCGATCGCGGATCCGACCCATGACAAGCGGCAGGCGCTGTTCGGACCAGGGCTTGTCGAACTCCACGAACCTTGCGATGACGAGATCAAGGATCGGCGGCTCCACCGTGCTGAGCGCGGCAAACATCCACATGATCGCACGCGCCCGGGCATGGGCATCGTCCGGCAACAGGCCCGGATGACGCTCTGCGATGTGGAACACGATCGCCCCCGATTCGAAGAGGACGAGATCGCCGTCTTCATAGGTCGGAATCTGCCCGAACGGATGCAGCGCCCGATGTGCGGGCTCCTTCATCTTGCTGAACGAAAGGAGACGAGTGTCGTAAGGCTGCCCCGCTTCTTCGAGCGCCCAGCGCACGCTCATGTCGCGCGCCAGTCCCGCCCCTCGATCAGGTGACTCTGCAAAGGCGGTGATGATGGGTGTCATAGTAAGGCTCCCTATGATTGCATGACGAGATCCTGCGTCGGGCGATCGGTTGAGCAGGCTTTTCTTCCAGCGCTCTCCGCTTCAGACGCATAGGTTAGTCTGGGACGTGTCGATTGCCGAGTTTGAGCAATAATCTCGAAGACCGGATCGGGTAACCGACATCGGCCCGGCATCGAGACGACGAACGGAGCTTTCGGGAAACGACATCATCCCGAAAATTTTTCTGGTCAGTTGCGGTGCGAGGCGCGAATGGCGGCTTCCAGGTCAGGGGCCGCGATGGCGCAAAGACCGAGTTTTCATGGCTGATCATCCAACTCGTACAGCGGCCGGATTTCGATCTCGCTCGGTCCCGGCATCGGATTGGGGCAGCGCTTCACCCAGGCGACCGCCTCATCCATGTCCTTGACTTCCCAGACCCAGAAGCCGGCGACCAGCTCGCGGGCCTCGGCGAAAGGCCCGTCGGTCACCCGACGGCCGGGACCATCGAACGCAACACGCTTGCCGTGCGAGGAGGGCTTGAGGCCGTGCCCGGCGACGAGGATGATGCCCGCCTTGGCCAGTTCCTCATTATATCGGCCCATCGCCGCCATCATCTCGGATTTGAACGTCTCGGGCGTAGCGAGAAAGTCCATTTCGCTCTCGTTCGTGGCCTTCACCAACACCATCACACGCATCGTCTGTCTCCTGTCTAGAGCCGGCCTGATCGGCCTCGCTTCGGGACGACGAACGGAGCCTTCGGGAAACGACATGGTCCTGCAAATTATTTTTCGACGGTTGAGGCGCAGGGCGAGCCGGAGTCGGCGCCCTCTGGGACGGCGGCTCCGCGACAGGGACCGGCTCGCCTGCCATTATGTGCAGGTTCAGGACATCGACGCTCGCAGCCCGAGAGTTCCCATGCACCGCAGCCTCACCGCCCTGCTCTTCGCCGCCGCCATCGCCCCGGCGTCCGCGCGCGCCGAGGCGCCGCAATTCCGCACCGAACAAGCCGCCAAGGACCATTGTCCCAAGGACATCGTCGTCTGGCTGGATGCCGGGCGGCCGTTCTATTATTTGCCGGGGACGCGCTGGTACGGGAAAACGATCGGCGGCGCCTATGTGTGCAAGCGCGAGGCGGATGTCGATGGCGACCGGCTCGGGCCCGATGTCGCCCATCAGTAGTCGGGCGGTTTTCGTCGCTGCACGCGCAGCCCGGCGACGGCGAAGAGATCTGGGCTCGGCTCGGCCTCTTGGTCCGGGCGGCTGTAAACAAGAAGCGCCTTGTCGATCGCGGAACGGCCGGCGGTAGTCTCGTCGCGCCCGCATCTCGCGGCCATGCGCCAATTGCAGCGCGGGATGACTTCTTCAGCATGGTTTGCAGCGCACAATTTTGTTGCCGGTATTCGGTATTGGTGCAAAGTTGACGGCGCCAACATGATCTGCCGGCAAAGCCGTGATCGCCTCGGCGGCAAGCGGGTGCAGACAGTGGAGATGTCGATCTGACGGTCGGGACCGGCTCGATCGGCATCAGGCGGCGCTGAGCGTTCTCGGCGCGTTGAAATTTCCGACGGGGCAGAAACGCAAGCTCGCCGATCGAGAAGCGGGCGTGCGGCCGTGTGCCGCTGCCATCTGAACCTGAGTATCGCGCCTTTCCCCTGGGTCGGTTCGGCCCCGGAGCGGTTCGTTCGCGCCCGGATCGGCGGTTCGCGGCTACTACCCGTGCGCCTGCTCGGGACTGACATCGTACGTGCCAATATCCTTGAGGAGACCACCATGCGTTTCGTACTTTCCGCCGCCCTCATTGCGGCCGCGATCCTCCCGATGGCGGCCCGCGCCGAAGCGCCGCAATTCCGGACCGAGCAGACCGCGAAGGCGCACTGCCCCGCGGACATCGTCGTCTGGCTCGATGCCGGCGAGCCGTTCTACTTCTACCCCGGGACGCGCTGGTACGGCCGGACGCAGATCGGGTCCTATGTCTGCAAACATGAAGCCGATATCGACGGCAATCGCGCCGCGCCGCTGACGTTCTGATCGCTTCGGTCGGCGGCTTGCTCCGGTGAGCCGGGCCGCCGCCGGGATCATTCCGGCAGCCCCGCCGATACGCGGAACGTCGGTTCCCGGATCGCGACTTCCCGGCCGTGCCACGCGGCGCCGCCCGGTCCGCACAGGAACGCGATGCCTTGCGCAGGGTATTCCGGCGGCGCCAGCTCACTGCGCGGAATCCGGCTGACCGCGTTCATCCCCGACGCGCGGTTCAGCGCCTGCATTTCCGTGTCGACCACGCCCGGGCCAAATCCCATGACCCGGATGCCGGCGGCGCCATACTCTTCGGCAACCGATTTGGTCAGCATGGCGAGTGCCGCCTTGCTCGCACAATAGGCGCTCCAGCCTTCAAGCGCGCGGTGGGCCGCACCCGAGCTGACATTCACGATCGTCCCGCTCCCGGCCGCCACCATCGACGGCAGCACGGCACGTATCGCGTAAAACGCCCCCACTGCGTTGACGGCGATCGCCTGTGCCCAGGCGCCGGGATCGGTGTCGCCGATTCGGCCGATCGGGCCGACAATCGCCGCATTGTTGATCAGGAAATCGATGCTGCCGAAATGCCGCCGCGCGGTATCGGCCAGGGCCGCGACGGCCGCAGCATCTGCGATGTCGCAGGATACCGCCAAGGCAGCGCCGCCGCGTTCGGCGATCGCCGCGGCCACCCTGTCGCACGCGGCGCCGTCGCGCGCCGCCAGGACGACCCGCGCGCCATGGGCCGCCAGCGACGCCGCCGCCGCGGCGCCGATGCCGCGGCTGGCGCCGGTCACGATCGCCACGCGCCCGGCGAAATCCAAATCCAAAGGTTTGAGGCCTGAAGCCGCCATCGCCGCCCTCGTCACCGTGTTCCCCGTTTCGATGCCGGACTGTCGACGGCTTCGCGGCGCATCGCAAGGGGCCGTCGCGCCTCCGCGCGCAGGCTGGACCGCAGGGCGCCGGCCCGGCATACTCGTTCGCATGAGCATCCTCAAGCTTGCCCGGATGGGCCACCCCGTACTCCGCCAGATCGCCGAGGCGGTTGCGGATCCGACCGCGCCGGAGATCGCCGCCCTGGTCGACGACATGATCGAGACAATGGAGGATGCCGGCGGCACCGGCCTCGCAGCCCCGCAGGTTCATGTGCCGCTACGCGTGATCGTGTTCCAGGTCAAGCCGGAACGCGTCACGCCCATTCTCGGCGACGGGCCGGCCGACCTCACGGTGCTGGTCAATCCGGAATGGGAAGCGCTCGACGACGAGATGAACCTGGATTGGGAAGGCTGCCTCAGCGTGCCGGGCCTGCGCGGCGCGGTACCGCGCTTCACGCGGCTGCGCTATGGCGGGTTCGATCTCGCCGGCAATTGGCTGGAACGGCAGGTTGCGGGTTTCCATGCCCGTGTCATCCAGCACGAAGTCGACCACCTCGACGGCACGCTCTATCCGCAGCGCATGGATGATCTGGGGCTGCTGAGCTTTCTTGAGGAATGGCAGCGCTACCCGGTCGATCTCATGGCCTATGCCGCGGAGCAGGAACAGGCGACGTGACCGACGTAACGCAAGATCTCGTGCAGCAGAAGGATGCGCTGCTCGAAGCCGCCTTGCCGGATGTCGTCTTCGACGGCTGGTCGATGGCGGCTCTGCGTGCCGGAGCGGACAGGATCGGTCTCGATCCGGGGGCGATCGTCTCGCTGTTTCCGGAGGGACCGTATGCCGCGGCGCTCTGGCTCGACGATTGGGCCGATCGGCACATGCTGGACGCGCTCGAAACCATGGATCTGGCGGGTATGAAGGTGCGCGAGCGGGTGGCCGCCGGGGTGATGGCGCGGCTCGAAGCGCTGGCGCCGCATCGCGAGGCGGTGCGCCGGGCGCTGGCGCTCAAGGCCACGCCCTGGGGCGCGCTGAAGGCGGCGGAGAGCGTCTATCGCACGGTCGACGCGATCTGGTACGCGGCCGGCGACAATTCGACCGATTTCAATTACTACACCAAGCGCTCGCTGCTGGCCGCCGCCTATGTGCCGGCTGTGCTCTACTGGCTGAACGACCGCTCTGCCGACGCCGCCGACACCAAGGATTTCCTGGTGCGGCGCCTCGACGACGTGCTTCAACTGCCGAAGCTCGGCCAACGCATGCGTGAGACGATGAACCGCGCCGCGGGTCCGTTGCGGGCTTTGCGGCGCGAGTTGCGTTCCTGAAGCCCGGTCAGCTACGGCGCCGCGCGCGCCGGGGCGGGGCCAGCGGCAGCACATAGGCGGCGATGCCGCCGGCCAGCAACCCGGTCAGATGGCCTTGCCATGAGACATGCGTCTGCAAAGGCGACAGGCCGAAGATCACACCGACCCCGTACCAGGATATCGCAACCAGCGCCGCCAGCACGGTCGAGAGCAGCGGCACGCGCCAGGCGCTCGCGACCAGGAAACCGAACCAGCCGAAAATCAGCGAACTGGCGCCGCCATGTACGGTGCCGGCCGGGCCGATGCACCAGGTGGCGAGGCCGCCGACGAAGATGATGAACAGGCTCGCCTTGACGAAGACGGGCCTGCCCTGCTGCAGCACGAGCATGCCCAGCACGAAGAACGGCCCGCTATTGGCCAGCAGATGCGGGATTCCGGCATGCAGCAGCGGCGCCAGCGGAATGCCGATCAGCCCGCGCGTCGTGCGCGGCACGATGCCGTCGAGGAACAGCGCGCCGTGATCGATCGTGAGATCGAACAGCAGGATCACCCAGAGCACGCCGAGCAGCACGGCCATCAGTCTGAGATCGTCGAAAAGTTTACGCATCCGGTGTCCCGATCGGCGGTTCAGCCTTCGATATGGCGATGCCGGCGGTCAAGCGCATCATCGCGATGGCGCGCGGTGCGCTCGCTATCTGCGCGGCAGCAGCCGCGTCGCGTGGCCCATCTTGCGGCCGGGCGGCGCCGCGCGCTTGCCGTAGAGATGCAGCTTGGTCATCGGCTCGCCGAGAAATTCGTGCCAGCGCTCGACATCCGGGCCGATGATGTTCTTCATCACCGCATCGGCATGGCGCTCGGTCGAGCCTAGGGGCAGGCCGCAAATGGCCCGCACGAGCTGCTCGAACTGGCTGGTCGGACAGGCGTCGATTGTCCAATGGCCTGAATTATGCGGGCGCGGCGCCAGCTCGTTGACCAGCAGCCGGTCGTCCTGGGTCACGAACATCTCGACCGCCAGCACGCCGACGACACTCAGCTTCTCGGCGATGTGGCGCGCGATCGCCTCGGCGCGCATCGCGAGTTCGGGCGAGATGCGCGCCGGGGCGATCGTCGTGTCGAGGATGTGGTTGACATGCTGATTCTCGACCGGCGGGTAGTTGGCGACGCTGCCCGTCTCCGTGCGGATGACGACGACCGAGATTTCGCAGCGGTAATCGACGAAAGCTTCGAGGATCGCCAACTCCGTGCCGAGCGCCGCCCAGGCGCGCTCGGCATCGGTCTCCGGCCCGATCATCGCCTGGCCCTTGCCGTCATAGCCCATGCGCACGGTCTTCAGCACGGCGCGGCCGCCCAGATCGCGCATCGCGCGGGCGAGCGAGGCGGCGCCGGCGACTTCGCGGTAGGAAGCAGTCTCGATCCCGATCCCGCGCAGGTAATCCTTCTCGCGCAGCCGGTCTTGCGCGACCTGCAGCACGTCGCGGCCGGGATGGACCGGGGCGTGCGGCAAAATCGCGTCGACGGCTGCCAGCGGGATGTTCTCGGTCTCGTAAGTCACGACATCGATGGTTTGCGCGAATTTAGCCAGCGCCGCGGCATCGTCCAGCGTCGCCACGGTGACGAGCGGCGTCACCTGGGCGCCCGGACTGTCGGCCTCCATCGTATAGACATGGCTGCGATAGCCAAGACGCGCGGCCGCGAGCGCGGTCATTCGGCCGAGCTGGCCGCCGCCGAGAATGCCGATAGTGGCGCCGGGGTTGAGCATGATCACAGGTCGATTTCGTCAGGCGGTCATCGTGGGTTCGATGCCGACCGCTTCGGTTTGTTCCGCACGCCAGCGGTCGAGCGAGGCCGCGATGCCGGCATCGCCGAGCGCCAGGATCGACGCCGCCAGCAATGCCGCGTTGACGGCGCCCGCCTTGCCGATCGCCAGAGTCCCGACTGGTACGCCGCCCGGCATCTGCACGATCGAGAGCAGGCTGTCCAGCCCCTTCAGCGCGTGGCTCTCGACCGGCACGCCCAGCACCGGCAGCGCCGTCATTGCCGCCGCCATGCCCGGCAGATGCGCCGCACCGCCGGCGCCGGCGATAATCACCTTCAGGCCGCGCGCGCGCGCGGTCTTGGCGTATTCGGCCAGCCGGTCGGGGGTGCGATGCGCCGAGACGATTCGCGTCTCGAAGGCAATACCGAGCGCTTCCAGTGTCGCGACGGTGTGGCGCATCGTGTCCCAATCGGACTGACTGCCCATGATGATGCCGATCTGCGCCATTTGCTCGCCCATCGGCGCCGTCTTCCTTTCGTCAGGCGTTAACGAGGAGCGCTGAATTATAGGCGCTGGCCGGGATTGGGCAAGTACAGCCGAGGCGCAATCGGCTATGTTATACCGGTCTGGCGGGCGGCCGATGGAAGGATCCGTGGCGATCACCGAGAGCAAGACCAAGGCAAACGGCAGGGCGCCGGCGCGTCGCCGCGCGGCGGTACGCTCTGACGGCATCGACGCCTTCCTGCATGCGGCGGGCCTGGCCGGCGAATCCCTGTCGCCGCCGTTGCGGGCGGCCGTCGCCGGGCTGCTGGCCGATATCGACCGCCTGCAGGAAGAGCTGGAGCGGGCCAAGGCGCGCAGCGCCCATCTGGAGCGGCTGGCCGACGAAGACGCGCTGATGCCGGTGGCGAATCGCCGCGCCTTCATTCGGGAGCTGTCGCGGCTGATGGCGCTCGCCAAGCGCTACGACAGCGCGTCCAGCATCATCTATATCGACCTCAACGGCATGAAGGCGATCAACGACCGCTACGGCCACAATGCCGGCGACGCGACGTTGCAGCACGTCGCGCGCATCCTGGTCGACAATACCCGCCATGCCGATATCGTGGCGCGGCTCGGCGGCGACGAATTCGGCGTGCTGCTGGTCAAGACCGATCAGCACAATGCGGAGGAGAAGGCGGCGAACCTGGCGCGTGCGATCGAGCATCACCCGCTGATCTGGGACGGCGCGCCGATCCGTATCTCCGCGGCGTTCGGCGCCTATTGCTTCAGCGGCTCGGAGAGCGTGACCGACGTCCTGGCCGAGGCTGACCGCGCGATGTACCGCGCGAAGGAAGCACGGCGCGCGGTTTCGGCCTGAGCGCGGGCCGTCGATGACGGCTAAAGCGATTGCAGAGATTCAAGCAACGCGGCCGCGCGGGGATGCTCGCTTGCCTCCAACGCATCGATCACCGCATCCGCCAAGGCCGGAACGCGGCGCGCCAGCCGGGCGAGGAGAACGAGACAGTCCTCGTCGGCGATACGACCGAGCGCTGCCACGATTGCCGGCGAGGGCTCGTTTTCCAGCAACCGGCGGAGCGTCGCGCGCCCTTCCGCCCGGCCCAGGCGCCCGAGCGCGCAAGCGGCTTCCCGCATGACGGCCGGGTGCAGGTCGTCGAGCAGTTCGATTAGCCCGGCGACGATTTCCGGGGTCAGCCTTGCGCAGCGGCACGCCGCTTCGCGCAGCTTCGCATCGTCCTGACGCAAGAAACCGAGGAGTGTCTCTTCCGGCAGCGCCGCGTCCAGTGCCGCCGCGGCCGAAACCGCTTCGACCAAGGTGGCGCCGATGAATTCTGCGCGGGCGATCCCGGTGGCGACGGCGCCGGCGGCCGGAGCACCGCCGATCTCGACCATTGCGGCCAGGGCGGCGACCTGTTGCGCCACCGGGGCGGCGCTGCCCCAGCCGACGAAGCGCCGGCACAGCAGGGCGAGGGCCGGGACGGCGGAAGCCAGCCGGCGCCGCCCGGCTTCGGCGGCGAGCGCCACGCTTTCCTGCAGTCGCTCCCCCGGCAAGGCCGCGACCAGCTCCGCATCGCTGAGCTCGGCCGGGGCCGGACGCGCCGGCGGGCGCCAAACGGGGGCCGGCGTCTCCGGCGGCTCCTCCGGTGCGAAGAGATCGAGCTGCCGTTCGGTCACGGGTCGCGCCTTGGCGTGGACTCTAGCGGCTGAGGCCGGTAGCGGCCGGCGAGCCGCGGTTCGGGCGACGGCGCGGGCGTGACGCGGGCGGGGCGCCGGTCCGGGCGGGCGCGGCACGGCGCGGCTCGACGGGCCGGTCCGGCGCCGCGCGGACGGGGGCGACGACTCCGGCGAACGGATGATCGGCGACGACCGGCACTTTCAGCCGGATCGTCTTCTCGATGTCGCGCAGGTAAGCCACTTCCTCATCGTCGCAGAAGCTGATGGCGATTCCGTCGGCGCCGGCGCGGGCGGTGCGGCCGATCCGGTGGACATAGCTTTCCGGAATGTTCGGCAGCTCGTAATTGATGACATGGCTGACGCCATCGACATCAATGCCGCGCGCGGCAATGTCGGTGGCGATCAGTACCGGCGTCGTGCCGGCGCGGAAATTCGCCAGCGCTCGCTCGCGCGCCGATTGCGATTTGTTGCCGTGGATCGCCTCCGCGACCAGCCCGTCGCGCGCCAACTGCTCGGTCAGGCGGTTGGCCAGATGCTTGGTGCGCGTGAACACCAGCGCCCGGGTGATCGCCGGGTCCTTCAGCACATGAGCCAGCAGATGGCGTTTCAGTCCGCGATCGACGAAATAGACCGATTGCGTGATGCGTTCGGCCGTGGTCGCCGGCGGCGTCACTTCGACCTTGACCGGATCGCGCAGGATCGAGGCGGCGAGCGCCTGGATGTCGTCCGGCACGGTGGCCGAAAAGAACAGCGATTGCCGGCGTGCCGGCAGCAGCTTCAGCACGCGCTTGACGTCGTGGACGAAGCCCATATCGAGCATGCGGTCGGCCTCGTCGAGCACGAAGATCTCGATGTGGCGCAAATCGACATGGCCTTGCGCCGCCAGGTCGAGCAGGCGGCCCGGTGTCGCCACGAGAATATCGATGCCGCGGCGCAGCCGCTCGATCTGGGGCGTGGCGCCGACGCCGCCGAACAGCACGTCGACAGTGAAACGCAGATGGCGGCCATAAGCGCGGAAGCTGTCGCCGATCTGGCTGGCGAGCTCGCGCGTGGGCGACAAGATGAGCGCGCGGATCGCGCGTTGCGCGGGCGCAGGCTTGTTGAGCGGAGTTCTGGCTGGCAGTGCAGCGGCCTTGTCGTTCAGGCGCTGCAAAATCGGCAGGGCGAAAGCCGCGGTCTTGCCGGTCCCGGTCTGGGCGCAGCCCAGCAGGTCACGGCCGGCGAGGACCGGCGGGATGGCTTTTTGTTGAATCGGCGTCGGCTCGACATAGCCCTCTTCCGCGACGGCTTGAAGAAGCGGCGGAATGAGGCCGAGAGCAGGAAAATCGGAAATCGGGTGGACCTTTCATTGAAGCGGCATTTCGAATCAGGAGAAATGCCGGCGCCTCTATACATTGTGCGGCGCAACAAGGCGAGCGTCAAAACTGCAGCGCTGCCGGTCGAACCGTGGCGGGCGCCTCTGTCAAATTCGTGTCGCGAGCCAGATGGCGAGGCGCGAGCCGGCCTTGATCGCGGCGGTCAGGGTTTCGTAGCCGGGCGCCTGTTCGGCGCCGTGGGCCAGGCCCGCGTCGCGATGCTCGACCTCGTCGGCGCGGCAATCCTCGATAATTGCCTTCAGGGCCGGCGCGTGCTCGCCCAGCGCCTCGCTCTGCTGGCGGTAATGTTCGTCGATGACCTCTTCGACGGCGACGGTGCAGGCCATGGCCGCGCGCTCGCCGAGCAGCGCCGTCGCGGCCCCCAAGGCGTAGCCAGCGGCGTCCCAGACCGGCCCCAGCAGGGTCGGGCGTACGCGGTGCTCGACCAGCAGCCGGTCGAACACCGCCCGGTGCCGCTGCTCCTGCTCGGCCATGTGGCGGATCATCGGCGCCACGGCGCTCTTCCCGAGCACGGCGAGCTGCCCGTCATAGATGCGCGCCGCCCCATGCTCGCCGGCATGATCGACCCGGATGATCCGCTTGACCAGTTCCGCCGGCTGCGGGTCGCCCGGCAGGCGCCGATCGAGCGTCGGCTTCGGGCTCATCGCTTCCTCCCGGCGCGAAACAGGCAATAACCGAGCAGCGCCAGGGACGCGACCAGGTTCCAGCCGGCCAGGGAGACGCCGAACAGCTCCCATTGCGGCTCGTCGCAGCGCACGACCGGCGTCGCCTTCAGCCGCTTCAGGAGATCCTCGACCGAACCGCCGGTGAGCGCCGGTGCGGTACAGGCGGTCGGGCCTTCGATGAGGTGCTGCTCGACGGCGACATGGTAGGCGGCGATGCCGCTCGACGCCAGGAACAATGCAGCGAAGACCAGTGCTGCGGCGCGCGCAGCCCGCTTCGGCAGCGCCGCCAGCGCCAAGGCCGACAGCAAGATCGCAGCATACCACGGCCAGCGCTCCAGCAGGCAGAGCTCGCAGGGCACGAGGCCGACCACGAATTGGAAGAAGAGGGCGCCGCCGATGACCAGGAGCGACAGCACGAGGACAGGGGCGGCAATTGGAAGGGAGCGCATTCGGCGGCCTCAGAAATACCGGATCGCGACGACGCCGATGACGACCACGCCGGCCGAGACGGTCGTCACCAAAGTCAACCGCTCCTCGATGAAATGTTTGCCGCGCTCGCCCAGCGCTACGAGCACCGCGGCCTCGGCGAAGAAACGCATGCCGCGAGCAATGACCGAGGCAAAGGTGAATTGCAGGAGATCGAAATGCATGAAGCCCGACAGGATCGTCACGATCTTGAACGGGATGGGCGTCAAGCCTTTGATCACGATCGCCCAGAACCCATAGCGATCGAACAGATCATGCACGTTGTCGAAGGCGGCCTGGCTCGACAGGGTGGTGATGATCCAGTCGCCGATCGTCCCGAAGGCGTAATAGCCGATGGCATATCCCAGATAGCCACCGACGACGGAGGTGGCGGTCGCGACGCCGGCGAGCCAAAAGGCACGCCGTCGGTCGGCCAGCATCATCGGCACCAACAGGAAGTCGGGCGGCAGCGGGAAGAACGAGCTTTCCGCAAACGACATTAGCCCCATGACCCAGATCGCGTGCGGCCGCTCCGCTTGATTGAGCGCCCAATCGTAGAACCGTCTAAGCATGCCGTCTCCACCGGTGACGCGCTGGATGTAACAGCTGGGCAAGGCCGACGCAATCGGTGCCGGCCTGCGGCACCGACGCGCTTGCGTGATGCTCTCCGACGCCTTGATCGCAGCGCTAGCCCGGACGCGACGGAACGGTCGCGGTGGCGCGAAAAGCGCGGCCTCGGGTTCGGAGGCTCTTTCGGCGCCGAAGCACTGGACGAGATCGCCTGACCTGTGGCATTCAGCAGGGAGAGTGTCGGGCAGGCGCATCAACGGTTCGCTCGATGGCCGTTGACTCTGTGCGAAGCAGTGCGGGCGTGGTGGAACTGGTAGACGCGCCGGACTCAAAATCCGGTTCCGAGAGGAGTGTCGGTTCGATTCCGACCGCCCGCACCATCTTTCAGATCGACAGGACAGAGGGTTGGGGCAGGCAATGAAATTGCCGCCGCCTGAACGAGCGCTGCCGCTCGCCGGCGCGGCCCCCTACGCCGTAATGCGGAATTTCAACAGGTACCAGAGCGCCTTCACGCCGTCTCGCCAATTGATCTTCTTTCCTTCGGCATAAGTTCGGCCGAAGTAGGAAATGCCGATCTCGTAAATTCTCCAGCGGCGCGATTTGGCGATCTTGGCGCTCAATTCGATCTCGATGCCGAAATCCGCACAGGTCAGCTGCATCTGATCGAGAACTTCCCGGCGAAACATTTTGTAGCAGACTTCGATATCCATCAGAGTTTGATTGTACAGGATATTAAACAGCACGGATATAAGCCGGTTGGCCAGGAAATGATGGAAGTACAGCGAGCGATGCGGCTCGCCGTAGAAGCGGCAGCCGAAGACGACATCGGCGCTCTGGCGGCCGGCGATGAGGTCGTACATGCGGTGCCAGTCACGGGGATCATATTCGAGATCGGCATCCTGGACGACGATGACGGCGCCGGTCGCGGCGGCGAAACCGGTCCGTAATGCCGCCCCCTTGCCGCTGTTGCGCTCGTGATAAAGCACGCGGATCTCGACGGTTGCGGCGTGCGCAGGTGCCGCGTCGAGTTGCAGGCATCCGCCCGGGAATTGTGTGCGCAACCAGTCACGCGTGCCATCGGTCGAACCGTCATCGACAATGATGATCTGCTTGTCGACATCGGGCAGGGCGGCAACGACTGCCGGCAGCACCGAAGGCAAGGTGATCCGCTCATTGAATGCGGGAATGACGACCGACAACAGCATTCAGGGATACCGACCGACCTTCGAGGTGAGAGCGGCTGCGCCTGTGCCGTCGCTACCGCCGAGATCGGTTGGACGGGATCGGCCGCATCGCGTGAAGGCGGTCTAATAGCTGATCGATCTGGGAAGTACAATGGCCAGCGGCAGATCGAATCGCACGCGGCCGGCGCGCGGGTCTGCGTTCAGGACGGAAGATCGACCATGGTGAAGCCGATGACGCGGCCGCACGTCACGATCGCAATCCAGATCGCCAGCGACGCGGCTCCGGCCAGTTTCGCCGCGGCCGGCGTGCCTGACGCCGCGTCCCACTCGCCGACGCGCCTGAACGTCACCAGATGGAAAATCGCCATGTTGACGCCGGCGAGGACGAGCAACGCGATCTTCAGCTGAAATGCCGTATTGCCGCCGTATTGCACAGCCTTGGAGGCGAACATCAACCCGCCCGAGGCGGCCGCGGCGGCGAAGGCGAGCCAGGTCCACGGCAGGATCTCTGCGGTCAGGCGCGAGACCGGGCGGTCCCGTGAACTGACGCCGATGAGGCGCAGATCGACCGCCGCGATCGAGCCGACGACGAAGGTGATCGACAGGACATGCACGCATTCGATCCAGGGAAACAGCGTGTCGCCCTCGCGGATCGCGGTTGCGATCGCGGTATCCTGCAGCCAGACCAGCGCATTCTCGACGATCATCGGCGGATCACTCCTGAGTATAGGCGATCCACCGCCCGGCCAGAATGATGCCGATCCACAGCGCGGCCGAAGCTGCGGCGACCAGCCTTGCGGCGTGGCGCCGCTGCCCCGTCCGGTGCCAATATTCGGCGTCGTGACGCAACGGGCGTTGATAGGCGTAGGTGACGGCGATCGCTGCGACGAGCAGCGCCATCTTGATCTGAAATGACGGGTTCTCCAGGGAGCGCGCCGGTTCCGCGCTGATGAGCAGGCTGCCGGTCGCCAACAGTACAGGGAGCGGCCACCACAAGCTGGGCAGGAACCGTGCCGCTACTCCGGCTTCCGGCTGCGCGCGGCTGACGGCACCGAAGATGCGCAGATCGATCAGCAGCGCCGAAGAGAAAACCAGCGCGACGCAGAGAATATGCACGGTCTGCAGCGCCGGAACGATCCAAGTCTCGCTCTGCAGCGCCTGGCTGAGCGGCGTCGCCGCAAGCCAGTGGCAGAATCGGTCGAGCCATCGGAGCATCGGATCGGCGCCTCGTCTCGTGCATGCCGCCGCGTGGATCGGCAGGCTGTTTCGATATAAAGGTTTCCTGGTGACGGCGTCAGTGGTCTCTTCGTCAAGGCCGCATTCCCGTCGAGAGGCTTGCCGATCGGCTCGAATCGGCAAGGATGGGTGAGTCGGCCGTGCATGCGATGCATCGAAGGATAGATTCATGAGAATTCGCCCCGCCGCGCTCGCCATTATCGCGAGCCTCGTCATCGTCGCCGGCACGGGGCTCGCTGCTGACCGCGACGCCACGAACAAGGCGCCGAGCACCAAGGATTGGGCCGATCTGGCGCAGCTGCCCGATTGGAGCGGTGTCTGGTATCCCGACATCGGCGACCAGAACACTCAGGTCCGCCAGAATCCGACGCCCTGGACCGAGGCGGCGGCAAAGCAGGTCGCCGCGATGGAGGCCGAGGAGAAGGCCGGAAATCCGCGCGGGCTGTTCGTCAACTGCCTGCCTGAAGGCATGCCGAACTGGATGCTGATCAGCCACAACGCGCTGGAGATCGCGTATACGCCGGGGCGGGTGACGATGCTGGGCGAGTCCGACGGCAACCGGTTGCGCCGCATCTACACCGATGGCCGGCCGCATCCCGATGACCCGGACCCGAGTTTTCACGGGAATTCGATCGGCCATTGGGAGGGCGACACTTTGGTCGTCGACACGATCGGCATTCTGCCCGAAGTCTTCATCGCCGTCAGCGAAGCGGTCGGCGTGCCGAATAACGGCGACATGCATATCGTCGAACGCATTCATCTTGCCGGAACCGGCACCTTGCACGACGATCTGGAGATTACCGCGCCGCATGTTCTGACGGCGCCCTGGAAGACGACTCGCATCTATACGCGGCAGCGGGCGCGGAAATACGAGATCGTTGAGGGTGTCTGCATGCAAGGCAATTTCGTCGAAGCCAAGGACAAGGACGGCAATGCGGTCTTCGTCCCGGTCCGGCAGGACAACGGCAATGCCGTGCCGGGTGTGAAATAGTTTCGGTTGAGGATGAGCATGAAGTCATTTCGCTTTTTCGCCATATTCGTCGCTTTGGCCATGGCCGCCGCCGGCCCGGCGCTGGCCCATCATTCCTTCGCCATGTTCGATTCGGCCAAGACCGTCACGATCTCCGGGACGGTCAAGGATTTCCAATGGACCAACCCGCATGTCGTGCTGTGGGTGCTGGCCGACGCCGAGGACGGCAAGCAGCCGGAAGAATGGACCTGCGAACTGACCAGCCCGGGCAATCTCACCCGCATGGGGTGGTCGCGGCATTCGCTCAGCCCCGGCGACAAAGTGTCGGTCGAGTTGAACCCGTTGCGTGACGGAACCCATGGCGGCAGCCTGCGCAAGGCGACCCTGGCCGCCACCGGTCAGGTCCTGGCTTCCGGCAGCCTGAGGGATCTCGAAAAGCCCGGCGAGGAATGAGGCGCCCGCCCGGCTGGATCTGGGCCGCCGGATTTGCCGCTCTGGCTGCGGCTGCGCTGGCCGCGACGCAGATTCGCCGCGATCGGATGGAGGCGGCCTTGCTGCGCGCCGATCCGGATTTGATTCCGCAGGATGCGGCGCTCCGCCGCTTTGCTGAGGCGCTGGCCAAGCCGGCCTATGCGCAGCATTGCGCTTCCTGCCACGGCGCGGCGCTCCAGGGTGACTCGACGCGCGGCGTGCCCGGCCTGGCCGATGGCAAATGGCTCTACGGCGCCGGCGGCGTGGCGGAGATCGAGCGGACGATCCTCTACGGTATCCGCTCCGGCAACCCGAAGGGCTGGGACTTGGCGGCGATGCCGGCCTATGCCGCGCCGGAACCTTACGCCAGGGAAAAGCTCGACCCGCTGATGCCGCCCGAGATCCGCGCGGTCGTCGAGTATCTGCGTGCGCTTGAGAACCGGCCGGCGGACCCGGACGCCGCGGCGTCCGGTGCCAGGATCTTCGGTGGCAAGGGCGGCTGCTATGATTGCCACGGCCAGGACGGCACCGGCGACGGCGCGATCGGTGCACCGGATCTGACAGATGCGACCTGGCTCTATGGCGACGGCTCGCGGGAATCGGTGTTCCAGTCGATCGCTTATGGCCATCGCGGGTCTTGCCCGGCCTGGATCAACCGCATCCGGCCGGCCGCGATCCGGGCGCTCGCCGTCTATATCCATGACGCGGCTCCACATACATGAGTAAGGCCCGCCTCCCCGCGAGTTTCGCCGAGGTCAGGCCTCGGCGCTCGGTCTTCTTCTTCGCGCTGGGCGGCATCTTCGGGCTGGCGCTGGCCGGCTACGGCTTGTTCACGGCACCGGGCACGACCACGCATGCCGTGCCGCCGGAGGACGTGGCCGTGGTCAACCATCGCCCGATCCTGCGCAGCGATTACTTGGCACAGCTGCAGCAGGTCTATGGCGCGTCGCTGGCCGAGGCGACGCCGGCGCAGCGCGCCCGCATCCTCGCCGACATGATCCATGAAGAGCTCTTCGTGCAGCGCGGCCTTGAACTCGACATGCCGAGTTCCGATCCGGACACGCGCACGGCGCTGGTCGCGGCGGTCGATCAGCAGATCGTCGCCGACATCATCACGAGGCAGCCAAGCGACGCCGTGCTCGGCGCGTATTACGAGACGCATAAGGAGCGCTACGCCACCTACGGCTCGATGGCGGTGCATGACCTGGTCGGGTCCGACCCGGCAGCGCTCGTCGCGGCGGCCGAGGCGCTCAGCCGCCGCGACGCGCTCGGGGATGTGCTGGCGGCGTATGGCTTGAAGGAGACCGGCAAGGTCACGGGTGAAGAGCTTTATTTCGCTGCCAAGCTTCATCTGGGCGACCGTCTGTTCGCCATTGCCGCCGGTTTGCACGATCATGAGGTCTCGGCCCCGGTCGCCGATGGCGATGCGACGCATCTTCTGGTGATGGAGAAGAATGTTGTTCCGGTCCCGCGTAGCTTTGCTGAAGCGCGCGAGCAGGTGCTCGCCGATTACCGCCGCAGCGAGACGGAACGCCTGACCGCCGCGGAAGAGGCATTCCTGCGCGAGCGGGCCGAGATCCTGATCGCCCCGGATTTCCGCTGATGTGCCGCTCGGCACTCCTGGCATTGCTGTCGCTGGCCGTCTGGCTGCAGCCGGCCTTGGCGCATACGAGAAGCGAGACCCATTCCGCCTGGCAGATCCAGGGCGCCATCGTGCATCTTTCCTTTACCGTGCCGGATCTCGAAGCGCGCCGGGTCGGGGAGGGCGGCGCAGCACCCTCGGATGAGACGCTCGGGCGCTATCTCGACGCGCATCTCGCCGTCTCGGCCGGCGACAAGACCTGTCCGCGCTCCGCGGGGCCGCTGCCGCTCGCCGCGGTTCCGGGCTATCGGAAATTCGATTTCGCCTTCGCCTGTCCCGATGCGGCCGGGATCGCCCTCACCGACAGCGCCTTCTTCGAGCTTGTGCCAACTCACGTAAATTTCGCCCAGATCCAGACCGCCGACGGCAGGCTGATCGAGCAGCTCTTCACCGCGGAACGGGAGACCTTGGATCTGTCCGGCGGCGCGGGGGAGAACCGGCTGCAGGATGCCGGATTTCTTGATTACGTCGCCATGGGCGTGATGCATATCTTCACCGGCATCGATCACCAGTTCTTCCTGCTCGGGCTCGTGCTGATCGCGCGGCGCGTGCGCGATCTCGTGTTCGTCGTGACCGGGTTCACGCTCGGCCACAGCGTGACCTTGGCGCTCGCCGTCACCGGCATCATCCGGCCGCATGCCGAATACATCGACGCGCTGATCGGCCTCACCATCGTACTGATCGGCGCCGAGAATTTCGGCGATATGACGCATCGCCCGGCGGTCATGGCGCTCGGGTTGCTGGGATTGTTGACGGCGATGACACTGGCGAAGCTGCTGGGCTTCGGCGGCCTGCCGGCACCGCTCCTGCTCGGCGCCGGCCTGTTCGGCGCGAACTACCTGATGATCACGGCGCGCTTACGCGACGCCGCCCGGTTCCGGCTGGTCGTGACATTGGTCTTCGGCCTGATCCACGGCTTCGGTTTCGCCGCCGATCTCCTCGAATTGCGACTGCCGGCCGACCGGCTGGCCGAGTTGCTGGTCGGGTTCAATCTCGGCGTCGAGATCGGGCAATTGTCGCTGGTCGTGGCGGTGCTGGCCGTCACGGCGCTGGCGGTGCGGTGGCGGCTGGCCTTCCCGAGGCCGATCGTGGTCGACGTCGCGTCGTCGGCGCTGGTTGCGACCGGGTTGTTCTGGTTCGTCGGAAGGAGCTACCTGTAGCGCTCAAGCCGCGACGCGCGGCTTGACTTGGCGGGCAATTTCTTCGCCATGAGCAAGGGTTTCGGTTTCCAGATCGAAAGCGAGTTGCAGGCCGAGCCAGAATTCGGCACTGGTGGTGAAATACCGGGCAAGCCGCATCGCGGTGTCCGCGGTGATGGACCGATTGCCCGCCAGGATCGCCGACAGGCGATTGGGCGGCACGCCCATGTCCATTGCGGCGCGATAGGGCGTGATGCCCATGGGTTCCAGCCAGTCGAGACGCAGGATCTCACCCGGATGAATGGGGCCGACCCGCGGGACTTCCGTGTCCTCTATATCAGAGAAATCGGTACGATGAAGGTCGGAACGAAGGATGGTCATGATGCGGTTGCCTGGGTGGCGAATGGCAGAATAATCGATAGGGCGGTTGCGGATAGTCCTGCCGGTGGATCGTGACACAGCCGGGCGGAAACTCGCTGCACTCGATCCAGTCGGCCTTCTCCTCTCAATGATAGTCGCAAAATTCCACGCGGGATGGATTCCCGTCTTGCCACTTGAAACAGATCCGCCACTTAGGCGGCTCCGACTTTCGATCGGTCATGTGATCAGCGCCTTGAGGGTAAGACGGCCCGAAATCTGGCCGAGGGGTTTGGACATCCGTTCCACCCTGGCTACCCCGCGCCCAGCATAGCGGGAATCGGGCTCAGCGAGAAAGAGGTAAAGGTGTTCTTTGCCGGCCCCAGTGGTTGACGCCATAAAACTACCGCTCGGCGGTATCTCCATATCGTTCCCTCGCCACAAATTGGGCTCACACCGACAGATGCCGCCTGACCTCCGCCTCCTGCAGCTCGGCCTTGCTTCCGGCGAGCACGACCTGGCCGCGGTCGAGCACGACGAATTGATCCGCCAATTCCTTGGCGAAATCGAAATATTGCTCGACCAGCACGATCGCCATCTCGCCGCGCTGGCGCAGGTAATCGATGGCGCGGCCGATATCCTTGATGATCGAGGGCTGAATCCCTTCGGTCGGTTCGTCGAGCAGCAGGAGCTTCGGCCGCATGACCAATGCCCGAGCGATCGCCAGCTGCTGCTGCTGGCCGCCGGAGAGATCGCCGCCGCGCCGGCCGAGGAAATCCTTCAAGATCGGGAACAACTCGAACACTTCCGGCGGGATGAAGCGCAGCTTGCGCGGCAGCGGCGCGAAGCCGGTGAGGAGATTCTCCTTCACCGTCAGGAGCGGGAAGATTTCGCGGCCCTGCGGCACGATGGCGATGCCGCGCCGCCCGCGCAGGTAGGGCGGCAGGCTCGCGATATTCTGGCCGGCGAAGGTCAAGGTGCCGCCGGCGATCGGGCGCTGGCCGACGATCGCGCGCATCAGCGTGGTCTTGCCGACGCCGTTGCGGCCGAGCACCGTCGTCACTTCGCCAGCGCGCGCGGTCAGCGAGACTTTGCGCAGGGCTTGCGCCGCACCGTAGAAGACATCGATATTGTCGACGCTCAGCATCGCTTCAGCGCCCCAGATACACTTCGACGACGCGCTCATCGGCCGAGACCTGGTCGAGGGCGCCTTCGGCCAGCACCGCGCCTTCATGCAGCACCGTCACCTTGACGCCCAGTGCCCGCACGAATTCCATGTCGTGCTCGACCACCACGACGGCGCGGTCGCGGTTGATGTCGCGCAGCAGGGTCACGGTGTGGGCGGTCTCGGCGTCGGTCATGCCGGCGACCGGCTCGTCGACGAGCAGGATCTTCGGGTCCTGCGCCAGCAGCATGCCGATCTCCAGCCATTGCTTCTGGCCATGCGAGAGATCGGCCGCGAGGCGAGTGCGATGCGCCGTCAGCCTGGTGATTTCGAGGATCTCGTCGATGCGTCGGGATTGAGCGCCGCTCACCCGTTCCAAGAGGCGCGCGAAGACCTTGCGGGCGTCGGCGAGGGCCAGCAGCAGATTGTCCTCGACCTTATGGCTTTCGAACACGGTCGGTTTCTGGAATTTCCGGCCGATGCCGAGCGTGGCGATGGCCGGCTCGTCCAGCTTGGTCAGGTCGTGCCGCCCATCGAAATAGACCTCGCCGCCATCGGGGCGGGTCTTGCCGGTGATGACGTCCATCATCGTCGTCTTGCCGGCGCCGTTCGGGCCGATGACCGCGCGCATCTCGCCCGGTTCGAGGGCGAGCGACAGGCCGCGCAACGCCTTGAAGCCGTCGAAGGACACGGTCACCTGGTCGAGATAGAGGATTGCATCGGTCAGACGCGGGGCGGCAGCGGCCATGGCTCAGCCATCCGCCTGCGGCAGCGCGGGCGCCGCCTCGACCGGGCGGCGGCTGCGCTGCCAGTCGACGAGCGTGCCGACGATGCCCTTGGGCAGGAACAAGGTCATGGCGACGAAGAGCGCGCCCAAGGCGAAGAGCCAATAGGGCGCCAACGCGCCGCTCGTAAACACGGTCTTGAGATAATTTACCAGCGCCGCGCCCAAAGCCGCGCCGGCCAAGGTGCCGCGGCCGCCGACCGCGACCCAGATGACGATTTCGATCGAATTGGCCGGAGCGAATTCCGACGGGTTGATGATGCCGATCTGCGGCACATAGAGCGCGCCTGCGAGGCCGGCCAGCATCGCCGAGACGACGAAGGCGAAGAGTTTGTAATTCTCCGGCCGATACCCCAGGAACCGCGTGCGGGCCTCAGCGTCGCGCACGGCGATCAGCACCTTGCCGTAATTCGAGCGCACCAGCAGCCGGACCAGGAGATAGGCCAGGGCCAGGGCCAGGGCGGAAAGCGCGCAAAGCGTCGCGCGCGTGCCTTGGCTCTGCACGCTGAAGCCCAGAATATCCTTGAAATCGGTCAAGCCGTTATTGCCGCCGAAGCCGAAATCATTGCGGAAGAAGGCGAGCAGCAGGGCATAGGTCATCGCCTGGGTGATGATCGACAGATAGACGCCGGTGACGCGCGAGCGGAACGCGAACCAGCCGAACACCAGGGCGAGCACGCCCGGCACCGCCAGCACCATGAACATCGCATAGGCGAAATCGCCGAAGCCGTACCAGGCGAGCGGCAATGACTTCCAGTTCAGGAACACCATGAAATCCGGCAGCACCGGATCGCCATAGACGCCGCGGGTGCCGATCTGGCGCATGAGATACATGCCCATGGCGTAGCCGCCGAGCGCGAAGAAGGCGCCGTGGCCGAGCGAGAGGATGCCGCAATAGCCCCAGACCAGATCGAGCGCCAAGGCGAGGAGCGCGTAGCACAGATACTTGCCGAGCAGCGGGACGAAATAGCTGGGCAGATGCAGGAACCAGCCATCGGGCACGGCGAGATTCAGCACCGGAATCGCCGCGGCAATGGCCAGCAGGCCGGCGACGATGGCGGCATCGGCGCGATCGGCAAGCGATGCAAAACTCATGTCTCGACCGCCCGGCCCTTGAGCGCGAAGAGTCCGCGCGGCCGACGCTGCATGAACAGGATCAGAAACACCAGGATCACGATCTTCGCCAGCACGGCCCCGGCGAAGGGCTCCAGAAACTTGTTCGCGATGCCGAGGGTGAAGGCGCCGACCAGCGTGCCCCAGAGATTGCCGACCCCGCCGAACACCACCACCATGAAGGAATCGATGATGTAAGACTGACCCAGATTCGGGCTGACATTGTCGATCTGCGACAGCGCCACCCCGGCGATGCCGGCGATGCCGGAACCGAGGCCGAAGGTCAGCGCATCGACACGCGGCGTGGCGATGCCCATGGACGCCGCCATCCGCCGGTTCTGCGTGACCGCACGCATCTGCAAGCCCAGAGGCGTGAAGCGCAGCAGCAGATTGAGGCCGACGAAAATCGCGAGCGCGAAGACGATGATCCACAGCCTGCCATAGGTGATCTGCATCCCGGCTACATCGAACGCGCCGGACATGTAGGCAGGCGCGCCGACCTCGCGATTGTCCGGCCCGAAATAGCTGCGCACGGCCTGCTGCAGGATCAGGCTCACGCCCCAGGTCGCGAGCAGGGTCTCGAGCGGCCGCCCATAGAGAAACCGGATCAGGCCGCGCTCGATGACGATGCCGACGAGGCCGGTCGCAAGAAACGCCAGCGGTACGGCGATCGGCAGCGACCAGCCGAAGAGGTTCGGCGCGTAGCCGCGTATGACTTCCTGCACGGCGAAGGTGACATAGGCGCCGAGCATGATCATCTCGCCATGCGCCATATTGATCACACCCATCACGCCGAAGGTGATGGCGAGACCGATCGCCGCGAGCAGCAGAATCGAGCCCAGCGACAGCCCGTACCAGATGTTCTGCGCGGCTTCTGCGAAAGCGAGTCCGCCCTGTGCCGAGGCAATGGCGGCGGAGATCGCGGCCTTGACCGGCGGCGACGCCAGGTCCGCCGGGGCGCTTTGCAGGGCCGCCAGCGCTGCCTGGTCGCCGCGCGCGCCGAGGATCCTGGCGGCCTCGATCCGCTGCGCGTCCGGCGCGTCGACTTGGCCGACCATGATCGCGGCTTGCGCATCCTTGAGCGCGCCGGCGATCTGTCGGTCGGTTTCATGCGCCAATGCCGCCGCCAGAGCCGGCAGCGCCGCCGCATCGCGCGACTTGAACACCGAATGTGCGGCCGCCAGGCGCTTCGCCGGATCGCCGGATAACAAGGTCAGGCTGCCAAGCGCTGTCGCGACCATCGTGCGGATGCGGTTGTTCTGCCGCACATGCTGCGGCTCGGATTCCGGCGTCGCGGGGGCACCGGTCGCGGCATCGGCGAAGCTGTCGGGCGATGTCTGGATTAACGCCTTCGGCGGGTCGGCGGTGAAGAAGAGGCGCTCGTCCTGCAGCGCCTGGATGATCGCCTCGGCGCGCGGGTCGCCGCTGGCTGCCAGCGCATCGATCGCGTCGGCGGTGTCGCTGTAGCTGTCGGCGGCAAAGCCTTGAAGCGCCTGCGTGAGATCGGCGGCGTGGACGGGGTGTCCGGCCAGCACGAGGAGCAAGATCGCCAGGAGGGCGCGCAGATGGCGGGCACATCTGCGCTTGGTTTCCTGGCCGACCCAGGGCGCGGGGCGGACAGGCGGGATGGGCCAGGCGGCTCCGCCGGATTCCATCACCGCCGCAAGCCCGCGAGCATCAGCCCGCGCCGACACATTTATTCGTCTTCACGTTGTAATTGCCGCATTTCTTGTCGACCCAATCGCCGATCAGATCCTTCGAACCTTCGAGATATTTCGACCAGGCATCGCCCGGTACCAGGCCCTTGGTCTTCCAGACCACGTCGAACTGGCCGTCCGCCTTGATCTCGCCGATGAAGACCGGCTTCGTAATGTGATGATTGGGCAGCATCTTGGCGATGCCGCCGGTCAGATTCGCCTGCTCGATACCGGGCAGTGCATCGATCACCTTGTCGGGCTCGGTCGTGCCGGCCTTCTCGACCGCCTTCACCCACATATGGAAGCCGATGTAATGCGCCTCCATCGGATCGTTGGTCGTGCGCTTCGGGTTCTTGGTGAACTCGTGCCAGGCCTTGATGAAGGCTTCGTTTTCCGGCGTCTTGATCGATTCGAAATAGTTCCAGGCGGCGAGGTGGCCGAGCAACGGCTTGGTGTCGATGCCGGCCAACTCTTCCTCGCCGACCGAGAAAGCGACGACGGGGATATCGGTCGCCTTGATGCCCTGATTGCCCAATTCTTTGTAGAACGGCACGTTGGCGTCACCGTTGATGGTCGATACCACCGCCGTCTTCTTGCCCTCGGTGCCGAATTTCTTGATACGTGCCACTTCCGTCTGCCAGTCGGAGAAACCGAACGGCGTGTAGTTGATCAATATGTCGGCATCCGCGACGCCCTTGGATTTGAGATAGGCTTCGAGGATCTTGTTGGTGGTGCGCGGATAGACGTAATCGGTGCCTTCCAGCACCCAGCGCTTCACTTCGCCGCCATCTTTCGACATCAGGTAGTCGACCGCCGGAATCGCCTGCTGGTTCGGTGCGGCGCCGGTGTAGAAGACGTTGCGTTCGCTCTCCTCGCCCTCGTATTGCACCGGGTAGAACAGAATCGAATCGAGCTCCTTGAACACCGGCAGCACCGATTTGCGCGACACCGAAGTCCAGCAACCGAACACGACCGAGACCTTGTCCGCGGTGATCAGCTCGCGCGCCTTCTCCGCGAAGAGCGGCCAGTTCGAGGCGGGGTCGACGACGATTGCTTCGAGCTTCTTGCCGAGCAAGCCGCCCTTTTTGTTCTGCTCCTCGATCAGCATGAGCATGACGTCCTTCAACGTCGTCTCGGAGATCGCCATCGTGCCCGACAGCGAATGCAGAATGCCGATCTTGATCGTGTCCTCCGCACGCGCCGGCAAGGTCCCGAAGCCCAGGCAAAGTCCGATCCCTGCGGCCGAGGCCAGCAGTTGACGCCTGTTATAGGTTCCCTTCATCGTGCGCGCTCCTTCGCCGAACAGCCGCGCTGCCGCGCAACGCGGATGGATCTAACGGCAGCGTTGCGCTGCAACGCATGTGCCACCGTAAGGCTGCGGCGGTCTTGCGCGTCGGGCGCCAGACCGGGCTTTATGCTGCGTGTTTTTTGAGCAGAGCGCTAAATCTCGCCCAGTTATTCGGCCGTCGAGCAATTTTCTTGCGCACTAAAAGGGAAACGCGCATCGCTGTTACCGAATACATTTGCATGAGGCGGCAGCCATGAGTTCCTCCGTGCCGGAGGTTGGGCGGACATTGCCCGCCTATATCCGGGCGGCCGGCGCCGTCCGGCTGGGTTTCGCGGCGGCCGGCGGGCGAACTCGATTGATCGTCAGAGACGAAGGCGGCGGGTATCTCGTGCGCACGCCGCGCCATGACGGGCCGGGCTCGACCGCGGTTTTGCTCAATACCGGCGGCGGCATGGCCGGCGGCGATCGCTTGAGCTTCGCCGCGGAAATCGAAACCGGCGCGATCGCGTTGATCGCCATGCAAGCGGCCGAGAAGATTTACCGCTCGCAAGGCCCGGCGACGCGCATCGATGTCAGTCTGCGCCTGGCGCCCGAGAGTCGGCTCGACTGGCTGCCGCAAGAGACGATCCTGTTTTCCGGCAGCGTCCTCCAGCGATCCTTGAACGCGGATGTTGCCGCCGATGCCGTGCTGACCATCGGCGAATCCTTGGTCTTTGGACGTTCTGCGATGAACGAGGCGTTCGAAGCCGGGGCTTACCGCGACCGGTGGCGCATCCACCGCGCGGGCAAACTCCTTTTCGCCGAGGATGTGCGGCTCGACGGCGCGCCGGCGCTTCTGCTCGCGCGGCCGGCCTCGGGACGGGGCGCGCGGGCCGTGGCAACGATCCTGCATGTGGCGCCGGATGCCGAGGCAAAGCTCGATGCGGCCCGGGCGGCGCTTGGCGGTGGTCCGGTGGAATGCGGCGCAAGCGCGTGGCAAGGGTTGTTGCTGATGCGCTTCCTGGCGCAGGATGCGCAGGCGCTGCGGCTCCGGTACCGGGCCGCGCTGGCTTGGTTGTGCGGGGATTATCTGCCGCGCTGGTGGTAGAGGGGGCGATGCATCTCACGCCGCATGAAAAGGACAAGCTGCTGATCGCCATGGCCGCTCAGGTCGCGCGGCGGCGGCTGGAACGCGGCGTCAAGCTCAACTATCCGGAAGCGGTGGCGCTGATCACCGATTTCATCGTCGAAGGTGCCCGCGACGGGCGTTCCGTCGCCGATCTCATGAGCGCCGGCGCGCATGTGCTGCGGCCCGATCAGGTGATGGACGGTGTCGCGGCGATGATCCCGGATGTTCAGGTCGAGGCGACCTTTCCGGACGGCACGAAGCTGGTGACCGTGCACGACCCGATCCGGGGTGCTGCCGATGCGCTGCGGCCCGGCGAAATCGTCACGGCGCCGGGCGACATTGCGCTGAACGAAGGCCGCGCCACGGCGACGCTGAACGTCGCGAATACCGGCGACCGGCCGATTCAGATCGGCTCGCACTATCATTTCTTCGAGGCCAATCCGGCCCTGGCCTTCGACCGCGCCCAGGCGCGCGGCATGCGGCTCGACATTCCGGCCGGGACCTCGGTGCGCTTCGAGCCGGGGCAGAGCCGCGAAGTGACTCTGGTGGCGCTGGCCGGCGACCGTGCGATCTACGGGTTCCGTGGGCAAGTCATGGGCAAGCTGTGAGGACGACATGGCGCTGACTCTGCCGCGCCGCTTCTATGCCGACATGTTCGGCCCCACGACGGGCGACAGGATCCGGCTCGCCGATACCGATCTCTTCGTCGAAATCGAGCGCGACTTCGCGATCTATGGCGAGGAGGTCAAGTTCGGCGGCGGCAAGGTGATCCGCGACGGCATGGGCCAGTCGCAAGTCCCGCGCAGCGGCGGTGCCGTCGATACGGTCATCACCAATGCCGTGATCCTCGATCATTGGGGCATCGTCAAAGCCGATATCGGGCTCAAGGACGGCAGGATCGCCGCGATCGGCAAGGCCGGGAACCCGGACATTCAGCCCGGCGTCACCATCGTCATCGGTCCCGGCACCGAGGTGATCGCCGGCGAAGGCAAGATCGTGACCGCGGGCGGATTCGATTCGCATATTCATTTCATCTGCCCGCAACAGATCGACGATGCCCTGATGTCGGGCGTCACGACCTTGCTCGGCGGCGGCACCGGCCCGGCGACCGGCACGAACGCCACGACCTGCACACCGGGACCCTGGCATCTGCACCGCATGCTGCAGGCCGCCGACGCCTTCCCGATCAATATCGGTTTCGCCGGCAAGGGCAATGCCTCGGCGCCGGCGGCGCTGGTCGAGCAGATCGAGGCCGGCGCCTGTGCGCTCAAGCTGCATGAGGATTGGGGCACGACGCCGGCCGCGATCGATTGCTGCCTGTCGGTCGCGGATGCGCACGACATCCAGGTCATGATCCACACCGACACCTTGAACGAATCGGGATTCGTCGACGACACGATCGCCGCCTTCAAGGGCCGCACGATTCACGCCTTCCACACCGAGGGCGCGGGCGGCGGCCACGCGCCGGACATCATCAAGGTCGCCGGATTGCCGAACGTGCTGCCGTCCTCGACCAACCCCACGCGGCCTTTCACCGTCAACACGCTCGACGAACATCTCGACATGCTGATGGTGTGCCACCATCTCGACCCGTCCATCGCCGAAGATTTGGCATTCGCCGAAAGCCGCATCCGCAAGGAGACGATCGCCGCCGAAGATATTCTTCACGATTTGGGCGCGCTCTCGATGATGTCCTCCGACAGCCAGGCGATGGGGCGGATCGGCGAGGTCATCCTGCGCACCTGGCAGACCGCGCATAAGATGAAGGTCCAGCGCGGTCGGCTGCCCGGCGAAGGCGACAACGACAATCTCCGGGTCAAGCGCTACCTCGCCAAGTACACGATCAACCCGGCGGTTGCGCATGGCATGTCGAAGCATATCGGTTCGGTGGAGCCCGGCAAGCTTGCCGACCTGGTGCTCTGGTCGCCGGCGTTCTTCGGCGTGAAGCCCGATCTCGTGCTCAAGGGCGGCATGATCGTGGCGGCGGCGATGGGCGATCCGAATGCCTCGATTCCGACGCCGCAGCCTGTGCATTATCGGCCGATGTTCGGTGCCTTCGGCAAGGCGCTGACATCGACGAGCGTTACTTTCGCCTCGCGGATCGCCCTGGAAAACCGCCTGGGCGAGACGTTGGGCCTCGCCAAGGCGCTGGTTGCGGTCGAGAATACGCGCGGCGGCATCGGCAAGGCCGCGATGATCCATAACGACGCGACGCCGGTCATCACGGTCGATCCGGAAACCTATGTCGTGACCGCCGACGGCCAAGTGCTGGTGTGCGAACCGGCCAAGTGCCTGCCGCTCGCCCAGCGCTATTTCCTGTTCTGATGCTGCGCGCGCTGTCGACGATCGGCAAGGCGGCGGTCGAGCATGGGCGGATCATCGACCGCGTGACGCTCGACCACACGGCGCGGCGCCGACGGCGGCTGGTCGTGCGCGGCGAGAGCGGCGCCAGCTTCCTGATCGATCTGGAGAAATCGCCTGCGCTCTGCGACGGCGACGCGCTTTGCCTCGAGGACGGGACGCTGCTGCACGTCCAGGCGGCGGCGGAAGCGCTGCTGGAGATCACGGCCGACCGGCCGTTGCTGCTGCTGCGGCTTGCCTGGCATATCGGCAACCGGCACACGGCGGCGGAGATCGAGGCGCATGCGATCTACATCGCCGAGGACCATGTCCTGGCGGCGATGGCGACTGGGCTCGGCTGCGATGTCCGGCCCGTGCGGCGGCCGTTTCAGCCCGAAGCCGGCGCCTATGCCGGCGCCGGCCATCATCACGCCGAGGGGCCATGAGCGAGCTGCCGCTCGCCGTGTGGCTGTCGCCGTCTTTCCCGGTCGGCAGCTTCGCCTACTCCCACGGGCTCGAATGGGCGCATGAATCCGGCGATCTCGACGGCGAATCAGCGCTGCGCAACTGGCTGGCGACCCTGCTCGAATCGGGGGCGCCGCGCAACGATGCGCTGCTGCTGGCGGAGGCCTATCGCGCCGCCGCCGCGCTCGATCGCGCCCGGCTCGAAGCCGTTGCAGAACTGGCTCTCGCTCTGGCGACGAGCCGCGAGCGCCGTCTCGAAACCGCGAGCCAAGGCCGGGCCTTCGTCGCCACGATGCGGAAAGCCTGGCCCTGCGCGGCGTTCGATCTCCTGTCGACCGACGAGACCGCCTATCCGATCGCCGTCGGCGCCGCCGCCGCCGGCCATGCGATGCCCTTGCGGCCGAGTCTCGAATTGTTTCTGCTCGCCTTCATGTCCAACCTCGTCTCGGCGGCGCTCAAGCTCGGCATCATCGGGCAGACCGACGGGCAGATTCTGCTGGCCGCGCTGCTGCCGCCGATCCGCGTCGTGGCGGCGGCGGCCGAAGCCGGCACGCTCGACGATCTGGGCCATTGCTGTTTCCGCGCCGATCTCGCGAGCCTCAGCCACGAGACGCAATATTCCCGGCTGTTCCGGTCATGAGGACGCGTCACATGCCGATTTCTCCACACGGGCCATTGCGCGTCGGCGTCGGCGGGCCGGTCGGCTCCGGCAAAACGGCGCTGATGGAGGCGCTGTGCCGCCGTTTTCTCGGCCGTTATGAGCTCTGCGCGATCACCAACGACATCTACACCAAGGAAGACGCCGAGATCCTGACCCGCACCGGCGCCTTGCCGCCCGAGCGCATCCTCGGCGTCGAAACGGGCGGCTGCCCGCATACGGCGATCCGCGAAGACTGCTCGTTGAACCTGGTCGCGGTCGAGGATATGCGCCGACGCTTTCCAGCACTCGACCTGATCCTGATCGAATCGGGCGGCGACAATCTGGCGGCGACGTTCTCGCCGGAGCTGGCCGATCTCACGCTCTACGTCATCGACGTGTCGGGCGGCGAGAAGATCCCGCGCAAAGGCGGTCCGGGGATCACGCGGTCCGATCTGCTGCTGATCAACAAGATCGATCTGGCGCCCTTCGTCGGCGCCGATCTCGCCGTCATGGACCGCGACGCGCGGCGCATGCGCGGCGAACGGCCTTTCGTATTCACCAATCTGAAGACCGGCGAAGGGGTCGAGACCGTCGCGCGCTTCATCGAGACGGCGGGCGGTTTGCACGCGGCGGGCTGCTAGAGCCGGCAGCAGGTATACGGCTTCCGGGCGATCGGTAGATCCGCCGGCCCGAGCGCCGCCGACGCTCCCCGCCTTGCCCAGAATACCTCCTGGCACACGGACGGCGCCGGATTGGCTGCTTAGCCCGTCTTTCAGGATTCGACCGCGAAAAGGGCGGTTTTCAGATTTTTCTGGGCGATAAGTATTTGATTTTGGCTGCCTGCGGTTATCAGAATTGGCCAAAAATGGCTGTAGTGAAGACC
>Ga0181519_10000406_pt1 | contig 40120 bp, 24 predicted proteins | sample PEATcosm2014_Bin_26_FD_121102 | JGI IMG/M metagenome (GOLD analysis project Ga0181519, IMG submission 121102) | Peatland microbial communities from MTU Mesocosm Facility, Houghton, MI, USA - PEATcosm2014_Bin02_10_metaG | ecosystem: Environmental > Terrestrial > Soil > Wetlands > Peat | place...
GAGCTCCAGCTGCCCCCGAGCTTCAAGGACCTTGCCGTGTCGCGCCGCGGCCTCGTGCTGGTGGTGGGCGCCGCCGGTTCGGGAAAGTCCACGTCGATCGCCTCGATGATCGACTACCGCAACGAGCTGCAGACCGGCCACATCCTCACGTTCGAGGATCCGATCGAATTCCTGTTCCAGAACAAGAAATCGATCATCAACCAGCGCGAGATCGGCTCCGACGCCCTCACCCTGCAGGCGGCGATGCGCAGCGCCATGCGCCAGGCGCCCGACGTCCTTTTCATCGGCGAGATCCGCGATCGCGACACCATGGGCGCCGCCCTGGCCTATTCGATGTCGGGCCACTTCGTGATCGCCACGATGCACGCCACCAATTGCGCCAATGCGCTCAACCGCATCATCAGCTTCTACACGCCCGAAACCCGCATGGCGCTGTTCGAGGACATCGCCACCTCCCTGCGCGCCGTGATCTGCCAGCGCCTGGTGCGCTCGCGCCGGGGCGGACGGGTACCCACCGTGGAAGTCCTGATGAACACCGGCCACACGCGCGACCTGATCATCAAGGGCGATGTGTCGGGCATCAAGGAGGCGCTGGCGCAGAGCCTCGTGCCGGAAAACCAGTCCTTCGAGCAGAGCCTCTACAACCTGCTGCAGAAGGAGGAGATCACCCGCGACGATGCGCTCGCCTCGGCCGACTCGCAGAACAACCTGCTCTGGTTCATCAACAATGCGGGCAAGTCGCGCCGCGAAACCGCCTCGGCGGCCGCCGAGAGCAGTTCGGCCTCGTTCACCGAAATCACGCTGAACATCTGATGGGCGTCGACGCCAAGCCCCAGGCCGGTGCCGTGGCCGCGCAGGCCGCGTCGGCCTCCGCGACCCTCGCGCTGGTCAAGAGCCTGATCGAGCGGGTCTCGGTCACGCCGGCCGATGGCGGCTGCCAGGAGCTGCTCGCGCAGCGGCTCGCCGCCAGCGGCTTCAAGGCCGAGTGCTTCGACCGCAACGGGGTGAGCAATCTGTGGCTGCAGCGCGGCACCGGCAGCCCGGCGTTCGTCTTCGCCGGCCATACCGACGTCGTTCCCACGGGGCCCCTGGAAAACTGGCGCTCCGATCCTTTCGTGCCGGTCGAGCGCGACGGCTACCTGTACGGGCGCGGCGCGGCCGACATGAAAACCTCGCTGGCCGCCTTTGCCGTCGCCGCCGAGGAGTTCGTCGCGGCCCGGCCCGGCCATGCCGGCTCGATTGCGCTGCTGCTCACCTCCGACGAGGAAGGCCCCGCCACCGACGGCACCGTGGCCGTCGTCGAGGCGCTGCGGGCCCGGTCCACGCCCATCGACTACTGCCTGGTGGGCGAACCCACCTGCGTGGAGAACCTGGGCGACACGATCAAGAACGGCCGCCGCGGCTCGCTCAGCGGCAAGCTGCTGGTCAAGGGCGTCCAGGGCCATGTGGCCTACCCCCAGCTGGCCCGCAACCCGGTGCACGAGTTCGCTCCCGCGCTCGACGAACTGGCCAGCACGCGCTGGGACACGGGCAACGCGGATTTTCCGCCGACCAGCTTCCAGGTGTCCAATATCCACGCCGGCACCGGCGCGGGCAACGTCATTCCGGGGCGCTGCGAAGTCGATTTCAACCTGCGCTTCGCGCCGGTCTCGAGCCCGGCCGCGCTCAAGAGCCGCGTCGAGCGCATCCTTTTCGGGCATGAAGTGGACTTCTCCATCGAATGGACGCTCGGGGCAAGCCCCTTCCATTGCGAGGCGGGACCCCTGGTCGAAGCCCTGGGCGCGGCGATCCGCGACGAGCTCGGCGTCATCCCCACGCGCTCGACGACCGGCGGAACCTCCGATGGCCGCTTCCTGGCGACGCTGTGCAAGCAGGTGGTCGAGTTCGGGCCCGTCAATGCCAGCATCCACAAGATCGACGAGTGCGTGCGGGTCGCCGACATCGATGCGCTCAAGAACATCTACCGCGGCGTCCTGGAGCGCGTGCTGCCGTGAACATCGACGCCAAGGCCAATTTGCGCACGATTCGCGACGCGTTGCGCTTCGCGGTCACGAGCTTCAACGAGGCGGGCCTGTTTTTCGGCCACGGCCAGGTCGACGCCTTCGACGAGGCCGTATTCCTCGTGCTGCGGGCCCTGTCCCTGCCCGTGGAGCGCCTGGAGATCTTCCTCGACGCCTTCCTGACCATCGGCGAGATCAACTCGCTGCTGCAACTGATCGACCGGCGCGTGCGCTCCCGGCTGCCCGCGGCCTACCTGCTCAACGAGGCCTGGCTGCAGGGCTACCGCTTCTATGTCGACACGCGCTGCATCATCCCGCGCTCCTTCATCGCCGAACTGCTCAAGGAGGAACTGCAGCCCTGGGTGGAGGATCCCCAGGCGATACGCGCGGCGCTGGACCTGTGCACCGGGTCGGGCTGCCTGGCCGTCATGGCGGCCCACGCATTCCCCAAAGCCGAGATCGACGCCATCGATGTCTCGCTCGACGCCCTCGCCGTGGCCACGCGCAATGTCGACGACTACGGCTTGCGGGCCCGCATACGGCTGCTGTCGTCCAATCTCTATGAAGCGATCGAGGGCCGGCGCTACGACCTCATCCTGAGCAATCCGCCCTACGTCACCCAGGCCGCCATGGACGCGCTGCCGGCCGAATACAAGCACGAGCCGCCCATGGCGCTGGCGGGCGGCGCCGACGGCATGGACCTCGTGCGCACCATCGTGCGCAAGGCTCATGCCCATCTCAAGCCCGGCGGCCTGCTGCTCGTCGAGGTGGGCGATGGCCGCGACGCGGTGGAACGCGTTTTCCCCGACCTGCCGCTCACCTGGCTCACCACCAGCGCAGGCGACGACATGGTGTTTCTTGCGCGGCAGGAAGATTTGCCGGCGTGAGGATTGACTCCGGTTGTATGGTGTGGCGCGTCCCCACCCTCACCCCTGCCCCTCTCCCTGAGGGAGAGGGGTCCGCCGCTGTCCCCTCCCCAAGCTCCCCTCTCCCGCACCGCGGGAGAGGGGCCGGGGGTGAGGGCCCCCGCAGCATCCACCCCGCCATTGCCCAGCGACCGCCGCCATGCTCCGCCTGACCAACCTCTCCCTCGCCCGCGGCGCCCGCATCCTCTACCGCGACGCCACGGTTCTCGCCGCCCCCGGCGAACGCGTGGGCCTGGTAGGCGCCAACGGCAGCGGCAAGTCGACCCTTCTCACCGCCATCCTGGGCGAACTCGCCCCCGAGGCGGGCTCGATCGAGGCGCCGCGGCCCGATCGCATCGCCCACGTGGCCCAGGACATCGATACCGTGACGGTGAGCGCGCTCGACTACGTGCTCCAGGGGCATGCCCCGCTCACCGCGGCCCTTGCCGAACTGGCGCAGGCCGAAGCCGGCCACGACGACATGGCCCTGGCCCATGCCCATGCGCACCTGGCCGATGTCAATCCGGGCGCGGTGACGGCCCAGGCGCTCACGGTGATGCGCGGACTCGGATTCGCCTCCGATGCCGGCGCCCGGCCGATGAGCGATTTTTCCGGCGGCTGGCGCAATCGCCTGGCCCTGGCACGCGCCCTGTTGCGCCCGGCGGACCTGTTGCTGCTCGACGAACCGACCAACCACCTGGACCTGGATTCCGTCGTCTGGCTCGAGGCCTGGTTGCGCCGGCAGTCGGCCACCGTGCTGATCATTTCCCACGACCGCGAGTTTCTCGACCGCTGCGTCAACACCATCTGGCACGTCGACGGCGACGCCGCCAACCCCACCATACGGCGCTACGCCGGCGACTACTCGGCCTTCGAACAGGCCCTGATCGAGCGCAACCGCCAGCAGGACGCCCAGGCGCGCAGCTACAAGCGCACGGCCTCGCACCTGCAGAGTTTCGTCGACCGCTTCCGCGCCCAGGCAACCAAGGCCCGCCAGGCGCAGAGCCGGCTCAAGATGCTCGAGCGCCTGGTCGAGGTCGAGCCTTCGCGGGCCCAGCACGAATGGCGCTTCGAATTCCTCGAGCCGCGCCGGCTTCCCGAGCGCCTGATCGACGGATCGGGCCTGAGCCTGGGTTACGGCGCGAAGACCATCCTCAACGACGTGCGCATCGTGGTCGACGCCGGTGACCGCATCGGCATCCTGGGCGTCAACGGCGCCGGCAAGTCCACCCTGGTCAAGGCGATCACGGGCAATCTCGAGCCCACCCATGGCGAGCTGCAGCGCGGCACGGGCGTGGCCATCGGCTATTTCGCCCAGCACCAGCTCGACCAGCTCGAAGGCGACGAGAGTCCGCTCCAGCAGCTGCGGCGCATCGCGCCCCAGGCGCGCGAGCAGGAACTGCGCGATTTCCTGGGCACCTACCGCTTCTCGGGGGAAATGGCCATGGCGCCCGTCGGCCGGATGTCCGGCGGCGAGAAGGCGCGCTGCGCGCTGGCGCTCATCGCCTGGCAAAGGCCCAACCTGCTGGTCCTGGACGAGCCGACCAACCACCTGGACATGGAAACGCGCGAGGCCCTGACCATGGCCCTGTCCTCGTTCGAGGGCGCGCTGCTGCTCGTCTCGCACGACCGGCACCTGCTGCGCGCGGCCACCGACACGCTCTGGCTCGTGCACGACGGCGTTGTCGGCACCTACGAGGGCGACCTCGACCAGTACGCGGCCCTGGTGCTGGCGAGCCGGCGCGAGCCCAAGGAGAGCGTGCGGGAAAAGCCTTCTGAGACGGGCGCAGGCGCCAAGGCGGCGCCCCGCGAGGCCCGCCTGAGCCGGGAGGACAAGCGTTCGCAGGCACAGGAGCGCGAGCGCCAGGCCCAGACGCGCCGCCCCCTGCAGCAGCGCCTGCAAAAGATCGAGCGCGAACTCGAGACGCTGAACGCGCAGCTCAAGACCCTGGACGAACGGCTCGCCGATCCGGCCTTCTACAACGCGGGCGAGACCACCGAGGTGGCGGCATCGCTCAAGCAGCGGGGCACGCTCGGGGAGAAGATCGAACGCCTCGAGGCGCAATGGCTGCAGGCCCAGGACGACCTCGAGCGGGTAGCATAGGGCCCACCAGCGCGCCATTGCCGGACCCCGAGCCATGACCATCGACGTCTATTCCTGGCCGACGCCCAACGGCCACAAGGTCCACATCATGCTCGAGGAGTGCGAGCTGCCCTACCTCGTGCATGCCGTCGACATCGGCGCGGGGGACCAGTTCGACCCCAGGTTCCTGGCGATCAGCCCCAACAACAAGATCCCGGCCATCGTGGATCCCGACGGCCCGGACGGGAGGCCCATAGCGCTGTTCGAATCCGGCGCCATCCTCGTCTACCTGGCGGGCAAGACTGGACGTTTCCTGCCGCCCGACGACCGTGGCCGCTACAGCGTGCTCGAATGGCTGATGTTCCAGATGGGCGGCGTGGGGCCCATGTTGGGCCAGGCGCATCACTTCCGGCTATATGCCCCGGAGCCGATTCCCTATGCGGTAGAGCGCTATACCCGCGAAGCGCAGCGCCTGTACGCTGTCATGGACAAGCGCCTGGCAAAGGAGCGTTTTTTCGCGGGCGCCTACTCCATTGCCGACATGGCGATCTTCCCCTGGACCCGCTCCCATGCCAACCAGGGCGTAGACCTTGCCGGATTTCCGCACGTGCGGCGCTGGTTCGACGAGATCTCTGCCCGGCCGGCAGTCCAGCGTGCCCTCAAGGTCCTCGACAACCACCGCCGCGTACTCACCGACGACAAGGCCCGCGAAAACTTATTCGGCGCAACCCAGTATCAGCGCCGTTGACGCACCCGTGGCGAAATTGGTAGACGCAAGGGACTTAAAATCCCTCGACGAAAGTCATACCGGTTCGATTCCGGTCGGGTGCACCACAGCGCGGCGCCCTGGGGGCGGCGGACCCTAGATCGCCAGCGGCAGGTCAGGCCCCACCGCGTCGTAGAAGCGGTACGTGTTCTTGCCGGCCTGCTTGGCGGCGTACATCGAGGCATCGGCCGCGCGCAGCAGCGCGTCGTGGGCGCGCGCGTGGTCCGGGAACAGCGCGATGCCGATGCTCGCGCCGATCCGGCACTCGTGGCCGTCGACTTCGAAAGGCCGGGAAATGGCCGCGAGGATCTTGCCGGCAACGGCCGACACATCGTCGTGCGCGCCGATCTCGTTGAGGATCACCGTGAACTCGTCGCCCCCCACCCGTGCAACGGTGTCGGAATGGCGGATCGCACCGGCCACGCGGCGCGCGAATTCGCACAGCACCGCGTCGCCCGCATCGTGGCCGCGCTCGTCGTTGACGGCCTTGAAACCGTCGAGGTCCAGGAACAGGACGGCCACGCGCCCCTTGTTGCGGTCTGCCATGGCAATGGCCCGCTCCAGGCGGTCCTTGAGCAGCACGCGGTTGGGCAGCTTGGTGAGGAAATCGTGGTGGGCCAGTTGCTCGATGCGCTCGTGCACGCGCTTGCGATCGGTGATGTCGCGCACGATTCCGATGTACAGGTCCTGCCCGGCGACTATCATCTGCGAGATCGACAGCTCGCTGTCGAATTCCTCGCCGCTGCGGCGCAGCGCCCTGAACTCGCGGACCTTGGTGCCGTCCTCGTCCAGGCCCGTGCCGGCCACCTGCCGCTGCGCCCGGCCGCCCGGCGCATCGCCAAAGCGGGGGATCAGCAGGCCCATGCTCATGCCGATGACTTCGGATTCGGCGTAGCCGAAGATCTGCTGCGCGGCCGGGTTGATGCCGCGGATCTGCGCCGCCGCGTTGAAAATGACGATGCCGTCCATTGCGCTGTCGAAGATCGCCTTGAACTGCCGCTGGCTGGCCTGCAGTTCCGTCTTGACGCGCTTGAGGTCGGTGACCATCTGCCAGATGAGCTTGGCCTCGCTGCCGCTCGTGCCGCTGCAACCGAGCGCGCTCTGCACGAGTTCGGCGACGGAATCGTCGTGCGTGAGGTTGTAGACGATGCATCCGGCATAGGACCGGGCCGTCTGAAGGGCTGCGGCCACGTCGGTGAAAGCGGCGATGCCGTGACGGCGCGCCAATGCCAGGCCCGGCGCTGCCGCGTGCGCGTCGGCGATGCCCACGACATCGACGTGCTCGTCGTCGAGGAACATCTCGAGCATCGCCGTGCCGCCGCGGCCTGCGCCAATGATCAGCACGGGCTGGCCGTGGGAGCGGCCCGATGATGGGGGGGGATTCTTGCTGTCGGGCATGGCGGGAGGTCGCACGGCACGCGGGAAGGGATGACGCAATATATCGGTGCGGCCCGCCGTGACAAAGGCCAAGAAGGCGGACTTTTGCCGTCGATTACGGCCGCTTGCCGGCCGTCAAAGCGCCTTGAAGCGGTGGGCGTACAGGCGGCTGACCTCGAGCCTGCCAGCGTAGCCGCGCAGGGTGAGCTCCAGCCTCCCGGTTTCGCTGCGCACGGCGGTAGCCACCGCGTCGGCACGCACCACGATGGAGCGATGCACCTGCCAGAATTCGTCCGGATCGAGTTGCGGCAGCAACTGGCGCAGCGGTATACGGATGAGGTACTCGCGCCGCTCGGTGACCACGCGCACGTACTTGTCCGCGGCCTCGAAAAAAAGCACCTCGGAGGCCGGCACCATGTGGACGGTCGCTCCCACGCTGGCCGGCAACACGCTCAGCGTGCCGCCGCCCGCGTTGCGCGGGCCGGCGGGCGTGTCGAGCAATCCGCGCAGTTGACCGAGAACGGCAGCCAGGGACTCGGGTGCCTGGCCCCCGGCGCTCCGGCGCAAGGCCAGCGCGGCGCGCAGCCGGTCGCAGGTCCGCGCGAGGCGCTCGGGCGCGGCGGGCTTGAGCACGTAGTCCACGGCAGCCTGCTCGAAGGCCCGCACGGCGTATTCCTCGTAGGCGGTCACGAACACGACCAGGGGCAGGCTGGCATCGTCGGCCCAGTCTTCGGCGAGCGCTTCGGCCACCTCGATGCCATTCATGCCCGGCATGCGGATGTCGAGGAAGACGACATCGGGCCGCACCGCGAGGGCCTGTTCGAGCGCAGCCGGGCCATCGGCGGCGCAGGCCACGACGGCGAGCTCCGGCCAGGCCTGCGCGAGTTCGGCCTGCAGGGCGGCGGCCAGCAGTGGCTCGTCTTCGGCAATCAGGGCGCTGGGCGGCATGTCCTCCCCCTAGGCCGCGGCCTGGCGGCCGCCCGCCGCCTGCGGGACGGGCGGCGGGGCCGCAAGGGGCATGCGCATGGTGGCAAGCACGCCGCCACCGCCGTCGGTGGCCGGCTCCAGGACAAGGCTAGCGCGCTTGCCATAGAGCGTCTCCAGGCGCTCGCGCACCTGGCGCAGGCCAAAACCGCCGGCGCCGGCGCCGGCAACGGCAAGGCCGACGCCCGTGTCGCGCACGCTGAGCACCAGCATCTGGCCCTCGCAGGCCGCGCGAATCTCCACCAGGCCGCCCGCCACGGCGGGCTCCAGCCCGTGGCGGATGGCGTTCTCCACCAGGGGCTGCAGCAGCAGCGGCGGCACGGGAACCTGCGCGAGCGCGTCGGGCAGGTCGAACCGCGTGCGCAGCCTGTCGACCATGCGCACCTGCATGAGCGCCAGGTAGTCCTGCAGGCGCGCGAATTCGCTTTCCAAGGGATGCTCCAGCGCGCGCGACCCGTTGAGGGTTGCGCGCAGGAAGGCGATGAGCTGGTCGAGCATCGCCTGGGCGCGCGGCGGATCCAGGGCAATGAGCACCCGCAGGTTGGCCAGGGTATTGAACAGCATGTGCGGCTCGAGCTGCGATTCGAGCAGCTTGAGCCGGCTCTGGGCCGCCTGCTGTCGCGCCGCCTCGGCGGCATGTTCCCGGTGGGCGATCTGCGCCCGGGAATAAAAGAAATGCGTGATCGCGACCGCCGGGATGACGCAAAACGACAGCTCGATGATCGACTCGCGCAGCGTGCGGTTGCCGAAGAGATTGGGGCTGGATTCGCCGGTGAGCCAGTCGCCCAGCGAGGTGCCGCCTGTGTAGGCCACGGTGCATCCGAGCACGATGATGACCAGCATCCAAGGCCAGCCCGGCCACAGGTCGCGCTGCCCGCTGGCCGGGTCGGGCGCCCGCTGGAGAACCCAGCGCGCGACGACCCGCCGGCCGGTATCGAGGCAGAACCAGCACAGGAGCGCGATGCACAAGGAGTAGACCAGCGTTATCCACAGGTTCTGCCGGTGCAGGTATGCGATGCCGCTGCCTACCACGATGCCGTACAGACCGCTGCGCGCGGCGCGCGCCAGGTATCCGGACAGTCCGGAGGCGGCCGTGTCTGCCAGGAAGTTTTGCGCGGGCGTTGCCATCGACGGGCATTGTCCCGCCCCGGATCCTTCCATTCAAGCCGCCACGGCGAGGCTGTCGGTGCGCACCAGCCTGCGCAGCGCGCGGGCCCGGCCCCAGAAGGCGCCGGAGAAGATGCCGTACAGCAGGCTGCAGCCCCCGGCAAACGCCGGATCATGGCTCCAAAGCGGGCGGAGGGCTACGCTGACCCCGGCCAGATACTTGACCGTGAAGATCCCGACGATGAGCAAGAAAGGCAGGCGGCTGCCCGGCACGCGCAGGCGCCCCGATTCGGGCAACCACGCCGCGCCCCGGACGCTGGCGCTGGCATCGAAACCATAGGCAACCGCCACGAAGCCCAGCAGCCAGGCCGCCAGCGCCCACGGCATGCCGCCAAAGGCGCCGAAAATGCTTGCCACGCTCAGTGCGGCCATGGCCACCGGTAGCACAGTCACGCGCGGCGCGCGCACCTCGCGTGGCCGCATCTGCAGCGCCCCGAGGCCCATTGCTGCCGCCAACACGAGCCACACCCACAGGGGCGTGCCGCCCAGGATCGCAAGAATCGACATTTTTCCCTCGCCCGGAATGGGGTCCACCGGACCCGACGGGGGAAATATGCGGGAGCCGCCACGCCGCGGCCAGCGCAATGCGACGAATTGCCGCCGGGCGTCGCCAACAGCGTGCCGAGGGCGCGAAAACACGCCGTGCGCGGCGCCTGGTGGCTTAGCGCGCCGGCGAACCGCCGCGGTGCGGCTGCGCTGCTTGGGGTGGCCGAAGCCGGTCGGGATGGGCGTGCGAGCCGGGGCGCAGGAACTATCGCCGGCTAAAATGGCCCCCGCCGGAATGCGAGGAAGCTACGTGCATCACGCGGCCGGACGGTGGCGGCAGGTGGTTGCCGGGGTGATAACCGCCGCGGTTGCCGCCATGAAAGTCGCGCACATAACGGCCGCCCACGCCGTACAGCACGCCGCCGGGATAGTAGGAGCCCCAAGGGCCATTGCAGTCGCTGTACAGGTCGGGGGGGCAGCCCACGCCGGCGGGCGCCACTGGCGGCGCGGGGTAATCGACGACCTCGCGCTGCGATCTCGCCATTTCGAGCTCGAGCAGGCGGATGCGGTCGTTGAGAGCGGAAACTTCCGCACGGTGCGTCGACTCGGCCACCGCCTGCGGCGACAGCGGCTGCTCATGGATCACGTCGGTGAGCTGGGCGCCCTTGGGCGGGGGCAGGTTGCTGTAGGTTACGGTGCCGCTGGCATCGACCCAGCCGTAGATCTCCGCGCTGGCGCGCAGGGGCGAAGCAAGCGCCGCCAGCACCGCCACGGCGGCCACGACACGCAAACCCGCCGGACCGAATCTCAGCCTTGATTGCGGCGCATTTTGGGCGACCACCGGCATGTCGATGCTCCTTCGCCGCCGAATCCGTGCGTGCGGCCATTGCTTGCGTTCGATCATACGCCCCGGGGCACGGCCAGCGGTTACTTTATGTAACTTCTCCGGCTTGCCCCGGTGTCAAGGATCCGCGGCAGGCCATACCCAAAATCTGACCGTGCCTCGGTGCGTTTTTCGACATTTCCCTGCATGGGAGTGCGCTTCAGGTTCGCTCTTTCCTGCCGATCCTTCCCATGGCAGGCAGTCCCTGGCGATTCCTCATGGGGCATTTGCCTGCGATGCACACGCGGGACCGCAAATGGCCGAAATGCGCACGGAACGCCGCAGGACGAATGCACCGGGGAATCTGCCCGGGGTCGCCTTGTTGCCCCCGAAAACCCTCTGCCTCGCGCTGTTCGCGGTCCTGCTTGCCACTGTCGTCGCTTTCACGATCCGTTTCCAGGGGGACGTGGGCAAGGCCGAGGCGGTAGTGGCGCCGGGCCAGACCCGTGGCGCCCTTGCCCCGGATAGCGGCCGGGGCCTTGCATCGCTCGCCACCGCTCGCGGCCCATGACGGGCACCGGGCCACTAAGCCAGGCACCGTCGGTTCACGACAAGGCCACCCAGGAGTGTCAATGCGAGCAGGGCGTCCCCCCACGCGGGAATGGGTACATCGCCCGCACCCGTGCTGGCGGGCGTTCCGGCTCCCGAAAGCGCGATCGTCGCGGTTTGCGAGGCCGATGCGAAATGCAGGCTTGCGGTGCGCGTGCCTGCCGCCAGTGGCGTGAAACTCACGGCTACGTAGCAGCTCGTTCCTGCGACGAGTGTCACGCCGCCCAGGCAGCTGCCGGCGACGCCGAAGTCGCCGGCCTGTGCGCCTCCGAGGCTTGGGTTGCCAAGGACAAGCGCCGTGTTTCCGGCGTTACCCACGAGGATCTGCTGGGCGGCGCTTGTCGCACCTGCCGGCGTCGCGCCAAAGGCAAGCGCGGCGGGCGAGACGGTGAGGACCGCGGGAGCGCCTGTCGCTGCGGACGCCTGGGTCACGGCCAGCGTCAGCCCGTTTACCGTGATGGTTCCACTGCGCGTCGATCCGCCGTTGGACTGGGCAAGGAAACTCAATTGCGCCGGGCCCACACCGGAGGTCGGCGACACTGACAGCCACGAACTTGCCGCGGTATTGACGGTAGCCTCCCAGCTGGCGCCCGCCGGCACGGCAAGGCTCGCCGCTCCGACAAAGGTCGTGGGCGGAACGAGCGCGGTCGCGGGCACCAATGCGGATGTAGGCGCCGCGTAGCTCGACCACGCACCGACCAGAACAGCCCCATCGAGGCTGCCCAGGCCCGTGGCCTGGTTGTAGCTGGGATCCGTGGCGGACGCCGCGAATCCGCTTTGCCCGGGCACCGAATTGTTGCCCGACGTGATCCGATGAAACACCGGCGCGCCGCCGGCATCCTGCAGTTGCGACAGTCCGTAGAGCACCGGGTTTACGCTGCCCAGCCGTCCACCCTGTTTCTGCCCGACCAGGGCCATCATTCCGGCCACCGCTGGCGTGGCCGCGGACGTGCCGCCAACGGCAAGCAAGGTGCTGGCCGACTGCCCGTCGCTCGAGTAGACGAGATACGCGTCATGGGCGGACGAGGCGGCCATGGCCAGGTCGGGGACATCGCGCCGGCCGTCGCTGGGCACGCCCGTCGCGTATTGCCACGCGGGCTTGGCAAAATAGGTGCTCGCTCCGCCCCCGGAGGCGTACAGGGTCGTGCCACTCTGGTTCCATACCGATTCGCCGATGTATCCCAGCGCCGAGGCATTCGTGGCCGAATTGCTCGACGACCAGTACGCCGCGGCATCCGCGATGTCGGCCGTGAACTGCGTGCCACCCACACACGTGCTGAACGGAGAGCTGCACAGCTGGTTCACGGCCAGCCCGTGCGTCGCCAGCGTCTCGCCCGGCGCGCTATCGCAGCCGGCGGCGCCCCAATCGCCGCTGGAAACGAAAACGCTGGTGCCCTGCGCGGCGGCCTGCTGCCAGAGCTGATGGTAAAACGGCGGTCCGGCGCTCACATCGGACGGCGTCTCGCAGAAGCTGTAGCTCACGCTGATGATATCGGCCACGTTGTTGCTCACGGCAAACTGTGCCGAGAGGTCTATGCCATCGCTCAGCGCGGTGGACGCCGATGTCACGAACTTGATCGTGGCCGCCCGCGCCACGGCGCCGCTCCATTCGATATCCAGGTCGGATTCGAGCTCGTCGCCCGGCACGATGGCGGGCGCCGCACCGTTGTTGATGATCTGGGGCGCGCCCGGCGCAAGCCCTGAAAAGCCGCGAAAGTTCGCGATGTCGGCGCCAAGGATGCTCGTGCGGCCCAAGACCGCAATGCTGCGACCCGTGCCCGTCGTACCCGCCACGTAGGCGGCGGTCACGTCGTAGATGGTCGCGTAGTCGTCGGGAGCAAGATAATTGCTCGTGCCGGAGGTGAAGTCCGGAGGCGCCAGCGCGGCAACATGCGCGGCGCGATGGCGAAAATCATGCAGCGACGCAAATCCGCGCACCACGGGCGCCAGCGCGCTGGGGATCGAAGGATCCACGCTGGCAGCCAGATGCTGTTGGCCCTGCCAAAGGTAGCGGCGCATGGCGACGCCGAACGCCGCATTGATCTGCCCGATAGTGCCGCTCAGGACGATGGAACGGCCGCCCTCCGGCATCTCGTCGACGCGAAAGCCCTTCGATTGCAACCAAATCCGCACCTTGGCCACGTCCGATGCGGCCACGCCAAAGCGCTGCCCGAAGGCCTTTGGCGCAAGCCAACGGTGAAAGTCGGCGCTGCCGGGCGTTTGCACCCCATCGAGGAAACGCTCGAGATCCGCCTCCCGCGCCGGGCTCGACCGCAACACCATTACCAGGCGATCGGCACGCACGCCCGGATCCGCCGCTCCCACGTCCCGGCTTTCCCGGGTTGCCGGATGAACGTGGCCCGGCAGCACGGTGCGCAGCGTCTCGTCGATCTTCTGCGTCATGCGGCCCGGATCCGCGGCGGCTTGTGCGCTCGCGCCCACGGGGGCGGCGGCGATCAGAAGGGCGGCAACCCAGGCGCCGGCGAGGCCGGATAGCTTGAAAAATGCGCGGAACATGATCGCGCCTAGCGGGGCCATTGCGCGAGCGCTGCGCGGACCTGCTCCATCACGCTCGCCCAGTCATTGGCGCGCGGCTGGCGGAACAAACGCGCGGTGGGATACCAGGGGCTATCGTCCCTGCCCAACTGCCAGCGCCAGTCTGGAACCCAGGGCAAAAGCAGCCACAGCGGCTTGCCCAAGGCGCCGGCCAGATGCGCCACGGCGGTGTCCACGCAAATCACCAGGTCGAGATTGTCGATGACCGCCGCCGTATCCCCAAGATCCAACAGGTCAGCGCGCAGATCCTCGATCGCGAATTTCGCAATCCACGATTCGTCGGCCGCACGCACCTCCTTTTGCAGCAGCAGGAATCGCGCGTCACCGAACAGCGGCGCGAACAGGCTCAGGGCAATGGAACGGTTGGCGTCGTTGCGGTGCGCCGGATTGCCCGAACACACCAGGCCGATCTTGCGCCCGGAGCCCAGCCGCGCCCTCCAGGCCGCGGATTTCCGGGCGTCGGCGCTCAGGTAGGGCACATCCGCGGGAATGTCCGCCCGCCAGGCCCTGATTGCCAGGGGCAGGCTCATCAAAGGACACTGCAGATCGCACGGCCCGACGGGCTCATCGTCCGCGAAAATTGCCGCCACCGCCTCGAGACCGGCGAGCACCGGCTTGACGGCTGCCTGGACCTGCAGGACCACCTCGCCACCGAGCGAGCGCACGACCGGCACGTAGCGGCAGAACTGCAGCGTGTCGCCGATCCCCTGTTCGGACCACAGGAGGATGCGCCGGCCCGCCAAGGGGGACTCGCCTGTCCACCGCGGCACGGCCGCGTGACGCGACCCGGCAGAGCCGCTCATGCGCAGCCGATGCTCGAAGTCGGCCCACCCGGCCGCCATCGATCCTTGCAAGAGCCGCACCTGGCTCCGATTCCAGTACGCATCGGCAAGATCCGGCTGGCATGCGAGCGCGCGCTCGCAGCTTTGCAAGGCCGCATCGAGGCGATTGGCCTTGATCAACGCAGCGGCCAGGTCCGAATGCGTTTGCGCACGCTCCGGAGCCAGGGACGCGGCGAGCTCGTAAGCGCCAATGGCTTCGGCCAGGCGCCCCAATTGGCTCAACGCCGTCGCCCTTCCGGCATGGGCGGTTGCGTATCCCGCCCGCAATTGAACGGCCCGCTCGAAACTCGCAAGCGCCTCGGCGGGGCGCCTGCATCCCATCAGCGCCACGCCGCGGTCGTTGAACACGATGGCATTGGCCGGATCGAGCGCCACCGCCCGATCCAGGCTCTCCAGCGCCTGCTCGAACCGGCCCAGATCGATGCAACACGCACCCCGATGGAGATAGGCATCGGCAAAATTCGGATCGCGGGCGATCGACCGGTCGAAACAATGCAAGGCCTGCGCCGGCAATCCCATTTGCAGGAACGACAGCCCCTGGAAATGGCATATGGCCGGCAACTCGGGCCCGATGTCCAGGGCCCGCTGGTAACTGTCAACGGCCTCGCGGTGCCGCCCGAGCGCGCGCAAGGCGTTGCCGCGGTTGGCATGGGCATGCGCGAAATCCGCCTGCAAGGCGATGGCGTGGGCGAATTGGGCCAGCGCTTCCTGCGGCCGCGATGCCAGGCAAAGCGCTACGCCAAGGCCATTGCGCGCCGGCGCGGAGCCGGCATCGCGGGCGATCGCCGTTTGGAACAATTCGAGCGCGCTTTCCACGCGACCGCTGCGCAAGGATCGAAGCGCCGCTTCGAGAAGCGCGGCGACATCCTCGCCCGGTTTCCCGGACCGTTGCGTCGCGCCCTCGCCCGGCATCAAAACACCCGGCGCGCGGCCGATACCGCAAGGGCGACGGCGGCTACCACGAGGGCAAAACGTCCGCCCGCATTCATGAAATCCGCCCAGTCGACGAGCAGCGAAAAACGGCCCGGCTCGTACGCATCGATGAGCGCGGACCACGCGTAGCCACAGAGCATGAGCGGAATATCGAGGAAGACGACCGCCAGCAGCAAGGGCGCACCGAGAGCCACGCGTGCGGCGAGCTCGGCCGGACGATTCCAGGGCCAGGCAAACAGCAGCGCTACGCCCAGGGCGAGCGGCTGCAACAGGATGCCGGCCAAAGCCGACGTGGAAATGACCGTCCGCTCGTCCACGGGCAGCACGGTGTTGCCAAGGACCAGGACCTGCAAGGGCGTCGAGAGGCGGCGAATGACCGACTCGCCGTTGACGTCGAGCACGGTCAATTCGACGGTGCGCAAGGACCCGTCGACGAGCGCGATCCACGCCTTGAATCCCGGCAGCGCCGCGGACACGAGGCGGGATTCGAACGCCAGTGCCGCTGCCCCGACGAGAACGGCGACAAGGACGAATCGCAGCAAGCCGCCAAGGGCCTGCTCAGGCCGCAACAGCACGTCGCGGACCGGTTTCCTGCAGGCTGCGCAACCAGAGCAGGAAGAACATCGTCACGAGCACGACCGTGGCCAGGGGCGCCACGAAGCCGTGCAGCGGGGCGAACCATTGCCGGTGGGAGCGCATCGACAGGAACAAGGCGAGCACCCGCGCCTGGTTCACGGCAAAGACGAAGGCTGCGCCCGCGAGCAATCCCGGCAAGCGCTTGCGCCATGCCACGGGGGTCACCAGCACCGCGGAGACCAGCAGCATGAGCACGTCGGTGCCCTCGCAGCCGAAGAGCACATTGACGCTGGCGCCGGGAGACTGGATGCGCGACCCCAGCGCCTGGATCGCGGAATCGCCGGTAAGAACGCGGGCCAGCCAGGCCGCCGGCTCCACGGTGGCGATATCGATCATCACGTGGGAGAGCCCCTGGGTCCAGGCAAGTTCCAACCCACCGTAGAACGTGCCGAAGAGAAGCAGGAATGCGAGCAGGCGCATCCAGCCGAACGAAATCGGCGGAACGGGCGTGGATGCGGGAAGCGTGGACATCGTGATCACTGCAAATCAAGGAGGCACGCTGCCTCCCGATGATGTCGGGACCATGACCGGCCCGCGGCATCGACCAAAAAGAGACAGATCCGCTCGAATTCCCCGCGTCCTGCGCGCCGCAATGTTGCGGCGGGCGACAAGCGCGGGAAGGTATCATCCGGCGATACGCCCCGCCCGGCAGGAAACGCAACATGGAGGATTCCCGCGAGATTCGCCTGCCCGAGGTGAGCCTGCTTGCGGCAAGCGCGGTTTCCATCGAGGACACCGTCGAGGCGCTGCGGACGTGCTCGCGAAACATCGCGTTTGCCGCGGTAAAGCTCCTGTCGCCGCTGCGACCGGCGTCCCTGCCCTCGGGCATGGAGCACGTCCCGATTCCTCCCATGGACTTTCTCGGGTACAGCCGCTTCATCCTGCGGGACCTGCACCGGCATTTCGACACCACGCACTGCCTCGTCGTGCAGGCCGATGGTTTCATCGTCAATCCGCGCTTGTGGCGCGATGAATTCCTGTCCTACGACTACGTCGGCGCGCCCTGGGCGGACCACGTCGTCGTGACGCCCGGCAACTGGAAATTGCCCCTGGACCGCAATCGGGTCGGCAATGGCGGCTTTTCCTTGCGAAGCCGCAAGCTCATGCGCATCGCGGCAGACATCGATTTCGACCGTCTGGCGTTTCCGCTGCGCTCCGAAGACCTTGTGCTATGCCATTTCCTTTACGCCCGGATGTGTGAACAAGGCGTGCGCTTCGCGCCGCCGGAACTGGCCGCGCAATTTTCCATGGAATCGCCCGATCAGTTGTACGGCCAGCGGCTGGACACCGTCTTCGGCTTCCACGGCAAGGCGCTGCTGCCCGCGGCGCTCGGACGCCTGCCCGAGGACGCCTTTCCCGGACTTCGCGCACGCCTCGGCAGGCCCACGCTGGCCACCGGGCCTCGCCCGGGCCGAAACGACCCCTGCCCCTGCGGCAGCGGCAAGCGCTTCAAGGCCTGCCACGGCCTGCTCGGTTGAGCGCAGCGGGCTTTTTTCCTCGAACGGCTGCCCCGCGCCGCGTCAGGGGCGCGCGGAATTCCACATGCCTCTCAAGGCAGCGGAAAAGTCGACCGCAAACCGCCGCGCATCCATGAGCGGGGAAACCTCGATTCTTTCCCGCAACGACGCCCGCAGGTGCGCCAGCGCATCCGGCCTGCCGGCCATGCGTGCCGCGATTTCCACGTATTCATCGGCATCCTTGGCGATCCAGTCGGCGAGCCCCGCATGCAGGGCCAGTCCCACGCCCTGGCGCGCCACGAGGCAGTCGCCCGCGAGCGTCACGACGGGAACGCCCATCCACAGGGACTCGATGCTGGTGGTTGCGCCGGAAAAGGGAAAGGGATCCAGGCAGATGTCCGCCCGGTCGTATGACGCGAGGTACTGGCTGCGCGGCGACTGGCCTTCGAGCATGAGACGGTCGGCAGGGACCCCGCAGGCGGCAAAGCGTGCAGCTACGTCCTGACGCACCGCGGGCTCGTCGAGTTGGCCGCATTTGAGGAATAGCCGGCTCCCCGGCACCGCATGCAATACCCGGGACCACACCGACACGACCTGCGCATTGATTTTCGCCAGGCGGTTGAAGCAGGCAAATGTCACGCGGCCGCTGCTCGTTGCCGGCAGCGCGGATACGGGAAGGTCGACATCGGGCCGAGTGAAGCACAGCCGGCTATGCGGCAGGCGCCAGACTTTCTCGGTGAAATGCATTTCCTGATCCGGCGGCAGGCTCGCGGCGTCGGCCAGCACGTAGTCCATCTGCGGCAGGCCCGTGGTCGCAAAATACCCCAGCCAGCTCACCTGGAGCGGCGCCGGCCTCCAGGCGAACACGGGCAAACGGTTGTGCGCCGTGTGGCCGGAAAGATCGATGAGAACGTGGATGCCATCGGCGCGTATCGCTTGGGCCGCGGCCTCGTCGCTCTTCCCGTACAGCGGTTTCCAGGCCAAAAAATGCCGCCGCACGCGGGCAGTAAGGGCGTCCGCATGCGGACTGGTCGGGTATCCGAAAAGCGCATGGCGTGCGGGATCCAGGTGCGCCAGGAGGCCCTCGAGAAAATACCCCACCGGGTGGTTGCGAAAATCGCCCGACACGAAGCCGATGCGCAGGCGATCGGGCACCGGCGACGGCCCTCGAACCGCAGCGCACAGCTCCTGGCGCACCTTTGCCGTCATTGCGGCGCCGAAGCTTCGCGCCGCATCGATGCCGGTCGAACCATCCGCACGAGAATAGTTTAGACAGAAGAGGTAATTGCTGTGCGCGCCCGCAAATTCGGGCCGCAAGCCGATTGCGCGGCGATAGCAGTCCTTGGCCTCGTCGAGGCGGCCGAGGTCTTCGAGCGTCACGCCCAGATTGCAAAGCGCTTCGGCCATGCGGGGGTTCATACGCAAGGCTTCGCGGCAGCTGCGCTCGGCCTCCTGCAGCCGGCCCGCCTCGCGCAGCACGCTCCCCAGGTTGGCGTGGGCCTCGGCCAGGTCGGGGCGGATCCGCAAGGCGCTGCGAAAGCTCGCCTCGGCCTGCGCCCATTGCCCCTTCTCCCGCAGCACGCCGCCCAGGTTGCAGTGCGCCTCCGGATAATCGGCGCGCACACCCAGCGCCCGGCGGCAACACGCCTCGGCCTCGTCGAGCCGGCCCAGGTCCTTGAGCAGGCCGCCGAGGTTGCACAAGACCAGCGCAAAATCCGGCTTGATCTGCAGCGCCCGGCGAAAATGGCTCTCGGCATCCGCGAGCCTGCCATGGGCCATGAGGGCAACGCCCAGATTGCAATGCGCGTCGGGGTCCAGCGGCAGCAGCTGGACCGCCCTTTCCAACGGCGCCAGGGCTTGGGCAAGCTGCCCCATCTGCCCGAGTATCTCGCCCAGGGCCTTCCAGGCGAAGCCGGACGTGGGATGGCCTTGCGTCATTGCCTGGGCCAGGCGGGCGGCATCGGCCACCCGGCCCTGGGTGAACGCCTGGATCAATGCGCGTTTCTCGTCGTTGCCCGGTTCGCTCACTGCGCCGCACCGCCCGCGACCCCCGTGCCCATCCCGTCAAGCGGAAATTCCGGATGGAACGGCAGTTGCGCCAGCTTCAAGGATTGCCATTTCGGGCCATGCAGAGGGTGGAAATCGCGGGCGCCGGCGTAGTTTTCCAGCGTGATGGATTGCCAGAAATCGAAGAACCTGCCGACATCGAAATCGCGGACGTGTCCCCAGTTGTCGAGCTTTTGTCTCAGCTGGACGGCAGACCGGCCCCAGGAAAAATGCAGCAGCTGCAAGGGCGACAGCACGCCCTTTTGCCCCGTGGCCCTGGCCGCGACGTACCGGCCCCGCAGCATGGTTGCAACGGGCACGACTTCCCGCGGAGGATCGACGAGCAGGGCCTGCTGGTCGAAGACCTTGAAGACGCTGATCCAGCGCGCGAATGCGTTGTTCTCCCGGGGTTCGTATTGCAGGAGCCAGGACTTGAATTCCGCTCCATTGAGAACCACCTCGTCGGCATCTATCTGTACCACCCAGTTGCCGGACCGCGCTTGCAGCGAGAGCTCGGACCTCTCCAGGCTGTCGTTGGCCATGGGATCGTCGGCCGAATGGAAGTCGCCCTCGACGATGCGGATCTTGCGGTCCTTGTCGATTTGCGCCACGAAAGACCGCACCGCGTCCATGTCTATGGTGAACGCCTGCCCCATCCAGGTAAGGCGGTCGCGGTCCAGGCCGAGGAGGATCTCGTCGGCGATGTCGTAGTAGGAACCGACCGCCGAGAAGGCGTAACGGTAGTCGTATGCGAGCAGGGTAATGAACGAAAGGCCCGTCACGTCGTCGCCCGAATCGCCTCAGGAAGCCGCAGCGGACGACTGGCCCGGTGGCGCGACAGGCCTGGGCCTACTGCCGCAGCGCGGCGGCCAGGAAGTCGGCATACGCGCTGGCCAGGCCCTCGCGCAGGCCGGTCCGCGGCGACCACCCCAGTTCGCGGATTCGCGAAACGTCCAGGACCTTGCGCGGCGTGCCATCGGGCCGCGACACGTCCTGCGTGAAGCGGCCCTCGTATCCGACGGTCGCGGCGATCGCCTCGGCCAGCTGGCGGATCGTCAGATCGTCGCCGGTGCCGACGTTGATGATGGGGCACGACTGCGGATTCGTAAGTTCACCGAAGCGGCGCTCATCGAGCGAGGCCAGGAAGACAAGCGCGCGCGCCAGGTCGTCCGCATGCAGGAATTCGCGCAAGGGCCTGCCGCTGCCCCACAGGACGACCTCGCGCCGGCCCTGCTGCTTGGCCTCGTGGATCTTGCGGATGAGCGCCGGCAGCACGTGGGAGCTCTCCAGGTCGTAGTTGTCGCCTCGGCCATAGAGGTTCGTCGGCATGGCGGCGAGGAAGCGCGTGCCGTACTGGCGGTTATAGGCCCAGCACATTTCGATTCCCGCGATCTTGGCCAAGGCATACGGACGGTTGGTCGATTCGAGCGGTCCGCCCAGAAGGTATTCCTCGCGAATCGGCTGGGGACAATCGCGCGGGTAGATGCAGGAGCTGCCCAGGAAAATGAGGCGCCGCACGGCCACGGCATGCGAGGCTTCGATGACATTGGCCTCGATCTTCAGGTTGCGCAGGAGAAAATCGACGGGAAAGCCGTTGTTCGCCGCAATGCCGCCGACTTTCCCGGCGGCGAGAAACACGACCTCCGGCTGTTCGGCATCGAAGAATCGCCGCGTCGCCACGGCGTCCTCGAGATCGAGTTCGGCATGGGAGCGCATGGCGATGCGCTCGAAGCCCTGGACGCTGAGTTCCCGGACGATCGCCGCACCGGCCAGTCCGCCATGGCCGGCAACATAGATCTTCGTGGATGCGTCCATCATCGCGGCCCCCTATTCGTGGCGGTCGGGGGCGTGGTAACCGTGGCGGCGGACGAGCTCATCGCGCTCGGCCTTCTTGAGGTCTTCCTGAACCATTTCGCGGACGAGCTCGCCAAAGCTGATCTTCGGCGTCCAGCCCAGCTGCCGGCGCGCCTTGCCCGCGTCGCCCAGCAGCGTTTGCACCTCGGTGGGACGAAAATACCGCGGGTCCACCGCGACGACGGTGCGGCCCTTCGCGTCGAGCGCGCGTTCGTCCGTGCCCTCCCCTTGCCATTGGAGTTCCATGCCCAGCTCCCGGGCCGCGGCATCAACGAAGTCGCGGACGCTGTACTGCACCCCGGTGGCAATCACGTAATCCTCGGGCTTTTCCTGCTGCAGCATGAGCCATTGCATCTCGACGTAGTCCTTGGCATGACCCCAGTCGCGCTGCGCGGACAGGTTTCCCAGGTAGAGGCAATCCTGCAAGCCCAGCTTGATGCGTGCCAGCCCGCGCGTGATCTTGCGCGTGACGAAGGTCTCTCCGCGGACCGGAGACTCATGGTTGAAGAGGATGCCGTTGCAGGCATAGATGCCGTAGGCCTCCCGGTAGTTCACCGTGATCCAATAGGCGTAGAGCTTGGCAACGGCGTAGGGCGAGCGCGGATAGAACGGCGTGGTTTCCTTCTGCGGCATTTCCTGCACGAGGCCGTAGAGCTCCGAGGTAGACGCCTGGTAGAAGCGCGACTTCCTTTCCAGGCCCAATATGCGAATCGCCTCGAGCACCCGCAGGGCGCCTACGCCGTCCGCGTTGGCCGTGAACTCCGGCTCCTCGAAGGACACCGCCACGTGGCTCTGGGCCGCGAGGTTGTAGATCTCGTCGGGCTGGACCTTCTGGATGACATGCAGAAGGGACAGGGAATCGGTCATGTCGCCGTAATGCAGGATGAAATTGCGGCCGGCAACATGCGGGTCTTCGTAAAGATGGTCGATGCGGTCCGTGTTGATGAGCGAGGTGCGCCGCTTGATGCCATGCACCTCATAGCCCTTTTCCAACAGCAGCTCGGCCAGGTACGCGCCGTCCTGGCCGGTGACACCGGTGATCAATGCTCGCTTCACTTTCGACTCCAGCCGTATGACCGGGTTAAATGTAACCGAATTTCCCGACATCTACCGGTCATCAGGTCGATCGCCGCGCCACTTGCCCGCACCGACAAGCGCCCCCATGCAAAGCGGTTGCGCGCAGCGAGCCGACATGGTGACCGAGGGACCTTACAAGGCCATGACCGCATCAGCCCGCATTCCGGATCTGCCGTTCGAGGAGGTCGCGCACGCGTTCGTGCTTCTCGATATCCTGCCGTATCCCCGTGCGGGTCAAGGAGGGTCCTTCGAATGCAAGACCCTTGTACAGGTCGCCGCTCAGCCACTTGCGGCCGAAATGCAGGATGTCGTTGACCATCACGAGGGTGAGCTGCGGATCCGGTGGGCCGGCGGATGCGCTCAAGCCGTGTTCGCAGCGCGCATCGGGAACCACGTCCACCGACCAGCCACGCGCGCGCGCCGAAAAAGAGAAGTCGGCGTCCGAGCAAATGAACCGCATGTTCCGATCAAGCAGCCCGATCTCGCGCACGAGCTCCGTGCGCACGACGAAGGCTGCGCCGTTGGCCCAGGGCGTCTCGAAGGGTGCAGCGCCCGGCGCCGGCGGGTCGGTTCGGTGCCGTCCCGAAGGAAAAGCCTGCAGGGAGCCCGCCCAGCTCACCGCGCCGTCGGAACCCTGCTGGACCGGACAGGCAATGCCGCAGCGCGGCTGCGCCTGCAGGTGATCGTGGAGCAGCGCGATGGCATCCGGCGCAAGATACGCGTCCTGGTTGAGCACTGCCACGAAATCGACCTGCGGGTCGTAGCAGAATCGCTTGAGGCCCTCGTTCACGGCCGCGGTGAAATAGATGTTGTCCTGGCTGTTGTCGCGAACGAATATGTCGAGGTTCGCATAGGTCTGCTGTCGCAGATGGGCCAGGCAGCGCTCGAGTTTTTCGCGTGCGCGGAAAAAGGGAATCACGACGCCGATCTTCTTCATCGGGATCCCTCCGCGAGTAGCGCGCGGCCCTCGAGCTCCCCGGCCACGCGCTCGATGACGTCCGGCCAGTCCCCCGCCTGGCGTTGCCGGAACAGCAAGGCCGTCGGGTACCAGGGACTGTCGCGGCGATCCTGGCCCCAGCGCCAGTCGGGAGCGAACGGCAGGAGTATCCATACCGGCTTGCCCATGGCCCCCGCCAGGTGCGCCACTGCGGTGTCGACGCTGATCACGAGGTCCAGGTGCGCGATGACGGCGGCCGTATCGCCGAAATCGGCCAGTACCGATTGCAGGTCGCGCACTGCGCCCTCGCGCAGGATCTGCGCGTCGCGCGCATGCACGGATTTCTGCAGCAGGTACAGCTGCGCCCTGCCGAACAAGGGTGCGAAATGCGCGAGCGGCACGGACCGGTTGGCGTCGTTGACATGGCTGGGGCTGCCGGAGCAGGCGATGCCGATCCGCGCCGGATGGCTGCATGGGCCAACGACGTCCCGCAGCGATGCCACCCGGGCTGGATCGGCGAAAAGATACGGAATCCGCGCGGGAATCGATTCGACAGCCGTGGCCAATGCCATGGGCACGCTCATCAGGGGTATTTCAAAATCGCATCGCGGGAGGATGTCGCCTTGCGCAAGGCATTGCGACACGCCCTCGATTCCGGATAGCAGCGATACGAGCGGTTCCTGGACCTCCAGGACGACAATCGCCCCCCGCGCCGCCAGCAAGGGAGCGTAGCGGCAGAACTGCACGGTATCGCCAAAGCCCTGCTCGGACCACAGCAGCAGGCGCTTGCCGCGCAGGGGCTCCTCGCCATGCCACCGCGGCAGGGCCGCATGCCGGTAATCGGCGGCGCCCGGCCGTTTCCAGCGATATTCACAGTTCTTCCAGGCCTCGCCGAAAAGCCCCATCCGCAACTGGGCCAGGCCCAGGTTGTGCCGGGCGATGGCGTGCTGCGGCTCCAATGCCAGTGCGCGTTCGAAACTTTCCACGGCCGCGCGATCGCGATTCAAGGCCGCCAGCACGGCACCCCGGTTGCAATGCGTTCCGGCATGCCCGGGCCGCAGGGCGATGGCGGCATCCAGGCACGCCAGGGCATCGGCCGGCCGTTTGCGCTCCTGCAGCACGATTCCCAGGTTGTAATGCGCGACGGCCGAAGCCGGATCCAGGGCGATGGCCTGTTCGAGGCAGTCGGTCGCGCCGGAGAGTTCCCCGATCTTGCGCAGCGCCACGCCCAGGTTGAGCCACGCTTCGGCGCGGGCGGCATCGCGGGCAATGACGGCTTGGAAATGCGCCACTGCTTCGACTGTTCGCCCCTGCTGCTGGCGCAAGCCGCCGAGGTAGAAGTTCGCGTCCGGGTCATCCGGATGCGTCGACAACCAGGCCAGATACGCGCCCTCGGCATCGGCGAGCCGCCCTGCCCTGTGCAGGGCAAGGGCCCGCTCTAGGCCGGACGTTTCCCTGTGCACCACGTACGCCACATCTGCCGATAGGCGTTCTCCAGATTGCGCGTGAACGCCGCTTCCTGGCACAGGGCCGACGACTGCATCTGGGAGCGCAATGCCAGGCGCACCGCGTTCAGACGCGGCACATCGGCCGCCAGGTCGCGAACGCACGCGATGTACGCGTCCTCGTCGGCAACCGCCCATTGCGGGTGACCCACGGCATGGAGCAGGGTCGCCCCCATGCGCGAAACGAAATCCTCGCCCACGAGGCTGACCACGGGCACGCCCATCCACAGCGCTTCGCAGCTCGTCGTTACACCGCAGTACGGGTAGGTATCGAGGGCGACATCGACCTCGGCATACATGGCCAGGTGGGCGGATTTCTCGGCCGTGCGGCCCACCAGGCGCAGCCGGGCCGGATCGACGCCATGCGCGGCGAAGCGCGCAAGGGTCGCCTCGCGTACCCCGGCGTCGGTATAGGACACGTCCTTGAGGAGCAGCGAAAATCCGGGCTCCTGCTGGAGCAGGCGCGACCACAACGCAACCGTGCGATCGGACATCTTGGCAAATTTATTGAAGGAACCCAAGGTCACGCGCCCGGCGGCCAGGGCGGGCGTGGCTTGCACCGGCGGCGCCTCGGGCGGACGATAGACGCTGAACACCTCCGGCAGGCGCACCAGGCCATCGCCGTCGAGCGCCGCCACATCGCGCGCGAGGTGCGGCGCCCCGGAGGGACTCGCCCGCTCGTCGGTGAGGAAGTAATCGATCGCGCGCAGCCCCGATGCCATGGGGCACCCCACCCAGCTGAGCTGCACCGGGGCGGGCTTGCGCGCAAACGCCAGCAGGCGGTTGCCGTAGGTGTGCCCGGCAAGATCCACCAGCACATCGATTCCGTCGGCGCGCACGCGCTCGCACAGGGCCTCGTCGCTCATTTCGATGCAGTCGCGCCAATGGTCGACCGCCGCGCGCAGACGGGCGGTGACCTCGTCCTTTCGCACGTTCGTGTAGTAGGCGAACACCTCGACCTGGGTCCGGTCGTGGTGCTCCAGCACGGGTTCGACGAAAAACGCCACGCTATGGTCGCGAAAATCGCCCGATACGTATCCCACCTTGAGCCGGCGATCCGGCTCGGGGGAATTGGCATGGGGCAGCGCCATGTGCATCAGGGGTGTTTCATAGCTTTGGGCATAGACGCGGCGCATCTGGGCGCGCTCGGCCGATCCGTGGCGGTCCGAGTACAGCATCGCGAACATCATGGACGAGAGCGTCGCATGGGCGCGCGCATCTATTGCCATGGTCCGCCGGTACGCGTCCAGGGCGCCCTCGACGTCGCCCTTTTCGACCAGGATGTTGCCGATGTGGTGGTAGGCCGGCGACATATCCGGATACATCGCGATGGCCGCGCGAAAACTCGCCAGCGCATCGTCATTGCGCTCGGCGCTCTGTTGCGCCGCGCCCAGGTTGCAATAGATCTGCGCGTCCATGAGGTGCCCGGTAAGGCCCCTGCGGTAGCTCTCGATGGCCTCGTCGAAGCGGCGCAAGGCGTGCAGGGCAAGGCCGATGTTCATGTTCAGGCTCTTGGCAGCGGGCTCCAGGGCCAGGGCGCGCCGGAAGCTTGCCAGTGCCGCCTCGGACTGGCCCTGGTCGAGCAGGCTGTTGCCCAGGTTGACGTGGGCCTGGACGAAGTTGGGGCGGGTGGCGATCGCCGACCGGAAACAACGCTCCGCCTCGGCGAACCGCCCCTGGGCAAACAGCCGGTTGCCCAGCTCGTAGCTGGCCTTGGCCTGCTCCTGCAAGGGCTGCTGGCCCGGCACGTTGAGGCAGCAGTGCTTGAACTTGCGTCCGCTGCCGCAGGTACACGGCTCGTTGCGCCCGGGGCGGGCCGCCGCGGGCGCGCCCGGCGCCCCCACGGGACCGTACCGAACGTCGGCCGTCATTTCCTGCTCGCCGCCCGCTCGCGCCGGCAGGCGTCCGGATTGCTTTTCCCGGAGCAGGGATCGTCTTCGTCGTCGGCCTCGCCAAAACCGAGGAATTCTCCGAACACGCGCATGCGCTGCTGGTTCAGCGAGCGCTGCTCGGCGGCCTGCTGGCCAAGGGTCTCGTTGAGCGCGGCCTCGAGGGCCTTTTCGCCGGCGCTGCTCACGGCCGAGGGCGGCGCGGGCGGCGGCGGCGATGCAACCACCGCGCCGCCGCTCACGCCGCTGGCCGCCTGGATGTTGGTGGCGTTGAGCACGAGGTTGGTGCCCAGGGTGACGGTCCCGGCCTGCGCCCGGATGCCCGCCTCGCCGGCATCGACGTAGCCCAGCGGAGCGATCAGGTTGATGTTGCTGGGGGGCTGGTCCGGTTCGGTCTTGAGCGCGCCGATGCCGCTGCCGCTCACCGCCGCGGAGAAATCGAGAAACTCCAGGCCCGTCGAGGGATCGGTCACGATGCGCGGCGGCGAGGCAACCGCGACGTCGCGCGGTCCCTTGCCGGCATCGAGATTGCCCAGCGAGGACCAAAGGTCGATATCGCCGCCGGCGACGGTGAATACGCGGGACTCGAACACATTGAAGTCGTCGCGCACCATGCCGACGATATTGCCGCCTCCCACCGTGAAGATGCCCAGCTCCGCGGCGCTCTTGGCGGTCTGCCCGGCGCCCAGCACCTGGGCCGTGGCCTGGCCGACGATCACGCTGCCCTGGGGCGCAAAAATGGAAACCGAACCGGTCTGCTCGGCCGTGATCTGGTTGTAGTCCATCTGCAGGTCATCGCGGCCGGCCGCCGAGGCCGGCGAATAGGCCGAGGCGAACTTCGTCAGTTGCGTCGCGTACGGCGTGCCGGTGCCGACGAGTTGCCCCGAAGCCTTCAGGGCATCCAGGCTGGTGCCGGCCACGGTCAGCACATTGGAAAGCAAGGCGCGCGCGCCGCTGGCGAGCAGCGCCGGATCGATGGCTGCGATGGCCCTGGCATATGCCGAGTTGGGGTCGTCCACCGTGGATGGTGACGCAAGGCCGATCTGGATGGCGTTCACAAGCGCCGGCGGCAGTCCCGCCAGGGCCTGCTCCCGCAACTGCGCGGCATTGGAGGCCGCCGAGAAGGGATTGTTCAGGATGAACTGCGCCAGGGCGTTGGTATTGTTGTAGAGATTCGGAAAGAGATCGTCGAACGCCGCATAGCCCGGCGCGAAAGTGTCCTGGTTGGCCAGCGAGACAAAGCGCTGGTTGTTGACGACCTGGATCGAGGAGGCAAGCGTCACGCCCGCCTCCACGAGTTGCGCCGGCGTAAGCGCGGCTATGGCCTGGCGCACGGCCGAATTCGGATTGTTCACGGACGAGCGATCCGCAAGCCCGGCGCTCAGGGCCTGGGCGAGCGGCGCCGCGGCGCCGCCCAGGTTGGCGTCGCCGGCAATTGCCGCAACCACCTGCGCGTCGAGTCCGGCCGCGTCGGAACCGGCCGCAGCGAACGCGTCGTAGCGGACGAAGTTCTGCAGCGCCCCGGAAAAATCGGGCTGGGCCGCCAGGCCCGCGCCATTGAGCCCGACACCGGAGGCCACCACCAGCGAGGCACCCTGGGCGGAAAGGTTGGCGTTGTCGAGGTTGCCCCGCGAGACGATTCCAGGACCGACGATTCCCAGGTTCATCGCGCCACCCGAAAGGATCTCGGCAGCGCCCGGACCGCCGACGAAAATATGGCTGGACTGCAGGTTGGCGCTGCCGGACAGGTCGATCGTATTGCCTGCCGAGACCAGGGACACCACGCTGGATCCGTCGTTCTGGATATTCAGGACGATATTCGGGCCGATATCCTGCCCCGCGACGATTTCTGCGGACTTGGGTATGTCCAGTTCCCAGTTGTCGATGGAGCCCGTGCGCGCGACGACTTCGGCATTGACCGTGTCGCCGGCATGCAGGGGCACGGTTCCGGTCACCGGCACGAGCAGGCGGTTTCCTGCCTGGATTTCGTTGTCGACGACCGGGTTGGCGGGGGTTCCCAGAAGGGACGGCTGGGCCTGGGACATCTGCAGCACATCCCCGAGCAGGTCCGCGCCCGCCAGCAAGCGCAGTTGACCCAGGGCCGCCGGATACATGACCGGGGTCGCGTTCAGATTGATGGATCCGTCGTACGCAACGATGTCGAGGGTCCCGGGCGTCACGGTCCAGTTGCCCGACACGAGATTCGAGGGACTGTTGCTGTCGCCGTTGAGCGAATTGGAGGCCGCCTGCGCGGCAACGAGTTGCAGGTCGCCGGCGGTGACATGGATGCTTTGCGCGCTGTCGGGCCCGAAGGTGAAGAAATCGGTCTTGTACGTCTGTGGTCCGTACAGCGAGGTGTTGAGTTGGGAGCTGTCGACCGCGGTGGGATTGAACGCGAGCGTGACGGTCGAGGACAGCCGCGCCTGGATATCGAGGCTGTTGTCTCCCTGGGCAAAACGGGGCGTTGCCAGGGCGGGATTGAATTCCGCCGGATTGCCGACGAAAGCCGTAGCCTGCACGTTGAACGTTCCGCTCTGGTCGTAGAAAAGACCCTGCGAAACATTTCCGGCTGCCTGTACCGACAAGGATCCGTTATTGAATTGCACGACCCCGGCGCCGGCGTCGTAGCCCACGCCCGGAACGACAGCGCCCACATTGACGATATCCCTGCCGGCGCTCAGGCTCAGATTGCCCCCGCCGAGCGCCCCGAACCCCTGCTGGAACTGATCGAACTGCACCCACCAGACCGTCGGCGCCGTCGTGCCGCTGGTCACGGCGCTGCCCGTACCGCCGCGCAACAGCCATTCATTGACGCTTTGCTGGCTGCCGTCGGGATTGGAACCGTCCTGCGCCGTTCCCAGGATGTCCCGTCCGGCGGAGATCTGCAGGTTGCCGCCGTTGCGCGTCAGCACGGGCGTGACGCTCGTGAGCACCAGCGGGTCGCCATACAGGTCGGTCGTGAATCCAGTGGCCTGGGGAAAGCTGGGAAGATTGGGAATGCTCGCGATGCCCGCCGAGTACACCACGTTGGTCTGCTGCGCAAAGCCGTTGTTGAGGACCACGTCCTCGCTCGCATTGAGCGCAATCGAGCCGGTGCCGGTTCGGACCGTGTACGGACTCGCGCCGTTTTCCACGCCCACCAGCAGATCCGCGGCGGTACCCGCCACCACCTGGTTGGGATTGGATGCGTTGAGGTCGGCGCCGGCCGTGAGGATGTAGCTCCAGCTCTCGCCGGCTGCGCCCCGCCAGACAGATCCGTTCATTGCCGCCGCCGAGCCCGACGTGGGGAGGAACCCGTCGCTGATGCTCGCGTCCAGGAAGACATTGCCCGCGCTGCGCAGCGTCAACAGCCCGGGATCGGAGGTGGCGATGGTGTTGCCGCCATAGCGCCAGGCACAGGTCGTTGCGCAGGAGGTGATCCCGCTCGTGGCGTCATAGGTGAGGCCGGTCGCGAAATCGATTTGCGTGGCGAGCGTGATGTCTCCGCTGGCATCGATCTCCAGGTCCGGCCTCAGGCTGAAGCCGCTCAGAGTGGCGCCGCCCAGGAGCCGGGTGCTCATCGCGCTGCGGTTGGCGGCGCTCATGTACGTGGACAACGCGGCGCTGTCGGTCGCGAGCAGGCCGCTCGTGATCGTCAGCGGGCCGCTCGTGCTGTCGACAATGGCGCCTTCGACCACGATCTGCCGCGCACCGGAGTTGCCGAGCATGGCAACGGGCAAAGGCGCGATCTCGACATCGGCCCCGGTGGCGGAGCCGTAGCCGACGGCATTGGCACGCAGCGTGATGGTGCCGCCGGAACCCCCGCTGCCGCCCGCGACGCTCATCGTGGCGTTCGGATCGAGCACGACCGCATCGAGCGTGCTGGGCGCTGCGGCATTGGCCGTCACCCGCGAGGCGATGACCACGTCGCCACCCGTCAGGCCCGCCCCGCTGGCCGAGGCGTCCAGGACCGCCCCGGCTTGCACCAGGACCTGGTCATTGGCATACAGCGCGATCTCTCCGCCCGTCCTGCCACTCGCATCCAGGGTGCCGGCGACGGTGACGGTACCGTCCGTCGGACCGCCTGCGCCGTCGGCCTCGAGCACGATCGTGCCGGCGCGCAGCGAACTGCCGCTGGCCAGCGTCAGGTTTCCAGACCGCGCGCGGATGTCCACCGACTGGAGTGCCGCGTTGCCCGCACCGCCGGCTCCCGCGCCGATCGTGGCGACGAGGCCGCCGAAGTCGAGCACGTTCGCATCTACGGACACTGAGGCGCCATTGGTGCCCGCCGCGCTCGCCAGGGACCAGTTCCCACCGATGGTGGCCGAGCCTTGCGGCGCCGAAATGGCCAGCGAGCCCGCATTGCCCAGGGTACCCGCCCCGCTCAGGTCCAATACCGAACCGGCCTGCTGCACGACGTTGCCTGCCGCACTGCTCAGCACGATGGCGCCGGCAGCTACGTCCGCGGTGGTTGACGCAAAGGTCTGGCTCACGCCGGCAACGCGAATCAAGGATCCGGCGTCGAGCGAGATGCCGTCCGTCGCGGCCGGTCCGGTTGCGCTCAATTGCACCACGCCACCGGGGAGGTCGATGCGCCCGCCCATGTCGATCTGTTGCGCGCTCAGCGTCAGCGATGCCCCGATCTGGCTCTGCTGGGCTTGCGGCGCCGGCCCGGAGGCGGCAACGACCAGCGAACCGGGCACGGTGACGCTGGCATCGACGCCGCTTTGCGCCGTGATACGGGCGGCCGAGATCGTGAGGGGGACCGCCGTTCCCTGAAGCGACAGCGTTGCACTGTCGCCCGGATTGCCGGTGAACCGCACCTCGCCGGTTCCCGAGACCGTGCTGGCGGCCGCCGTTGAGGTGGCCGCCTGGGTGACGCCGGTTGCGGACAAGTACACGCTCGAAAAGCCCGACAGGGTCTGGGTGCCGCCCAATTGAATGCTGCCGTCGCTCGCCGCGCTGCCGATGGCGTCCAGGGTCAGCGACGAGGCGCCGGTTCCGGCCAGGGAGGAGACAGCGCCGCTGCGGTTCTGCAGGCTGATGTCCCCCGCGGTCAAGACCACCTGCGTTCCGGCGCCACCGAATCCGGCAATTCCCGGTCCGATCAAGGTCAGCCGGTTGAGCAGCGGCACGCCATTGCTCCCAAGGGCGCCGAGTTGCGCCGATCCGAAGGCTGCAAATCCGTCGTCGCTGGCTAGCGTCAGGTTCCCGGCTCCCGAAAGCACCCCCAGCAGCGATGGCGTGAGTGTCAGTCCGCTGGTGGTCGCCGGCGCATCGCCCAGGTTGAATTGCAGGGCGGTGATCTCGGTATTGCTCGCCTGGAGCGTGAAATTGTCCGCCAGCGTCTGTCCCTGCGTGGCATCGAGCAGCACCGCGGCCCCGGCCAGCGTGGCGCCCGTGCCCACTTCCAGTGTTCCCACGCTGGCGGTGCCGGCGGCCGAGGCGCCCGTGCGGGTGTACGCGGGCAAGGCGGCAGCGTTGCCGACATAGACCAGGGCGCCGTTGCCACTGGCATCGAGCGAGGTGGTTTGCGGCGCCTGCGTCGTCACCGCCGACAGGGTGGCTCCCGCGCCGACGGATACATCGGTTCCGGCGAGCACGATCTCCCCCGCGCCAAGCCGCGCGCCGGCCTGCACGGCGACGGTCGAGGTGGTGCTGGCGACCGACAGCGTGGCGCCCTCGTCGGAGCGCGTGGCTACGGCGCCCAGGATCAGCGATTCGGCATTCAGGTTGGTGAGCAGGACGGAACCGATGGCCAGTTCCGGGCCGGGCTGGGACGTCGGGGCCGCGGCGCCATCGACCACGACAAGCGACGGCGCCACGAAGTCGAGCGATGCCCCGCGCCCGCCCGCGGCGGGCGCGGCAAGGATGTCCCCGGCGAGGCGGATGTCGCTGCCCGCGTCGACCAGGAGGGCGCCGGCATCGGGGCCCAGGCGGGGCGCGGGCTGGCCCGCCGCCGCCGCCGCGGCCGCGAGGAATTGGCTGCCGATGCCATCCTGGAACTGCGAAAGCGTATTGAACTGCGCATTGTTGTAGATGCGAAAACCGCTCCACAGGCTGCTGATCGTGCCCGCGTCGGCGAAGCCCAGTTTTCCGGCGACGATTTGCGTGCCGTCCGGCATGGCGATCACGGATCCCGGGTTGAAGTTCTGGTATCCGCTGGCGGGCAGCACCGCATAGGCGCCCGGAAGAAGCGCGTATGCCGGGGGCAGGATCGTGTAGGTTCCCGCGGGCAAAGCACTGCCCGCGGCCACGGTGAAGGTCTGCCCGATCTGGAAGGACGCCACGGAGCCCGCCGGCAGCGCGGGATTGAGCAGGAGATCGGAATAGATCTGGGTATCGAACGGGGCCGTGCTGGTACCCAGGGTCGGCACGATGGCAAAGTACGGATTGCGGCCGGTCGTCGTCCCGAAGGGGAAATTGGCGCTGTAGTTGTAGCTGCCGCCGGGGCCGGCAACGAAACCGGCGCCCAGGAGGTCGCCGCCGCCGGAAACGTTGATCTGCGATCCGGGCTCGGCGTTGATCGTCGGCGCATTGATATTGATGCCCCGAGACTGGACACTGACGCCGGTGGCCGAGCCGATGGTCCAGGGATCGAGATTGGACGAGGCCGTGCTCGCCGCGTAGGTCCACGTCGTGCCGTTGATGATGCTGCCAAAGGGGACGAGCGCGCTGCCGGCCGTGGAAAGGACGCTGCCCGCGTCGAGTTCCACCGTGCCGGTGGCTGCGAGCGAAATCTGCCCTTGGGGCGCCAGCACCCGCCCTGCCGAGCGGAAGTTGCCGACATCGAAGTTCATCGTGCCGCCCGCGGTCAATTGCGCAGGCAAGGCCGCGGCGCCCGCAGGCGTGGTGATCGACAGATTGCCACCCGCGGCGAATGCCGGGTCGCTCACCGCCTGGAACGTGAAATCGGTCTGCGTCGACGGCAGCAGCGCCGCCGCGTCGATCGCGAGGTTGCCCGCGAAACGCAGCGCGCCCGACGAGCGCGGACTCGACGTCGTGATGCTGCCCACGCCGATCCCCACCACGGTGCCCGTTGCGTTGAGCGTGGCTTGCTGCACATTGACCAGGGATGTGGACCCCACCAGGTCGATTTGCCCGGCGTTCACGGTCAGGGTGCCATTGCCCGCCGTTGCCGTCTGCTGGACGTTATTCGACAGGTCGCTGCTGACGGCGGCCGCCGTTCCCGAGGTGGCCAGGCGCCCGACGGTTCCCAGCGCGACAAACGGAGCGTCCAGGCTCACCGACGCGGGCACGTTGCCCGCCGGCAGATCGATGGACTGGGCAGCCAGGACCAGGGACTGGCGTGTCGACAGGCTCGTCGCCGCGTCGAAACGGATGGAATCCGCGCTTTGCAGCCAGACCTGCGCGAAGCCCGAGGAGTTCACCAGGCTGGACGTGATGTAGCCCGTGGCGTTGTTGGCAAGGGGCGCGGGCGGGTTGCTGGCCGCCGTCGGTCCGGTACCGATGACGAGGGCCGTCGGATAGGACAGCGCCTGGATCACCGCGGTCGAGGAGATCGCCCCGGAGGAGACGCTGATCAGGTCGGCGCTCGGCGCCTGCAAGGCAATGGACAAGCGGCCCCCGTTGGCCGTATTGCTGCCAGCGGCCGCGGACACGGAGCCCAGCACCGTGAGACCGGTGGTGGCCGACATCTCCACCACCCCGCCGCTGGAAGCGTCGGATTGCAGCAGATACACACCCCCCGGATCGAGGACATCGACCTGGTCGACGGTTCCACCTGCGCGGATCCTGGCACCGGCATCGACCGCCACCGAACCGATATTCGCGTCGAGCGAAACCGTGCCGCCGTCCTGCACGCTGCCGGTACGCAGGCCCTGGGCGTTGGTCGTGACCAGGCTGGCCCCGGAGACATCGATCGTGGCCGTATCGGTGAGAACCAGGGCGCGGGCATCGAGGGCATCGAGGCTGCCCAGGTTGTTGGGATTGGGGCTGGCCAGGGTGAGCGAAACCGAACCCCCTTTCGCGACCAGCGAACCGGCCATGTCGATGTCGACCGCTGCCGTCACGGCGATGCTGCCGCCGGGCGCCGCATCCAGTACCGCACCGGTATCGATCCTGACATTGCCATCGAGCGGGGAACTGGCGGACAGGACGATGGAAGCGGCCGGGGAGCTGCCTACCTGGGGCAATTGCGGCTTGACCAGCGACAGCAGGCTCGCCGTCGACGGCGCGAAATTCAACGCGGCCGAATCATAGAAGGACGCCACCTGGGGAAAGAAATCGGCCGTTCCCGCGACCTCGATGGATTCATAGGCGCCGAAAGCGAATTTCTCGAAGCCGGTATCGGCCAGGGCGTTGTCGATCTGCACCGGAGCGGAGGCGCCCGGCACCGATCCGGTGAGCGGCGCCACTCCGCCGATGTACAGGGTGGGTGCACCGATCGAGAGCGTGCCGCCGCCCTTGACACCGAAGCCGGAGACGCGCGCGGCAAAATTGCTGCCCAGGTCCAGGACGCCGGTGTCGATCAGCGCCGGATTCGTGACGCTGGAGGTTCCGGCGGGCGCACGGTTGGTGGCCGCCAGCGAGAGCGAGCCGCCGGAACCGCCGGTAAAGACGCCCGCAATGGAAAGGTCGGCTCCCGACGAAACGTTGAAACTCGAATCGCTCACGTTGACCGTGCGGTCGGTGATGGAAATGGAGCCGCCGTTGAGCACGATGGGTTCGTTGCCGCCCACGCCCGCGCCCACCGCATCGTTGGTCCAGAGCCCCGCCACGTCCACCGAGGTACCGGGCGCAAAGAGCGTCAAGCCGCGCTGCGCCGGGTTGGTGATGAGATTGAGCTGCTCGCGCTCGGCGGCAGCGCTGCCGTTGCCCGCCGCCGAGGTGACCGGCCGCTCCGACATGCTGATGCTGCCGCCCGGGGCGATGATCGAGGCATTGATCGAAGCCGCATTGGCAACGATCGTCAGTTGTCCGTAGTTGCCCAGGTTCAGGGCGCCACCGGCCACGACATCCACGAGGCCGTCGCTCGTCAGGTTGAAGCGATTGAATCCGTCCGCGACGAGGGTGGTGGTGTCGAGCAAGATGGCGTTGGGGTTGCCCAGCTGCGACTGGGCCCGGCCAAGCGCGGCCGTGCTGCCCGCCAGCAGGATGTCCGGGCGCGAGAAGCCGGCCTGCTGGTCGAGCACGCCCGCGCTGTCGCTGTTGATGCGCAACAGCCCTCCGCTCGGGGGCGCGGATCGCTGGTAGAGGCCCGTCGTCGCGCTGCCCAGCAGGGTGCCGCCCAGGTTCGCGCTGGGCGCATAGATTTCCAGCGTTCCGGCATTGCTGCCCTGGAGATAGCCGCCCATCGAAGAGTAGTGCGGCGCCTGCCATGTCACCGTCTGGCTGACGCCCTCGATGGGATCGGATACGGTCTGGCTGCCGCCGTCGGCAAAGCCCACGTATTGGACATCGGCAGAGGCATTGGAGATGTCGACCACGCTGCCGCTGGCCGTGAGGAGTTGCGAGGTGCGGCCGATGGCCGCGCTGACCTGCTCGGTTCCCCCGGAAACATTGACGACCGAGCCATGGGCCAGATTGACGGCGCCCTCGGCCAACAGCGAAACCGTGCCTGCGACGGTGTCGCGCTGCGCCTGGCTGGTGGCAACCGCGGCCTGCAGATTGGTCACATCGAGCCAGGACGGCACGTTGTTCAGGTTGACGTACACCGGCTGGCCCAGCAGAAAGCCCGCTCGCTGGTAGGGCGCGTTGGCAAGATTGCTGGACGTGAGCCGGCTGATGTAGGCAAAGTACAGCGCACCATCGATGGGAACATTCTGCAGCCCGGAGGCGTCGATGAGCGCGTCGGCGCCGACATCGATGGTCGCCGCCGGATTCTGGGCGCCGAGCAGGCTGCCGTCGCCCAGGAAGTACGGGTAGCCGGCGCCGCCGTTGGCCAGGTTGGAGGCCGCCGAACGGGCCGTTACGGTGATGTCGCCCCCATGGGCCTGGACGACCGTGCTCCCCGCCGCACCCGTGCCGCCGATGGTGACGCTCTGCCCCTCGATGTCGATGGTGGAACGGCTTGCCGCAGCCGTCGGGTCACTCAACGGGGCCGTTGCCGTGTCGGTGGTGTCCAGTACCACCTCGGTCTTGGAGCCCGATGCCAGCGTCACCTTGCCCGTCTCCAGGGGCGTGATGAGGACATCGGACCCGGGGGCCGGCGTCTGCGTCGAGGTGGGATCGGCAACGCGCGCGATAAGGCGGATGGAACCGTTGTCGTCCAGCGCCGACGTGGCCATCACGGTGCCTGCCTGGTTGACCGCAAGGCCCATGAGCGTGATGTCGCCATGGGCGGCAGTGATGCTTCCGGTGGAATTGACCGAGACGATGTCATTGCCGGTAGCGGCCGACACCTCGACAAGCAGGCCGCGCAGTTGCGGATCGCTGGAGCTGCCCAGGTAGACATCGGCTCCCGAGGCCAGGATGACCTGCCCTCCCCCGTCTACCGTTATGGATCCGCCGTTTTGCACGTCGGGTGCGAACAGGAAAATGCGCCCCGGGCTGACCACCGTGCCGGTCTGGTTGCGGCCCGCCGCATAGAGCGAGGCCCCCGGCATGACGATGATCGAAGGATTGGCGCCCGCGGAAGCGGTAGGCGTGGTGGCCGGGTTGTCGCCGACCAGGGCAAGGTTGCTGCTGAATACCGGGTCCGTTACCAGCGGATCGTAGAAAAACCCGTTGGTGATACGCAGATCGTTCACGTCCAGCGTGGAGGCGATGAGACCGGCCACATTGACGACCGCATGCGACCCGAACAGGATGCCGTTGGGATTGATGAGGTAGACCTGCCCATTGGCCTTGAGGTTGCCCGCGATGGTGGTGACGTTGGGGTCGAAGATCCGGTTGAGGGCGACGGAACTTGCCGAGGGCTGCACGAACTGCACCAGATTGCCGGCGCCGATGTTGAAGCTTTGCCAGTTGAGGATGGCCGTAGAGCTGCTCTGGTTGATGGTCAGCGCATTGGTGCCGTAGACCAGGGACGCGACGCCGCCATTGCCGGGGTTGACCAGGGGCAGCCCCTTGCAGGCAGCCGCACCGCCCACGCACGCCACGGGCAGGCCGGCAGCGAGCGCGGAGCCGTGCACGAGAACAACCACCGCGGTGGCGATGGCCGAGAGGGGAAAGAAGACCTGCAAGCGCCTTTGCCCCGGCATCGAACTTCTACCGGGCGCGAACGATCGTTTCATGTGAGCCCAAGGACAAGCATCCCCCCATCCGAAAATCCGCATTCCTGTATGCGCAAGCGGCAGCGCCCAAGGTACGGGGCGCCGGGCGAGGCAAGCCGGAGGGCTGCAGAATCGCGAGGACGAGGGATGGATGTTCCCCCACGATTGTTTCCGATCCCTGACAAGGCCGACAACGAACCCGCCGTGTTGGGGAATTAATGAAAAACGCCACCGCCCATGGGGCGGTGGCGTGCACGGATCGTAAAACCGCTACGAAACCGAATTTGCCGGGCGCGGGGAGTTAGAGCACCCGTTGCCAGCCGGAACAGATGTTGCCGCTGTTGCCGTATTGCGTGGTGCCGTTGTTGATGTTGATCAGGCCGCCACCGGTGGTGAACGCGCCGAAATCGGCCTTCAGCGAGGCACTGATCGCCCCACCCGTGGTCGTGCTGCCCGCGCTCTTGCCGCAATGCAGGACTTCCGTCGAGTTGTAGTTGTACAGGCCGGCGGCCGCGTTTTCCGCGCTCGGGTACACGCCATCGAGCTTCAGGAAGCTGGCGCTGGTGCCGTACAAGGGCGCGACGAAGCTGCTGGACGACGTGGCGTTGGCAAGCTTGCCGGCGCTGTCGTTTTCCGTGCTGATGTAGCCGATGACATTGTCGGTCGAAACCGCCCAGCCGTTCTTGCCCGTGAGGCGGTTGATGACGTTGCCGGTGGATTCCTGGTACGAGACGAAATAATTCGTTCCAGCGCCGATAGTGATGTTGCCGGTAGTCGTGTCCGTCGTGCCGGTTACGAACTGCGGCGAAAGGCTCGTGCCTTCCGTGCCCGGCACGGTCGTTCCAACGGAACACCCTTGGTTCAGGAAGTATGCCATCGTCGCGGCATTCGTACCCGAGCCCTGGTCGCGCCGGGCAAGTTCGATGGGCGCGTACGTCGAGATCAGGCTGGCGGCCGTGCCACCTGTCAGCAACGAGCGGACATCGGCCATCGAAATGTTCGGAACGCAGGCCTGGTTGGTGTATCCAGGAACATCAAGGCAGGTGCCAGTAAGTCCTTGTGCTTCCTGCAGCACGTGATACAGGGACGACGATACGGCTATACCGAAGGTGATACCCAACGCATTGTAGGGGAAGCCGGTGATTTCAACGCCCTTGGCGGTCAACGCGCTCGTCGCCATCGATGCAGCAGTGTTGATCGACGTGCTGGGATTCATCGTGCCCGTGGCACCAGTGGAGCCGAGGCCAGTGTCCACGAGCGGTTGGTTCACGCCGTTAGAGAACAGTACGGTTTCCGCATCGGCCATGCCGAAGTCAACGGTGTCCGAGCCGACAACGGCGGGAACCGCAGTGGCCTTGTAGACGTAGCTGACGGGGTTGTTAAAGGTATAGGTGGTGCTGCCGACCTTGAAGCTCGTGATGGTGAAAGCTGAGGCCGTTCCGGAACTGGAAACGTAAGAGACCGGGTTGGCACTAAGGGCCGTATTCTGTGCGTTCGTGTAGAGCGTGCTGCTGACCGAGGTGAACGACTTCCACGAACCGCCCGAGGTGTCGTAGCTCATGTCGCTGCTACCACAGATGATGCGGAAGATCGAGCCACCGGGCAGGACCGTGGCGGAGCCGATGTCCGATGAACTGTTGTCATAGATCGTGGCGGCATTGGTGCCGCAGACGCTGGTGGGGCTGACCGTCGTGCCGATAACTGCGCGGACGATGCCGGTCTTCACGGCCGACGCGCCGGCGCCGATGGATTGAGGGGCGCCAGCCACATTGGCCAGCGCCGAGCCCGAAAACACTAGGCCGACGGCCGCCGCAATGGCGGAGAGCTTAATTTCATTACGCATGCAATTACTCCTGAATTTTTTCGTGTAAGGCGAGACGGCGTGGTGCCGCCTCGCTCTTCCAAGGGACGAAACTTACGCGCGCGAACGGCGACGAACGATGGCGCCAACGGCCAGAAGGCCGGCGAGCATGAGGGCATACGTGCCGGGTTCCGGAACGGCCGAGGTGCTGTTGACGATGGTGATCGTGCC
>Ga0181519_10000407_pt1 | contig 40028 bp, 35 predicted proteins | sample PEATcosm2014_Bin_26_FD_121102 | JGI IMG/M metagenome (GOLD analysis project Ga0181519, IMG submission 121102) | Peatland microbial communities from MTU Mesocosm Facility, Houghton, MI, USA - PEATcosm2014_Bin02_10_metaG | ecosystem: Environmental > Terrestrial > Soil > Wetlands > Peat | place...
ATGATCCGAGCCCCAGGTCAACAAGATTTTGCGGATCTATCCCGCCGCAACCACCATACTCAGCTCTTCCAAGCTCACAGCCGCGCCGTTGAACCGACGCGACCAAGAGGGTGAGCAATTACAATTTTCTTATAGTAACCGCCCACTGTAGCGAGAAATTCTTCCGGAGACGGCGTCTGAATGACGAAATGATGTGAATTTGAAAAATTGTATACTGACTGTGAGACCCAAATACCAACATGCTTACTCGGCATCGGACCCATAAAACCATTTCTGACATTCTGCTCAAATGTGACGAACACCAATAGTGGCGACCTAGCCATCGGCCGATCGGCCCATAGCCCGGTATTGGTGAGCTGATTGAACAATTCATCGCATCGAATCGTTGCACCTGTGCCCTTCGTGGCGGATTTCAAGTCGCCGCAGAGCAAGGGAAACGTGATTCCCAGGGCGTGGCTGACGAAATGTGCGCAATGATTCTGCGCCCTGTCTTCGAACTTGTTCTCGCAGATATCACCCATATAGGCGCCGAGATATCCGGCACCGTCGGCGTCCGTAAACGGTGGCATGGTCGACCTCTCTCCTGCTCCTACCTCATGAAAAAAGCGACCCGCGAGGCCCCCATCTTCCGTGCGCCGACCAGCGCGCAGGTTTATCCCCGGAGCGGCGATGAGCACGTCCGCGCAATCGAAGCCGCTTTCTGCATTAATACTGACCGCCGCATCGAATTACAACCTTCGCGGACAGATCGTCGGCAGCGCCGGCGGCCAAAGCTGTCCTTCGACCGGCGACCTGCTATCCTGCCGCGGCCCCCACCCGCCCGAGGACGCGCCGATGAAACTCTACAACGAGAACCACCCGGCGCCCAATCCGCGCAAGGTCCGCATTTATCTCGCGGAAAAAGGCATCGACGTGCCGCTTCAGCATGTCGAGATCCGCAAGCGCCAGCATAAGGCGCCGGAATTCCTGGCGAAGAATTCGCTGGGCCAGGTTCCCGTGCTCGAACTCGACGACGGCACCCATCTGAGCGAGTCGCTCGCCATCTGCCGGTATTTCGAGGCGTTGCATCCGGCACCGCCGCTGTTCGGCACCGATCCGCTCGATCAGGCGCTGGTCGAGATGTGGATCATGCGCGTCGAATTCCGGATCTGGCGGCCGGTCACAATAGTGTGGCGCCAGGCCGATCCGCGCACTGCGCATCTCGGCCGTCAGTTCACCGATTTCGGTGAATACAATCGCGGCGTCGTCGCCGACGAGATGCGCTGGCTCGACCGCGAGATCGGCGACGGCCGCGCCTTCATCGCCGGCGCGCGCTATTCGATGGCCGATATCGTCGCGCTGTGCGGTCTCGATTTCGCCAAGTTCGTGAACATGCCGATCCCCGAGGAATGCACCGCCCTCATCGCCTGGCGCGAGCGGGTCAGCGCCAGGCCCAGTGCCCGGGCCTGAACCGCGCCCGCCGCTTAGGGCCAGATCACCTCGGGCGGCATCGACATCAGGATGGCCTCGACATTGCCGCCGTTCTTGAGGCCGAAGGCGGTGCCGCGATCGTAGAGCAGGTTGAACTCGACATAGCGGCCGCGGCGGATCAGCTGATGGCGCCGGTCTTCCGCAGTCCAGGGCTCGAACAGGCGGCGGCGGACCAGGCGCGGATAGACATCGAGGAAGGCCAGGCCGACGGACCGGGTGAAGGCGAAGTCGCGCTCCCAATCGCCCGTATCGTGCTGGTCGAAGAAGATGCCGCCGACGCCGCGCGGCTCGTTGCGGTGCGGCAGGAAGAAATACTCGTCGCACCACTTCTTGTAGCGCGGATAGTAGCGGGAATCATGGGCATCGCAGGCGGCTTTGAGCGCGGCGTGGAAATCCGCCGTGTCCGCTTCCACCGGCACCATCGGCGTCAGATCGGCGCCGCCGCCGAACCAGCTCTGCGCGGTGCGGAAATGCCGCGTATTCATATGCACGGCCGGCACCTTGGGCGAGCGCATGTGGCAGATCAGCGATATGCTGCTGGCCCAATAGCGCGGATCGTCGTCGCCGCCGCGGTCGCTGCGGAAATCCTGGGAGAGGATCCCCTCGGTGGTCGACGCCATGATGCCGGTCTTCTCGAAGACCTGGCCGGTCATCCGCGCGATGACGCCGCCGCCGGTCGTGGGATCGGGGCGCGACCAGGGCAGGCGCTCGAATCGGCCGGCCGGGCCGCTGCCCGTCGCGGCGGCGTATTCGTCCTCGATCGCCTCGAATTCCGCGCAGATCCGGTCGCGCAGCTCTTCGAACCAGGCGCGCGCCCGAACCCGCCGTTCCGCATCATCGCTCATTCGTGAACCCCCGGCCAAGAATCCGTCTGACGTAACGCCTCACCCAATACAATCGCCGCCGCCAGCGCCACATTGATCGACCGCAAACCCGGCCGCATCGGAATGCGCACGCGGAGATCCGCCGCGTCGTGCACCGCATCGGGCACGCCGGCGCTTTCGCGCCCGACCATCAGCGTGTCCGCCGCCCGATAGGCGGCGTCGACATGCGCAAGCGGCGACTTCGTGGTCAGCAGCACCAGCCGTCCGGGCACGGTGCTGCGGAACGCGTCCCAAGAGACATGCCGGACATAGGCCGCATGGTCCAGATAATCCATGCCGGCCCGGCGCAGCCTGGCGTCGCCGAACACGAATCCGCATGGTTCGATGATGTCGACACCGACGCCCAGGCAAGCGGCGAGGCGCAGCAGGGCGCCGGCATTCTGGGCGATATCCGGTTGATAGAGGGCGAGGCGCATGCGCGGCACTGTGCCGCCGCGGCGGCCGTGCTGTCGAGAGCGGGGATGCGCCTGCGCGCCGCGCATGGCCCCTTTCGGCGATGCTTGAAGCCGGACACCGGGGCGTTGTTGCGCCCGCTTGGGTCCTATGCTATTGCCGCTCCGCTTCCGGACGGCCATGCCGCCGCCGGGCCGGTGCGGCTCGGCTCGGCTTCATGTTGTTCGCGGAGTGGAATTCTTTCGGGCGATTCTCGTCCCCGGCATTGGACTCGCCCCGGCAACCGAAGGTAAGGCTCAATTGGCATCCGAAGCGACTGGCGTATCCGGACTGGCGGGCCGCTATGCGACCGCCCTGTTCGATCTGGCCGATCAGCAGAAGGAGCTGGATGCGGTCGCGGCCGATCTGCGCCGCCTGGCCGGCATGATCGCGGAAAGCGCCGATCTCCAGCGCCTGATCCGTTCGCCGGTCTTGAGCCGCGAGGCGCTCGGCGCCGCGATGAAGGCGCTGACCGAGCGTGCCGAATTCACCGCGATGACCGGCAACTTCATCGGCTTGGTCGCGCGCAACCGCCGGCTGTTCGCGCTGCCCGGCATGATCACGGGTTATCTGCAGTTGCTGGCCGAACGGCGCGGCGAGATTCGCGCCGAGGTGACGGCGGCGCAGGAAATGAGCCCGGAGCAGGTCCGGGCGATCGACGATCAACTGAAGCGGGCGGTCGGGTCCAAGGTCGCCGTCGAGATCCGGGTCGATCCCGCGATCATCGGCGGCCTCGTCGTCAAGGTCGGGTCGCGCATGGTCGACTTCTCGCTGCGCAGCAAGCTCCAGCGGCTGCAGCTTGCCATGAGAGGAAATTGAGCAAATGGAAATCCGGGCCGCGGAAATCTCCGCCATTCTGAAGGAACAGATCGCCAATTTCGGCGCCGAGGCGGATGTCGCCGAAGTCGGCCAGGTGCTGTCGGTCGGCGACGGCATCGCGCGGGCCTACGGCCTCGACAACGTCCAGGCCGGCGAGATGGTCGAGTTCCCGGACGGCACCAAGGGCATGGCGCTCAACCTCGAAACCGACAATGTCGGTATCGTGCTGTTCGGCGAAGACCGCGGCATCAAGGAAGGCGATATCGTCAAGCGGACCAAGGCGATCGTCGAAGTGCCGGTCGGCATGGGCCTGCTCGGCCGCGTGGTCGACGGTCTCGGCAACCCGATCGACGGCAAGGGTCCGCTGACCAACGTCGAGTACCGCCGCGCCGAGGTCAAGGCGCCGGGCATCATCCCGCGCAAATCCGTGCATGAGCCGATGCAGACCGGCCTGAAGTCGATCGACAGCCTGGTGCCGATCGGGCGCGGCCAGCGCGAGCTGATCATCGGCGACCGCGAGACCGGCAAGACCGCGGTCGCGATCGATACGATCCTGAACCAGAAGACGATCAACGCCGGCACCGACGAGTCGAAGAAGCTCTATTGCATCTATGTCGCGATCGGCCAGAAGCGCTCTTCGGTCGCGCAACTGGTCAAGACGCTCCAGGATTACGGCGCGCTCGACTATTCGATCGTCGTGGCCGCGACCGCGTCCGACCCGGCGCCGCTGCAATTCCTGGCGCCCTATACCGGCTGCACCATGGGCGAGTATTTCCGCGACAACGGCCGCCACGCGCTGATCGTCTATGACGATCTGTCGAAGCAGGCCGTGGCCTATCGCCAGATGTCGCTGCTGCTGCGCCGGCCGCCGGGCCGCGAAGCCTATCCGGGCGACGTGTTCTACCTGCATTCGCGCCTGCTGGAGCGCGCCGCCAAGCTCAACGACGATCATGGCAACGGCTCGCTGACCGCCCTGCCGGTCATCGAGACCCAGGCCGGCGACATCGCCGCCTATATCCCGACCAATGTGATCTCGATCACCGACGGCCAGATCTTCCTCGAAACCGAGCTCTTCTATAAGGGCATCCGCCCGGCCATCAATGTCGGCGCCAGCGTCAGCCGCGTCGGTTCGGCCGCGCAGATCAAGGCGATGAAGCAGGTCGCCGGGCGCATCAAGCTCGAACTGGCGCAGTACCGCGAAATGGCGGCGTTCTCGCAATTCGCCTCCGATCTCGACATCTCGACCCAGCGCCTGCTGGCGCGCGGCGCCCGGCTTACCGAACTCCTGAAGCAGCCGCAATTCTCGCCGCTCGCGGTCGAGGAGCAGGTCGTGGCGATCTTCGCCGGTGTCCGGGGATATCTCGACCGGGTGCCGACCGGCGACGTCACGCGCTACGAGGCGAAGATGCTGGACGAGGCCAAGGCGCGCCATCCGGAGATCTTCGAGTCGATCCGCACCAAGCGCGAGATCAACGCCGAGACCGAAGAGAAGCTGAAGACCTTCCTGGAAAATTTCACGAAGAACTTCGTGTGAGCCCGGCTGCAGCGATTTCAGGACTTTAGCCCATGCCGAGCTTGAAAGAACTTCGCAACCGGATCCGCAGCGTTCAGTCGACGCAGAAGATCACCCAGGCCCAGAAGCTGGTCGCCGCCTCGCGCCTGAAGAAGGCGCAGGATGCGGCCGAGGCGGCGCGCCCTTATGCCGACCGGATGGGGCGGATGCTGAGTTCGCTGGCGAAATCCATGGCAGGATTGCCCTCGGCGCCGAAGCTGCTGGCCGGGACCGGCAAGGAGCAGACCTGTCTCCTGGTCGTCGCGACCTCCGACCGCGGCCTGTGCGGCGGCTTCAATTCGACCATCCTGCGCGAGGCGCGGCGTCAGATCCGCGACCTGCTGGCGCAGGGCAAGACCGTGAAGCTGATCACGATCGGCCGCAAGGGGCGCGACAGTTTGCGGCGCGATTACGCCCGGCTGATCATCAGCAGCCATATCGAGGTCGGGCGCCGCAGCCTGGCCTTCGCCGATGCGCGCGCGATCGCGGACGAAGTGGTCGGCCGCTTCGGCAATGGCGAGTTCGATGTGGCGTCGGTCATCTTCAACCGGTTCAAATCGGCAATCTCGCAGATCGTGACGACGCGCCAATTGATCCCGGCCGCCGCCCCGGAATCGACGGCGGCGGACGAAACCGGCGGCGCGCTCTACGAATTCGAGCCGGGCGAGGAAGAGATCCTGGCGACCCTGCTGCCGACCAATCTGGCGATCCAGATCTTCACCGGCCTGCTGGAAAACGTCGCCAGCGAGCAGGGCTCGCGCATGACCGCCATGGACGCCGCCACGCGCAACGCTGGCGATATCATCAAAGACCTGACGCAACTGCGCAACCGCACGCGCCAGGCCTATATCACCAAGGAACTCATCGAGATCATCTCGGGCGCCGAGGCGCTCTAGTGGCTCGTCAGGCTTAGAGGAAGACGAACATGGCCAAGAACAATGTGGGCATCATCACACAGGTCCTCGGCGCCGTGTGCGACGTCCAGTTCGAAGGCGACAAGCCCGCGATCCTGAACGCGCTGACGGTCGAGACGGCAGGCCGCACGCTGGTGCTCGAAGTGGCGCAGCATATCGGCGAGAACACGGTGCGCACCATCGCCATGGACACGACCGACGGGCTGGTGCGCGGCGACAAGGCGGTCGACACCGGCGCGCCGATCTCCGTGCCGGTCGGGCCGGAAACCTTGGGCCGCATCCTCAACGTCATCGGCGAGCCGATCGACGAGCGCGGCCCGGTCAACACGACCCGCCGCTCGCCGATCCATCGCGCCGCCCCGGAATTCGTCGATCAATCGACCGAGGCCGAGATCCTGGTCACCGGCATCAAGGTCATCGATCTGCTGGCGCCCTACGCCAAGGGCGGCAAGGTCGGGCTGTTCGGCGGCGCCGGCGTCGGCAAGACGGTGACGATTCAGGAGCTGATCAACAACGTCGCCAAGAAGCATGGCGGCTACTCGGTCTTCGCCGGCGTCGGCGAGCGGACGCGTGAGGGCAACGACCTCTATCACGAGATGATCGACTCCAAGATCATCGACCTCGAAGGCGGCAATTCCAAGGTGGCGCTGGTCTATGGCCAGATGAACGAGCCGCCGGGTGCCCGCGCGCGCGTGGGATTGTCCGGCCTGACCCTCGCCGAATATTTCCGCGACGAGGAAGGCCAGGACGTGCTGTTCTTCGTCGACAACATCTTCCGCTTCACCCAGGCCGGTTCGGAAGTGTCGGCGCTCTTGGGCCGCATCCCGTCGGCCGTGGGCTATCAACCGACCCTCGCGACCGATATGGGTGCGCTCCAGGAACGGATCACCTCGACCAAGAAGGGCTCGATCACTTCCGTGCAGGCGATCTATGTGCCGGCCGACGATCTGACCGACCCGGCGCCGGCCACCTCCTTCGCCCATCTCGACGCCAAGACCGTGCTGGAACGCTCGATCGCGGAAAAGGGCATCTACCCGGCGATCGACCCGCTCGCCTCGACCTCGCGCATGCTCGACCCGCGCATCGTCGGCGAAGAGCATTACGGCGTGGCGCGCGAGGTCCAGCGCATCCTGCAGCAATACAAGTCGCTGCAGGACATCATCGCGATCCTGGGCATGGACGAGCTGTCGGAAGAAGACAAGATCGTCGTCGCCCGTGCGCGCCGGCTCGAGAAATTCATGTCGCAGCCCTTCCACGTCGCCGAAGTGTTTACCGGTACGCCAGGCGTCTTCAGCAACCTTGAAGACACGGTGCGCAGCTTCAAGGCGATCGTGACCGGCGAATGCGACGATCTGCCGGAAGCCGCCTTCCTGATGGCCGGCACGATCGACGACGTGCGCGACAAAGCCCGCAAAATGTCGGCCGAGGCGGCATAAATGGCCGGCCCGCTTCCCGCCAAGGTCAAGTTCGAGCTGGTCTCGCCGGAAAAGATCCTGGTGTCGGAGGATGTCGACATGGTCGTCGTCCCCGGCGTCGAGGGCTATTTCGGCGTCCTGCCCGGCCATTCGCCGTTCATCTCGTCGCTGCGGCCGGGGACGATCGACGTCTATGACGGCAAGAACGTGGCCGAGCGCATTTTCGTCGCCGGCGGCTTCGCCGAAGTGACGACCAAGCGCTGCACCGTCCTGGCCGATGAGGCGATCCGCGTCGTCGCACTCGACCGCGCGGCCATCGAATCCGAACGCGCTCAGCTCCAGGCGCAATTGCCGGCTCTGCGGGAAGCGGCGGCGCGCGGCGAGGAAGCCGATGCGTTGCAACTGCGCAACGCCGAAAACGCCCTGGCCGCCGCCTCGGCCAAGCTCGAGGCGCTTGAACGCGCCGCCGGACACTGAACCGCGCGCACCCTGCGGCGAATTTGCCACGGCGCCCCGGGACGAAGCATAGCGTTTTCATTCGATTGTGGAATTCCGGCGCGGGTGTCATAAACTCCCGTGATGGATGCCATCTGCCCTTGCAGTAGGTGTGTGGATGTCTCATTGGACTCTGGACGATGTGCCGTGGCAGGCATTCGATCCCAAACAGGTTGACCCCGAGACCGTGCGGATCGTCAAGGCGGCGGGGCTGGTCGAATTCAACGGCCATGAATATGTCCGTTACCTGTGCAACGTCTTCGCCGACGATCCGGAATTCCGTGAAGAAGCGGAACAATGGGGTCGCGAAGAGGTGCAGCATGGCGAGGCGCTCGGCCGCTGGGCCGCCTTGGCCGAGCCGAGCTTCGACTTCCACAAGGCCTTCCGGCGCTTCGTCGAGGGCTACAAGCTGCAGACCGAGGTGACGGCATCGGTGCGCGGCTCCCGCGCGGGCGAGCTGATCGCGCGCTGCATCGTCGAGACCGGCACCAGTTCCTATTACACCGCCCTCGCCGAAGCGACGCAGGAGCCGGTGCTGAAGGATATCTGCCGCAAGATCGCCGCCGACGAACTGCGCCACTACAAGCTGTTCTATGCGCGGCTCAAGCGCTATCTCGATCGGGAGAATCTCAACTCCTGGGGCCGGCTGCGGATCGCCATCGGCCGGATCGCCGAGTCCGAGGACGACGAACTCGCCTATGCCTATTACGCGGCCAATGCCGCGGAGGGCGAAGCCTATGACCGCAAGCGCTGGAACCGCGCCTATGTCAGCCGGGCCTATGCCATCTATCGCGAACATCATGTCGAGCGCGGCATGGCGATGGTGTTCAAGGCCGCGGGTCTGACGCCCAACACCTGGCTGAACCGCATCGCCGTCAAATTCGCCTGGACGACCATGCGGCGGCGCGTGAAGCGCCTGCAGGCCGCGGAGCTGCAGGCGGCTTAAGGCGCCGCCGGCTGCTACAGCCCCATCGCCTGCAGTTGCGGTTCGAAGATCTGCAGCACCGCTTCATAGACCGGCCGCTTGAACGGCACGATCAGGTGCGGCAGCTCCGCGCGCGGGACCCAGCGCCATACGCTGAATTCCGGGTGCTTGGTCCGGATATCGATGTCGCTGTCGCGCCCGGTGAAGCGGAGGGCAAACCACCGTTGCGCCTGGCCGCGCCACTTACCGCGCGACAGGTTGGCGGCCAATGCCGGCGGCAGATCATAGGCCAGCCAGCCTTGCGTCGTGCACAGGATTTCGGCCCGCGCCGTGCCGGTCTCTTCTTCCAGTTCGCGCAGCGCGGCCTGCTCCGGCGTCTCGCCGTGATCGATGCCGCCCTGCGGCATCTGCCAGGCATCCCCCGGCATGTCGATGCGCTTGCCGACCCAGGCGAGACCCTGCGGATTGAGCAGCATCAGCCCGACATTGCGGCGATAATCCGGGCCGGGTTCGGCCAGCAGGGGGGCGGCGGTCAAGGCGCGGGCTTCGGAGCAGGAGCGGCGGCGCCCGGCTTGGCCGGCGGCGCGGCATCGGCCGGCGGTGCATGCGACTTGGTACGGTCGATGATCGCCGAGACCGGCGCCAGCACCACGCCGCGATCGTCGACGGTCTGCGCCCAGACCGCCACCCTTTCCATCACGATCGGATAGGGATGGGCGATGCCGAGCGCACTGCCGTTGCGCCGGGCGATATCCTCGAGTTCCGACAGCTTTTTGTCGATCGCCGTGCGCTCCAGCTCGGTGTCGAGCTGACGATTGGCGAAAGTCGCGGCGAGGCCAATATCACCGGCGATGTCCGGCACGACCGATTGCGGCGACGACCGGTTGTCGACGTAAAGCAAGCCGCGATGCTGCAGCGCGGTCAGGATCGGCAGCATGTCGTCATGCGAAGTCGAGAACCGCGAGCCCATGAGCCCGATCAGCCCGACATAACCGGTGGCCTGGCTCATGACCCAGTTCAACCTTTCGAGATTCGCCGGCGGGTCGAGCGCGGTCAGCAATGCCTCCGGCCCAGGATCGTCGGCCGGATAGTTGGCCGGCTCCATCGGCAGGTTCAACAGTACCTCATGCCCGGAGGCGCGCGCCAGGTTGATCCATTCGCCCAAGCCCCGCCGATAGGGCACGAAACCCAGCGAAACCCCAGCCGGCAAGTGATTGATCGCGGTGTCGATGGCGGTCGGCGACGGCCCCAGCGTATTGATCACGATCGCGATCCGCGGCCGCTTGTCGGCCAGATCGAAGGGCCGCGCATAGACCTGCCAAGGCTGCCGCCCATCGCGGCCGACAATCGGCAGGAAGCCGTTCGGCGCCTTTTCGATCAGATCGCCATCGGGGGCCGGCAGCAGCGCCCGGCCGTTGAAATCCGGCAAAGGCCGGAGCGGCTGTGCCGCGGTTTGTTGTACCGAAGCATCCTCCGCGGCCGGTGCCGGCGCGGCTGCCGGCGCAGGCGGCGCGGCGGGCGACGCCGTGATCGCCACGATGACGCCGCCGGCGCGGTCCGGCGGCCCGCTCACGCCGAGCCAGACCGCGGTACCGATCAGCACAAGCGCCACGGCGGCGCCCGCGATCAGCAAGGGGCGGCGCGCCTGCGCATCGCCCGGCTGATACGAAGCCGTCATGCCCCGGCGCTCCGGCACGGCTTCCGCGCGGTCAGTCCACCGCCTTGTTGTTGAACAGGGCGACACCCTTCAACAGATCGAGCGCCCGGCTGAGCTGATAATCCTCCGGCAAGCCGTTCGCCGCCACCTGCTCGCCCGACGGGCCTGGGCCGGTGCTCACCTGGGCATTGTCCTTGGCCGGTGCGGCGTCCTTCGACACGCTGTCCTTGTCCTTGTTCGAACCGGCATCGGCGCCCGGTCCCGGGGCGGCATCCGGCTTCTTCGCCACCGGAGCGTTCGGGTTCTTCAGCGCGCCCTTGAGGTCGGATTCATGCGGCCGCTCGCCGAGCGAGATCTTCTCGACCTTCGCCGGCTCGACCATGATGTCGGGATCGATGCCGCTGCCCTGGATCGACCGGCCGGACGGCGTGAAATAGCGCGCCGTGGTCAGCCGCATGGCGCCGGCGCCCGGCAGCGGGATGATGGTCTGCACCGAGCCCTTGCCGAAGGACCGCGTGCCGAGCACGACCGCGCGATGATGGTCCTGGAGCGCGCCCGCGACGATCTCGGAAGCCGAGGCCGTGCCGCCGTCGATCAACACGACCATCGGCAAGCCGTTGGTGATGTCGCCGGGATGCGCGTTGTAGCGCTGGACGTCGTCGGGACGGCGGCCGCGGGTCGAGACGATCTCGCCGTGATCGAGGAAATCGTCACTGACCGCGATCGCCTGGTCGAGCAACCCGCCCGGATCGGCGCGCAGATCGAGCACGAGCCCGCCCAGCTTGCCGCCGGCCTGCGCCTTCAGATCCTTGAACTTGGCTTCGAGTTCGGTGCCGAGATGCTCCGGCAGGAAGCTCGGAATGCGGATATAGGCGATATTCTCCCGCTCGATCCGGCCGCGCACCGCCGCGACATGGATCACGGCACGGGTCAGCGCCACGTCGAACGGCGCCTGCCCTTCGCGCTTGATGGTCAGCTTGATCGAGGTGTTGGGCGGGCCGCGCATCTTGTCGACCGCTTCGTCGAGCGTCGAATTGTTCAGGGAATCGCCGTCGATCGCGATGATGAGGTCGCCGGATTTCAGCCCGGCCTTGGCGCCCGGCGTGTCGTCCATCGGCGCCACGATGCGGACGAAGCCGTTATCGCCCACGACTTCCACGCCGAGGCCGCCGAACTCGCCCTTCTGCTCGACCTGCATGGCCTTGTAGTTCTTGGAATTCATATAGCTCGAATGCGGATCGAGCGAGGTCAGCATGCCGCTGATCGCATTCTCGACCAGCTGATCGTCCTGGACCGGCTCGACATAGTCCTGACGGACCCGCTCGAACACCTCGGCAAACAGGTTGAGCGCCTTGTAGGTGTCGGCGCTGGTGCCGACCGGCGCCTGCGGGTCGGCCGGCGGCGCGGCCACGGCGGGGCCCAACAGAGTCAAGACGATAGCACCGGCGACCAGCAATTTTTGACGCATCATCCGCTCACTTTTCCTTCGCGGGCCGCCAGCCACGGCAGCGGGTTGATTGGCTGTCCTTGCCGACGCAGCTCAAGGTATAGGCTGGCTGCGCCTTCCGACCGCATCGTCCCGACCGGTTCGCCAGCAATCACCGACTGCCCCACGTTCGCTTCCAACACGTCCAATCCGGCCAAAAGCGAATGATAACCACCGCCGTGATCAATGATCAAGATTTGCCCGTAGCCTTTGAACGGTCCGGCAAACATTATCTGCCCGTCATAGGGCGCCACGACCTGAGCGCCGGCGCGGGTCGAGATGGTCAGGCCCTTGCTGGTCGAGACCCCCTCGGGGTCGCCGAAATGCTTGGAAATGTCGCCGGAAGCCGGCATGAGCAGCACGGCCTTGCCGGGTTGCAGCTCGCGGAGTTTGCGGCCCGGCGGCGCCAGATCATGTGCGGCCGCCGGGACTGCGGCCGCGACCTGGGTGCCCGGCGACGGTTTGTCGCGTATACTGCCTTCCGACGGGTGCGCAGCCGCCTGGCGCGCCGCTTCCGCGGCCTTGGCGGCGCGTTCCGCCTCGTCGCGCTCGGCCTTGGCCTTGGCGTCCGCCTCGCGGCGGCGGTCTTCTTCGAGCTTGCGTTCGCGCTCCTTCTCGACCCGCAGGATCAACTCCTTCAGATCGCCGGCTTGCGCGGTCAGCGCCGCCAGCTTCTCCTGGGCGGCCTCGGCGCGGTCGCGCGCCTCACCTTCGAGCGCCTGCTTCTGCTTCATCAGATCGGCGAGGCGCAACCGCTCGGTTTCGAGCGCCGCCTGGCGTTCCGCCATTTCCTGGCGCTCAGTCGCGATGTCGGACCGTGTGCGGCGCAGCGCATCGAGGGCGAGGGCTATCTCCTTCGCCTCCGCTTCGAGCCGTGGTGCGGCAGTGCCGAGCAACATGGCACCGCGGGCGAGATCGAGCGGAGCGCCGGGCGACAGCAGCACCGCCGCCGGCGGGTTCTGCGCGAGGCGCTGCAGCGCCGCCAACACCCGCCTTTCATGTTCCTGCCGCGCCTGCAGTTCGGCCGCCTGCCGGTCTTCCTGTTCGCCGAGTGCTGCGGTGCGCGCTTCGAGTTCGGTCAGTTGCGCCTCGTTGTCCTGCGCGATCCGCGCCGAGGCGACCGAGTCGTCCTGCAGCTTGGCGACTTCGTCGGCGATCGCGGCGGCCGTCCGTTCCAGCTCGGCCCCGGTCTTCTTGGTCTCGTCGATCTTCTTCTCGACCGCTTTCAACTGCTGCTGCGGCAGGCGATCCGGCGGCGGATCGGCCGCCGGCGCCGGCGTCGCCGCGAGGATCAGGCAGAGCAGCCAGCGGTGCATGCCGGCCGCGTCAGGCCGATGCCCGCTGCCGGGCGGCGGGAACCAGCAGCGACCGGCCGGTCATCACCGCCGGCTGCGTCAGGCCGAGCAGGCCCAGCAAGGTCGGCGCAATATCGGCGAGCCGGCCATGGCTCAAGCCGCCGACCCAGCCGGGCGCATTCACGAGCACGACCGGGACCGGGTTGGTCGTGTGCGCCGTATGCGGCTCGCCCGTGTCCGGATCGACCATCTGTTCGATATTGCCGTGATCCGCGGTGATCAGCAGCGTGCCGCCGGCCTTGGTCACTGCCTCGGCGAGCCGGCCGAGACAGGCATCGACCGCTTCGACCGCGCGCTCCGCCGCCGCCATGATGCCGGTATGGCCGACCATGTCGGGATTGGCGAAATTGACCACGGCCACGTCGAACCGGCCGCTCCCGATCGCTGCGACCAGCCGGTCCGTGACCTCGAAAGCGGACATTTCCGGCTGCAGATCATATGTCGCGACCTTGGGCGACGGCACCAGGATGCGCTCCTCGCCCGCAAACATCGCCTCGCGCCCGCCATTGAAGAAGAAGGTGACGTGCGCGTATTTCTCGGTCTCGGCGATGCGCAATTGCGTCAGCCCCGCCTTGGCGACGATTTCGCCGAACGTGTCTTCGAGCCGGTCCGGCACGAAGATCGTGGCGATGAAGCGGTTGAGCTCGGTCGAATATTCGGCCACGCCGAGCGCCGCGGCGAAGCGCACGGTGTTCGCCCGCGCAAATTTGTCGAAGCCGGGATCGAGCAGCGCCGTCAGGATCTCGCGCGCGCGGTCGGCCCGGAAATTCGCCATCAGCACGCCATCGCCGTCGCGCATCCCGGCGAAGCCGCCGATTACCGCCGGCTCGACGAATTCGTCGGTGACACCGGCCGCATAGCTCGCGGCCACCGCCGCTTCCGCCGTCGCTGCCGGCACGCCGTCGCCGGCAACCATGGCATGATATGCGCGCGCGACCCGGTCCCAGCGATTGTCGCGATCCATCGCATAATAGCGGCCGATCACCGTTCCGATCGCCGCTTCGGGGGCGGCGGCGGCGAAGTCGCGCAAATATTCCTGCGCGCTCTTCGGCGGCGTGTCGCGCCCGTCGAGGAACGCATGGACGACGACCGGCACGCCGGCAGCGGCGATGATCCGCGCCAGGGCCGCGATATGGCGCTGATGCGAATGCACCCCGCCCGGCGAGAGCAGGCCCAGGAGATGCGCGGTGCCGCCGCCCGCCGCGAGCGTCCCGATGAAATCCTTGAGCGCCGGATTGCCGGCCAGCGAATTGTCGTCGACCGCCTGGTCGATCCGCGGCAATTCCTGCATCACGACCCGGCCGGCGCCCAGATTCATGTGGCCGACCTCGGAATTGCCCATCTGCCCCTCAGGCAAACCGACATCGAGCGCGCTGGCGTCGAGCGTGGTGTGCGGCGACGCCTCGACCAGCCGGTCCCAATTCGGCGTCCTGGCCAGGCGGATCGCGCTCGACGGGCCGTCGGGCAGAAAGCCCCAGCCATCGAGAATACAGAGAATGACGGGACGCGGCGGAATCGGCACGGTCATCTTGCGACATCGTCTCGTTGGAGAGGCAGCGAGCCTAAACCAACGCGCCGGCTGCGGATAGTGTTCCCTTGGGCGTGCCGCCGTCCGCGCCCGGGGATCAGCCGTATCCCGGGACGATGCCAGCTCTCCCTTCATGGCAAGAGCAGCGCCGGAGCCAAGCAGGATGACGACGAACATGATCCCGAACCATCGGATCATGGCAGCAACCCGTAGGGGTTGACTTACGGGATCACCAAGGTTCGATCGGGCGATTCAGACTTCGCACACCCGCCGGCTATTCAACCTCGACACGAACGACATCGCGCACGTCGCGGGCGCCGTGCTTGTCACCCGGCACGATCAGCCGGACACTGCCGGCTTCGTCGTCATCGGTCAGGATGACCTGTTTGCCTTCAAGGTCCGGATCGATCTCGCCGACCGCGACGACCACCGAATAGCCGTCCCGGCCGGTCACGACCAGCGGGTGCTGCAGGTGATGCTTCGCCTTGCTGCCCGGCGCCTCGACGATGCCGGCCTGCTCGATCACCTGCCACAGCAGCACGCCGGTATAATGCCCGCTCTGCGTCCCGTGGCCGGTCTCGAAGGACACATCGACGGCGGTCTGCGGCATCGCCTTGAGCGCGGCGATGGTCAGTTCCAGCGCGTGTTCCACCTGCCCCTGGACTGCGACCCCGCCCTCCGGCGCGGCGAAAGCGCCGGAGGCCAGGGCGCAGCCGAAGAGGCTGGCCCCGATGATCCGGCCTCGGATCACTTAGCCACCATGACGTCCGAGGCCTTGATGATCGCGATCGCCGAATCGCCGACGACGAGGCCCAGATCGTCGACCGCTTCATTGGTGATCGACGCGGTGATCACCACGCCGCCGCCGATCTCGATCTGCACATGCGCCGTGGTTTGGCCCTTGTGGACCTCGACGACCTTGCCCTTGATCTGGTTGCGCGCACTGAGTTTCATCGGAAGTCTCCTGTCAGAGGCGCCCTTTCGCGGGCGCAAGCGGCGCCGGTGCGGGACGATACCCGCTGACCTCAACGCCGTCGAGCGGCCGCAACCGGGCGAAGCCGATCGCGGTCAAAGCGGGAATCAATGCGACGATGAGAAAGACCGGCCGGAAATCCGCCGCCGTGACCATGCGGTCGCCGACCAGCACCGCCAGGATGCTGGCCCCGATCGAAACGCCGAAGCTGACCGACAATTGCTGCGCCACGCTCGACAGGCTCGTCGCGCGGCTCATGGTCGCCGGCGTCAGCTCGGCATAGCCCAGCGTATTCATGGCCGTGAACTGGATCGAGCGCAGGAAGCCGAAGACGAGGAGATAGGAGAGCAGCAACCAATGCGGCGTGTCCTGGCGGAACAGCGCCAGCCCGGCCACCATGGCGCCGACGATGACGCTGTTGCCCACCAGCAGCCGGCGAAACCCGAAGCTGCGCAGCATCCAGCTCGATACGGTCTTCATCAGAATGGCGCCGAGCCCGGACACGAAGGTGATCATGCCGGAATGCAGCGCGTCGAGGCCGAAGCCCAGTTGCATCAACAGCGGCAGCAGGAACGGGATGGCGCCGAGCCCGATCCGGCAGATTCCGCCGTTCAGCACCGAGATATTGAAGGTGCGATTGCGGAACAGGGTCAGGTCGAGCGCCGGGCTCTCGACCCGCCGGGCATGCCAGCCATAGAGCAGCAAGGTCAGCGCGGCGACGAAGAAGAGGGTGATCTGGGTCTCCGGCGCCAGCACATGCCGCCCCAGGCTTTCGATGGCGAATTCGAGGAAGGCCAGGCCGCAGCCGGCGATCAGGAACCCGGTGAAATCGAAGCGCGGCGGCTTCTGCGCCCGGAAATTCTCGATGTAGCGCGAGGCCAGCACGATGCCGACGATGCCGAATGGAATATTGATATAGAAGATCCAGCGCCATGACGCGTAGGTCGTCAGCAGCCCGCCGATGATCGGCCCCATGGTCGGGCCGATCAACGCCGGCACGGTGACGTAGCTCATCGCCGTCACCAGCGCGTCCTTGGGAAAGGAGCGCAGCAGGATCAACCGCCCGACCGGCGTCATCATGGCGCCGCCGAAACCCTGCAGCACCCGCGTCGCGATCAGCATCGGCAGGCTGTCGGCAAGGCCGCACAGCGCCGAGCCCAAGGTAAAGAGGACGATCGCCGAGCAGAACACGGTGCGCGCGCCGAACCGGTCGGCGATCCAGCCGCTGATCGGGATGAACACGGCCAGGCTGAGCAGATAGGAGGTGACTGCGAGATTGAGCTTCAGCGGGCTTTCGCCGAGGCTCCGCGCCATCTCCGGGACCGAGGTCGAGATGATCGTGGAATCGAGATTTTCCATGAACAGCCCGCACGCGACCACGAGCGGGATCAGGATGCGCAGCCGCGGATCGCTCGCCGTGCGATAGACCGGCTTGTCGCTCGATGCCGGCCCGGCCGGCGCGAGGCTCGATGGCGCGAGGCTCGCCGGATTGACATCGTCGGACCGCGCCTCGGTCATTTCCGCTCCGCTGCCGATTTTGCAACTTTTCAAGTGTAAGGAAGCGCTGCCGCCCTGGCGAGGTTCAGTTTCTCGACGCAGACATGCAAGGCGGCCTAAGATGGTGCGAAAGCGAGCGGGGGCGGCATGAAAACGATATTCCTGGTCGGCTGCCCGCGCAGCGGCACAACTTGGCTGCAGATCATCCTTGGCAGCCATCCGCAGATCGCGACCGTGCGCGAGACGCATCTTTTCGACCGCTACCTCGCCGATCTCTATGCGCGCTACGACGGAGAGGCGGAAAAATTCGGCAAGGACGGGCTGCGCGTCCTGTTGCCGGAGCGCCGGTTCGACGCCTTAAGCCGGCAATTCGCCGACGGCGTGCTGGCCGAGATCGCGGCGACGAAGCCGGGCTGCGCGGCGGTGCTGGAAAAGACGGCGAGCCAGATCTGGTCGACCCGGCTGATGCGCCGGCTCTATCCCGACGCGTATTTTCTGCATCTCGTGCGCGACCCGCGCGCCGTCGTCGCCTCGATGCTCGCCTATGCCAAGGAGGATTGGGCGAATGAAGGCGATCCGGACGTGCTGACCGCGGCCGAAGCCTGGGTCAGCGCAGTGACGATCGGCCATCATGAGCTGGCCGATCTCGGCGCACAGCGGATCGAGATCCGCTATGAGGATCTCATGGCGGCGCCCGACGCGGCGCTGGGCGCAATCCTCGGCGGCCTCGGCCTCGATCGGATGGGCTACGACCGTACGCGCTTCTCGATCGAGGCGTTGAAGCGCCGCGGCACGGCGGGCAGCCCGCTCGACCCGGCCTGGGAAAACCGCGAGAACTTCTTCCGGCGCGGCGCAGAAGCCGGCTGGACCGACGAACTCAGCCCCGCGCAGGTCGCGGTGATCGACAGCGTCTGCGCCGAATTGATGACCGCGTTCGGCTACGCCCCCGGCTGAAAGCAGCAGAATCTGCCGGAACCGAAAGCCGCGGCTCGGAAAAAATTGCCGCCGCGGCAGATTCGGTCCCGGCCAGATCGCGATGGCGCGGCGCCGGTCGAGGCAACATAGCTCAAACAGACTAATTGAATTTTATCCAGGCCATACCTTTACATTTGGAAAAATAACTGTAGAAAAAATTGATCTCGCGATCTTCAATAGGAAATTCGAACCGTACTTACTGCTAGATCGGCATATTTTTCGACATTATAAAGGGAGTTATTGGAATGTCATCGACATTGAAACAAATTGATATTTCTATCAATGACTTTTTAACTTCGTCTTCCTCCGCTCACCTTCTGAAATCCCGTTGGCATACGCATTGCGCTATCGCCCTTCGAGCCCGGCACCTGCCGCGGCCGCCTTGGCGGGACGGATCCGCCTCGTTTCAAGGCGGCGGCCGCAGGTGCCGGGCAGGACAGCAGCCGCCGGCCGGTTGTCGGATTGCAGAGGGAATGAATTATGTCGGACATCACACTTACCTCAACCCAGCGTCAGACCCTGCTGTCCTTGACCCAGGTGACGTCGCTGTTCAACCGGACCCAGGATCGGCTCAACACCGGCAAGAAGGTCAACTCGGCGACCGACGATCCGGTCGCGTTCTTCCGGGCGCAATCGCTGTCGGACCGGTCGACCGCCATCCTCGGCCGGAAATCCGATATCGATCAGTCGATCCAGGCCGTGACCGCGGCGCTGAACGCCACAACCGCCGTGCAGAACCTGCTCGGCGAACTTCAGGGCGTGCTCGACGGCGCGCGCGGCGCCTCGCTCAGCAACCGCATCGCCGCGACCCAGCAATTCAACACGATCGGCACGCAGTTGGCGCAGCTGGTCAAGGACGCATCGTTCCAGGGTCTCAACATCCTGTCCTCGACCTCGGTGAGCCTGAGCACCCAATTTTCGGAGCGGACCGCGGCGACGCTGACCATTCAGGGCTTTGACCTGGTGGCGACCGCGACCGCCAATGGCCGGACGCTGTTCACCCAGGCCGCCGCCTTCAACGCCGGCGGGCAATTGATCTTCAGCCAGTTGATCGGCGACTCAACCCTGACCACCGACGTCGCCGGCTTCTCGGCGCTCGATCTGAACGGCACGGCCGGCGGCACCGGAACGGTCAAGGCCTCCGTCGCCCAGGCGATCTTCACCGCCTCCGAGAACCGGATCTCGAATGCGATCAGCCAGCTTCAGGGCATCGCCGCCCAGCTCGGCACCAATGTCGCGATCCTGACCGAGCGGTCGAATTTCAGCGCCAACTACTCGAACACGCTGACCAACGGCGCCGATGCCTTGACCCTGGCCGACCTCAATGCCGAGGCGGCGAACTCTCAAGCGCTGACGCTGCGTCAGCAGTTAGGAATCCAGTCGCTCTCCGTGAGCGGCCAGCAGAATTCGTCGATCCTGACGCTCCTCAAGTAAGCGGGTTGCCCTCTGCCTCGAAGGGCCGGCCGACACCGGCCCTTCGCCCGCAGCCAGCTCAGCCGCGCCATTCGGCCAATGCCAATGCGGCAAGGGCAAGCGCAGCGATCCACAGCGGCCAGATCAGCGTCGCACCGTTCTTCGCACCGTTGAGCGCGCGCAGCGTTTCCGGATGCAAGGGCAGCCCGCCATGGGCCAATCGCTTCAAGACCGTCTCGACATCGCTCAGCAGCGCCGGCAACCGCTCGAGACTGCCGAGCAACGCCGCGCCTCCCAACACGGCACGCGCCGGCGGCGACCGGTTCAGCCGCATCCAATCCTCGATCAGCGGCCGCGCCAGCTCCCACATATTGACCGTCGGATCAAGCTGCCGCCCGAGCCCCTCGGCCAGCACCATCGTCTTCTGCAGCATCAGCAACTGCGGCTGCGTCTCCATCTTGAACTGCCGCGTGATCTGGAACAGCTGCGACAACAGGCGCGCGACCGAGATCTGTTCGAGCGGCCGCTCCAGCAGCGGCTCGCCGATCGACCGGCAGGCTTGGGTAAAGGCATCGATCGATTCGGTCGCCGGCACGAAGCCGGCATCGAAATGCACCTGCGCCACCTTGCGGTAATCGCCGGTGAGGAACCCCAGCAGCATATCCGCCAGATAATAGCGATGCTTGCGGTCGAGCCGGCCCATGATGCCGAAATCGACGGCGGCGATGGCGCCGTCGGGCAGCACGAAGAGGTTGCCCGGATGCAGATCGGCATGGAAGAACCCGTCGCGGAAGACCATGGCGAAGAACGCCGCCGCCGCCTTGCCGACCAGCGCCCGCGGCTCGATGCCGGCGGCGAGGATCGCCTCCTTGTCGTTGATCGACAGGCCGCGGATGCGTTCCGTCGTCAGCATGCGCCGGCTGGTGCGCGACCAGTCGATGCGGGGCACGCGGAAATCCCGGTCGCCGGCGAAATTTTCGGCCAATTCAGCCGCCGCCGCCGCTTCGAGCCGCAGATCCATCTCGAACTCGACCGATTCATGCAGGCGGCGGACGATCTCGATCGGGTGCACGCGCTGCCAATCCGGCCGCCACCGTTCGATCAGCTCGGCCAGCCACAGCAGCAGATCGAGATCGCGGGCGAACGCATGCTCGACACCCGGCCGCAAGACCTTGACCGCGACCTCCCGCCCCTCGGCAGTCACGGCGAAATGCACTTGCGCCACCGACGCGGCGGCCACCGGTTGCGGCTCGAAGTGCTGGAAGAGATCGCTGAGAGTCCGGCCGAGCTCGGCCTCGATGACGGCGATCGCTTCGGTCCCGGGAAACGGCGGCAGCCGGTCCTGCAAGCGCGAAAGATCGGCAGCCATCGCCTCGCCGATGAGATCCGACCGGGTCGACAGCGCCTGGCCCAGCTTGATGTAGCTCGGCCCCAGCCCCTGCAGCGCCAGCGCCAGGCGCTCGCCCGGGCGCAGCCCCGCGATCTCGGCCCGCGGCGGCAGGAGCCATCGCGTGAGCCGGACGAAGCCGGCGCCGAAGGTCAGCCATTCGAGTGGGAACAGCGCGTCGTGCCGGGCCAGCAGCACGCCGATGCGCAGCAAGGTGACGAGGTGGCGCGCCCCGCGCCAGAGGCCGCTCATCGGCGCGGCCAAATCAAGGCTAAAGCCGCCAACCGGAATGCAGCGCCGCGATGCCGCCGGTCAGGTTGCGGTACTTGACCTGGGCAAAGCCGGCCGTCCGCATCCGCTCCGCCAGCTCGTCCTGCGGCGGGAAGCGGCGGATGCTTTCGGCCAGGTAGCGATAGGCTTCCTCGTCGCCGGCGACCCAGCGGCCGAGGCGCGGCAACACCTCGAAGGAATAGACGTCATAGGGTTTTGCCAGCAGCGGCGCCGTGACCTTGCTGAATTCGAGGCAAATGAACCGGCCGCCCGGCCGCAGCACGCGCCGCATCTGGGATAGCGCCGCGTCGATCCGCGTGACGTTGCGCAGGCCGAACGCGATGGTACAGCAATCGACCGCGCCGTCCGGCAGCGGCAGCGCTTCGGCATCGCCGCACACCCAATCGATGCCGCCCAGGAGCCCGCGATCGATCGCGCGGTCGCGGCCGACCGAAACCATGGTCGCGTTGATGTCGCACACCGTGACCCGCGCCGCCGGCGGCGCATCGCCGGGCTGGACCTGGCGCGGCCGGGTCCGCTCCAGGAACCGGAAGGCGATGTCGCCCGTGCCGCCGGCGACGTCGAGCAGATGCTGGCCCGGCCGCGGGTTCAGCCAATCGATGAGGGCGCCCTTCCACAGCCGGTGGACGCCGCCGCTCATCAGATCGTTCATCAGATCGTAGCGCCCGGCGACGCTGTCGAAGACGTTGCGGACGAGGCCGCTCTTTTCCGATGCGGGCACGGCGCGGAAGCCGAAATCGGCGGTATCGTTGGGCTGTTCGGTCGTCATGAGGCCGCGACCATAGCGCGGGCGCGCCGCCGCCGCCAGCCCGGCCGGCGCATCCGTCATGTGTCGGACGGAGTTTCCGGACGCGGCCTCATCCCGGTCACCGGATGACGGATCGGCCGCTTCCGCGTCGAGCCTGCCTGCGCCGGCGATTTGTGGCCGTGCGGCGATTCTGCCAGTCTGCGCTGGGCGAGAAGGCCGCAGATGGGTGTTGTTTCGGCCGTCGGGGTCGACCGGACCTCCGCCCGCAGGGAATTTCGGCAGTGGTGCGCGCGGCAGCCATTCGGCTGTTAAGGGCGGAATGGACTATGCCGCCGATCGCCGCCGCAATCACGCTACGGTTGCAGCGGGCAAAGCGAAGCGGCCATCTTCCAGGGAACCGATCGATTCCGCCCGCAAAGGTTAAAAACGTGACAGCCTGGCCATGATGCATTGACAGGTTTCCGCACCAGACTCCATAGAATGGCTACCCTTGCGCGCGTTCCCTGCGCGCTCTTCCCTGCCAAGTCCGGCGGCACAGATTTCCGGAGACTTCCGCTGATGCGTTCCTTGATTCTCGCCGGCCCGGCCTTCGCCGTCATGATGGCTTCCCTGCCGATCGCGGCGCAGGCCGCGCCCGATGCCGCGAGCGCGGCGGATGTGAAGGCGCTGCTCGCGCCCTGGACCGGCCCCTATGGCGGCGAGCCGCCCTTCGACAAGGTCAAGGTCGCGGCATTCGAGCCGGCGCTTCGCCAGGCCATGCAGGAACAACTCGCGGAAATCGACAAGATCGCCGACAGCAAGGCGCCGCCCAGCTTCGACAATACCATCGCGGCGCTGGAGCGGACAGGCCGGCCGCTGCAGCGCGTGCTTGCCCTGTACGGTGTGTGGACCGGCAGCCTGGATACGCCGGACATGCAGAAGGTGCAGTCGGAGATGGCGCCCGAACTCGCCGCCTTCAACGACAAGATCACCCAGAATCCCAAGCTCTTCGCCCGTGTCGACGCGGTCTACCAGGCGCGCGGGCAGGCGCATCTGACGCCGGAGCAGCAGCAGCTCGCCTGGCTCACCTGGGAACGCGGGGTGAAGGAAGGCGCCAAGCTCTCGCCCGACGCCAAGGCCAAGGTGACCGCGCTCAATCAGAAGCTGGCCGCCCTCTATGCCCAGTTCAGCCAGAACCTGCTCGCCGACGAAGCGGATTATGTTCTCTACCTCAAGGACGAGGACCTCGCGGGCTTGCCGCAATCCCTGAAGGACGCCGCCGCCAACGCCGCTGCCGAGAAGGGCCATAAGGGCGAATACGCGATTCTTAACACGCGCTCTTCCATGGACCCGTTCCTGACATACTCCGACCGCCGGGATCTGCGCGAGAAGGTCTGGCGGACCTTCTACAGCCGCGGCGACAATAAGGATGCCCACGACAACACCAAGACCGTCATCCCCGAAATCCTGAAGCTCCGCGCCGAGAAGGCTCATCTCATGGGCTATCCCAACTACGCGGCGTGGAAACTTCAGGACGAGATGGCCAAGACGCCGGAAAATGCGCTGAATTTGATGCTGCGGGTCTGGCCGGCCGCCGTCGCGCGCATCCACCAGGAAGTGGCGGATATGCAAGCGCTGGCCGATGAGGAAAAGGCCGGCATCAAGATCGAGGCGTGGGATTACCGCTACTATGCCGAGAAGGTGCGGAAGGCGAAATACGATCTGGACATGAACCAGGTCAAGCCTTACCTGCAGCTCGACAAGATCCGGGAGGGCATGTTCTGGGCCGCGGGCCAGCTCTACGGCTTCACCTTCACCAAGGTCGAGGGCGCGCCGGTGTTCGACCCGACGATGGTGGTCTACGAAGTCAAGGACAGCGCCGGCAAGCATGTCGGGCTGTGGTACTTCGATCCTTACGCGCGCGACGGCAAGAATTCCGGCGCCTGGATGGATGCCTACCGCCCACAGCAGAAGCTCGACGGCGCGATTCCCAGCATCGTCTCCAACAACGCCAATTTCGTGAAGCCGGCGCCCGGCCAACCGGTGCTGATCTCCTGGGATGACGGGATCACCATGTTCCATGAATTCGGCCATGCGCTCCATGGCTTGAATTCGAACGTGACCTATCCGGCGCTCGCCAGCCCCAGCCAGGCGCAGGATTTCGTCGAGTTCCCGTCCCAGCTCAATGAGAACTGGCTGTCGACGCCGGAGATCCTGAACCGCTTCGCCGTCGATGTGAACGGCAAGCCGATCCCGGCCGATCTCGTGGCCAAGATCCAGAAATCCCGCACCTTCAATCAGGGCTTCACGGTCGGCGAATACCTGTCGGCCGCCATCATCGACATGAAGCTGCACATGGCCGATCCGGCGACGATCGGCGATCCGGACCAGTTCGAGAAGACCGAGCTGGCCAAGCTCGACATGCCGGCGGAAATCGTGATGCGGCACCGCACGCCGCAATTCCAGCATATCTTCGCCGGCGATGGCTACGCCGCCGGCTACTACTCCTATCTTTGGGCCGAAGTGCTGGATCACGATGCCTTCGAGGCGTTTCAGGCGGCCGGCGGCCCCTACGACAAGGCGATGGCCAAGCGGCTGCACGACGACATCATGCAGGTCGGCTACAGCGTCGACCCGGCCCAGGCGTATCGGAACTTCCGCGGGCGGGATCCCGAGGTGGCGGCGTATCTGCGGGCGAAGGGCTTCCCGGTCGATGCCGCCAAGGCGGGCGGCACGCAGTAGAAAGGGCGCCTGGTAAGACCTGCCCGCGTCAAGCGCGGGCAGGAGATTCCCCGCGCGTCACGCCGCGAAGAGATATCCCGCGAGCAGCTTCTTGGTCTCGTCGATCACGCGGCGCCGGTCCGATTCGTCCGCTTGTTCCAGCGCGAAACCGAGCAGCCGGTCGCCAGTCTCGATCACGATCTTGAGCTTCCAATCGAGCGTCGACGGCGCGCCCAAGCCCAGCGCCGTCGCCATGAACCACTTTACCAGCGTCGACCCGCCGGCTTCCGCCGCGGCATAGGCATCGCGGGCCGGCCGGCTGACCGTGCGGCCGCCGCCATCGGCGCCGTAGGCGACCGTGACGAAATCCGGATTGCTGCGCAGGTAGCGGTAGAACGCCTCGATCACGGCGCCGAGCAGGCTCGGCGCGTCCGCCGGGGCCGCCGTCGTCAACTCGTCGGCCAAACCCTTCTGGAACGCCTCCATATGGCGCGCCGCGATCGCGTCGACGATCGCCTGCTTGTCCGGGAAGAAGCGGTAGAGCGCCCCGACCGAAACACCGGCTTCGGCGGCGATCATCGCCGTCGTGACATTGGCGAGCGCCACGCCGCGGCCGAGCAGCGCCGCCGCACCGGCGAAGATGCGCTGTACCGTCTCCTGGCTGCGTTCCTGCACCGGATTGCGGCGCGCGCGGGCGCGCGGGCCGGCCGCGTGATCGGCCGGCTCCTCGGCGGGCGGATTTGTCGCATCGCGTGAGGCCGTCATCGGGCACCGGTGTACCGCGCTTCGGCGCGGCGCTCAATTGACAACATCACCCATCCGCCGCATAAACACGAACACGACGTCGCATTTGATTTCCACCCCCTGCCCGGGAGAGAAGCATGGCCGTTCCGCTGCACCAGGTGATCAGGGTCGGCTCCTATGTCGTGAAGCAGCATTTCAAGGGCACCAAGCGCTATCCGCTGGTGCTGATGCTGGAGCCGCTGTTCCGCTGCAACCTCGCTTGCGCCGGCTGCGGCAAGATCGACTACCCGGACGAGATCCTCAACCAGCGCCTGTCGGTCGAGGAGTGCCTGAGCGCCGTCGACGAATGCGGCGCGCCCGTGGTCGCCATCGCCGGCGGCGAGCCGCTTCTGCACAAGGACATGCCGCGCATCGTCGAAGGCGTCATCCAGCGCAAGAAATTCGTCTATCTGTGCACGAACGCGCTGCTCCTCGAAAAGAAGATGGACGATTTCCGGCCGAGCCCGTTCTTCGCCTGGGACGTCCATCTCGACGGCGACCGCGACATGCACGACAAGGCGGTGTGCCAGGACGGCGTCTATGATCGCGCGGTCGCGGCAATCCGCCGCGCCAAGGAAAAGGGCTTCCGCGTCTGCATCAACACGACGCTGTTCGACAATGCGCAAGCAGACCGTGTCGCCGATTTCTTCGACGAGGTGAAGAAGATGGGCGTCGACGGCATCATGGTGTCGCCGGGCTATGCCTATGAGCGGGCGCCCGACCAGCAGCATTTCCTCAATCGGCAGAAGACAAAGCAGCTCTTCCGCGACATCCTCAAGCGCGGCCGGGGCAAGGGTTGGAAATTCAACCAGTCAGGATTGTTCCTGAATTTCCTGGCCGGCAACGAAACCTATAAATGCACGCCCTGGGGCAAGCCGGCGCGTACCGTGTTCGGCTGGCAGCGGCCGTGCTACCTGCTCGGCGAAGGCTATGCCAAGACCTATCGCGAACTCATGGACACGACCGATTGGGACAAATACGGCACCGGCGCCTATGAGAAATGCGCCGATTGCATGGTCCATTCGGGCTACGAGGCGACGGCCGTGGTCGATGCCGTGCGCAATCCGCTGAAGGTTGCCGCGGTGGCGTTGCGCGGGCCGAAGCTCGACGGCGCCATGGCGCCGGAGATCCCGCTCGATCGCCAGCGCCCGGCGGAATATGTGTTCTCGCGCCATGTCCAAGACGCGGTGGCGCGCATCCATGAGCAGAAGAAGGCGAGCTGAGGCGAGGCGGACAGGCCGCGCGCTATTCCTTGATCAGGCCGGCCGAGCGCGCACGCTTGACCATCTCGTCCGCAATTTCGCCGAGACTGCGCGACGCCGCGCTGTAGATCGTCAGCGGATCCCGCGTCTCCTCGATCGTCTGCGCCGGGCGCGAAACGATCTTGATACGCGGCAAATCCTTGATCACTTCGTCGAAGGGATTACCTGCCAAAGCCCTTCCTCCTATTCCGTAAGCTCGAGGAATTTATGCTCCGTGAGCCACTTTGCAAGGTCAGCATAGTGAATTCTGTCGGCGAAGGGAACGGCGAATACGGGCTGTTGCGCCCGATCTGGCGGCACCGCCGGCCATTTATCCGCCGCTTCGTACACCCGGATCACGCCGACCCCGCCTGCCGAAGCGCCCGCCTCGAACTCACGATCGCCCGCGGCCACTACGGCCTCCCGGCCGAAACCCAGAGCGCATAACGCGGCCGAGACGCCCCATCGATAGGGGCTGACCAGCGGTTCGGTAAACGCCAGCATGCAGAATTCGCTCCATTCGGCGACGGTCATGCGGTCGAGATCCGGGCGTAAGGCGGACTGAATCGGCCGATTGACGGCGGCGGCGTGGACGAGATCGCCATAGTCGATCGGGTCGATGGGCCGTGCGCCAAGCCAGGCGCTGACACGCTGGCGCCAGCGTGCAGGAGCATCGTGCTCCGGCGGCGGCCGTGTCAGCCCATTTTCCCTCAGCTCCTCGCGCGTATACCGAACGGAGGCAGTAAGCGAAGGGGTGGTCATTTGAAGGTCCCGATCAGCAACCTGCAGCAGTATTTCAACAACAGAGGACCGAAGTAGCCTTGAGATCGGGCGTCTTGCAGACGCTGGTTCCGTTGACACGGCCAGCGCAGCCAGCCGCTGGGTCCCGAAGAACCGGTCGATCGCACGAAATGCTGCCTGCACTACCGGTCGGCGATTAGGACGCTCACCTGCATCTTTTTCCAGATTCAAGGCAAGCGCGCCCAACCTGACGATGGCCGGGCGCCAGAATCCTATCGCGCTTCCAAGTGACGTTAGCCTTTGGACGTAGGCCGCGTCCGATACTTCTGTCACCAAATCAGGCTGCCTTGGATTCCGTCGAATCCGCTGGACGCGAATCCGCTGGACGCTGTCACGAAGTGCCACTGGATTAAGGTTGCGCGGCACGATTCCAAATTCGGTCAATATGTCGAAATCGAGGATCCCATCAACTCGGCGAGGATCCAATTCCTCCCAGGCATTGATCCCCTGTTCGGCAGCTTCCTGATCCAACCGATCTTCACCCGATATTCCGAAACGATCATACCGGAAACTGTATGTGCTGTCCTGACCATTGGTTTTCCGCAGCAACCCGCCGGGGATGGTCGTAAGTATCGGCACGAGTTCGGTGAGCATTGTCTCTCTCGTCGCCGCCGGTGTTCCATCGAGTGACCGCGGGCCATCGGCTAACACGTCCCTCAACGACCCTAGAACCTCCCTGGCAAGATTACTAAAATCCGTCAACAACTGTGCCTGCGAGCGGATTTTATTCGCCAGTAGAGCAAGGTCCCTGTCCGAAACCGCATTGCGTAGTGCGGCTTCCGCGCGGTCCGCTTCCTCGCTCGCGTCATCCTCCCAACCGCGTCGGCGCAGCAATTCCTGCTTTATCGTGTCATAATCGATCGTCACCGACTCCGCACCTGCAATCCACGCGCGTGTAATAAAATACATCACCTCGACGACGATCTGAGCGAAGCCGGCATCCTCTTCAATCCTGTGCCGGATACTGGGATGATGCAGCACATGATCGATGGCAAGCTGCACCGCCATCGGCAGCAGATACACCATCGAGCCGGTAATCGTCCCGGCATCAAGGGCAAATCGCTGCAGCTTGTCGTCGAGCCGCGCGAGCACGCGGTTCAGGTCGATAAGGTTGAGTCGCGATTCATGCAAGGCATAGGCGGTCAGGACCGAGGCCGCATCCTCTTCGCGCCTCGGATCGCCCGCCGGGCTTTCGATCCGCCACAACTTTCTGACGTAGTGCGCCATCTCCGCCGGCTGATAGGCCAATAGCAGCCGATGGCTGAAATAGCTGTGTTCCTTCGGATAGAGGCGAGCGCGCACCTTGGCTTCGACTTCATCGTAATAATCGCGGTCAGCGAGAAAACAGAAGAAACCGAAATCGGTGACCAGGTTCTTTAGTCGATTGAGGATGGTTTCGATGAATTCATGCGGTTCGTCGAGCTTGTCCAACTCGTCGATGACGAAGATTGGCGCCAGCCCCACGGCGCGGATACGCTCGATCACCACCGGCAGATCCCGGTCCAATGTCGCAAGATCATGGTCCGGGAGGAAGACGTGCTCGGTGCTCCGGGTCTGGCGCAGCTTTCGGCTTTCCGAAAGATTGAGCACCAGCGTGCCGAACAAAGCGACTCCCACCCCTGCTGCCGCCGCCAGGATAGGCTGATTTGCAGCCCAGACGGCACCACCGGCGAGCGTTCCCGCGGCCAGGCCCCAGAGTTTGTTGGCCAGTTCCTTGCCGTCAAGGGCGATACTTTGCTTTGCTTCCCGGCTGCGCTCGGCCTCGCGACCCGATTTGAGCGTGTCTTCCAGTTTTCCCGCGCATTTGAGGAAGGCCCCGTTGGCGGTCGCGAGCGCCGCCAGTTCGAGCATCCCGCGATCGGGCGGCCGCCCGCTCGTCGGCTGGCCGCCTTCTCGGCTCGGCCACAGCACGCCGTCTCCGAGCTTGCCGAGCCGATGCCAGAAACTGCGCAGCGCCGCGAGGTCTGGTGTCACGTCGAGGTCGAGCCTCAACTGCGCCGACCGCTCGGCCAATTCCCGCTTCGCCGCCGCCGATCCTCTACCGCCGCGCGCATGCCGGGCGAAGGACTCCGTCGCCTCCTTCGCCAGCGCTCGGTAGAGCGAGGAGGCGAGGTGCTTCAGCGCCAGGTCGGGGGCGGAGTCGAGCGCCGAAGCATGCAACTTGACCAACAGCGGCCGCTGCACGCCGCGCTCCTCTCCCGATCGAGCGACCGCCCGCAGCATCTTGCGTTCGAGCGTTTCGACGGCGCGCAACGCCAGAGTCGTCTTGCCGTTGCCGCGATGCGCCGCGATCAGGACCGAACGGCCGCTGATCTCGCCGCGAAGATAGCGCTCCATCTCGCGTTCGAGGGTTTCATAAGCGCGGGACTCCATGAAGGCCGGCCGTGCCGGGAGATCCCATTCGCTGAGCTTCTCCACGCCCTCCAGAGGATACGGGTCCAGATAATTCAGCCGGATCGCCATCGCTATTTCTCGGCCGGCGTTGCCGGAGCAGGACTCCGCGGTGCCGCCGGCGTCGTTTCGATCTTGGTCGTCGCTTCGATCTTGGCCGGTGGCTCCGTCCTGGCCGACTGATCCGCCGCGGCGGTGAGGCCGAATCCAGCCCAGAACGTCGTTGTCGCGAAAATTATCGCCAGGAGCAGCAGCGCCGCCGGCCGGCTCAGTTCCCACCCGCCGAGCCCGTCGCCGAGGCCGCCCCAGATCGACCGCAGCTCCAGCCCCTCATCCTTGGACGAGCGCGACATTTCGCGCGACACAAGGCCGGTCGCTGCGGCGGATAGGCCGAACAGCAGGAATCGGATGACGTGGGCAACAGACCCTGCGCCCAGGAGCAAGCCCGTCAAGGTGGCCGATGCGACGGCTATTCCAAGAGACCACGCCGCGAGGCTCGCAAGCGACTTGGCAGGCGATTGGTGCCCGACATCGAGCGCCAGGAGGAAAATGGCCGCGCCGAGCGCAAAGGCCAACGCTATCGCATCTTTGGTCGCATCCCTCGGCCAGAGGCGAAAGGTGGCCTCGATCGGCTCGCGGCCAGATGCGACCAGGGCAGCACCGAGCAACCCGCCGATCAGGAGACCCAGCCAGAACCTGTTCATTGCCGGCACCTCAATTCCTGATTGCCGATTCTACGCCGCCGATCGCGCATCCCGCAAGCCGGCCGGTTGAATAATCGGCCTTGCGTCATGTCCAGCGCGCCGTCGCGCGCATCCATGAGCAGAAGAAGGCGAGCTGAAACGCAACGGTGATCTGATACGGCCGGTGTCGGGGGATGGGCCGCGGCCGCGTAGAAGGGCAGAGAGGCGCAACCGCGGAGCGGTGCGCCGAGCCCCCTCCCGACGCGAGACCCGATATGACATTCACCCGCCCCTTGCGATTAATCAGCCTCATCCTCGCTGGGCTCGCGTCATCTGCGGCGCTCGGACAGACTGTCAATACCGTCATTCCCGGCGGCCTCAATGGCCCCACCGCAATTGCCCTCGACAAGGTCGGGAATGTCTACGTCGTCAACAATAAGTCTCAGACGCTGGACCTCATCTCGCCCGGCGGCGCCCTGCGCGAAATCAACAATGAGCTCGACGAACCGAACGGCATTGCTGTCGACGCCGCGGGCAATGTCTTCGTCGCCCAGAGCGGCGAACTCGACATCGAGAAGATCGCCCCCGACGGGACCATTTCGACTTTCGTCGCCCCCGGCCTCGGCATCGGCAATCCGCAGGGCCTGATCTTCGATGCCGCAGGCAACCTCTTCGTGTCGGCGCTCAACATTCCCGATCAGCAGGTGGGACAGGTGACCAAGGTCTCGCCCAGCGGCGTGGTCAGCGTGGTCGTCCCCGCCACCGCCGGGTTGGTGTCGCCCGCCGGCATGGTATTCGACAGCACGGGCAATCTCTATGTCGCCGACGGCAGCACGATCTTCCGGGTGACGCCGGAAGGCGTCATGAGCAAATTCGCCACCAGCGCCAATCTCGGCATCGGTCTCGCCATCGACAAAGCCGGCAATCTCTATGCCGGCGACACCAAGGACAATCTGGTCAACAAGATCACGCCGGGCGGCGTGGTCAGCCCCTTCGCGACGGGCATTCCGGGCGCCACCGGGATCGGCATCGACGCCACCGGACGCCTTTTCGTCGGCGCCGAGACCGCCAATCTGGTCGACGCGATCAGCACCGCCGGCACCGTCACGCCCTTCTTCGCCAATATCCTCAACGGCCCGAGCGGAATCGTCTCCGACGGCAAAGGCGGTTTCTTCGTTGCCTCCGCCGTCGAGGGCAAGGTCTTCAAGCTCGGCGCAAACGGAGCGCTGGTCCTGATCAGCGACGGTTTCAAGAATCCCTTCGCCTTGGCGCTCGATGCCGCCGGCACCCTGTTCGTCGCCGACAGCGGCACGAATTCGATCACCACCCTGGCGCCGGACGGCACGATCACGCCCTTCGTTGCCCAGATCTCCGGGCCGATGGTCTTCGCCCCGAACGGCAATCTCTATGTCGTGGCGTTTGCGCCCCAGTCTTTCGGCGGCGAGATCGTGCAGGTTACGCCCGCCGGGGTGACCAGCAACTTCGCGGCGCCCGGCACGATCGTCGTGCCCGAATCGATCGCGGCCGACCAGGCAGGCAATCTCTTTGCAGCGGTAAATGGCGGCACGGAGGGTCAGGCGATCCTGAAGATCACCCCGGCCGGCACCGTCAGCACCTTCGCATCCGGCCTCTTCAATATCGCGGGACCGATCGTCGTCGAGGCGAATGGCGATTTGATCGTCGCCAGCGGCCTCAGCCTCACGCGCTTCGCCGCGGCGACCGGTGCTGCGACCCCGGTGCCCAACGTCACGCTGCCGGGTCCGTTCGACAGCATGGCGATGGACCCGGCCGGCAATCTTTACGGCACGGATTCCAGCGACAACCTGGTCGCCCAGGTCGTGCTTTCCCCGTCGCCGCTGGCCAGTGCCGTCCTGCCGGGCGGCCGGTCGGTCGAGACCGGAGCGCCGGCGACCGTGTTCGCGACGATGATCAACGGCACCGCCAACGCGCTGGACGGCTGCCAGATCCTGCTGCCCAACAACGCGCCGGCGAGCCTCACCCTCGATTATCGGCCGACCGACCCGGCGACCAATGCGGTCATCGGCACGCTCGACACGCCGGTGACGATCCCGGCCAACGGATCGCAGACCTTTGTCATCGGCTTCACCGACAGCACGGCCGTCTCGGCCCCAGCACTGGCGCCGTTCTTCGCCTGCGATTCCGTCACGCAAGCGCCGGTCACGATCGGCGTCAACACGGTCGACCTGACCTTCTCCGCGACGCCGATCGCGGACATCATCGCGCTTTCCGCCACCGCGAGCGGGAATGGCGTCGTGACCGTGCCGTTCTCGAAGGGCAGCGGCGGCGCCTTCGCGCTCGCCACGGTCAATGCCGGCGCCGGGGCCGCGCTGACGGCCATCACCGATACCGGCAGCGCCAGCCTGCCGATCACCGTGACACTCTGCCAGACCGTGCCGGCGACTGGCGCCTGCATGGCCGCTCCTTCGGCTTCGGTGCCGGTCACCATCGCCGGCGGCGCCACGCCGACTTTCTCGGTCTTCGTGAAGGCCTCCGCTGCGGTGCCGTTCGCGCCTGGGACGTCGCGCGTCTTCGTGCGGTTCCTCGACAGCAGCGGGCTCAGCCACGGCTCGACCAGCGTCGCGGTCGAGACGGATTGAGCCTTCGCGCGTTTTCACGACGCCATGGCGGGCGCTCGGCGTTAAGCTTGAGGTTTCTCCGGCTTACCGAGCGCCCTTCATGCCCGAATTGCCCGAAGTCGAGACGGTCTGCCGCGGCTTGGCCGTCGTCCTCGAAGGCCAAATCATCCGGCGGCTCGATCTGCGCCGCAAAGATCTGCGGTTTCCGTTTCCGATTGGCCTCGCGGCGCTGGTCGAAGGAAGGCGGGTTTCGGCGGTGCGGCGGCGCGCCAAATACTTCCTGATTCATCTCGACGATGGCGGCGTGCTGATCGGCCATCTCGGCATGTCGGGCCGCATGCTGATCGGCGCTGCCGAAGGGCTGGTGCCGGAGACGCACGATCATGTCGTGTTTCATACCGATCACGGCATGGCCGTCCGCTTCAACGATGCCCGCCGCTTCGGCTTTCTCGACTATGCGACGGAAGATACGCTCGACCGGCACAGGCTTCTGGCCGAACTCGGCCCCGAACCGCTCGGCAACGAGTTCAACGGCCCGGTGCTGGCGGCGAGGCTGGCCGGCAAGATCTCGCCGATCAAGGCGGCGCTGCTCGACCAGAAGATCGTGGCCGGGCTCGGCAATATCTATGTCGCCGAGGCCCTGTTCTTCGCGGGCTTGAGTCCGCGCCGAATCGCCGCGACCGTGTCCGGCGGGCGGGCGGAACGGCTCGCGGCATCGATCAAGGACGTGCTGACCCGCGCCATCGCCGCCGGCGGGTCGAGCCTGCGCGACTATGTCCAGACCAGCGGGGAACTGGGCTATTTCCAGCATCAATGGGCGGTCTACGGCAAGGAAGGCGAGCCCTGCCCGAACTGCACCTGCACGACCGGCATCGAGCGCATCGTGCAGTCGAACCGATCGACGTTCTTCTGTGCCAAGCGCCAGCGATAATCGTGTATCGTCGCGCACCTGATGACCCGCCGCGCGCCGCTCGCCGGGCCGGCGCCCTGACTCTTTGCCGTGAGGGAAACCTTGACCTACGAAAACATCACCGCCGAAAAGCGCGGTTCCGTCGGTGTGATCGCGCTCAACCGGCCGAAAGCGCTGAACGCGCTCTGCGCGGCGCTGATCGTGGAACTCGGCCACGCGCTCGATGACATGGAAGCCGATTCGGCGATCGGCTGCGTCGTGCTGACCGGCAGCGACAAGGCCTTCGCCGCCGGTGCCGACATCAAGGAAATGGCCGCGCGCAACTATGTGGATGTCTATCTCAGCGATTTCATCACGCTCGGCTGGGAACGGATCACCACCTGCCGCAAGCCGATCATCGCCGCGGTCGCGGGCTATGCGCTGGGCGGCGGCTGCGAGATGGCGATGATGTGCGACTTCATCCTGGCCGCCGACAACGCCAAATTCGGCCAACCGGAAATCCTGCTCGCCACCATTCCGGGGGCCGGCGGCACCCAGCGCCTGACCCGCTTCGTCGGCAAGTCCAAGGCCATGGAGATGGTGCTGACCGGCCGGCAGATCGATGCCGCGGAGGCCGAGCGCTGTGGCCTGGTCAGCCGGATCGTGCCGCTGGCCGAGCTGCTGCCGGAGGCGATCCGCACGGCCGAGAAGATCGCCGCGCTGTCGCGGCCTGTGGTCATGATGGCCAAGGAATGCGTCAACCGCAGCTATGAGACGACCTTGGCCGAAGGCATTCGCTTCGAGCGCCGGGTCTTCCATTCGACCTTCGCGACCGAGGACCAGAAGGAAGGCATGGCCGCCTTCATCGACAAGCGCAAACCGGCGTTCAAGCACCGTTGACGGCCTTTCTCTCGGAGGTGCCGGCGATCCTTGAAGGGATCGCCGGCCTCGCGCCGCGCTATGACGGCTTCATCCTCGACGTCTGGGGCGTGCTGCATGACGGCGTGGCACCCTATCCCGGCGTGATCGACGCGCTCGAACGCCTGCGCGACTCCGGCAAGCGCGTGGTGCTGCTGTCCAATGCGCCGGTGCGCGCGGGGACCGTCAGGTCCCGCCTGGCGCGGCTCGGCATCGACAGCTCGCTGTTCCAGGCGATCATGACCTCCGGCGAAGAGGTCTGGCGCAGCCTCAGCGACCGCACCGACCCGTTCTACGCCGCGCTCGGGCGGCGCTGCCTGTTCGTCGGTCCGCAGCGCCACGACAGCATGTTCGACGGGCTCGACCTGACCCTCGTCGAGGCCCCGGCGGCGGCGGATTTCATCCTGAACACGGGTCCGGACGATCTCGACGACGACGCCACGCTCTATCGCGCCCTGCTCGAAGATGCGGCGCGCCGCCGGGTGCCGATGCTGTGCGCCAATGCCGATCTGCATGTCATGCAGGGCGACACGGTGATCGTCTGCGCCGGCACGCTTGCCCGGATCTATGAGGAAATGGGCGGCAAGGTGCGCTGGCACGGCAAGCCGCATGCTTCGGTCTATGCCGCCTGCCTCGACCTGCTCGGCCCGACGGACCGGCCGCGCATCCTCTGCGTCGGCGATTCGCTGCGTACCGACATCGCCGGCGCCAACGCCGCCGGGCTCGACTCTCTGCTGGTCGCGGGCGGTATGCATGCCGGGGACCTCGGGGCCGCCGCCGGTCCCCTCGATCCGGACCGGGTCCGGGCGTGGCTCGGCCGCCACGCGCCGCAGCCGCGCTGGGTGATCGCCTCGCTCGCCTGGTAGTTGCCGCCGCGTCAGTGGTCCGAGTGATGCAGGATCTGGTCGGCCATGCCGGTGTCGTATCCCAGCCCCGCTTTCGTCACCACGGCGCCCTCCGGAAAACGCGACTGGATCAGCCCCTTGCGTTCGAGCGCCAGCCACACCGCCGGATTGCCGAGGCCGGTGGCGTCGCGCGAGGCGACCACGACATGGCCCAGATGGAAGTGATCGCCATGCGGCTGCGGAAACCCGCTGATCTCGACGCCTTGGACGCTGAGCGCATCGTCGCCGGCCAGCGACGCCAGATATTGCATGAGGGTCAGGGTCTTCAGTTGCAGCGCATTGAGATTGAGCGGGTTTTTCTTCGGCGGCATCGCGTGTCGGTCCTGGGCGTCGCGGGCAGCATCGAGGGGTAGCCGCTTCGGCGCTGCGCTGCAAGGCGGAATTGCGGCCCGCCGCCGGCCGGATCGCACCGGCGTTACCATCCTGCTCCGCCCTTAGCGCGTTTGCTACACCGCAGCGCAGCGCTATAGTCGTTCGCGGTCGAGGAGGAGATGAGAGATGGCCGATTTCCCTGCGCGCAACCTGGCGGAATGGCAGACGCTGGCCGCCAAGGAGTTGAAAGGCGCCGCACCGGAGACGCTCAACCGGACCCGGCCCGAGGGGCTGGTGGTAAAGCCGCTCTATACCGAGGCCGATCTCGAAGGGCTCGAACTGGCCGGCTCGCTCCCCGGTTTCGCGCCGTATCTGCGCGGCCCGCGCGCCACCATGTATGCGAACCGGCCCTGGACCATCCGGCAATATGCCGGCTTCTCGACCGCCGAGGAATCCAACGCCTTCTACCGCAAGAACCTGGCGGCCGGGCAGATGGGCCTCTCGGTCGCCTTCGATCTCGCCACGCATCGGGGATATGACAGCGACCATCCGCGCGTCGTCGGCGATGTCGGCAAGGCCGGCGTCGCGATCGATTCCGTCGAGGATATGAAGATCCTGTTCGACGGCATCCCGCTCGACCGGATGAGCGTGTCGATGACCATGAACGGCGCGGTCCTGCCGGTGCTGGCCGGCTATATCGTCGCCGGATTGGAGCAGGGAGCGTCGCTGGACCAGCTCTCGGGCACGATCCAGAACGACATCCTCAAGGAGTTCATGGTCCGCAATACCTATATCTACCCGCCCGGCCCGTCGATGCGGATCGTCGCCGACATCATCGAGTTCACGGCGCAGAAGATGCCGAAATTCAATTCGATCTCGATTTCCGGCTACCACATGCAGGAGGCCGGGGCGACCGCGGTGCAGGAGCTGGCCTTCACCCTGGCCGACGGTCTCGAATATGTCCGCGCGGCGCTGTCGAAGGGCCTCGACATCGACGCCTTCGCGCCGCGGCTCTCGTTCTTCTTCGCGATCGGCATGGATTTCTTCATGGAGATCGCCAAGCTGCGCGCCGCGCGCCTGCTCTGGGCCGAACTCGTCCGGCCCTTTGGGGCGAAGAAGGCCGACAGCCTGGCGCTCAGGACGCATTGCCAGACCTCCGGCGTGAGCCTCACCGAGCAGGACCCGTACAACAACATCATCCGCACCACCGTCGAAGCCATGGCCGCGGTGCTGGGCGGCACGCAATCGCTGCACACCAATTCCTTCGACGAGGCGCTGGCGCTGCCGACGCCCTTCTCCTCGCGCATCGCCCGCAACACGCAGCTGATCATCGCCGAGGAGACCGGGATCCCGCATGTCATTGATCCCTTGGGCGGCAGCTATTACGTCGAGCACCTGACCGCGAGCCTGGCCGAGGCCGCGCGCGGCCTCATCCGCGAGGTCGAGGGGATGGGCGGCATGACGCGGGCGGTCGAGGCCGGCATGCCGAAGCTCCGGATCGAGGAAGCCGCCGCCCGCCGCCAGGCGCGCATCGACCGCGGCGAGGAGGTCATCGTCGGCGTCAACAAATACCGGCCGGACGAGGCGTCCCAAGTCGAGATCCTCGATGTCGACAACGCCAAGGTGCGCGAGAGCCAAGTGGCGCGGCTCAGCACCCTGCGCGCCGAGCGCGACGCCGGAGCCGTCGAGGCGAGTCTGGCGGCGCTGAGCCGGGCCGCGGCCGACGGCAGCGGCAATCTGCTGGCGCTCACGGTCGATGCGATGCGCGCCCGCGCCACGGTCGGCGAGGTCTCGGATGCGCTCGAACGCGTGTTCACGCGCCACAAGGCCGAGATCCGTTCGATTGCCGGCGTTTATGGCGCGCAATATGACGGCGATGCCGGCTTCGAGCAGATTCGCCGTGACGTCGAGGCTTTTGCCGCCGCCGAAGGCCGCCGCCCGCGCATGCTCGTGGTCAAGCTCGGCCAGGACGGGCATGACCGCGGCGCCAAGGTGATCGCGACCGCCTTCGCCGATATCGGCTTCGATGTCGATGTCGGACCGCTGTTCCAGATCCCGGAGGAGGCCGCGCGCCAGGCGATCGAGAACGACGTCCATATCATCGGCGTGTCGAGCCAGGCGGCCGGCCACAAGACTCTTGTTCCTGCCTTGATCGAGGCGTTGCGCGACCAGGGCGCCGGCGACATCCTGGTGGTGTGCGGCGGCGTCATCCCGCCACAGGATTATCCGGCTCTGCGCCAGGCCGGCGTCGCCGCGATCTACGGGCCGGGCACGAATATCCCGAAAGCCGCGGCCGAGATTCTGGCGATCCTGCGCGACCATCGCCGCGAAGCGGCGTAAACCCGAGCAGCGGCGGCTCGGCGTCATGTCCCGGACTTTCCGGGAATGAGGCCGAGCGCGGGTTTGTAGGATGGTTGCGGAAGGGTCGGAAGAGAGGCCGGCCGGTGTCACGGCGGGTCGTGGCCGGTGGCGTCCGGCGCCGGCGCCGCGTCCCGGCGATCCTCCGCCGCATCCGGCGCGGCGGCCTCGGCCGCCACTCGGCCGGCAGCGCGTGCCCGCTCCCGCGCCTCCGCTCGCAGCGTCGCTTTCATCTCGCGCACCGCCACGATCCCCTCCATCTCTTCGAAATCCGGCTCAATGCCGAGGGCGCGGACCGCGTCGGCCGCGATCTCGGCGACATCGCCCCCGTCCAGCATCTCGTCGAAGGCCTCATCCTCCAGCCGCTCGCGCAAATCGCGGAGCAACTGTTCGGCGCCCTCGCGGTCGATCGTATCGTCGGAGGCGATGGCAAGGCCGACCGCATCGAGCACGGCATCGCGTGTCTGGCGCCGCTCTTCTTCCGCTGCCTTCGCCGCGCGTTGCGCCGCGGCCACTGCTGCAGCCCGGCTTTTTTCCGTGGCGTCGGCATCGAAGCGCTCGGCCAGGGCCATGCATTGGCGCGCCGTCCGGGAGGCGCGGGCGAAGGCCGAGGTCAGATCGGGTCGCGCGACCCCATCCGCCAGCTCGCGCTCCGCCCGGTCGAGCGCCACTTCCTGCACCTTCTCCGCCAAGCTCACCGCCATGCGCGTCATGTGCCGCAGCAGGGCGATGTTTTCGGCGGCCAGGCCCAGTTCGGGAGTTTGGGGTGCGCCGGCATCGCTGTCGGTTGCAGGGGAGGAGTGACGGGTGTTCATGAGACGTATCATGAACGATCGAAGGGTTAAAGTCAAGACCTCTTGGCGCTGCCGTCGTTCTGGTAGATGCCGGGGGAGACGGCGCGACGCCCGGCAAGGTTCGCTTCAACCTAACAAATTTAGCGAGGCAGGTGGTCGGGTAGTCCTCAATGGCGCGGGAGTGCCGCCGGAGGCGGCACTGGAGGCCAATTTATGACGTATACGATAGGGTTGTTTGACCATTCGGCTTCAGCGTCGGCAACCGGACTTTCCCGCTCTATCCCGAGCAGCGGCAACTTTTTCTCGGCGAGACCAAACTGTCGCCCGGACAGCGGACCTTCGATTTTCTGGTTCTGATGGTCGAGAATGCCGGTCAGGTCGTCAGCCGGGACCAAATTGTCGCGATCGTCTGGCAGAACGCCGCCATTTCCGACAGCGCC
>Ga0181519_10000411_pt1 | contig 39751 bp, 31 predicted proteins | sample PEATcosm2014_Bin_26_FD_121102 | JGI IMG/M metagenome (GOLD analysis project Ga0181519, IMG submission 121102) | Peatland microbial communities from MTU Mesocosm Facility, Houghton, MI, USA - PEATcosm2014_Bin02_10_metaG | ecosystem: Environmental > Terrestrial > Soil > Wetlands > Peat | place...
ACGTTACGCAGGGCCAACTGCTTGACCTCTTCGTCGTTGAGCATCTTCGACGCTTCTTCGTCGGTCAGCATCTTGAGCGCGTCCTTGATCTTGAGCTTCTGGCGCTTCTTGCGCTGATTGCCCAGATTCGCGAACATGCCCTTGATCTGCTCGGTCATCTCTTCCATTCCCGGCGGGCCCATGATCTCCATGCCCTGCACCGGAATTTCCACTTCGAGTTCGACTTCCTTGTCGTCGAGCTGACCTTCGCGAAGCCGCTTGCGGAACGTCTGACGTGTCGCGTTATCTTCGACCGGCTCAGCCTCGTGCGATGCCGAACCGAAACGGATGTCGCGCGACGACTCGCGCCCGGTCGGCAGCAGCAGATCGAGAATGCGATCCTCGGCGCGATCTTCGGCCTTGGTGCGCACCTTCCTCATTTCGGCTTCACGCGTCTGCTTGATCGCAATTTCCGCGAGGTCGCGCACGATGCTGTCCACGTCGCGGCCCACATAGCCGACTTCGGTGAACTTGGTCGCCTCGACCTTGATGAACGGCGCGTCGGCCAGCTTGGCCAGACGGCGGGCGATTTCGGTCTTGCCGACACCGGTCGGACCGATCATCAGAATGTTCTTCGGCGTGATTTCCTGACGCAGGGGCTCGGCCACCTGCTGACGGCGCCAGCGGTTGCGCAACGCCACCGCAACGGCCTTCTTGGCCTTGTGCTGGCCGATGATGTGTTTGTCGAGCTCGGAAACGATCTCGGAGGGGGTCATATGGGTCATGACGTTCGCCAAATTAGGGGGTTCGCACAGAGGGCGACGCCCGGCCGGTCGGCTGTCGTTCAGCCGCCGGTCGGCAAAGCACACCGCAGGAGTCCACCTGCTGCGATGCGCGCGTCGTCCGTCGTCACTTCGCTGCCTTCGGCGGCAGCGACTCGATAATGTGGTTGTCGTTGGTGTAGATGCACATTTCGCCAGCGATCGTCAGCGCCTTCTTGACGATCTCGGCCGGCGTCAGGTCGGTGTTCTCGACCAGCGCGCGGGCCGCAGCCTGTGCATACGATCCACCCGAACCGATGGCGGCGACGCCACCCTCCGGATCGAGCACATCGCCGTTACCGGTGATGACCAGCGTGGTCTCGGCGTCGGCTACGATCATCATCGCTTCGAGCCGGCGCAGCATGCGGTCGGTACGCCAGTCCTTGGCGAGTTCGACGGCCGAGCGCGTCAGATGCCCCTGATGCTTCTGGAGCTTCGCCTCGAAACGATCGAGCAGCGAGAAGGCGTCTGCCGTTGCGCCGGCGAATCCGACCATGACCTTGCCGTCATAAATCGTACGCACCTTGCGCGCCGTGCCCTTCATCACAATGTTGCCGAGCGTGACCTGACCGTCGCCGCCGAGCGCGACCTGATCGCCGCGCCGAACGGAGACGATGGTGGTGCCGTGATATTGCTCCATGCCTGTTCCTTTTCGGGGGGCGACACGCGCCCCGTAACGATTGGCCCGGACGCCTGCTGCGTCCTCACGACTGTGACGACACGCCTGACCGGGCGAGATGTGTCTGTAGTTTAGGGCAATCGAAAGAATATCAAGAGGCGTCGACGGAGGAGGCACAAGTGCTGCTTTCGCTAGCAGGCCGATGTCGCAAAAAGCGGCATGGATCGGGAGATTCGCGCGGCATTGCACCGCGCGAATCCGGGGCTGCGAAGCAATTTCTCGGAAATTGCCTCGTTTTTGCGGAGCGTTCACGCTTAGAACGTGGTGCGCAAACCCACGCGAACCGAACGACCACCCTGCGGCGCAATGTCGCGCAGCACGGAACTGGCCAATCGCACTTCCTGATGGGTCAGGTTCTCGCCCTTCAGGTACGCCAGCCACTGAGCGCCGCCCGCCTTGAACTGATAGGTGAGCGCAGCGCCCAGCGTGGTGTAGCCGCTCGTCGTCAGATCGTTCACTGGCACACGCCCCTGATTGCTCGCGTGCACCATTTCCAGACGCGCCCCCCAGTGACCCAGACCGTACGCGAGCGCCGCCGTCAGGCGCAGCGGCGCGATGCGCGGCAGCGGTTCGCCCGTCTCGCGATTGCGCCCGATCGTGTAATCGCCGCGCAGTTCGAGATCGAGATTGCCGTAGCCCTGCCAGATTCGCGCCCGGCCCTGGGCTTCCACACCGTAGAGGTCGGCCGGCACGCCCGCGTATCGATAGACCGGCAGGCTATTGTCGTCCTCGACGATCGTCTCGCCCGTATTGTTCAGCGCAATGAAGTTGGTGAAGCGGCTGTAGAACAGGCCGACGCTGCCCTTGTTCGGGCCATGCTCATAACGCAGCGACAGATCGGTGGAGAACGCCTTTTCGAGCTTGGCCTGCGGGTTGCCGATTTCCCAGACGCCGGTCGCGAGATGGGGGCCGTTCGCGTACAGCTCGTAGAACGTCGGCGCACGTTCGGTATATGACGTGTTGAGCGCGACGGACCATGCCGGCGCCAGCGCGAAAGCCGCCCCGGCCGACACACTGCCCGGCGTGAAGTTGCGCGACGGCAGATTGTCGAAGCGCTCGTTGCCGCCGGCCGCCGGCTTGACGCTGGAGTGCTCGATACGCGCACCGAACGAGAGCTTCACGGCCTGATTGACGGCCCATTCCTCAAGCGCGAACAACGCTACGTTGGTGGTGTCGCTCTTGGGCACGAAAGCTTCGTCCCCAAGGGCCGAGAACGTGTTCTGCGAGAACTGCACGCCCACGGCACCTTCGAGGGGCCCGATCTTCGCGTGACGCGCTTCGATACGGCCCTCGTAGCCGTGGTTCTTGAAGGTCGTACCCGTCTGGCCGTTCTCGATTTCCTTGTGCTCGTAATCGGTGTAACCGAAGTTGAATTTAAGCGCCGAGAACGGGCCGCTCAGATCGCGAATCTCGCTGGCCAGCGCCAGACGTTGCTGCCGCAGGCGGATGCGCGTGTCGGCGTCGACGACCGTGCCGTAATCGGAGTCGTAACCGGAGTACGAAAGCCCGGTGTAGCCGTTGGCCCACGTCCAGGAGGCCCCCACGGCCGCGCCGCTCACCTGCCCGTTGCTGTTGGGTAACGTGCCCGACGGCTGCGGCGTGTCTTCGTCGTCGCGTGCGCGTTGTTGCGCCGAATGCGCGAAGCCCGGAATGCGCAGGTCGGCGCTCTTTCTTGCGAAGCCGTCGACATGGAACGCGAACTGGCCGTTGCCGAATTCGAGCTGAGCCGCGCCCGCGCGTTCGCGATTCGCGCCGCCGTAGCTGACGTCCGTCGCACCCGAAATGCCGGTGATGGATTCGCGCGGAATACGGTTGTCGATGGTGTTGATTACGCCACCGACCGCGTTACCGCCATAGAGCAAGGCCGCAGGGCCACGCACGATTTCTACGCGTTCGATCGTCAGCGGGTCTTGCGCCACGGCGTGGTCGTAGGACAGCGACGAGGCGTCGAGTGCCGCAGTGCCGTTCTGCAACACGCGGATACGGTCGCCGTCGAGACCGCGAATGATCGGGCGGCTGACGTTCGGACCATACGACGTGGCAGAGACCCCCGGCAGTCCGTCGAGGGTCTCGCCAAGCGTGCCGGCGCGGCGCAACGTGAGCGCCCGACCATCGAGTTCGGTGACGGGCACGGTCAGGTCGGCGGCGGCGCGTCCGAGCGGGTTTCCTGTGACGAAGGTGGTCGGCAGCGCGGCTTCGGGTGCCGACGGGGCAGCGGTGGCGGCCGAAGCTGCGGTAGCCGACGGCGGTTCCGACGACGCGTCGGCGGCCTGTGCGGACAGGCTCGTCATTGCCAGCGCGCTGAATGTCAGCACAGCCGCCAGCGGCAGCGGCGCAAGGTCGGGCCGTGCGCGACGCGCACGGTGGGCGGCGGGAAGCGAAACAGGGGCGAGCGAAAACATCGCGCGCTTGCGCGCGGCGTTCGAAGCGGGGTGTGCCATGTCGGTATGTATTCTGTTGAGTCTGTGCGGGGAGCCTCGCTCGAAGGCGTGAGGCTCCCGGATAGCGCGGGAATCGGTGCGAACGAACGCTGCCGCGTCCGGCGCCAGGCGGTGGACGGTGGAAGAGCGCGCAGCAGCACACTGCCGTCACAGGCCGGAGGGGCGGTGAACGTCAGTACTGATGTCGGCAGGAGTTCGCGCGCAAAGCGCGGAAAAACGCGAGAGAACGCGTCAGGTCAGACCGCCAGCGGCGGGGCGCGAGAATCGAACGGGCGTTGAAGCGCACTCGCGTGAGTGCGGCCGGTGGTCCGCCGCAGGGCATTCGCCGTGGCGGTGTCGCCATGCCACTGCCAGACGGCGACGGCCATCGCCGCGGCCAGCGTCGCGCCCTCAAACAGATGGCAATGATGGTGATGATGACCGAGGTCGACCTGCGTCGATGCCGCAGCGCTATCCTCGGCAAGCGTGAGCGCCGCATCGTCCGAAAGGTCCGAAAGGTCCGAAAGGTCCGAGAGGTCCGAGTCGTTCGAATTGACGGTTGCCGACGCACTCTGCACGCTGCCGGACAAGGCGCGCGCATGGGAAATTTCGTGTTGCAGCCCCCACATCTGCACGCAGACCAGCGCGACGATGAGCCACGCGATCCAGCCGCTTCGCCCACGGCCAGTCTGCGTGCGCAAAAACGCACGCCATTGGCGAGAGACGGATTCGATGGACGGCATGGAAAGGACGCAATTGCAACTGAGTTGCAATTATGCCGTAAAGCAGGCATTGCCGCGAGCCTTACCTTGCGTTGCGTGCAAGCGACAGTGCGGGGCGCGCGCAGCGTGGCCGACCGGCCGGCGTCAAAAGGACAATAAAAAAAGGCATGTCGTGAAAACATGCCTTTGGCAAACCTCTGGGCCCGATGGACTCACTTGCCGCCACCGCGCGGCATCGGGCCGGGTTGCGTGCTGCGATCAGTCGCCGAACAGCTTTTGACGCAGTTCGCGACGTTCCTGCGCTTCGAGCGACAGGGTGGCCGTCGGGCGGGCGAGCAGACGCGGGATGCCGATCGGCTCACCGGTTTCCTCGCACCAGCCGTACTCGCCGGAGTCAATGCGGGCGAGCGATTGCTGCACTTTCTTCAGCAGCTTGCGTTCACGATCACGGGTACGCAGTTCAAGAGCGTGCTCCTCTTCGATCGTGGCGCGGTCAGCCGGGTCCGGGACCAGAATGGTTTCCCGGAGGTTCTCGGTGGTTTGACCGGCGTTGCGCAGAATGTCAGCTTGCAGAGTTTCCAGACGATCCTTGAAGAAGGCGAGTTGATCTTCATTCATGTAGTCCTTCTCGCCCATCTTCAGAATTTCGGCCTCGGTCAAAAGTCTTTTCTTGCTCATGGGTTTTTGTGGCGTCTCTTTCGGATAGTCCGGCGACGCCCCCGCAGCAGATGGGACGTCTTGCTTACCGGCGATGCCGCGGGCGGCTTCTTGGGTTACGTTCCTGCCGGACGATTTGGGCGCGGCCTTTTTGGCGGCGACCTTCTCGCCCGTCTTCGATTTGCCTGCTGGAGCACGCTTGGCGCCCGCATCCGGCACCGGTTCAGACCGGGGCGTAGGGCGTGCGGTGGCAGTCTTGCGAGAGGCGGTGGCCATGGCGTTGCTCCCCTGCCTACCCCCCCGGAATGCCGCGTCGATTCGCTGGCGACAGCCCAGTGGGCAGGTATTGTAACCGAATCATCGGAAAGCCCCGGTTAAGGGGTTTCCCGTCGACCGATTCGGCAGTCCCGTTCAGACCAGACAGCGCTCCAGCCCTTGCAGGATGATGTCTTTCGGCAGCTCGGCACCAATGAACACCATCTTGGTGTTCGGCGTCTCTCCGGGTTGCCATTTCGTGCCCACGTCGCTGCCCATCATCTGGTGCACGCCCTGGAACACGACCCGTCGGTCGATGCCGCGCATGTTTAATACGCCTTTATAACGCAATAAGCGTTCGCCGTACACCTGTAGGATGCTCCCGAGGAAATCCTCCAGCTTGGCCGGATCGAATGGCTTCTCGCTGCGGAAGACGAACGACTTGATGGCGTCGTCGTGATGCGCATGGTGGTGATGGTGCCCGTGGTCGTGACCTTCGTGAGCGCACTGGCCATGATCGTGATCGCAGTGCGAATGATCGTGGTCATGGTCATGGCCGTGGTCGTGCGAATGCTCGTCGGCAGCCAGGAAGTCCGGATCGATATCCAGCTTGTCGTTCAGGTTGAAGCCGTGGATGTCGAAGATCTGCTTGAGGTCGGCCTGACCGAAGTCGACCACCTGCTGCGGCGCGCGCGGGTTCATGTGCGCGAGGCGGTGCTTCAGATCGTGCAGCACCTCCGGCGTGACCAGATCGGCCTTGGTGATGAACAGACGGTCGGCGAAGCCCACCTGACGCTGCACCACTTCGTGCTGATCGAGCTGCTGCGGGCCGTGCTTGGCGTCGACCAGCGTGATGATGGCATCGAGCCGGTAGGTATCGGCCACTTCGTCGTCGATGAAGAAGGTCTGCGCTACCGGGCCGGGGTTGGCCAGACCGGTCGTCTCGATCACCACGCGATCGAACTGGATCTTGCCTGCATCGCGCTGGCTGTTCAGATCGGACAGCGCCTGCACCAGATCGCCACGGATCGTGCAGCAGATGCAGCCGTTGCTCATCTGCACGATCTGCTCGGCGTTCTCCTGCACGAGGATGTCGTTATCGATGTTCTCTTCGCCGAATTCGTTTTCGATGACGGCGATCTTCATGCCATGCGCTTCGGTCAGGATGCGCTTGAGCAACGTGGTTTTCCCGCTGCCGAGAAAGCCGGTCAGGATGGTGACGGGGGTCATGAATGCAATGTCCTGTTGTGATGCGGCGCGCCCGAGGCCGCCTGAATGTCGCTCACTGTACCCGAGGTAGCAAAAAGCGGCTGGAGACGCGTCAGTTGGGGGCGCCGGCGCACTGGGCGCAAGTGCCATGAATCATCAGCTCGACCTGTTCGCCCACGAAACCCTTGGGCAGGCGCTTGAGTTCGCGCTCACTCAATTGGGGGTGCTGGGGCCAATCGTCAAGACAGAAGGTCCGGTGACAGCGTACACAGCGGAAATGACCGTGTTGCGTATGCGGACGAGGCGACGCGGCACGCTGCGGATCGACGTGCTCGGCCATGACGAAGCGGAAGATACGGTCGTCGCCGGCCTGCTTGATGGCCCAGCCCTGCGCGACCAGCCAGTCGAGCACACGGTAGGCCGTCACGCGATCGAGCGGATCGGTGTCGGTGGCCAGATCGGCCAGCACTTCCTGATGGGTGAGCGGCCGGCCTGCCTTGAGCAGCAGCGCCAGCACGCGGACACGCCCCGAGGTCACGCGGCCCGATTGCTCCTGCAAGCTCGTGCGGGCCGCTTCCAGATACGGTTGTAGTTGAGTAAGGCTCATGAATCGATTTAAGCACAGCGCCGCCAGCGCTGCAACCGAGTTGCAAAAAGTGAGGGCGTACGGGGAAACGCCGGAGGCTGCCGGCTGAACATAACCGAAAGTGACCGGAAGTGGACGGGCAATGCGTCATACAATTGTCACAAAAAAACAACCGTCGCCATGTCGCCCACCGCTCTCGCCCTTGTCGTCACCGCCGCATTTCTGCACGCCGCCTGGAATTTTCTCGCCAAACGCATCGACACCAGCGAAGGGGGCGGCCCGCAGCTCGTCTTCCTCTATGCGCTGCTCACCGTCGTGCTCTACACGCCGCTGGCGCTTTTCCTCCTGATCGACGCCAAGGCCAGTTGGCCCACGGCAATGGGTTGGGCCGTCATCGCGGCGAGCGCCGTGCTGCATTACGGCTATACGCTGGTCTTGCAGCGCGGCTACCGGGTGGGCGATCTGTCGGTCGTCTACCCGCTCGCGCGCGGCACCGGGCCACTGCTGTCGTCGCTGGGCGCCATCGTTCTGCTGGGCGAACGCCCGGGCTGGCTGGCGCTCGTCGGCATCGGGCTGGTGGTCTGCGGCGTGCTGATCATCGCCGGGGGCGAGCGCCTGTTCCGGCGCGGCAGCATGCACGCCGGTGCCGGCTGGGGCGTGCTCACAGGCGGTTTCATCGCGGCGTATACGCTGGCCGACGCCTACGCCATCCGCACCCTGCTGCTCGCACCGCTCGTCTATTACTACCTGGAGAACGTGTTGCGCGTGGTGCTCTCGGCGCCGATGGCGTGCTCGCGTCCCGCGCGCATGGTCATGCTCTGGCAGTCGAACTGGCGCAAGATCGTGCTGATCGCGCTGATCTCACCGATGTCCTACTTCCTTATCCTGACGGCGCTCAAGTACGCGCCGGTCTCGCACGTCGCCCCGGCACGGGAGATGTCGATGATGATCGCCGCGCTGCTCGGCGTGCGTTTGCTGGGCGAGGGTGAGATGCACCGCCGCGTAGGCGGTGCCGTGCTGATCGCGTTGGGTGTCGTGGCGCTCACGCTGGGCTAACGCGGGACGGTCACGGGACGCACGCGGGGCTGATGCAGCGGTTGATGCAGCGGTCGACGCCAAGGTCGACGCCGACGTTAGCAAACACTCACATACGCTGTAACCAAAGCCCCTTGAGGTATTCGCCTTCGGGGAATTGCGTGAGCATCGGGTGATCCATGCCCGCCGACAGGCGACGCAGAATGCGTGCGTCGACACCGGCATCGACTGCGGCACCCGCCACGATCTTCTGGAACAGATCGGCGTCGATGGCGCCCGAGCACGAGTACGTCAGCAACTGACCGCCCGGACGCAGCAGCTTGAAGCCCGCCATATTGATGTCCTTGTACGCGCGAGCCGCACGGTCCACGTGATGGGCCGACGGGGCGAACTTGGGCGGATCGAGCACGATCATGTCGAACGTGCGTCCCTCTTCGCGCAAGGCGCGCAGGGTCTTGAAGACGTCGGCATCGCGCCACTCGGCACGGCTGGCGTCGAAACCATTGAGTTCGACGTTACGCGCGCCAATCGCCAGCGCCTCGCCCGACGAGTCGATCGACAGCACGCTCTGCGCACCGCCTGCCAACGCCGCCAGCGAGAAGCCGCCGGTGTAGCAGAAGCAGTTGAGCACGTCGCTGCCCTTGGCCTGCTGCTGCACGAGCAACCGGTTGTCGCGCTGGTCGACGTAGAAGCCGGTCTTGTGTCCCTTGCGCACGTCGACGTAATACTTCACGCCGCATTCGTACGTCGTGAGGAACTCGGGCGCTTCGGGCGGCTCGGCGCCCGCGAGCACACCGGTGATGCTCGGCAGACCTTCGCGTTCGCGCACGGCGGCGTCGGAGCGCTCGTAGACGTTCGGGCAACCGGTCACGCCGGTGAGCGCCTTGACGATGGCGTCCTTCCAGGCCTCCACGCCCGCCGCCATGAACTGGCACACGAGTTGATCCGTTACCGGCGCGCCGGGAGCGGACTGATAGCGGTCGACGATCAGGCCCGGCAGGCCGTCGGCTTCGCCGAAGATCAGGCGCGTCGCGCCGGTGCCGTGCACCATCTGCTCGCGATAGGCGAGGGCTGCCGACACGCGACGCTTGAAAAAGGCATGATCGACCGGCTCGTTTTCGTCGAACGTCCACACGCGCGCGCGGATGGCCGAGACCGGGCTGAACGCGGCGCGCGCGAGGAAACGCCCGTCGGCGGCACGCACCACGACCGTTGCGCCGGAAGCCGGCTTGCCGTCCACGCGCGCCACGGCGGTGGCGTAAATCCAGGGGTGACGGCGCAGCAAGGACTTTTCTTTGCCGGGCTTGAGGGTCAAGGTATTCATGCGGGACGGACCAACGGTTGCATACAGAGTGGCGGCAAGTCGCGCGAAACGCATGGAATGCACGAAACGCACGGAACACGCATGGCAGACATGGCGGCATCGCCATACGGGGGCAACACCCGTCACACGGGCAACATGCGGGACTTGCTGGGGAAGGACGCGATTCTACACCGAGTCGCGCCATGCGCCGCAAAGCTCAGGGCTTCTTGCGCGAGCGCGGATGCGCCTGATCGTAGACCTTCGCGAGATGCTGGAAGTCGAGCTTCGTGTAGATCTGCGTGGTCGAAATATTGCTGTGGCCGAGCATTTCCTGCACGGCGCGCAGATCGCCGGACGATTGCAGAACGTGCGTGGCGAACGAGTGACGCAGCATGTGCGGGTGGACGTGAGTCGGCAGCCCGGCCGCGAGCGCGTGACGCGCCAGCCCCTGCTGCACCGCGCGCGCGCCGATGCGTTTGCCGCGCGCGGACAGGAAGAGCGCATGCGGCTCGGCCGTTGCCAGGGGTGAGCGCATGCCGAGCCAGTCGGAGAGCGCCTGCGCCGCCTTCTCGCCCACGGGCACGCGACGCCGCTTGTTACCCTTGCCGGTCACGACCACTTCACGTTCGGACAGATCCAGCCAGCTCGCGGACCGATAACCGTCCGCGTCCACGTAGCGATGGTCGAGGCCGGTCAGCTCCGACAGACGCAGACCCGACGAATACAACAGTTCGAACATCGCCCGGTTGCGCACGGCCTCGGCCGACGTGCCGGACACGTGCTCGACCAGCGCGCACGCCTGATCGGGCGACAGGGCCTTCGGCAACGGCTTGGGCTGTTTGGGTGCGCGCACGCCTTCGACCGGGTTGGCGGCCAGCGCAGTGCGCTGCGCGAGCCACGCGAAATAGCCACGCCAGGCGGAGAGTTTGCGAGCAATCGAGCGGCCGACGAGGCCCTCGCTGTGCAACTGCATGGCGAAGCGGCGAATGTCGCCGTGCTGAAGCGATTCGAGTGCGCGGCCACGTGCCAGACGCTGCAACTGGCGCAGGTCGCGCGTGTAGTTCTCGAGGGTGAGCGCGGCAAGCTTGCGCTCGCTGGCGAGTGAGGTGAGGTAGCTGCGGATGCCCGGCGCCAACGGTATGTCCGTGGCGTCAGCCGCTTCAGTCGCTTCAGTCGCGGCGGGCGTGCCGGAGATTTCGGTCAAGCCGGACGTATTCGCGCCCGGCACATGGCCCGCCGTCTTGGGCTTGCGAGCGCGGTCCGGCGAGCCTGACGAGTGTGGCGAGGCGCGGCCGGACCGGGCTTTGGATGCCCCGCTGGCAAGGCGTGACGAGCGGGTCGACGTGACCATGAGGTGCTGGGGATGAAGTCGTCAGATGGCCGCGGACCCGGCGTCCATCCGTCGCTCAGTCGTTGGCGCGCAGCTTGCCGAGCGCGGCCCCGGCCAGCTCGCCGATCTGCGTGAGGAAGTCGGTCGCCATGCCGTCGTGGAAGCGGCGGGCGTCTTCCGAACCCATCACGAGCAGGCCGAAGATCGGCCCATCGGGTGTTTGCGGATCGCGCAGGGCGAGCAGCGCAACGGAGGCCGGATCGCTCGGTGCGCCGAGCCACGTCACCGCTTCGAAGCCGGTATTGGCACCGCAATACGGTGTGGCGAGACTCGACGCGAAGATCTTCACCTCTTCGCTCACGCTGCGGGCGAACTCGGCCGGTTGATACGGCGCCGCCACGTTCCACAGACGCACGGCCGCGAAGGGCACATTGAAGACGTCGCGCAGGCCGCGGGCGATGGCCTCGGGCAAGGCGTGCGGATCGCGCTCACCGAGCAGGCCGAGCGTCCACCGATGCAATTTGCCCGAGATGTCGTCGTTTTCGTGACCGTAGCGCATCAGTTCGGCGAGGCGTCGCTCGATCTGCTTGGTCTTCTCGCGCTGCATCTCGATCTGGCGCTCTTGCAGCGACACCGCACGCTGACCATGCGGGCTGGTAAGCCGCACACCGGCCAGCAATTCGGCATGGCGCTCGAAGAAGTCGGGATGCGCGATCAGGTATTCCGCAATATCTCGGTCGTTCATGAGTGTCCGTCTGCTGTTCGTCAACTGCCGCCAACCGCCCCCGAGCACAAGGGTGGCCCGCGGCCGCCTGGGTCGCTAAATCAGAATCCGTGAGAAACCAATATCGTACCGTCCTGCTGCCGGAGCACGGCGCCGGAACCGACGCTTTGCGTCAGATCTCGATCGTGCCTTCGAAGACCGTGGTGGCCGGCCCCGTCATGATGACCGGATGGCTCGCGCCCTCCCAGTCGATGGTGAGCGTGCCGCCATGCGTTTCGATGGCCACGGGCGCGCTCAGCAACCCGCGGCGGATGCCCGCCACCGCGGCCGCGCACGCGCCGGTACCGCAGGCGAGCGTCTCGCCGGCCCCACGCTCGTACACGCGCAGACGCGCATGATGCTTGTCCACCACCTGCAAGAAGCCGGCGTTCACGCGGCGCGGGAAGCGGGCGTGACGCTCGACAAGCGGGCCGTCCGTCAGAACCGGTGCGGTGTCCACGTTATCGACCACCTGCACGGCGTGCGGGTTGCCCATCGAGACCACGGAAATCCACGTCGTCTTGCCCGCCACGTCGAGCGGCCAGAGCGTGTCGTCGCCTTCGCGGCGGCTTTCCAGGCCGCTGGCGTCGAACGGCACGTCGGACGGCGTGAGAATCGGCGCGCCCATATCCACGCTGACCTGGCCGTCGTCGCGCATCGTGAGCGTGATCACGCCCTGCTGCACTTCAACGCGCACCGAACGCTTGTCGGTCAGCTCGGCGTCGCGCACGAACTTCAGGAAGCAGCGCGCGCCGTTGCCGCAATGCTCCACCTCGCCGCCGTCGGCGTTGAAGATGCGGTAGCGGAAGTCCACCCCCGGCAGGGCCGAGCGTTCGACGAGCAAAAGCTGATCGGCGCCCACGCCGAAATGGCGATCGGCGAGCGCACGCCACTGCTCGGGCGTGAAATCGATGGTCTGCGAGATGCCGTCGATCACGACAAAGTCGTTACCGGCGCCTTGCATCTTGAGGAATTTGAGCTTCATGCCGCTATTGTAGTGGAGAAGGTCGACGCGCATCCGGTGCCGGTCAATACACGCCCGGCTCGCCGGGCGGACGGGTCTTGAAGCGCTTGTGCACCCAGTAGTACTGCTCCGGCATCTTGAGAATCTGTTCTTCGAGGAACGCATTCATCCGGCGCGCGTCGGCGTCCGGGTCGCCGCTCGGGTAGTTCTCCCAAACCGGAAACACCTTGAGGCGGTAGCCCTTGTAGTTGGGCAGCACCTCGCCGATAAACGGCAGGATCTGGGCCCGGCCGACTTCAGCGAGGCGGGAAACGGACGTCAGCGTGCAGGTGGGAACGCCGAAAAACGGCACGAACGTGGAATTGCGCGCGCCGTAGTCCATATCGGCCGCCAGCATGACCGGCTTGCCTTTGCGGAACATGCGCAGCACGTCGCGGGCACTGTCGCCGCGCGGGATCATTTCCGCGTCGAAACGGCCGCGCTGCTCGCGCGCCATGGCGTCGAACGCCGGGTTCGACATCGGGGTATAGAGCGATGCGCAAGGCCGGTGCAGCGAGTAATTGATGAACACCGAGCCCGCCTCGATGCCCACGAAGTGGAATCCGAGCAGAATCGTCGGCGGCATGTTCGGGTCGCGCAGATCGACCGCCGAATCGAGTTCGATGAGCCGCTCCAGCTTCTTGCCGTCGGCGAACCATTGCACGCTGCGCTCGGCGTAGCTGCGAATGGCATGCACGAACGACGCCTTGGCGACCCGTTCACGCGTCGCGTCGTCCCAATGGGGGAAACACAGGCGCAAATTGGTGTGCACCACGCGCTTGCGCGAGCTGGGAAGGGCGTAAAGCACCCGCCCCAGGCCCGCGCCGAAGCGCGCGACCCAGCTATAGGGCAGCAGGTTCAGCCCGCGCAGCAGGCCAACGCTGAGGTAGTAACCGAGGGTTTTCTTGGGAGTGGTTGCCATGTCGCCAGCAGAATTTCTTCAGGGGCGTATAATAAGCGACATCGCCGAGTTAACTGACAACTTGCGGGGCGATTCGACTGAGCCAACCTACCCAGGCAGTTCTTTCGACCAACTTTCCGCTAAAGCGTCGCCGCTTCCCCTCCGATGACGGCTACGTGAGTCGCCAAATTCGTTTAGAGGAGCCAGAAGTGGCGAACGATTATCTTTTTACCTCCGAATCGGTTTCTGAAGGTCACCCGGACAAGGTTGCTGACCAGATTTCTGACGCCGTTCTCGATGCCATCCTGAAGCAGGACAAATACGCCCGCGTTGCTGCCGAAACGCTTTGCAACACGGGTCTCGTCGTGCTGGCTGGCGAAATCACCACGACCGCCACGGTCGACTACCAGCAAGTCGCGCGCGAAACGATTCGTCGCATCGGTTACGACAACACCGAATACGGCATCGACTACAAGGGTTGCGCCGTGCTGGTCGCTTATGACCGCCAGTCGCCGGACATCGCTCAGGGCGTGGACCGTGCGCATGACGACAACCTCGATCAGGGTGCCGGCGACCAGGGCCTGATGTTCGGCTACGCCTGCGATGAAACGCCGGAACTCATGCCGCTGCCGATCTACCTGTCGCACCGTCTGGTCGAGCGCCAGTCGCAAGTGCGCCGTGACGGCCGTCTGCCCTGGCTGCGCCCGGACGCCAAGTCGCAAGTCACCATCAAGTACGTCGATGGCCGTCCGCACAGCATCGACACCGTCGTGCTCTCCACGCAACACGCGCCGGACATCGCGCTCGAAGCCCTGCGCGAAGCCGTGATCGAAGAAGTCATCAAGCCGGTGCTGCCGGCCAACCTGATCAAGGGCGACGTCAAGTTCCTGGTGAACCCGACCGGCCGTTTCGTGATCGGTGGCCCGCAAGGCGACGCCGGCCTCACGGGCCGCAAGATCATCGTCGACACCTACGGCGGTGCCGCACCGCACGGTGGCGGCGCGTTCTCGGGCAAGGACCCCTCGAAGGTCGACCGCTCGGCAGCCTACGCCGGCCGCTACGTCGCGAAGAACATCGTGGCCGCCGGTCTGGCCTCGAAGTGCGTGATTCAGGTTTCGTACGCCATCGGCGTGGCCCGTCCGACGTCGGTCATGGTCAACACCTTCGGCACCGGCAAGATCAGCGATCAACGCATCGCCGAGCTGGTCGAGAAGCACTTCGATCTGCGTCCGAAGGGCATCATCCAGATGCTCGACCTGCTGCGTCCGATCTACGAGAAGACCGCTTCCTACGGCCACTTTGGCCGTGAAGAGCCGGAATTCACGTGGGAAGCGACCGATCGCGCCGACGCCCTGCTGGCCGACGCCGGCCTGCGCGCCGTGGCCTGATCGAGGACAGCATCGCCCGGCAGCCATCGGTTTCGACCGGTGGCCGCCAAACAAAACCCCCGCCCGGGTCGAACCGGCGGGGGTTTTGTTTTGTCTCGACGCCAGATGCCAGGTCCCAGAGATTCAGGCAGCCATTTAGCGCCGGTAGCTCGACCAGCAGTTCACGCAGCTCAAGCAGCTCAAGCAGCTATCCACGCATCTAAACGCCTCTATCAGCGCAGCAACTGCCGGATCATGGCGGCGAACAGCTTGCCGTAGGGCGGATTGAGCAACCCGGCGCCGTTCCAGCGCGCCTGCCGGAAGATCGGCTTCTCCTTGGAGAACGTGCGAAAGCCCGCCTCGCCGTGGTACCCGCCCACGCCCGACGCGCCCACGCCACCGAACGGCAGCGCATGCTCGGCCACATGCAGCAACGTATCGTTGATCGTCACGCCACCGGAAATCGTGCCGTCCACCACCTGATCGATGCGCGCGTTATCGGTGTCGAACACATACAGCGCCAGCGGCCGCGGCCGCTCGTTCACGTAAGCGATGGCTGCGTCCAGATCGTCGTACGGCACCACGGGCAGCAGCGGCCCGAAGATCTCCTCGCGCATCACGCGCATGCCGTCGTGCACGCCGGTGAGCACCACGGGCGGCAGACGTCTGCGCAACGCCTGCGCCGGGGTATCGAACAGTTCGTGCAACGTGGCCCCCTGCGCCGCCGCCTCGGCGGCCAGCCCCGACAACCGCTCGAAGTGACGTACCGACACGATGCTCGTGTACTGCGGATTGTTCACGGCGTCCGGGTAGAGACGCGCCGCCACCTGCGCGGCCGTCGTCACGAAAGCCTCCAGCTTCTCGCGCGGCACGAGCACATAGTCGGGCGCCACGCAGGTCTGCCCCGCGTTGACCAGCTTGCCGAGCATGATGCGCTCCACCGCGTGCTCCCAGCGCGCGCCCGGCCCGATGATGGCGGGCGACTTGCCGCCGAGCTCGAGCGTCACCGGCGTGAGATGTTCACTCGCCGCGCGCATTACGTGATGGCCGATCGACGTCGCCCCCGTGAACAGCAGATGGTCGAACGGCAACGTCGAAAAGGCGCGAGCGACCTGCGCGTCCCCCGTCACGACCGTGACCCATTCCGGCGGAAACGCCTCGGCCACCGCCGCCGCGAAAACCTCCGCAAAGCGTGGCGTGACTTCCGACACCTTGATCATCACGCGATTGCCTGCCGCCAGGGCATCGGTCAGCGGGCCGACGGCGAGGAACAGCGGGTAATTCCACGGCACGATCACGCCAACGACGCCCAGCGGCTGCGGAACGATCGCACGGCGCGCCGGCAGCATCCACAGGTTCGCCCACCCCTGCGAGCCGCGCATCCAGCGACGCGTATGGGAAAGCGCATGCTTGAGATTGCCATGCGACGGAAACAATTCCAGCATGTCCGTCTCTTGCGCCGACCGGCCGCCGAAATCTTCATCGATGGCCTTGGCAAACGGCTCGCGATACTTGCGAAGCATCGCTTGCAGTGCTTGCAGATGACGTTTGCGCGTCGGCCAGTCGACTTGCGGCGCGGCGTCGTGGGCGCGGCGCATCGCGTCGAAGCGAGGTAATAGCACTGCGCGGGCGATGTCGTCACCCGCCGAGGTCTCCAGTGCCGCCGGCACCGCCTCGTGCAAACCGTTCAACTCATGGTTGTGTCCCATGTCGTCTCCTCCCTGTCGCCCTGTGATCGCCGGCGGCACGCCTGCGTGCCGCCCGGCACCATCGATAGATGGTTTGCGTTAGTTTGCGTTATGCGAGAAAAGCCCGGTCGAGCCAGGCGCGTTGGACACCTGCGGCGAGCGTGTCGGGCATCACGCCGTAAACCCGTCCGCCGGCAGTCGAGAAGCGGCTCTCGATGAAACCGTGCGCCAGTTCGGCCGGCGCGTGCTCGAGCAGCAACGCCGCTTGCGAGAGCAGCACCACCTGCTGGGCGATGGCCCGCGCACGCACCGCATGCGTTGCCGGATCGGCGGCCAGCCAGCCGTGCAGTTGCGCCAATGCAGCGCGCAACGTCGCGTGCGATCCGGTGCGCTTTTCGAGCCACTGGAACCAGCTTTGCGCCACGTCGGGCTCACGGCTGATGGCGCGCAACACATCGAGACACATCACGTTGCCCGAGCCTTCCCAGATCGAGTTGACGGGCGCCTCGCGATACAGGCGCGCGAGCGGCCCGGTCTCGACGTAGCCGTTGCCACCCCAGACCTCCATGCACTCCCCCGCGAGTTCGAGCGCGCGCTTGCACACCCAGAACTTCGCAGCGGGCAGCACGATGCGCCGCCACGCGCGCTCCACGGGGGAATCGTCGTCGGACGCACTCGCGTCGAACGCCTGCGCAAGACGCATCGCGAGCCACGTCGCCGCCTCCGACTCCAGCGCAAGATCCGCGAGCACCGTCGTCATCAGATCCTGATCGACGAGCTTCGCACCGAACGCCGTGCGATGCCGCGCGTGATGAATCGCCTGCACGACCCCCGCGCGCATCATCGCCGCGCTGCCGATCACGCAATCGAGCCGCGTGTACGTGGCCATCTCGATGATCGTGGGAATACCGCGCCCCGGCGCACCGACGCGCGTGCCATAGGCCCCCTGAAACTCGACCTCGCTACTCGCATTGGAACGGTTGCCGAGCTTGTCCTTGAGACGCTGAATCTGCACGGCATTCTTGCGGCCGTCCGGCGTATAGCGCGGCACGAAGAAACACGAGAGCGCGTCGCTATCGCTGTCACGCGCGAGCACCAGATGGGCGTCGCACTGCGGCGCCGAGAAGAACCACTTGTGGCCAACGAGTGAGAACGTGCCATCGCCGCGTTCGGTCGCAGTGGTCGTGTTGGTGCGAACGTCGGAGCCGCCCTGCTTCTCCGTCATGCCCATGCCGATGAGGATGGCGTGCTTCTGCGCGAGCGGCACGTCGCGCGGATCGTGCTGCGGCGCGAGCAGCTTGTCCTTGATCGACGCAAAGAGCGCGGGCTCCTTGGCGAGCACGGGAATGCTCGCGAACGTCATGGTCGTGGGGCACAACGCGCCGGCCTCGTTCTGTGCGTGCAGAAAGTACGACGCCGTACGCGCGGCCATCACGCCACCGCGCGGATGCGCCCACGGCAGCGACTGGAGTTGTGCGCCGCGCAACAGGCCCATGAGCGCATGCCACGCGGGATGAAACTCGACGTGGTCGATGCGATTGCCTTGCGGATCGAAGGATTGCAGTTCCGGTTCGTGACGATTGGCCGTCTGCGCCCACTGCTGCACCTCAGCCTCGCCCAGACGCGCGCCCTGACGATGCAGATCCTTCTCATGCCACTGCGCGCCGAAAGCCGTCACGGCGGCTTGCAGGGCGTTGTCAGTGGCGTAAAGGTTGTACTCCGTGAGCGGCGGCACCTGATTGGTGACGTCGTGGGTCTGCCAGGCTTCAGTCATCCGTGTCTCCGTAGGCCCATGAAACCAACATGGGACGCTCACTTTATATGCATCCTTTCATCATAGCGGCTAGGTTCACGCGCTCGTAAAAATTAGAGGAATGCTTCACTTCGCCCCCGGGCACAGGGATTGTCTGCCTACAATGAGTGCCGCTGCGAGGGCTCACTCATGAAGTGCCGACCGCGCAGCGCGGCACAAGAAAAAGACGCGCATCACAAAAAAACCAAAAGCAGCGAACAAGAAATCAACCAGGCAGTTGATGCAGTGCCCATCCAAGGGAGGATGACAGCATGGACTATGACTACGTCATTGTCGGCGGCGGCTCTGCCGGTTGCGCGTTGGCCGCGCGGTTGGCCGACGGTGCACCGGATCGCACGATCGCGCTCATCGAGGCGGGCCCGCCCGACGACAGTTTTCTCGTGCGTTTGCCGCTCGGTCTGGCCGCACTGGTGCCGTTCCGATCGCGTCGCAACTACGGCTATCGCACGACACCGCAAGCGGGCCTCGCAGGCCGTCAGGGCTACCAGCCGCGCGGACGCGGTCTCGGCGGCTCGAGTTCGATCAACGCGATGATCTACACACGCGGCCATCCGGACGATTACAACGACTGGGCGCAGGCCGGCTGCACCGGTTGGGGATGGGACGACGTGCTTCCCTACTTCCGCCGCAACGAAAACAACGCGCGCGGCGCCAACGCCTGGCACGGCAGCGGCGGCCCGCTCAACGTCTCCGATCTGCGCACGGTCAATCCGTTCTCGCAACACTACGTCGAGGCCGCGCGCGAAGCCGGGTTTCCGGTCAGCGACGACTTCAACGGCGCGCAATACGAAGGCGCGGGCATCTATCAGGTGACGCAGAAAGACGGCGAGCGATGCAATGCCGCACGCGCCTATCTGCACGGAAAATCGCGGGCGAATCTGCACGTCATTACCGACGCCGTCGTGCAGCGCATCGTCTTCGACGGCAAGCGCGCAGCGGGCGTCAAACTGCAACGTCACGGCGCACTCCAGACGATCCGTGCGCGGGCGGAAGTGGTGCTGAGCGCGGGGGCGTTCAACTCGCCGCAACTGCTGATGTGTTCCGGCATCGGCCCCGCCGACCATCTGCGCTCGCACGGATTGGAAGTGCGCGTCGATGCGCCGGGCGTCGGTGAGAATTTGCAGGATCACATCGACTTCATCATCAACAAATACGTCGCGCATCGCGATCTGGTCGGCTATACGCCGGCCGGCTTGTGGCATCTGCTCACCCAGGGTCTCGACTATCTGCGCAACCGGCGCGGCCTGTTCGCCAGCAACATCGCCGAAGCAGGCGGCTTTCTCAAGAGCGATCCGTCGCTCGCGCGCCCGGATTTGCAGATGCACTTCCTCGTGGGAATCTGTGACAACCACAATCGCCGTCTGCACTGGCGGCGTGGCTTGTCGTTGCACGCATGCGTGCTGCGTCCCAAGAGCCGCGGGCGGGTGACGCTCGCATCCGCCGACATGCGCGATGCGCCGCACATCGACCCCGCGTTTCTGCAAGCGCAAGAGGACGTCGACACATTGCTGCGCGGCGCGCGCGTGATCCGGCGCATTCTCGCGGCGCCGTCACTCGCGCAGTTCGGTGGACAGGAGTTGCACAGCCGGGGCATCGAGTCGGACGAAGCGCTCACCGCGCTGATCCGTGCGCGCGCCGACACCATCTACCATCCGGTCGGCACTTGCCGGATGGGTAGCGATGCCGCGTCGGTCGTCGATCCCGAATTGAAGGTGCGTGGCGTGGAAGGGTTACGTGTGGTCGATGCGTCGATCATGCCGACGCTCATCGGTGGCAATACCAACGCGCCGTCGATGATGATCGGGGAAAAAGCGGCGGACCTGATATTGGGACGCGCACCGGCGTCGATGCAGAATGCGGGGACGCTGGCGGCGGACGCATCGCGCGTGGCAACGCCCGAGCCGACAGCGTTAGCCGCGCGCGCGCAACCACAGGTCCAGGAGCGGTTCGCCCCATAGCAGGCTTGCCAGCGCGCCCAGACACAGCCACGGACCAAACGGCAGCGGCTCGCGCAAGGTGCGGCCGCGCCACAGCCCGAGCCCCGCGAAGGCGAGTGTCGCCGCCGCCGCGCCGAACGCCAGCATCAGCGGCATGCCGACCCAGCCGAGCCAGGCGCCACACGCCGCGACGAGCTTGGCATCGCCACCGCCGAGTCCGTCTTCCCCCGTCAGCCGTCGATAAGCGCCCGCAATCGCGGCCATGACACCGTAACCCAACGCGGCGCCGAGCACGGCGTCGTCGATGGACAGTGTCAGCCCCGCCACGCTGCACAGCAAGCCCGCCCACAGCAGCGGCAGCGTGAGGGCATCGGGCAACAGCCGCGTGTCGACGTCGATCAGTGTCAGCGCCAGCAACACCGCACCGAAGCCGCACCATGCCAGCATCGTGAGGTATTGCATCGACGGCACGAACCGCCATGCGATGCCCGCGAACATGACCCCGACGGCCAGCTCCACGAGCGGATAGCGCAGAGAAATTCCCGAGCGGCAGTGCGCGCAGCGGCCGCGCAGGAAAAGGAAGCTCAGCAACGGGAAGTTGTGACGCGCCGCGATGCGCGTCTCGCAATGCGGGCAATGCGACGGGGGCCATGCGAGATTGAAAGCGGGCGTGACCGGCGGCACCTGGCCGGCCCACTCCGCATTCTCACGCGCCCACTGCATCTCCAGCATGCGGGGCAACCGGCACACGACCACATTCAGGAAGCTCCCGGCGAACAAGCCCAGCATCGCCATCGCGCCAGCGACCACTTCGCGCGGCAGTGCCCGGAATTCATGCCAAAGCAATTCAATCAGCGAGTGCATCGTCAGAACATCGAGCTTTGCGCGTACTCACCCGCTGCGTGACCGATTTGCAGCATTCCGCCCACGGTGAAGATGATCGTCAGGCCAACCAACGCCAACAGCACCGAGCGAAGGGTGACGGAACGAGCCTTGATGCTCTCGGCAACCTCTTCGACGGTCATCAGGCCGATCTTGCGAATGCCCGCGTCGAAGTTGGTGCGTCCCGAGTACTCGACCAGCCGGTCGAAGATCTCCTCGTTGAAAAGGCCGGTGTCCATCGCCTTGACCATGCTGCTCTCGCTCTTGAGCGATGCGCGCATGCGCAGCAGGTGAGAGCGCAGCCAGGGCGATGCGCCGGGAAGTAACAACGAGATGGAATCGAATACCGATGTTTTCGCGCCGGTGAGCGCGGCAAGCGCCACCAGGAACTCTCCGGCGCGCACATCCCGATACACCGCATACGGCCCGAAATTGTCCACACGCCGCCGCAACGGCCCCGCCCATCGGCTCAGCGACAGCATCACCGCCACCACGAGGAGGATCGGTATGCCGTAGATAAAGGGCCACCAGTTCGCCACGAATCCGGACATGGCGTACAAGCCGGCCCCCACAAGCGGGAACTGCTCGGGAGGCATGATCTCGGTCATGATCGGCATCATGCCGTACGCCACCCCCAACTGAATCACGGCGAGCAGGACCGACATGAAGATCGGCAGCACGACGGCGCCGGTGATTGCCGCGCGTGTTTGTTCCTGCAAGGTGACGACACGCGACAAAAAGCGCAGCGCCTCCGCCAGGTTCCCCTTCTCCCCTGCGGAGATCACGATCAGATCTTCGTTGGGAATCGTGCCTTCCCACGATTTGCGCAGATTCTTCGAACTGGCACGGTCACGCCATATCGCATAAAGCGGCGCCATCGGATTGCGTCTCGCCTTGGCGCGCGCATAACGACGGGAGAACAGCTCGAACGGATTGGCACCGTCATCGATCGCATCGGCGAAATCGCTATAGAACTTCGCACGCGTTTTGCGAAAGTAGCGTTTCGCCTTGGCCAGACCGGGATAAGGATCTCGGGCGGGAAGGAGTTTGGCGAGCAGTTGATTGGCGGCTTCTAACATAGGAAATTAGGCTGCGCTTTCCTTGGATCTTGTGAACGAAACTCACACACTTGCGAGTCGGCGCGGAGGCTGAGGCGACGTGGAGCCGCCCTTCCAGACCTGAAATTTCTTGAGCTTGTGGAACGCCGCCTCGATGTCCCGGGGATCGATCACGCCTTGCGACATCTTGTATATCGCGTGCTCCATCGCCGACTTGCCGTACATCACAGGGCTCATGAGATCGCCGTCGTGATGGGCGCGCCAGTAACGCTGCGCATCCCAGAATTTCGACTGACGCAGCAGATCGAGCAAGTCGTCCGTCACCTCGCACACCTCGGCGACGACCGTCTGCCCCGCCGTGCCACGACCTTTGCAGTGGCTGCAACCGGGCCCCGTCACGTTCACCCGCGACGTATCGATACCGAGTCCGGCAATGACGTCGAGCGTCGCGGCATCCAGCCTTCCGATGGCTGGCAGCTTGCAGTGCTCGCAGAGCACGGCAATGAGCTTCTGATACACCATCGCCGTGAGGAAATTGGGCGCGGTCACGGCAGACAGCGGCATGCCGATCTCATCGCTCACCAGACGCGGAATGATGCCGAAGGCGCTCGATGCGTGCACGGTGGAGAGGACCTGATGCCCCGTCTCCGTCATCGACTTCGCGAAAGAACCGGTCTCGGTGTCACGGATTTCGCCCGGCATGAGTTTGTCCGGATCGCCGCGCAGCAGCACCTTCGCCGCCGCGCCGAAGGCCGATTCGCCGTGGCCGTCTTCCGCGCGTCGCTGAATCGGGATTTGCGTTACATGCGGCTGGATGTATTCGACCGGATCTTCGATGGAGAAGAATTTCTTTCCCGCATCGCGCTCGTACCACATCATCGTTCGCAGCGTCGTCGATTTTCCCGATCCGGTCTCTCCCGCAATGATCGTGAGTCCGGGGCTGCGATGCACCGCGTTCTCGAGCACCTCGACCTGATCGTCGGAATACCCGAGCGCGGAGAGCGTCATGACATCGGCGTCGATGGCTTCATTGACCAGCAGACGCAGGATGACGTCGACGCCGCGATTCTCCTTGACCGACTGCAATCGAAGTTGATACTTCCGATTGCGCAATGTCAGCGGGATCGAACAACTCTGGTGCTGATCTTCGTCGAAGTGATTGTGGCTTCGGCTGCTCGGGTCGGCGCGCGAGTTATAGGCGGCAGACACCGCGTCGAGCATCGCGTGGTAGTCGCGCGAGAGGCGATCCGTGTCGCTCGTCACTCGCAATTTGCCGTGAATACGCATGCGAACTTGCACATGCTCGCCGTCGCGGAACTCGAAATGAATATCCGACGCATCCGCTTCGATGGCTCGCTCGATCATCAGATCGAAGTTTCGATACGCCCCCGTTCGCTGCTCGTCAGTGCGCCCAGGCGTGTCGCCTTGCTGCTGCAAGCGCGACTGCATGAGCAGAATTTCTTCCGTGGTGCCAACGTACACGCCTTCGAGATCGAGGCGGTGCGTCGCCCGGACCGCTTGCTCGAAGCGAACCAGCAGGTCGGACCCTTGCATGCGCACGAATGCCGTGTGCTCCAACAGCACCAGAAAGAGTCGCGGCTTCATGGCGACGAGCACTAACGACCCGTTTTCGGCGCCGGCCAACGTGATGCCGAAGTCCTGACGCCAGCCCATGCGCTGAATGTCCTCTGGACGCAGTTCGGAAATAGGCCGGGCGACAGGTCCGCCGGATTGCCCACCGCCCCGGGAGATCACCGACTGAAAGCGCTCTGAGAACTTGGCCATTACATTCGCCCCGGTGGTCCCGCATTCGCGTTGCTCGCCGGCCCGGCGCCGATAGCGTTGGGCAGGAGCAAGCGCTGCTGCTTGCCTTTTCGAGAGACATCCACGAAGTCGCTGCCGATCGTCACCACCTGCCACTCGCCGAACCGATCGCCCTTGCTCACGCTATAACCGTAGCGGCCATCGAGGCGCAGATAAGCGACCGTGGTGTCCTCCACGCCGTGAATGAAAAGCAGCTCGGGGGGCAGGGTGAACTGTGCGGGCGCCGCGTCCGTGCTCTCTGATGCCGCCGCCGCGCCGGAGCTGGCTTGTACCGCGGATTGAGACGCCCGGAGATGCTCGCGGGCAAATGCGTCGATCGTTTCGTCGGCCGATGCCTGAACCGCCCACATCGGCATCGAGGCCACGACGACCATTGCGAGCGGGGTCATCCGACGCAGCTTAATGAACATAGTAGGTCCCTTGTGCGGAGAAGACGGGTTTGCTGTCGTCGATCACGATCTTCAGCTCGCGCAACGACATGTTGCCGGCGCGCATCATCAGGCCAGCCACGGAATCCATGAACGCCAGATGGCCGGCCATCTTCCATTCGCCCTTGGCAATCGGTGGCGGTACATCGCTGCGTGCGGCGACGCCGGGAGGCGCATTGACCAGTGGCGCAGGCATCGATAGCGAAATGTCCATGCCGTAGTCGCCGAGCGATTGCAGACGTGCCCCTGCGGTGCGCAGGAACTGCGTGCGCGGCACGGGCGTCACGCGCGCGTCGCCATCGTCTTCGTCGTCATCCAGCGCTTGCGGTGCATTTGCAACCGGCGTCACCGCGACACGCCCCGGTGCAGGCGCGCTCGTGTCAGCCGGCGTCATGATCTCGCGCGCGTTGTCGAGATCGACGATTTGCGCATTCGGGCGCTGCGAGAGCAGCAGATCGAATGTGCCCCCCGCCTGACGCCGCCACAGAATCTCGCAACGCGTGACGTTGCAATCGATGGTGGCTGGGCGCCAGCCGCCGGCCATCGCGGGCAACGCCTGAATTGCATATTGAAGACGTCGTGCGTGCGACGCCCCCGCCGAGAAGGGCTCCGCCGCAATCGCGCGTGCCAGTGCCTGCTTGTAGGCATCGACCGGATCGACCCGATTGGCGGCGGCGAGCCTGGCCTGCTGCGCATCGTCGTACCAGGACCATCCCCACCATCCTGCCGTAAGGAGCAAAGCGATCGTTGCCACCGAGACCGAAGCGATCTTCAGTTGCCGGACAGGCAGCGGCTTACGCACGACCTTCAGACGGGCATCGAGCGGCTGCTCTTTGCGAACATGCGCGACAATCTCCTCGAGCGTGAGCGTCACGTCGACGACCGGACAACAAAGCGGCGCAATCCCCACGATCTTGACCGGCCCATCGACTTCGGACACCCACTGATCCAACCCCGCACGCAGATGCAGTGTCGGCACCGTCAGGTCGACTTCCGGACGGTGATCGCGCAAGGTGATGAAAAGCGTTGCGTCCGGATCCTCTGGGTCGGGGTGCAAGAACGCGACATTAGGGGCATCTACCATCTCCCCGAGTACCGCAGCCAACGCATAGGGTTCGGGCGCACCTTCAGCATTGCCCTCCTCGGACATCGAGAACAGCCCTGCGGTACGTGTGCCGACGCCGTCGTCGAACACCGCGAAAAAAGAGGCATCGCGACTTTTGGCGAGGCTGCGGATCTCGGCCGGCTCTTTCTGCAAGCCGATCAATGTCTCCCACTGCGCACCGATGGCGAGCTGTCTGGACAATATGCGGGCCATGTCAAACGCCCTCAGTCAATTCCGGCGAAATCAGGATGACGATCTCTTTGATACGCTGCTCCGCCTCCTTCGTTCCGCCCTCGTAATTGAATATGCCATCGCGGTCGGTCTTGTCGTCCTTGCGACGGAAGCCGCTCAGCACCAGCGTGTCGCCGGATTTGAGCGAAGCACGTTGCATCGTCTGGATGGACTGGGTGATCGGCAACTGCATGAACGTGCCAACGCCCATGCCGTCGTCACCGCCACCCTCGTCTTTCTTATCGTTGATGGCGCCCCTCACACCCTCTTTGTCCGCACTTACGCTGATCGATGCGTCATCGCTACCGCTCGGCGTCTCCTTGCCGGTGCGCAGGTTGATCTTGTCGAGCTTCTTCAGGTCGGACATGTCGATCTGCACCTGCAACATCACGCTGCGGTTACCCATGAGCGTCGGTAGCAGATTCATCACGAAACCGGTGGTCAGTACCGATTGCTCGGCCGTGACCACTGCCTGCCCGCCGTAGTTGCCCGGCGTCATCTTGGTTTGCGCGACGAAACCCTGGTTCTGCGTGACCGCCACTGGCGCAGGCTGATTGTTCAGGGTGACGACGGTCGTATCGATGACGGTACTCACGCGCCCCTGTTGACTGAGGGCCTTGATGAACGCGGTGGAGCCCGCGAATCTGCCGGGCATCTGGCCGATATTCAGGCCGCCCTTGCGCGCCATGAGCGCACCTCCCATCGCCGGGCCGGCCAAGCCTGCCACCACCCCGCCAGCCGTTTTGTACGCCAGGGTCCAGTCGATACCCGCCGCAGAATTCTCGTCGAGCGCGATGGAGTACACCTGCACGCGCAGCTTCACCTGACGGCCAAGCACCGCGTTTTCGGATTCGATGTATTGCGCAACGCGCTCCATGACATCGGCCGTATCGGTCACCACCAGCGAACTCGTCACGACTGAAGGCGTCACCTTGCCACCTTCCGAGAGCATGTCGGAGACGGTTTTGACAAGGTCCGACCAGTAGTCGAGTTCGGACTCAACGCTGACGTTAGCGTCCGCGTTGAAGCTCAGATCGACGCCGCCCGCCGAACCCGCCGCGCCGCCACCGCCTGCCGCACCGCGATTCGCTTTCATCTGCGACGCCTTACCCACCGAAGCGGTATACGACGAACTGCCCGGCATCATCTTGATCTGGAACGTGCGCGTCACGTAGCGCGCGAAATGCACAACGCCATCGCGATAGGTCCAGTGAGTGCCAGTGCGATACGCGATGGTGTCCAGCAGCCCAGAGAGCGTGCCGTTGAATTGCAGAGGCACGGTGGGCTCACCCGACTGCGCACAGTTGATCTGGAAAAGTGTCGCGGGCGTGCCCCGTGCGCCGCCGCCGGGCCGCCCCCCCGGCCCGCTGCGACCTCCTGCGCCGCCGCCTTCGGCCGCACACGACACGTCCGAGCCCACGCGAATCGTCAGGCCGTTACCGCGCGCCACCTGGGCAAGCACGACCGACATCGGCAGCGGGCCGCCCGTGGAGAATCGAACGTTGCGTTTGAAGAAGTCGGGCAGCGCGACCGTCGCGTTGATGGGAACGGACTGCTTGGCCACCCACGCCCCTTCGACATGCTCGATGGCCCGAATGGGCACCGCCGAATGCATATCGAACGCCGATGTCGCTTCGGCTTGCGCCTGCGAAACGTTAGCGTCGGTTTTCGAGAGCATGCCAGGCGTCCCGCACGCCGCCAGTAACGTGGTGGCGCACAACGCGCCAAGTCGCTTTCTCATGAATTACCGCTTCTCGAAATAGATGGCCGTGCCGGGGGGTGCACGGCGCTTGTTATTGTGTCGCGTGCACAATGCGCAGCACGCGGTTGGCCTCGTAGACTTTCACGCGAATGGGCGCATCGGTGTTCTGCAACGAGACGACGATCTGCTCGACGATGCTGAAGAAATCGCCCGAGAACGTGGCCGGATACTCGATGGGAAAGTCGCGATCGATCTCCCAGGCGAGTTGCCAGTTTTGCCTCGTTGCGAATTCACCCAGTTGCTCCGAAACCCGGCCGCCGGGAGACAGGCTGAATGAGGTCATCGGTGCAGAACTAACGTTGAGAGGCTCGATCTCTGCCGTGTGTGCGTCGGCGACCATTTCCGTCGGCGCTGTGTCAGCGGCCGCCACATGGGCAGCTTGCACGTCATCGGCATCCAAATCGGGCAATGACATTTCGGCCGGCACCAACCTGACGTGCTGAATCGAGGCGAAAGTGGGCGCAACGGCGGCGGCGAGAGCATCGGTCGCCCCCCCAAATGCCGCGACGCTCCAAAGGACCACAAACCCCGACAGATTGCGAAAGGCGATCATGGGAATTTTCTCTTGTCGTCAGCCGCGCGGCTTAGCTCGCAATCGTGACAACCATCTCGGCGCGGCTCTGTAGGGTGGTGCCACCTTCGCCATCGTCCTTGGAGGAACATGCGGTACTCAACTTGGTCGGATCGAACGGCATGTTGCGATCTTTCAGCTTCTGATCGTTGACGGTAATTTCCGTGAAGTTGGAGTGCAAGCTGCCGATCAATTTTTCGCAGGAGGCAACGGGCACCATCGTGTATTTCAGCGCAAACCCGGCCATGATCCCCGCATCAGCCGGGGCGACGGGTTCAATCACGCCACCAAAACCATTGACGTAATTGTTACCGGTGCCTGCCGGCGTAAAAGACTCTAACAACGAGGTCGACTTCAATTCGGAGGCGTTGAGAACCTTCGTCAGAGTGCCCATCGTAATGGCGTTTTGCGTGTTGACAACTGTCTGCTGCAACGCCTTAATTTCTTGCGTCGTGCGCACGCCATCCATCAATCTCGGCACCCCCACCAACGCACCGGCCATGATCAACCCCATCACCGCCACGGCAACTGACAGCTCCACCAGCGTTACACCCCGCTGACGGCGCTTGTTCAAGCGCGGGTTCATCGTGACTTTCATCTGCGCGAGCGCGCTTTCGTTTACTTGCATGTTCTCGTCCCTCTCATCCAAGGCAAATCGGTTCAACAAAAAACGCGTCGCAAATTGATCAATCACCTGCGCCGCGGCAGGAGCGATTTATGCCCTAAGGCAAACCGCCGCGTTGTCGCGTATGGATCGAATTTTTCGCAAATTGACAATTGCACACGACGTGAAAACACCCAAACCGATAACGATTTCGATAATCCGATGTGCGGTACAGAAGTGCCGAAAACAGCGGGTGAATCCGTACGGGAAGAGGTAGGGCGGGGTATTCCGGGAGCGAGCGCTGACGTGTCGATCGCCGATACCTTCGGAATCGGCCTAACCGCAGCAAGAGTATTCACAACGTCGCTGACTGGCGGCCCGATTAAGCCGTTTCACAAGGCACATTGCATGCCATGCGTACGCGGACTTTCGGTCCGCGCGACGTTCCGAAGACAGAAAAGCGCAAGACAACGTGCTTGCCCCCTCTGCCTTCGGTGTCGAGACATCAGAACATCAGTGCGCCGCGCCCGCATGAGGGCCGTCAACGCGCGCTGAACCGTGCTCGTGGGCGCCGGTGCGATCCGTCTCTTTGCTATCGTTCGCCGCTTTATCGCCCGGCAACACGAGCGGCCCTGTCCCTGCGAATCGGTCGAGATAGAGATAGATCACCGGCGTGATGTACAGCGTGATGACTTGCGAGAACAGCAACCCGCCGACCACGGCCAACCCGAGCGGCTGACGCAGCTCCGCGCCCGCGCCAAGGCCCAGCGCAATTGGCAGCGCGCCCATGAGTGCCGCGAGCGTCGTCATCATGATCGGTCGGAAGCGCAACGCGCACGCCTGACGAATGGCTTCGGTGGGCGTCATGCCGCCGTTGCGCTGCGCATCGAGCGCGAAGTCGATCATCATGATCGCGTTCTTCTTCACAATGCCGATGAGCATCAGCACACCGATCACCGCGATGAGCGACAAGTCCATGCCGAACAGACGCAGCGTGATGAGCGCACCGACCGCCGCCGAGGGCAGGCCCGCGAGAATCGTGAGCGGATGGATGTAGCTCTCGTAGAGCACGCCGAGCAGCACGTAGATCACGAGCAACGCCCCGACCAGCAGAACGATCTGACTCGACTGCGACTTCTGGAACGCCGCCGCGTCGCCACCCCAGCTCGTGATGATGCTCGGCGGAAAGCCCAGTTGATGCTGGAAGCCCACGATCTTCTGCGACGCGTCGCCCAGCGCCGCGCCCGGCGCGAGGTTGAACGACAGCGTGACCGCCTGCAACTGGCCCTGATGGTTCACCGACACCGGCCCCATCTTGCGCTCGACCGTCGCTACCGCCGAGAGCGGCACCAGCGCACCGCCCTTGCCGCGCACGTAGATCTTGTCGAAGGCGCCTTCGTCGCGACGGTCGTTATCGTCCGCCTGCAAGATCACCTGATAGCTGTCGCTCGGCGTGTAGATGGTCGATACCTGACGCTCGCCGAACGCGCTGTACAACGCGCTGCGAATGTCGCCGATGGCCACGCCCAGCGTATTCGCCTTGTCGCGGTCGATGGTGAGCTGCGCTTGCAGGCCCTTCATCTGCGCGTCGGTCGTCACATCGCGGAAGATCGGATCGGCGCGCATGAGGTTCATCAGCCGGTCGGACCACAACTGCATCTCGCCCGGCTTCACGCTCTGCATCACATACTGATAGCGGCTCTTGCTCTGCTTGCCGCCCAGTTGCAGGTTCTGCACCGGATTGAAGTAGACGTTGAGCCCCGGCACCTGTTTGACGTCGCGCCGCAGCCCTTCAAGCACCTCGCTCATGTGGGGACGCTCGCCATGCGGCTTCAGGTTGATGAACATGCGGCCCTGATTGCTGTCGCTGGCCGACACGATCACCGTCTCCACGGCCGGGTTCGCACGGATGATGTCGCCCGCCTGACGCAGCAGCGCCGACATGGCCGTGAACGAAATGTCCTGCGCGCCTTCGGCCGTCACCTGCACCTGCCCGATGTCTTCGCTCGGGAAGAAGCCCTTCGGAATCGTGACGAACAACACGCCCGTCGCGATAAACGTGGCCGCGGCCGCCCCCATCACCCATTTGCGATGCGCGAGGCACCAATCGACACTGCGCACGTAAGCGTTCTGCACCCACACGAAGCCGTCTTCGAACCACTGTGTCGCGCGCATCCCCAGCCCTTCGTCCTGCTCGTGCTTGAGATAGCGGCTGCACAGCATCGGAATCAACGTAAGCGAGACCACCGCCGATACCAGAATCGCCAGCGACACCACCACCGCGAACTCGTGGAACATCAAACCGATCACGCCCGGCATGAAGAAGATCGGGATGAACACGGCCACCAGCGAAATCGAGATCGACAGAATGGTGAAGCCCATCTCGCGCGAACCGACCAGCGCCGCACGCAAGGGCGGCACGCCGTTCTCGATGTGGCGCACGATGTTCTCGAGCATCACGATGGCGTCGTCCACGACCAGCCCCACGGCGAGCGTGATGCCCAGCAGCGAGATATTGTCGATGGAGTACCCCATGCCCTTCATGAGCGCGACTGTGCCGATCAACGACACCGGCAGCGACATCACCGGAATCAGCGTGGCGGCCAGACGGCGCAGGAACAGGAAGATCACCAGCGTGACGAGAATCACCGTGAGGCCGAGCGTGAACTGCACGTCGTCGATGGATTCACGAATCGACACCGAGCGGTCGTTGAGCAGCTTGACCTGAATCGACTGCGGCATCTGCTCCGCCAGACGCGGCAGCGCCGCCTTGACCTGATCGACCGTGGCCACCGTGTTCGCGTTGGGCTGACGCAGCACCGCGAGCACAATCGAGCGCTCGCCGTTGACCCAACTGCCGGTCTTCACCGATTCAACGCTGTCCTGCACCTCGGCCACGTCGCGCAGATAGACCGGATTCCCGTTCACGCTCGCGATGATGAGGTTCGCGAACTGCTCGGCCTTCGTCATCTGGCGATTGGCTTCGATGGTCAGCGTCTGACGATTGCCGTCGAGCGTGCCCACCGGGCTATTGGCGTTGGCCGAGGCCAGCGCGCGTGCCACGTCGTCGAGCGTGAGCTTGCGCGCGGCCAGCGCATCGGGACGCGCCTTCACGCGCACGGCGAAACGCTTCTGCCCGAAGATCAGCACCTGCGCCACGCCGGGCAGCGTGGAAAGGGTGGGCGAGACGAGGTTTTCCGCGTAGTCGTCGAGTTCGGCCAGCGACATCGACGGCGAATTCATCGCGAGGAACAGAATCGGCGCGTCGGCCGGGTTCACCTTGCGGTACGACGGCGGCGTGGTCATCTCCACCGGCAGCTTGCGCTGCGCGCGGAACAGCGCCGCCTGCACGTCGACGGCGGCGGCATCGATATCCCGGTCGCTGTCGAATTCGATGATGATCGACGTGGTGCCCTGCGTGTTGGTCGAACTGATGACCGCCACACCCGCAATCGTCGAGAACTGCTTTTCCATCGGCGCGGCCACCGACGCGGCCATCGTCTCCGGACTCGCGCCGGGCAAGGTGGCCGTGACCTGAATGACCGGCGAGTTGTAGCTGGGCAGTGCGGAAATCGGAATCTGGCCGTACGCGATCAGGCCCGCCACGACGGCCGCCACGCACAGCAGAATCGTCATGACGGGGCGGCGGATACAGAGTTCGGACAGGTTCATGGCGCTTTCCCTGCGGCGCCATCGCGCGACGCCACGACCGTCACCGCATTGCCCGGACGCAGGTTTTCCGCGCCTTCCTGCACCACGCGCGCGCCCGCCGGCACGCCTTCGACCACCGCGAGCTTCGCTTCCACGTAGCCGACCTTCACGGGCTTCGCGCTCACCTTGCCGTCTGCGCCAATTACATAGACGAACTTGCCGTCCGGGCCGGTCTGCACCGCCTGCGGCGGCACCACGCTCGCTTGCCTGAGCACGCGGCCGATCACCGCGACGTTCAGGTACATGCCGGGCCACAGCTTCGCGTCACGGTTGTCGTAAGCGGCTTTCAGGCGGATCGTGCCCGTTTGCGAGTCCACGGCGTTATCGATGAAGCTGAGTTGCCCCGTCGCCGTCATGCCGGTCGTACCGAGCGTGGCCGTCACGGAAACCGGACCGCCGGCGCGAGCGGCCTGCAATTCCGCCAGTGCGCCTTCGGGCAACGTGAAGCTGATGTCGATCGGATCGAGCTGCGTAATGCTCACGAGCGCCGCGCCGCCCGGCGTCACGAGACTGCCGGGGTGCACATTGATCGCGCCGGTGCGGCCGTCGATACCTGCGCGGATCTGGTTGTAATCGACCGCGACCTGGCTGGCCGAAATCGCGGCCCGGTCGGCGGCGACCTGCGCGCTCAGGCTGTCGACGCTGCTCTGTGCGGTATCGAGCGCGCTTTGCGAGACGAAGTGCTCGGCGATCAGTTGCTTCGTGCGCGCGAGCGTGCGGCGGGCGTTGGCGAGATCGGCTTCGTCCTTCGTCAGTTGCGCCTGCACCTTCTTGAGGTTGGCCTCGTCCATGCGCGCATCGAGCGAGAACAGCAACTGCCCGGCTTTGACGAAGTCGCCCTCCTTGATATGCACCTGACGGATCGTGCTCGATATCTGCGGACGCACCTCGATGGTCTGGCGCGCCGTGACCGTACCGTTGGCAATGAGTCGCACCGGCACGTCGCGCACCTCGACGGTGGCAGCGCTCACCGAGGGGGCGGCCGCCGCCTTGGCGGGCTTCTCCGCGCCACGCGAGCGCAGCCATGCGCCCGCACCGGCGATCACCGCCACCACCAGCAAGCCGGCCAGCCAGCGACGCGAGCGCGTCGCCCCCGGTGGCGTATCGCCTGCGCCACCCTGGGTGGCCGTCTGATGCCCGCGTGCAGCAGCGTCCCCCGGCACGTGCCGGCGGGCGTTCTCGTCACTCATCTTCTTCCCCGTTTCCCCATACGACGCCAATTGCCGGGCAAACCCCCGTTCGCCTCGGCTGCGTCTGTTTCTTCTATCAAAACGGCCGCGGATCGCCACGGCCGTTCACGTCATGCCCGTTTATCTTTGATTTCCCTGCGGCACTGCGTCATTCCACCTTCATGCCCGTGAGTTCGGGTCTGCCGGGCGGATAGGACAACTTCAGATCGGTCAGCACCTGCACCAGCAACTCTGCCACCATCAGATTACGGTGGCGTTTCGAGTCGGAAGGCACGATATACCACGGCGCTTCTGGCGTCGAGGTGGCCGATAAAGCCGCTTCGTAGGCTTTGGTGTATTGCGGCCAGAAGCTGCGTTCCTTGAGGTCGCTCAGATCGAATTTCCAGTGTTTGTCCGGATCGTCGATGCGCTCCTGTAAGCGCTTGCGCTGCTCCTGCGCCGAAATATGGAGGAAGCACTTGATGATGTGCGTGTTGTTGTCCGCGAGCAGGTGTTCAAAGTTGTTGATGTGCGTGTAGCGGCGCTTGCACTCGTCGGCGTCGATCCAGTCGTGCACGCGTGTGATGAGCACGTCTTCGTAATGGCTGCGATTGAAGATCACCAGTTCGCCCGCGGCCGGCACCACGCTATGCACGCGCCACAGGAAGTCATGCGCCAGTTCCGTGGGCGTGGGCGACTTGAAGTTGGCGACGCGAATGCCGAGCGGATCGACATTCTGGAACACCGCGCGAATGGTGCCGTCCTTGCCGCTGGTGTCCATGCCTTGCAGCACGAGCAGCACGCGGTGCTTGCGGTTGGCGTGCAGAAGGGTCTGCAAGTCGTCGAGCTTGAGCGCCAGTTCGGCCATGCGCGCCTTGTCGTCGTCTTTGCTCTCGCCCAGGAATGGCCGCTCGGCCGGATCGTAGTCCGACAGGTCGAGCGTCTTGCCGAGCGGTACACGGTATTTCTCGAACATCGCCAACTCCTCGTGACAGGCTATCCGGGAGTATCGCGCAATTTGCGGGGCGGGCAAAAAAAGCCGGCATAAGCGAATCGCCCGGCGTAATAAGAAAGACGGGCAATAAGGAGGGCTAATCAACACGGCCAAGACAGACGGCCCCGCGCGCGGACAAAACAAAAAGCGCGGCCCCGAACCGGCGACCGCGCTTTTTGTTTGATGCGTTTGATGCGTTTATTGCGTTTGATGCCTGGCTTGACGCCATGCCTGCGCCGCGAAGGCGGCGGCGTCAGCCCTCGTCAGGCACCGAGCTTCTTCTTGAGTAACTCGTTGACCTGGGCCGGGTTGGCCTTGCCCTTGGTGGCCTTCATCGCCTGACCGACCAGCGCGTTGAACGCCTTCTCCTTGCCCGCGCGGAATTCCTCGACGGACTTGGCGTTGGCCGCCAGCACCTCGTCGATGATCTTCTCGATCGCGCCGGTGTCCGTGATCTGCTTGAGCCCCTTCGCCTCGATGATGCGATCGGCTGCGCCGTCGTCGGCGGCACGCTCTTCCCACATCAACTGGAAGACTTCCTTCGCAATCTTGTTAGAGATCGTGTTGTCGGCGATGCGGGCGAGCAAGCCTGCCAATTGAGCGCTCGACACCGGGCTGTCGGCAATGCCGATGTCCTCGCGATTGAGCAGCGACGACAGTTCGCCCATGATCCAGTTGGCCGCCGGCTTGGCGTTTGCCTTGCCTGCCTTCGCGACCACGGCCTCGAAGTACGCAGCCTGAGCTTTCGACTGGGTGAGCACAGCGGCGTCGTAGTCGGACAGGCCGTACGACTCGACGAAACGCGCCTGCATACCGGCGGGCAGTTCAGGCAGCCCGGCGCGTACGCGTTCGACCCATTCGCTGTCGATCACGAGCGGCATCAGATCCGGGTCCGGGAAGTAGCGGTAGTCGTGCGCGTCTTCCTTGCTGCGCATCGAGCGCGTTTCCTTCTTGTCCGGATCGTACAGACGCGTTTCCTGCACCACCGTGCCGCCGTCTTCGATCAGTTCGATCTGACGGCGCACTTCGTACTGAATCGCCTCTTCGAGGAAGCGGAACGAGTTCAGGTTCTTGATCTCGGCGCGCGTGCCGAATTCCTTCTGGCCGACCGGACGCACGGACACGTTGGCGTCGCAACGGAACGAGCCTTCCTGCATGTTGCCGTCGCAAATGCCGAGCCACACCACCAGCCCGTGCAGCGCCTTCGCGTACGCCACGGCCTCGGCCGCACTGCGCATGTCGGGCTCGGTCACGATCTCGAGCAGCGGCGTGCCGGCGCGGTTCAGGTCGATGCCGGTCATGCCGGCGAAGTCTTCGTGCAGCGACTTGCCGGCGTCTTCCTCCAGGTGGGCGCGCGTGAGCGTGACGACCTTTTCATACGCTTGACGGCCGGTGCGGGCATCGGCTTCGACCTGAATCTTCAGCGAGCCGCCCTGCACCACCGGAATTTCGTACTGGCTGATCTGGTAGCCCTTCGGCAGATCGGGGTAGAAGTAATTCTTGCGCGCGAAGATGCTGCGCGGCGCAATCGTCGCCCCGATCGCCAGCCCGAATTCGATCGCGCGCTCGACGGCGCCGCGATTGAGCACCGGCAACACGCCCGGCAGCGCCAGATCCACGGGACAGGCCTGCGTGTTGGGGGCCGCGCCGAACTGCGTCGATGCGCCCGAGAAAATCTTGGAAGCGGTGGAGAGCTGTGTGTGCGTCTCCAGACCAATAACAACTTCCCATTGCATAAGGTTCACCCTGTCTCAACTTGTGGGCAGAGCGCATTTGCCCTGCCTTGCCGCCGGTCGTCCCCGCTGCGGTGACGCTCCGGCCTGTTCCTGTCTTCCAGCCCTGTCGGCCCTGCCCGTTCGCCTCGGCCGGCGGTTATCTGCGAGTATCCGCCGCGCAAATGCCGGAGCTCGGATCGAAACTCACCGGCCACGCGTTCTCGTAAATGCCCGGCGTGCAATACGCCTCGCAGTTCGCATGCCCGATGGTCACGTTGCCCGGGTCCTGCCAGATGAGCAGCTTGCAACTCCCGCTGTTCGCACGCAGTTCGATGCTCGGACGCCACTGCGTCTGGTGGAAATCCGCCAGATTGAAGTGGCAACTCCCGCGCTGACCGACCCACAAACGCCAGTCGAGCGACTGCACCTGATTGGCCGACACCTTGAGTGTCGCCTGTTCGCGAAAACCGTCTTCATCGGTCTGCGAGCAATAGCCCGACAGATTGATTTCGCGGTACGCGATCGGTGTCGGCCGCCCGAACGGCAGGCTGCACGACGCGAGCGTCAGCACCATGCCGGCGAGCACCAGCCCCCTGGCGCCCAGCGCCAGCGCAGCCGCGCGCGGGCCAGCGGGCGAGAGCGACGTCACCATGCGCGGGCGGCTCACGATCAGACACCCGCCGGCGCGCGCTTGTGCCAGTCGGTCGCGCGCTGGAACGCGTCGGCCACTTGCAGCAGGCGAGCTTCGTCGAAGTAATTGCCGATCAGTTGCAGGCCGACCGGACGCGCTTCGCGCCCCGTGCCGACCGGCAGGCTCATGCCCGGCAGTCCGGCCAGGCTGACCGACAGCGTATAGATATCCGCCAGATACATCTGCACCGGATCGGCGCTCTTCTCGCCGAGGTTCCACGCGACGGACGGCGACACCGGCCCCATGATGACGTCGCACTGGGCGAACGCATTCTGGAAGTCCTGCGCGATCAGGCGGCGAATCTTCTGCGCCTGAAGGTAGTAGGCGTCGTAGTAGCCGTGCGAGAGCACGTACGTGCCCACGAGAATGCGGCGCTTGACCTCGGTGCCGAAGCCTTCGGCACGCGACTTCTTGTACATGTCGAGCAGATCGCGGTACTCGGCCGCGCGGTGGCCGTAGCGCACACCGTCGAAACGCGACAGGTTCGACGAGGCTTCGGCCGGGGCCAGCACGTAGTACACCGGGATCGACAGTTCCGTCTTCGGCAGCGACACCGGCACACGCACGGCGCCGAGATTCTCGAACTCGCGCAAGGCATTGTCGATCGCTTCGCGCACGTCGGCGTCGAGCCCCTCACCGAAGTACTCGGCAGGCAGACCGATGCGCAGACCGGCCAGCGGCTTGTCCGCCGTGGCGCCATCGAGCGGCTTGCCAATACCGCGCGCGAAGTCTTCGTCCGCACGCTCCAGGCTGGTCGAGTCGCGGGCATCGAAGCCCGCCATGCCGTTGAGCAGCCACGCACAATCCGCCGCGCTGTGACCGAACGGGCCGCCCTGATCGAGCGACGACGCAAACGCGATCATGCCGTAGCGCGATACGCGGCCGTACGTCGGCTTGATGCCGGTCACGCCGCAGAAGGCCGCCGGCTGACGGATCGAGCCGCCGGTGTCGGTGCCGGTGGCGGCCGGCGCGAGACGCGCAGCCACGGCCGCGGCCGAACCGCCCGACGAACCACCGGGCACGGCACGCTTGTCCCACGGGTTCCTGACCGGGCCGTAGTACGAATTCTCGTTCGACGAGCCCATCGCGAACTCGTCCATATTGGTCTTGCCCAGCGTGACCATGCCGGCGCCTGCCAGACGCTCGACCACGGCCGCGTCATACGGGCTCACGTAGTTCTCGAGCATGCGCGAGCCGGCCGTGCTGCGCCAGCCGCGCGTGACGAACACGTCCTTGTGTGCGACGGGAATGCCCAGCAGCGGCCGGTTCGCGCCATCGCCTGCCGCAATGCGGGCGTCGGCGGCACGGGCCTGCGCGAGACTCGCCTCGGCATCGACGTGCACGAAAGCGTTCAGATCGGCGGCATCGGCAATGCGGTCCAGATAGTGCTGCGTCAGCTCGACGCTCGAGACGCGCTTGGCGTCGAGCGCGGCGCGCAAATCCTGCAAATGAATCAGATCTTGTTCCATGGTGGCTGCTGTGTAGCGCGTGAGGGAATGAGGTGCGCCGATGGCGCGCGGTAACACGTTGCGCGAGCGTCGGTCAGGCCGGACAGGCCACGCGCGACGCAACGCACCGGACTCACTCGATGACCTTCGGCACCAGATAGAGGCCGTCCTGCACGGCGGGGGCCGGACGCTGATTGGCGTCGCGGTCGACCTGTTCCGTCACGGCATCGGTACGCAACCGCTGGGCGACTGCCTGAATTTGCTCGATCGGATGCGCAAGCGGGGCAACGCCGTTCGTATCGACCGACTGCATCTGCTCGACGAGCGCGAAGAAGCCGTTCAGCTCCTTTTCCATGTGAGCCGCCTCGTCATCGGCCAGCTCGAGACGCGCGAGATGAGCGATGCGTTTGACGTCTGAGAGATTCAAAGCCATGAAGAAATCCCGAAAAAATGCGCATTGGGGAGCAGCCAGATGCATACATGACGCCGATATTAGGGCCAGAATGCGGAGAATCTGCGGATGAGGTCGGGCTCGCCTGCGGTTTTACTCCGTGCATCGGGCTGCGCAGGAGGGCTGGCATGCCGTGCCACAAGGCTCTCGGCCCAGACTTCGAGGGTGCCGATTGTGGTGTCAACGTGCTCGTTTTTCCTGCAAAACCTGCGAAATTATAAGGTATCATTGCGCATTAAATTTGCGTCGGAGCGTGTTTTTACGCCCTCCGCCGCTGTCGCGCAGGTGGGCCACGGTCATTCCGGGGGGCGCGACAGACGATCGCGCAGTCCATTGGAAGACCCTGACGCGACGGATTTATAACGGCAGCCCCGCCTCCTGCCCGGTACAGCATTCCTCGGTTTGTCCGCATGTTTCGCGAGCCGCCGCGTGGCGCCTGGCGATTTTTTTGCGAACAGTCCGGAACCCAGATGACAGGCAGCCGTCCCAGTCAGATCCATTGGGACGGCCTCACGCAAACACAGGATTTTGCATGTTCGGTTTTCTTCGCAGCTATTTCTCCAACGACCTGGCCATTGACCTGGGCACGGCCAACACCCTCATCTACATGCGCGGCAAGGGCGTCGTTCTCGACGAACC